>Ga0180430_10003150_pt1 | contig 14375 bp, 11 predicted proteins | sample SS_ome_9_FD_132999 | JGI IMG/M metagenome (GOLD analysis project Ga0180430, IMG submission 132999) | Hypersaline lake sediment archaeal communities from the Salton Sea, California, USA - SS_1_S_2 metaG | ecosystem: Environmental > Aquatic > Non-marine Saline and Alkaline > Hypersaline >... | reverse complement strand
CACAGGCTCGACCTCGTCCACGACAGCGGACACCACGTCACTGAGGCTCTCCCCATCCAGCCGCCGCCCCACCAAGCCATTCGCAGCGTCGGCGACCCAGACCGGTTCCGACGAGGCACCGCTTAGGACAATCCGGGCGTTGTCGACTGTCCCATCCGTCCCCCACACCCCCGCATAAGCGGCAACGATTGGCTCGTCTGATGACGTGCGGCCGACGTGGGCATCGCCCCACCGTGCGTTCTCCCGGCGACAAATGTAGACGGACGTGGTGTTGCCCTTCTTCCGGCGCCGCACTAGACTCTCCAGAGCCACCTCCTCTGATCCATCTTCGTCCTCAACCGTCACGACGGCATCCAGGGCGATGAGTGCCGCGGTCCAGTACGGCATCAACCGGCTCGACTTCAGCGTCCGGTTGACCGTAGTCTCGTTCCGTACCTGCCACGAATGGACGGTCCCCAAGACCCTCGCCAGCAGAGGCGGGCACGCCGGATCCTCCAGAACCGCCTGCAGTGATGCATCAGCGCTCACGCGCCAGATTCCTTCCTCCATGACCCTCCTCCAGCAAGGCTATCGTCGGTCCTCGCCATCTGCGAAGTGACGGCGTCTTATGCAGTGTGCGCTACGACTCCATCCGCACAGCAACCCCTCCACTGGCCCACCGTATCCCGCCGGCTTCGAATTCACCTGAGCTTGGAGCCGACCACGTCGCTCCTGACGCACTCTCGTAGGATGCTCCACCAGCTTCGGGCGGATTCCCGCTCTCGCCTACCCTGCTTCCCAGCCGAAGCTGTCGAACCAGACACCTCGGCGGTAGTTGTCTAAGGCTCGTCGTACGTAGGGTATCACCTCGCCCGGCAATCCATCCATCTCGTACCAAGCCAGGCGATCACACTTCGACGGCTCCTTGTTGCGGATCTCGCCTGACCACGCCGACGTCGCCAGAAAGAAGTCGATGCGCTCGTCGTCGGACAGGCGGTGCATAACTCCGACAAGCTCAAGCTGATCGGCGTCGAGGTCGATGCCAACCTCCTCCCGCGCCTCCCGGACGGCAGCCGCGCACACTTCCTCGCCACCGTCCAGGTGACCGGCAACCACGCTGTACTTCCCGTCCTGGTACCCGGTCCCGGCACGGCGCAGCAGAAGTACTCGATTGTCTCGGAGGAGGAAAACGTGTACAGCGGAGACAAATTTGAAGCGGGTCAGGCCAGCCCGGCTACCGGTGCAGCTCGATCGCTCTGTGGTAGAGATCGATATACTCCTCCGCCGAGGCTGTCCAGGAGAAATCAGACGCCATCCCGCGCATCTGGAGAGCGCGCCACGTCTCCCTGTCTCCATACACATCCAGAGCGCGCTGCAACGCGCGTTTGCAGCCCTCGGGCGTCTTCTCCTGGAAGATGAAGCCAGTCCCATGCCCTCTCTCGGAGGTGTGGTCGGTGACGGTGTCCGCCAGACCGCCCGTCTCCCGTACGACGGGCACGCTGCCATAGCGCATAGCGATCATCTGCCCCAGCCCACATGGCTCGACGAGACTGGGCATGAGGAACATGTCCGAACTCGCATATATGCGCCGGGCTAGTACGGCATCAAACTTGAGGAAAACACGCACCTGGCCTGGATACCGCTCCTCGACCGACCGGAACATCTCGTGGTACCGGGGGTCGCCCGTTCCTAGTAGCACGAACTGGGCGTCTCGCTCGCCGAGGAGCCAATCTAGGACTGGCTCCATGAGATCCATGCCCTTGACCTGATCCAGGCGGCTGATCATTCCCACGAGCGGAACGTCAGAACGGACCGGCAATCTAGCTTGCTGCTGGAGCGCGGTCTTGTTTGCGGCCCGACGATTGAGCCTTTCCACATCGAAGTTGTGAGGAATATGTGGATCGGTTACGGGGTTCCAGACGTCGTAGTCCAGTCCATTCAGAACCCCGTGGAGGCGGTTCTTGCGCTTTCGCAGCAGAGGATCGAGCCCCATTCCCATCTCAGAGCTCAGGATTTCGACCGCATACCGCTCGCTGACCGTGTTCACCAGGCTGGAATGCGCGATCCCCTGGGCCATCCAGTTGACCGTTCCCGGCTGTTCCACGTCGAGGTGCTCCACATCCTCCATCTGAGCAAAGCGGAGGATGAGTCGTCCGGTGATACCCTGGTAGGCCAAGTTGTGAATGGTGAACAGCGTGGCGATGTCACGGAAGAAGGGATCACGCCACCCGGCGAGATCGAGCCAGGTGGGAACGACACCGGTGTGCCAGTCGTTGGCGTGGATCACGTCTGGCATCCAATCCAGCAGCTTAAGAGCTCCCAAGGCCCCCCTGCCGAAGACAGCGAAGCGTTGAGCATCATCCTCGAACCCGTAGACCTTCTCGCGGGAGGTGAAGTAATGCTCGTTCCAGAGCAAGTATACCGGAACGTCCCCCGTCGTCGTCTTGATCAGGTGGACGTACTCTTTGCCCGCGCCCGCAGGCACGCGGAAAGGCTCCCCGATCTTCTTGAGATCGAACTCATCACTGCTGATAGTCCCGTAGCGCGGGATCATCAATCGCACGTCGTGCCCCAAAGCTTGAAGTGCCTTGGGGAGCGATCCAGCGACGTCCGCGAGCCCACCGACCTTGGCGAAGGGCACTGCCTCAGCGGAAAGGAACAGGATCTTCAAAGAATCCTCGACCATGCTTGTTCTCCCCACCCGTGCGACGGGTCAATGATCGCTGTCAAGTCTGTCTCTAGAAAGTGCTCGAAACCTGGCAGCTGCCGCGCTGAGGGTCCGGTGGCGCCGTGCCATCAACTACCTCAGAGCGTCACACTGTCATCTTTCGCCTGTCTCTGTGCCCCCTACGGCTGTCACATGGTGCTCGGAGTCGGCGTCCGTGTCGGAAACGGCGTGGGTGAAGGGAAAGGGGTCGGCGTGCTTCGGCGAGTGGACACGAGGGATCCAGCCATACTCAACGCCATGCTCAGGACCACAAAGAGGCTGATGATCCAAGCTATGATCCGATTGCGCCTATCCTTTGAGCCTTGCACGACACCTCCCGTCAATAGTCAGAACTGCCCACCTAGATAACAACCAACATCTCGGATTATAGCATAGCCAGAAGCGCCACACAAGCGTGCCGGCTGCAGATCCCCGTGCACTCACAAGGTACCCACCTCAGCCGACAACCAGTGGCCCGATCACGCGCGAGAACTGACACTATGATCTAGGGGTCGCGGCTTCCGCCCGCTCGCACGGACGCCCACCTCTCTACGGATTCCCAGCGGATCGCCAAGTCCACGGCGCCGCTCCTTCCCCAACGACACACCCCACGGGAATCCGCGGGGTGTGTCGATCCATATCCTATTGTCGTCCAACCCAACTCCGCCGCGCGCGCCACTGCTCGCAGGGCGGTCCGGCTCCTACCCCATTCTCTCAGCCAGTACCTTCTTCAGTGCCGGCACCACGTCGAAGAGATCGCCCACCACGCCGTAGTCCGCCACCTTGAAAATGGGGGCCTCCGGATCCTTGTTGATGGCAACGATCACCTTGCTCGTCCTCATCCCGGCCAGGTGCTGGATCGCCCCTGAGATGCCGCAAGCCACGTAGAGATCGGGGCTCACCGTCTTCCCCGTCTGCCCTACCTGGTGCTCGTAAGGTATCCATCCCGCATCCACCGCCGCACGAGAGGCCCCGAGCGCCGCGTTCAACACGTCCGCCAACTCCTGCAGCGGCCCGTATCCCTCGCTCCCTGCCACACCCCGCCCTCCAGACACGATGATGCTCGCGTCCGCCAGGCTGACGCCACCTTCGCTCTCCTCAAACCCCATCACTTTCGTCTTGATCGCTTCCTCGGCCATCACGGGCTGCAGCTGATTCACCTCCCCGTCCCGCCCCACGTCGGGTTCCGGCTTCCCGAAAGCTCTCACGCGCGTCGTCAACACCCGCGGACGTCGCTCCGGGATCATACACTTCGACATCAGCTTCCCCGCGTAGATCGGCCGCGTCGCCACCAGCTCTCCGTCCTCGAACGCCAGATCCGTGCAGTCCGCGATGCACCCGGTCTCCAGCCGCACCGCCAGCGCCGGCCCCAGCTCCCTGCCCCGGAATGTTGCCGCTATCAGCACCGTGTCCGCCTCGCCCTGCTCGACCGCTTCCGCCATCAGCGCCGCGTAGGGCTCCACCCTGAAGTCCACAAGCGTCGCATCCTTCCCCACCATCACCCTGTCCGCACCGTACCCGAAGGCCTCCTCGGCCAGACCACCCACCCCGTCCCCGCCGAAGAGACACGCAACCACGTGGCCCCCCTGCTCATCAGCCAGCTGCCGCGCCGCCCCTACAGCCTCCCAGGAGGCGCCGACCACCTCGTTCTCAAACTGTTCCACCCAGACGAAGATATCGCCACTCATTATCTCTCGCCCCCTAGATGACCTTCTCCGCCAACAGCTTCTCCGCCAGAATCTCGGCCTTCTCCTCCACCGACCCGGCCTCGATGATCTCCGCCTCACCTTCGCGCACCGGCGGTTCGAAGACCGTCGGCCACCGAACCCCAGATCCGCTGCGCCCCACCTTAGCCCGATCCGCGCCGATATCCTCCAGCGTCCAGTGCGGATACGCCATCTTGGCCGCCTTCCGTATCCCCATGAACGACGTATACCGCGGCTCGTTGATGCCCTTCGTCGTCCCCACCACGGCCGGGAGCGACGCCTCCACCACCTGACGGCCCTGCTCCAGGAGCCGCTCCACCGTGATGGTGCCCGCGTCCCCATCCACCGCCCTGATCTTGATCGTGTACATCAACGAAGGAACGTCCAGCCGCGTGGCCAGCGCTACCCCCGTCTGCCACGTCTCCGCGTCGATGGCCGACTTGCCGCACAGGATCAAGTCCACATCCCCGATCGTCTCGATCGTCTTGGCCAGGACATAGCTCGTGGCCAGTGTATCCGATCCAGTACACGCCTCGTCCCAGACCCGGACAGCCTCGTCCGCGCCCATCGCCACGGCGTGCTTCAACACCTCCAGGGCCTCCTCCGGCCCCATCGAGATCACCGTCACCTTCCCTCCGTACTCGTCACGCAGCAGTAGGGCTTCCTCCATGGAGTACTCGTCCCAAGGGTTGATGATCAGGGGTGAGTCACCCCAGGAGACCTTTCCCGATTCGTCCACCGACATTTTGGCTTCCGAATCAGGCGTAAACTTGGTGCATACCACGATGTGCAACGTTCACCTCCTGATCCAATGTTCGCTCTCCAGAAAACAGGTGCTCGCGGTGCCTGGCACTTCAACGGCGTCTTTGACAAGTGCCAGGCACCTGGCCTTCGAGAGCTTCTTCCAGTATAGCCAATGCTCAGCGCGGCCTGCTGAGATTCATGGCCCGGCTAGAGCCGGCCGGCGAAGGCCCCAGAAATGACTGATCCGAAGCCCGGGCGCTCTCGCCCGAGGCGAAAAAGCCCGGCTGGGCGACATTCACCAGCGGTACTCCGCGTCTGCCCGTCTATCCTCCCGACCCGTGCCGGCGAGGCGCCTCAATCAGCACCAGCAGCGACGATCTCGGTGTCGGGCCCCACGCAGCGGAGTTACGCCTTGTCCGTGTACTGGGTGGGCAAGAACTCCTGACCCAATAGCTCGCGGGCGATAATCATGCGCATGATGTTCGGCGTTCCCTCGGCACCGATGGAATAGGAACGGATGCCGCGGATGCCCATCTCGACCGGACACTCTTTCGTGTACGCCATAGCACCAAACCAATCCGCCACCTCGTTCATCACCCTGAAGCCGAGTCGTGGTGCGCGCAGTTTCGCCATCGCCGCGGCCAAAGCAATATCGTGGTGGCCGGCCGCATCATTCCCATACTTCTGGTCCATCACCCACGCGGACTTGTAGGTGGAAAGCCTGGTTCCCTCCAGCTCGGTGTAGAGGTCAGCCAGGGGGAACTGAACCCCCTCGTAGCTCGCTATCGGCCGACCGAAGGCACAGCGCATCTTGATATGCTCCATCCCCATGTCCAGCGCCGCCTCCGCCGCCCCCACGCACGTGGCCCCGATCAGGGTCCGAGCAGCAGAGAAGCCCTCCATCGCGTGGTAGAACCCGCGGTTGAACGTCCCCACCTGGTGCTCGGCCGGCAGGCGGACATCTTCAAGCGCGAAGCCGCCCGTCGAGATGCCCATACGGCCCATATCGTCAAAGTAAGTCGGGGTGATGCCTTCCGTGCCCTTCAGTGGCAAGGCGAAGAAGGTGAAGGCGTTGTGTCCGGCTGCCTCATCCCGATCGGTACGCGCCAGGAGGAGATGGATGCCTCCCCAGTCCAACGACTCCCGAACCCCGCTGATGTAGACCTTCTCGCCGTTGACGACCCACTCGTCTCCATCTTTTTCGGCCTTCGTACGGCAGCCCCCCAGGATGTCGGACCCCCCCCCGGGCTCCGTCGTCGCGATGCCCAGAAAGGCCTCGCCCCGCGTCACCTTGGGCAAGTACGCCTCTTTAAGCGTCTCGGATCCATACTGATAGAAGATGAACCCCCAGGCCGCCTCGACGAGGTAAAGCACGGGCACCGCCAGGCTGATGTCAGCGCGTCCCAGCTCCTCTGCAGCAATGGTCGCCATGGTCCAATCGGCCCCAACCCCGCCGTACTCCTCGCCCACAGTCGGGGCGAGGAGACCAACCTCCGCCATGCCCTTGATAATCTCAAGAGGAATGTGCTCTTCCTCATCGATCTCACGCACCCGGGGGGCGATCTCGTTCTGTGCAAAATCACGCACGGCTCGGCGCCACAGGCGCTGTTCCTCGGTCCAACCGAAATCCATCCCTACCTCCCTGTGAGAGAAGCCCTAGATGCCGCCACGGGAGCAGTCAGGCACGTCATACACTGGCTCAAAACCCCTGGTCTTCCGCGGAGCACGAATCCCGAATCATCGGTCGCTCTCGAACGCGCTAGCGTCCGGTTGACTGACCGGCGGTCACTATTATACTTCCCGCAAAGACGCGTGCAAATGCCCGGGCGTGATCGGGCCGACCAGCTCCCTGAAGCCACTGCTCAGCACCAGCCCGCCTCCCATAGCAGCCGAGAATCATCGGATACGGCACGTCTCACCGAGGCGAGCTGCGGATCCCTGCACCGGGCGCACCCGAGTGAGAATCGAACGGGCACGCCGCACGGAGGACTTCCCCTGGTTGGCAGTCTGTTGTGACCGGTTCGGGGTGGGACATCCAGCACCATCCAAGGAAGCGACGGGATGAGGGTGGCTCGCAGCAACCAGGGTGTGGTACCCAGGACAGGTGGAGCACAGCGGGCGTGTGCCAGTCACGGCCCAATGGTCCACCCGCCCAACCTGCGCCGATTGACATGCCCAGTCAGGCAAGTATAATCATTCACGTCGGGTTCACCGGAGTGCTGTGTTTGCGGTCGCGGCGTGCGTGACTCCCACTTCCGGGAGAAAGGTTACAGACGGAGCATGACGTTCGGAACGGCGTACGTTTACCATCCCATCTACCTTGAGCACGACCAGCCCAACCACCCGGAGAACGCGAGGCGGCTGCGGCGCACCCTGGCCGTCCTCGAGTCCGAGGGAGTGAAGGACCGCCTGGCACTGCTGGAACCCCGCCGGGCCACGCGAGAGGAACTACTCCGCGTCCACACGGACCGCCACATCCACCGCGTGAGGGAAGCCTCTGAGCGTGGTGGAGGAAACCTTGATCCCGATACCTATGTTGGCCCCCGATCCCATGAGGCCGCTCTGATGGCCGCCGGAGGCGTCTTGCGGGCTGTAGAGGCCGTCCTCGCTGGGGAGATCGCCAACGCATTCGCCCTGGTGCGCCCTCCCGGACACCATGCGACAGCCCAGTGGGCCATGGGCTTCTGCCTCTTCAACAACGTAGCCGTGGCAGCCCATGGGGCACTGCAGGAAGAGGAGATCTCGCGCGTCTTCATCGCCGACTTCGACGTCCACCACGGGAACGGAACCGCCAGTCTCTTTGCCGAGAATCCCAGAGTCTTCTACTTTTCGGCCCATCAGCACCCGTACTATCCGGGGACCGGTTCCGAAGACGAGGTGGGACATGGGGCGGGATTGGGCACGGCCGTCAACGTTCCTCTACCGGCAAACGTAGGCGACGAGGGGTATGCTCGCATCTTCCAGTCCCTGGTCTGGCCTTCAGTCCGGCGATTCAATCCCGATCTGATCCTCGTCTCCGCCGGCTACGATGGCCATTGGGATGATCCGTTAGCACATATGTGCCTCTCACTGACCGGATATGCCCACATATCACAAGAGTTGGTCGCTATGGCCAATGAGTTGTGCAACGGACACATCGTCTTCACACTCGAAGGCGGCTACAACCTCGATGCTCTCGGCTACGGCGTTCTCAACGCCTTCTACGCGTTAATGGGCGATGAGACGGTTGTCGATCCCTTGGGGCCTGCCCCGCGTCCCGAACGCCCGATAGACGCCCTGCTTGAGAGCCTTAAGGACTTGCACGAGCTTGACTGATCCTATGCGCAGAAGCTTCGCGGACCGATCCCCATAATGACCTGGTGGGAGGTGGACTCATGAATCAGATTTCCCTCGCCGAGTACCGGCAGCAAATTGAGAGCGCCATCGAGAGCGGGCGGTATGAGCAAGCTGTAGCTCACAGCAAGCACATCCTGGAGCAGTATCCGAAATATGTGAAGGCCTACTGGCTCCTTGGCAAGGTGATGCTCGAGGCCGGGCACGACGATCACGCCATGGATATGTTCCAGCGTGTCTTGAGCGCCAACCCAGAACATATGCTGGCCTGGGTCGGGATGAGCGAGGTGGCCCAAAAACGCGGAGACTTGGAGGACGCCGTATGGTACCTCCAACGAGCCTTCGAGTTGGCCACGGACAACGAGATGGTGGCGCAGGAACTCCGTCGCCTCTACGGTGAACTCGAGGGACATGAGCCTGAACGCCTCCAGCTGACCGAGGGCGCATTGGCAAAGCTGTACCTGAGAGGGGACCTGCTCACGCGAGCCATCACCGAGCTCCGCAAGCTGGTGGAGGCGTACCCGGACCGATTGGATCTGAAAGTGGCACTCGCCGAGGCGCTCTGGCGGAACGGTCAGCGCCTTGAGGCCTCTGAGGTCTGCCAGGAGATCCTGGACGTGCAGCCCTACAACCTGAAAGCAAATCTCATACTCGGTGAGATCTGGGAGAGCAGCGACCGTGAGGCCGAAGCGCAACCGTACCTGGAGCGGGCGAGCGCGCTCGACCCAGAATACGAGATGGCCGACGCTCTCTTCGGATCGGCATCCCCGATCCCCGCCGACGTGGCGAAGATCACGCCCCTGGCCTACGACGCCGAGGTGGCTGAAGAACGTCCCGGCTGGATGGAGACCCTTGAGGAGCGGAGGCCTATCGAAGCGGAGGAGCCTATGACGGCCGAGATCGAGATCCCCGGCTGGCTCCAGGAGCTCGCCACCGAATCGGCCCTGGCAGCGGGCGCCCAACCGCATCAGACTCAAGAACCGGTGCCCAGCGGGGAACTCGAGGCGGAGGTGGAAGCGGACGAGGAGCAGGTACCCGGCGCCCCCGATGACACCCAGAAAGCGGATAAGCCTTCTGAGAGCGAGAGCACAGAGGCAGAGGCTCCGATGGAGGAAGGTCCGGAGGAAATTGCCCTCGAGGAGATGCCCGAGGAGGACGGACTCGAGTGGCTCGGCGAGTTAAGGGATGAGGAGGTCGCCGCGTCGGAGGGCGAAGGGCCGCGCGAGGATGAGTACGAGGAGGAGGAGATACCGGCCTGGCTCGTGGAGCTTCGAGCGGGCACCGATGAGACAGCGGAGACGGAGGCCCGCGCGGCAGCCGAGGACGATGAAGAGATCGAACCGGAACCGGCGGAGATACCTGACTGGCTTCAGGACCTGGCGCCGGTCGCCGCCGAGCCGGAGCGCACGCTGGACGAGGCTGTCTTCGGGGAAGAGGTTCCCGTCGAGCCGCTCGAGACAGACTCGCCCGTGGCGGAAGAAACGGCGCCAGACACCCCGGCCGTGGAGGAGGCTGCACCGGACCAGACGGAGGACGACGACGAGAAGGCCCTTGAGTCCGAGACGCGGGAAGCAGCGCCCGAGGAGTTACAGGCCGAGCAAGTAGCCTCGGAAGAACCGGTCGCGCTCGAGGAGATTGAGGAGATTGAAGCGCTTGGTCAAGGAGAAGAGCTGCCGTCCTGGCTGGAGAGCGAGGAGCTCCCGTCTGGAGACGAAGCTCTCGCGTGGCTCGCGCAGCTTGCCGAGGGCAAGGAGGAGGAGCTTCGTGCACAGGCAGAGATGGAGGGAGTGGCACGCGCGGATGCGTTGATGGAGGACGATGAGCCCGAGATGACGGGGCTTCGCCCGTCCCAGGAGACGGAGTCCGAGGAAGATGTGGAGGCATCCGCTCCCGTCACGGCCGAACAGGAGGCCGAAGAAGAAGCCGACGAGGAGGCTATCGAGGAGCCGGAGGAGGCCTTCGGCTGGACGGCATTCGCCGAACGTGGGGCGGATGGTGAAGCTGAAGGCGAGCCGCTGAGCGAGGAGGCCGAGCCGACAGCTGCGATGCGCTACTCAAGCGTCTCCACGGGTGAGTTGATCGGCATCCTCTCAGGAAGACGCGTCTCCGTGCCCGAGGACGAGGTGAGCGGAGAGGCAGAGGAGGCGGAGCCAGCGCTGGAGCCCGAATCCGAAATCGAGGCTGGCGCAGCAGGGGGCGCGGAGGAAGAGGCCATGCCCGAAGAACTCGCCGAGGAGGCTCCAGAGGCCGTAGCCAAAGAGCCCGAGGACGAGGTAGAAGCCGCCGAGCCATCCAAACAAGAGGTCGAGATCGAGGAGGTCGCCGAGCAAGCTCCAGAGGCGGCAGCCGAAGAGCCAGAGGAAGAGCCTCTTGAGGCTCGGGAGGCCGTCACCCTCGGCGTGCCGGACATGCCCACTCGCGAGGAGGAGCCGGAACAGCCCCCGACCACGGAGGAGCCGCCAGTTGAGACCCCCACGCCACCCGCCCCCGAGCTGGAAGGAGAGGAAGAGGTGGACATGGAGGCACCGTTCGTTGAGGAGGAAGGGGAGCTTGAGGAGAAGACAACCCCCGTGCCCGCCCCAGAGCCGACGGGGTTCGTGCCTGGTCCGCTGGTGGAAGAGGTAGCCGCGGAGGAAGAGGAGCCCCCGCTTGAGGAAGCCCCCGTCTCCCTGGACGAGCCGGCGCCGGCTGAAACCGAGGCTACTGCCGAGCCGGAGGGTGAGAAGGAAGAGTCTGCGGCACTAGAGGGGGAACCGGAGCCCGAGCGTCCGGGCGAGTTGGAGACCGTGACCGAGGACGTGTCCCCGGCAGAGGCGGCGGAGGAGACTGAGATCGAGGATCTCGAGCGATTCGTCGCTGCTCAGCGGTCGTATGCCCGGGAGCACCCCGAGAACCGCGAGGCGCAGTTGGAGTTGGGCCGCATCCTTTGGCAAGCCGACAAACGTGAGGATGCCGCCGTAGCTTATGAACAGCTCCTGGACGAGGACGACCTGTTGGGTGACGTCATCGGAGACTTGGAGAACTATACGGAGCAGGAGGCCGATCCCAGGCTTATGCAGGCCCTGGGCGATGCGTATGTGCGAGCTGACCGTCTGCCGGAAGCCCTGGATACCTATCGCCGAGCCCTGGCTAGCCTCTAGCACCGTTGACTTTCGCAGACGAGACAAGGAGGCCAATGTGGAAAGAACATTGATCATCATCAAGCCCGACGCGGTCCAGCGCGGGCTCATTGGAGACATCATTCACCGTTTCGAGCGGCGTGGACTTCGGATCGCGGCGATGAAGCTGATGCACATTGACGAAGACCTGGCGGGACGCCACTACGCCATTCATAAGGGGAAGCCCTTCTACGAGCCCCTCATCAAGTACATCACCTCGAGTCCCGTGGTGGTGATGGTGCTCGAAGGGAACCAAGCCATCGACATTGCACGCCGGACGATGGGGGCGACGAACCCGGCTGAGGCAGTACCGGGGACGATCAGGGCCGATTTCGGATTAGAGATCGGGCGCAACCTCGTCCACGGCTCCGACGGCCCGGACACAGCGGCCGTTGAAGTCCCGCTCTTCTTCGGTGAGGATGAGATTCTGTCGTACAGCCGCGATACCGACCCGTGGATATTCGAGTAGTCGCATAACGAAACCCCGGCGGCCAATTGCTTCCCCGGGGTCTCTTCGTTCATGGAATGAGATCGATGGAGTTGCCGCTGGTCGCCCTCACGGGCGCCGGGATCTCAGCGGAGAGCGGCGTGCCGACATTCCGTGGTTCGAGGGGCCTCTGGCGCGACTACAAGCCGCAGGACCTGGCGACCCCTGAGGCGTTTCGGCGCGACCCGGGCCTGGTGTGGGATTGGTATGACTGGCGCCGGGAGGTTATCGCCGATTGCCAACCGAACGCTGCGCATCGGACGCTCGCCCACATCGAAGAGAAGATCGACGATTTCCTGGTTGTCACGCAGAACGTCGATGGACTCCATCAAGCGGCCGGAAGCCGGCGCGTGCTGGAGCTTCACGGAAACATCTGGCGTCTCCGTTGCACCCACTGCGACTACGGCCGTGAGGATCGTCGCGTCCCCCTGCCGGACCTGCCCCCTCACTGCCCGCACTGCAGGGGCCTTATGCGGCCCGACGTCGTTTGGTTCGGCGAAGCCCTACCGAGGGCCGCTATGGAGGCTGCGTGGTCGGCTGCAGCCAACTGCCGCACGATGCTCGTCGTTGGGACGTCAGCCGTGGTGGAGCCTGCTGCCTCCCTTCCCCGAGAGGCGCGCCGGAACAACGCGCGCCTGATCGAGTTCAACCCGGCGAGAACGCCCGTCTCCCGCAGCGCCGACGAGGTCTTTCGAGAGCCAGCCGGTGAGGCGCTGCCTCGCTGGTGGGCACGGATGGGGGCCGGAAAACGCCGCTAGAGCATACGGACGATCACCCGGGCATCCTCCCAGAACCCCTCCAGATCGTAGTAGTCCCGGGCCTCTGGCGCAAACAGGTGTACGACGACATCGCCGTAGTCCATCAGCACCCAGCCCGAATCGGGCTCCCCCTCCACCCGCCAGGGTTTGACGTCAAAGCCCTCCTTGACCTCGTCTACGATGGCGTTGACCATAGCCTTCGTCTGTCGTTTGCTGACCGCACTGCCAATGACGAAGTAGTCGGCCAGGATGGACACCTCCTGAATGTCGAGCAAGAGGATATCCTCGCCCAGCTTGTCGGCGATGACGTCTACGATATGGCGTGCCAGTTCGAGAGAATCCAGGTTGTCACCTCCTTGGCTTACGAAATGGTTGACCGAACTCCAACTCTTCTGTCTCGGTGCGTCAGATGCCGAACGCTCGCCCCCTGCTCAATGGCGGGCCCAGAGCGTCTCCAGGTCTTCTCCGCTCTCCGCGGCGGCCAGCACGGCCATGAGTTTGAGCCGTGTCTTCTGACCGTTGAGCATCTCGTCAAACAGGCATCCGAGATCGCGAAGCGATCGATAGGCGCCTGGATACCCGTACTGGTCCCAAACACGTCCCGCGGGGCAGCGGCTGGCTATGACCACGGCCGTGCCCTTCCGACGGGCGCTCTCGACAACGGGGAGCCACCAGGGCGGCACCCTTCCGCCACCGAGACCCTCGATGACCACGCCGCGGGCGCCCCGCCGAACTGCGTCTTCCAGTGGCTCGGGTCCCACGCCCAGGGTCAGCTTGACAAGCTCTACCCGCCTCTCCAAGCCGCGCCACGGGAGCACCTCGCGCGATGTCGGGCGGCCCGCGATCACCACAGACCCCTCCACGCGACCTATAGGGCCCCAGCCCGGTGACTGGAATGTGGCAGTGCTCAGCGTGTGCGTCTTCGTGACCCATCGGGCCGCGTGAATCTCGTCGTTGAAGACCACCACGGCCCCCAAGCCACGCGCCTGGGGCGCGGCCGTCACCCGGGCCGCCGCCAGCAGATTGGCGTACCCATCGTATCCGACCTCGGAGGCGGTGCGCATGGCCCCGGTGAGCGCCACTGGCTTCTCGCCCCCGACGGTCAGATCGATCAAGTAGGCCGTCTCCTCCATCGTATCCGTCCCGTGGGTGACCACCACGCCGGTCACCTCGGGCTCTTCGACCAGAGCCGCAACGCGGTTGCGAATGTCCTCCGCGACCTCAAGCGTGAAATGCGAGCTGGGCAGATTGACTATCTCCTCTATCTGCAACGCCGGGGCACCGGCGGGCAGAGCCTCCGAGAAGTCCGCGGCGCCAAGCTGGGGGATGGCTCCTCCCGCTTCATCGTCGTGCTGCATGGCGATGGTTCCGCCAGTGGTGACGACAGCCACCCTCCTGCCCTTTGCGCCCTCTTTGATCACCACATCCGACACTGGTCTCTCCCCTCCTCTATACCTGACTGTCGGGCCACGAGAATGCGGCCGCGGCCCAATTCCACACGTT
>Ga0180430_10003148_pt1 | contig 14378 bp, 5 predicted proteins | sample SS_ome_9_FD_132999 | JGI IMG/M metagenome (GOLD analysis project Ga0180430, IMG submission 132999) | Hypersaline lake sediment archaeal communities from the Salton Sea, California, USA - SS_1_S_2 metaG | ecosystem: Environmental > Aquatic > Non-marine Saline and Alkaline > Hypersaline > Sediment... | reverse complement strand
TTCGAGGGGGATATCCTGGACGAACAGGGCCGCGGCCGCCGCCAGCACGGCATCCAGGTTGAAGGGCGCCCGGCCGCCGAAGAGGAGGGGGATTTTCCGGATGTCCGCGAAGAGGATCCGGTCGCGAGGCGTCAGGACCACGATCTCCTCCCTGTCGAGGGCCACGGCGGTTCCCCCCCGCCTGACGTGGCGCCGGATCGTCTCGTCGTCGTCTTTTCGCGAGAAGAGGACCAGCCGGGAACCCACGCGGCCGGCCATCTCGATGACCAGTTCGTGATCGGCGTTCAGGACTGCGTGGCCGTCGTCGTACACCTGCTCGGCCACCACGGACTTGGCGTAGGCCAGGTCCTCGAGGTACTTGATGTCGTCGCGGCCCACGTGGTCGTCGTGCATGTTCAGCACGATGCCCACGTCTGCGTATTCGTAGCCGAGGCCCCTGCGGAGAATGCCTTCGCGGGAGGTCTCCAGCACCGCGCAGTCGATGGTGGGATCCTTGAGGACCAGGCCCACCTGTTCCGGGAAGGTCATGTCCCCTTCCATGATCCGGGTTCCGTCTATGAAGAGGCCCTCCGTCGAGGTCATCCCCGGGGTGAAGCCCGCCCCCTTCAGGCAATGGGCGAGCAGGTTGACGGTGGTGGTCTTTCCCAGGGTTCCCGTGACGGAGAAGAGGGGGACCCGTGCCTCCGATCCCGGGGGAAAGAGCATCTCCACGAGCCGCTCGGGGGCGGGGCGGCGCTTGCCCTCGGTGGGCCGGAGGTGCATTCGGAAATCGGGGGCGGCGTTCACCTCCACCGCGCGGCCCTCCGTCTCCAGGATGGAGCGGCCGATGTCCTCCGCGATGATGTCGATGCCCGCGACGTTCAGCCCGACGGCCCGGGCGGCCCGCTCGGCCAGGAAGCGGTTGACGGGGTGGACGGCGCCGGTGACGTCCTCGGCGGAGCCTCCCAGGCGTAGGCTTCCGGTCACCTTCAGCACGCAGCGGTCGCCTTCGGGGAGGACCGAACCGAGGTCCAGGCCTTTCGAGGCGAGGAGGCGCACCGTCTGCTCATCGTCTTCCACCCGGGTCAGCAGTTCCTTGTCTCCGATCCCCCTTCGGGGATCTTCGTTCAGCGAGCCGATGAGCCGGGCCACCGTGCTGGTTCCGTCCCCGGTCACGGATGGCGGAAGGAGGCGGGCGGCGGCCACGAAGGCGTAGTCGATCACCAGCAGCCTGTATGTGTTCCCGGGCACGCAGGATTGCACCAAAACCGTCTCGTCCACGGCGCGGGCGGCCGCGAAGGCGCCCTCCACCTCCTCGGGAGTCCCGGCGCCCACGGTGACGCCGTTCCCCAGATGGCCCCTGGAGGGCTTCACGGTGACGGGAGCCCCGATGCGCGAGCGCGCGGCGAGGGCCTCCTCGGCCGTGGCCGCCCTCTCGGTCTCCGGCACGGGGATCCCCGCATCGGCGAGCATGCGCAGCGAGAGGAACTTGTCGTCGGCCGCCTCCACGGCGATCATGCTGGTATCCGACGTGAGCGTGGCGCGGATCCGCTTCCGGTGCCGGCCGGTCCCAAGCTGCACCAGGTTGTATTCGTCCAGCCGGAGGGCGGGAATCCTCCTCCGCCCGGCCTCGTCGACGATGGCCTGGGTGCTGGGGCCCAGGAGGCGATCCTCGCGGATCTCCACGAGGTTCCGGATCGTCTCCGCGACGTCGAACCCGCCGTCCTGAAGGATGGCGTTCACCAGGTTCACGGCCGATTTGCCCGCGTACACGCCCGCCGCCTCGTCGAGGTAGCGGAAGACCACGTTGTAGACGCCCTGTTCGGTCGTGCTGCGGGTCTTGCCGTAACCGGCGTCCATGCCCGCCAGGTCCTGGAGTTCGATGGCCACGTGCTCCGTCACGTGGCCGAGGAGCGTACCCTCCTTCACGCGCACGAAGAAGCCGCCCGGCTTCCCAACGGAACAGTGGTGCTCCTCGAGGGAGGGCAGGCGGGCGGAGAGTTTTTGGAAGAACCCCGGGATCTCGTTGGTGAAGACCTCGTCGTAGTCGCCCAGGTCCAGGCGGAAGATGACGACGGGGCCGCCGCTGAAGTAGTTCGCGCCCTTGAGGATCCGGATATCCCGGACGGTCAGGGGGCCGGGCGCCAGCTCGCAGTCGCGGGAGCCGAAAGGGATGTCCATCAAGCCGACCCCCGGGCGCCGGTCACGGTTCGAATCTCCCCTTCGCGACCTGCTCGCCGTCCCGGATCATCCATTCCCCCCGTGCCACGACGTGGGCGATGGTGAGGTCTTCCCTGAGAAGCACGGCGTCTCCGTCCTGGCCCTCGCCCAGGCGGCCCTTGCCGGGAAGCTTGAAGATGCCGGCCGGATTCGAAGTGGCCACCATGAGGGCCGTCTCCAGGGCGACGCCTTCCTCCGCCACTGCGGCGATCATCTCGTCGAAGAGGGACCGGGGCGCCCCCGAGACGAGCTTTACCAGGTTTCCCTCTTCGTCGAAGTGGGGGAGGGATCCGCCGCCGTCGGAGGAGAAGGTAACGTGTTCGACGGGCACGCCGGCGTCCGTGAGCAGGCCGATGGTCTTCGATGGCTTGATCTCGTATTCGGGGAAGAACGGGTACGAACTGGTCGTGATGTCGATGAATCCCTCCTTTCCGTATTCCTTGGCATCCTCGAAGATGTAGTCGTTCCGGTTGCAGTGCGTGGGGAGAAACTGGGTGGGCTTCAGCTCGCTCCGGCGAACCGCCTCGTAGACGGGGTGGAACGGATCCTGCGCGTCCCCCATGTGGAGGTTCACGATGCCCGCCTTCCCGCCCAGCATGGCGCCCACCCTGGCGTGTTCGGCCAGCCGGATGAGTTCCTCGATGGTGGGGAAGGAGGTCCGATGGTCCGAGATGGCGATCTCCCCGACCCCGATGACCTCCTCGATGAGGGACACGTCCCTGCCCACGTCGCCGAGCAGGGTCGGGGGCGGAACCTGGTAGGCGCCCGTGAGGATCCAGGCGGAGATGCCCTCCTCCCGGAATCCCTTGGCCTTCATGAGGACGCTCTCCACGTTGCGGGTCAGGCCGTCCGTGCCGAGGCATCCGATCACCGACGTGATGCCGCCGCGGATGAGGCTGCCGAGGTGGAGTTCGGGTGTGCGAGTGGACGGGCCGCCCTCGCCGCCGGCGCCGGCGATGTGGACGTGGCAGTCCACCAGGCCGGGGATCATCTTCAATCCCCCGCAGGGTACGACGGTGACCGGCAGGCCGGCCGGCGCTGCGATCTCGTCCTCCACGGCGAGGATCTTCCCCCCGGCCATGAGGACGTCCTTGATTCCCAAGGGTTCCGGGGCGTACACGTCGCATTTCTGAAAGAGGAGCATCGCTCACCTCCGTCGATGGAGCTTCAGTCGTACTTGTCGATCAACCCGCCCAGCAGCGGTTCGAGGGCGGCCATGACGGCACCCTCCCTGTCCCCCTCCAGGCGATGGGACGTTTCCTCGCCGCCCACTTTGCAGACGACGGCATCGGGCCGAACCTCGATGAGAGCGCCGTCCGGCAGGAGGTCCCGCTTGAGGGCCTGCTCGGCGTCCCCGGGATCCTCCAGGATCACGACGTCCGCTCCCTGGTGGAACATGCCGTAATCCCAGAGGTCTTCCTTCGTGTGGTTGAAGGCCGCGAACTCCAGGCCCTGGTGCCGCAGGATGATCTTCACGTTCTGGTCGTGGTGCTCGTTCTTGAAAAAGGGGGCGCCGTTGAAGTGCACCCCGTCGGGGGTCAGGCAGCCCGTCGCGATACCCGGCTTGATCGAGGCGAGCCTCTCGTGGAGAGCCTTGCAGAAGGAGGTCGTAAGGCAGTTCCCCGCCACGATGGGGATGCGCTCGTATCGGTCCTTGGGAAAATGGGACCGCATGATCTCGCCGGGTACGTCGATGGATCCCCCCAGTGCGGGGGCCAGATGCATGAAGACGCCGGGCCCCGCGTTGATCTCGATGATGCCGAAATGGCCGTCCGTCCAAGGCTTGGCGATGTCGTCGGCCAGGACGTCGATGCCCAGGCAGGCGACGTTGAAGAAGGCGGCGATGTCCTCCACGAGCTTGACGTTGATCGGGTGGATCTTCTCGGTGACGTTGATGGAAACGCCCCCCGCGGAGATGTTCGCCACGCGCCTTAGATAGACCCGCTCCCCCTCGGCCGGCACGGAACGCACGGTGAGGTCCTGCAGTTCGAGATACTCCTTCAGGTCGTCGTCCATTTTGATCTTGCAGAGGGGGGACCGGGCGTTGTCCAGCCGAGCCACCGTATCGTTTTCCCGTTCGATGAGGCTCTCGATGGTGTCTTTCCCGTTGCCGTCCACGTAAGCCGGCACGCGCTGGAGCGCAGCGACGAACTTGCCCTTGACCGAGAGGAGGCGGTGGTCGGTGCCCTCCACCTGCTCCTGTACGAGGATGCCCTCATCCAGGGATTCCTCGCCCTCCTTGTCGAGGATGTTCTGGAAGGCCCGGCGGATCCCCGCCTCGTCGCGGATGTTGGTCGTGACGCCCTCGCCCTTGTGGCCGGCCACGGGTTTCACCACGAGGGGGTACGTCAGGTCCCGTGAGGACTCAACCAGAGACTCCTCCGTAGAGCAGGTGGCGCCCTTGGGCGTCGGGAATCCGCACATTACCAGGAAGTCGCCCACCATGTCCTTGTACATGGTGAACTCGGTGTCCTTGATCCCGTCGGTGGAGACGGTGGTGGAGCGGCCGCGGACCTGCTTCTTGCCGTACCCCCACTGGAACTGGTTCTCTTCGAACAGGTAGTGGACGGGGATGTCGCGCTTCAGCGCGGCCTCGTAAATGGAGTAGAAGGTCGGCCCCCCGAAGAAGGTCTTGTCGAACTCGGCCTGGAGCCGTTCGAATTCGGGCGCGAAGTCCGCCGCCTCTCCGGAGGCGAGGGCGTCGAACCAATCGCAGACCGAGTGGACGACCTCCTCGGCGACGCCGTCGTCCAGGTATTCGACGGCGATCACGTAGTCCTCCCCGTCCCGGCCGATGGAATGCTCCTTCAGATACAGGTCGATGTCCATGCGCAGGGTTTCCATGACGGCGGCCGCGAACAGCTCCGCCGACGTTTCGCAGCCCCCGGCATCCAGGTCGGGAAAGACAGCACCGACTCCCTTGAGAAGGGGCTCCATGGACTCGCCCTCCGGCGTGATCCTGAGGTTGAAGACCAGGGCCTGGCGGCGCAGGTAACAGTTGGGTCCCTTGTAGGCGTAGAACTTGGACGGTTCGAAGTGCCTCACATCAACCTCCCTGGATCCATGGAGGATCACCCCCGCCCGTGACCTCTCGGCTTCCCGTTTCGATGACTTCTCGCCTCGGCCGGCGTGGAGCGGGCCGCCCGCCGTGAGGCGCTGCGTACTATTCCAGGAACCGTTCCACGGCACGGTTCAGCAGGGAACGGCCTTCCGCATCGGCGGTGACCGAGGCCGGCCGCCGTATCTGCCATGTTTCCAGGTCGAAAACGGTACCCGGCGACAGCATTCCCATTCGGACGCCTTCTACGGAAATCGTATCATAGGCGTCGATCTCGCCGTAGTTCGAATAGCCTATGGCGCCGCCGTTCAACACGACCACGACGCCCGACCCGACGACCTCGAATCGGCCGTCGCCGTCGAACACCGCCGCCGTGTCCTCGGCGAGGCCGATGCCCCTGGAGGCGAGCCCCCCCGCGAGGACCTGAATCAGCCTCGCGATTCTCCCCCGAACCACGAAGTGCGTATCCACCGCGATGTCCGATAGAAAGCCGAATCCCGGTGCGTGATGCACCGTTTCCTTCAGGTATCCCTCTCCGTCGCCCTCGTAGATCATTGTATCGCTGGCCGCGGCAGCGCCCGCGCTCGTCCCCGCCACCGCCATGCCTCGGGCGTGCCGCTCACGCACGATTTCCATGAACGCCGATCCCTCCAGGATGCGCACGAGGCGCACCTGATCGCCTCCCGTGAAGAAGATCGCGTCCGTCTCCTCGGCTGCCCTCAGGCACCGGGCGGCGTCCGCCTCATCGGGGGCGCGGATATCGAGGACCTCCACGTGGGCCGCGCCCAGGTCGGAAAAGGCGCGGGTGTATCGCACGGCCATCTTCTCCGGCTCGCCGCTGGCGGAAGGCACTACCGTGATGTGTCGGCTACCCCCCTCCTCGAGGACCCGGTTCAGGATGGCCATGTCTCCCTGCTTGTCTTCACTCCCCCCGATCAGGACGAGGGCCCCCCTCTTCCCGCGAGCCGAGTTCGCTGATTTCATACACCCTCCGGACGTCGGGGCGGGCGCGAGCGCCCGCCTCCCTTATTCTACTTCTGATCGCCCCCGGTCTTCCCGCGGGCGGCTCCACGTGCCGCCGGCTTGCGCGCTGTGGCCTTCCCGGCCGTCGTCGACCGGGACCGCGTGGCCGTCTTCCGGGCTGCGGGTTTCTTCGCGGACGTCGTGGCCTTTCCGGTCGCCGTCTTCTTGGCGGTCGTCTTCCTGCCCGCGGGCTTGGCCGGGGCGCGCTTCGCCGGTGCCTTCTTCCGGGTGGCTTTGGGTGCGGCCGGAAGGCCCAGGTCGTTCAGGACGACGGCGGCCTCTTCGGCGGCGATCGTATCTCCGCCGGCCGCCCACTTCCGCAGCATCGCGACGGCTCCGGGCGTGCCGAGTCGGCCCAGCCCGCTGGCCATGGCGATGACGACGTGGCGGCTTTCCTTGGCCACCTTGAGGTCGAACCGAGCGGCGGCTTCCTCGGAACCTAGTAGGCACAGCGTTCTCGCCGCGCACTCACGAACGTACGGATCGTCGTCATCGAGGCGCTCGAGGATGGCTTCGCCGGCCTTTCGGTCTCCGATCCTCCCGAGGGCGCGGACGGCGTTTTCGCGGACGTACGCGTGGTCATCGTTCAGGACGCCGACGAGGTCCGAGACACAGCTCTTGTCCCCGATCTCGCCCAGGGAGCGGGCAGCGGCCTCGCGGACGCTCTTGTCCGAATCCTGCAGCCGATCGCGAAGCCCGGGGAGTGCCTTGTCGGACCGCAGCCGCGAAAGGGCCTTGACGGCCGCCCGGCGCACCCAGGGCGTCCCGTCGTCCTGCAGTTCGTTCAGCCGCGACACCGCCTGGGAGCCGCCGATCGTTCCCAGGATCAGGGCGCAGGCTTCGCGGACGTCGGGTTCCGGGTGGTCGCTGATCTGGAGGACGTCCTTGAGGGCATCCTTCCCCATGTCTTCGAGGGTCTCGGTGGCCCGCTCCCGGTAGTACCGGTCGCTGCTCGTAAGGAGCTTCATCAACCCCTTGAGGTCTTTTTTCTTGAGGATCTTTTCCGGTTTCTTCGCCATAGCCAGTTCTCCTTGACGGTGGTTCGAACGGGAACATCCGGTGCCCCTGCGGCCCCTTCCCGTTCCCCGGCCATTCTACAACAGTTACGGGAATCCGGTCAGTCCCGGCGTCTCAACGCGTGTGCGTCACGAACCCCGGCCCGGGTTTACCACCGATGTTCGCCGCGAGGCGCGTGCGGAAACCGCCGGGCGGCGGCGCCCCTACCTGCGGGCGTTTTCTTGACCCGGGAGAATGCCTGCGGGTAGAGTGATCCGGATGAGTGTCATCCTGTGCGGGATCTTCTTCCTATCCGGTTTCTCCGCCCTCGTATTCGAGACCCTCTGGTTCCGGCAGGCGGGGCTTGCGTTCGGCAGCAGCGTATGGGCTTCGAGCCTGGTGCTGTCGGGTTTCATGGCGGGCCTGGCGGTGGGGAACGCCGTGGCGGCGCGGCGGGGGGATCGGCTCGGGAATCCCGTCAGGGTCTATGCCCTCATCGAAGCGGCCATCGCGGCAGCGGGCATCTCCCTGGTCTATCTGCTTCCCATCCTGGGCCGGCTCCTGTCCCCGCTCATGGGGCCGCTTCTCGATCGGCCGCTCATGCTGAATCCCCTCCGGCTCGGGCTTTCGTTCCTTCTCCTGCTCGTTCCCTCTGCGGCCATGGGCATGACGCTCCCGCTGCTCACCCGAGCCCTGTCGGCGGTGGACCCGAATTTCGGCAGCGTTCTTGGAAAACTATATGGGTGGAACACACTGGGGGCCGTCTTCGGTGCGGTGGCGGCGGAGACGGTGCTGATCGGCGCCCTGGGGGTTCGGGGCTCGGCCTGGTTCGCCGGCTCGCTCAATGTGCTGGCAGCCGTCGTGGCGCTGCGGCTGGCGGGGACCGCCGCCGCCGACCCCGCGGAACCGGAAGTCGGGTCGCCCCCCGTGGAACCCGCGGCGTTGCTTCGGGGCGGGCGGTGGCTGGCGGCGGCCTTCCTGGCGGGCTTCTGCCTCCTCTGCCTCGAGGTGGTCTGGTTTCGCTTCCTCTCGCTCTTCGTGGTCGGCCGGTCGGCGGCCTTCGCCATCCTGCTCGGGCTCGTCCTGGCCGGCATCGCGCTCGGGGGGCTCTTCGCCGGTCGCTGGCTCCGGTCCCATCCCGAGGCCCATGTCCATGCCGGCCCCATCCTCCTGCTCTCCGGCCTGGCGACGGTGGTCACATACAGGCTGTTTCCCGGCGTGCTGCAATCCCTCGGGGACGCTCCGGCGGAAGCGGCCTTCGACGTGTTCCTCGTCTCCGCCCCTCTGATCCTCCCCGCCTCCCTCCTCTCGGGGGTCTTCTTCACGCTGGCGGGTGCGGCGCTGAGGCAGAGGCTGCGGACGGCGGCCGCCACCACCGGAACCCTGACGCTGTCCAATACGGTGGGTGCCGGACTCGGCGCGCTGGCCGGGGGATTCCTGTTCCTTCCCCGATTCGGCATCGAGGCAAGCTTCTTCATCGTCGCACTGCTGTACCTGGCAACGGGGCTCCTCCTGCTGCCCCGCTCGGGCATCGCGGCGAAGAAGGCCGTGGCGCTGTGCGTTTTCTGCGCCGCCGTGACGGCGCTGTTTCCCTTCGGGGAAATGGGGGACCGATATGTGCGAAGGGCTGCCGATCACTGGCTCGGCGGGGGGGAAGGTCGGCTGATCGCATGGGAAGAGGGGTTGAACGAGACCATCCTCTACATGGAGCACCGGAGGATGGGGGGCCGCTACTACCACCGGCTCGCGACGAACGCCATCTCCATGTCGGGGACGCTCTACGAGGCGCGCCGCTACATGAAGCTGTACGTCTATCTTCCGGTCGCGCTGCACCCCAACCCCGAGAACGCCCTGCTGATCAGCTACGGCGTCGGATCGACGGCCAAGGCCCTGACTGATTCGGGGCGCTACGACTCCATCGACGTGGTGGACATCTCATCCGAAATCCTCGAGATGAACGACATCGTCTTCCCCGATCCCGGAGAGCACCCGCTGAGGCAGCCGGGCGTATGCGTCCACGTGGAGGACGGGCGGTACTTCCTTCAGAATACGGACCGGCTGTACGACCTCATCACCGGCGAACCTCCCCCCCCCACCATGGCGGGAGTCGTGAACCTGTATTCCAGGGAGTACTTCGAGCTGATGCGCGACCGGCTCGCGGAGGGAGGGGTGGTCACCTACTGGCTGCCCATCCATACGCTGAGCGAGGAGAGTTCCCTGGCCATCCTGCGCGCCTTCTGCGACGTCTTCGAAGATGCATCCCTATGGCACGGCATGGGACCCAACCTGATGATGGTCGGGTCGAGGCACCTGAGGGGCGTGGAAACGGAGGCCGACTTCTCCAGGCAGTGGGGCATCCCGCGCGTCGCAGCGGAGTTGAAGACGCTGGGCTTCGAGCGTCCCGAGCAGCTGGGCACCCTCTTCATCGGGGACCGGCGTTACCTCGAGGAAATCACCCGGGACACCGAGCCGCTCGTCGATGACCGCCCCAAGCGCATCGCTCGACGGTCGGAGGAGGCGGAAGCATCGAGGCTGTACCGCAGTTGGCTGCTCGACGTCGGTGAGGCCAGGCAGCGGTTCCGGGAGAGTCCGCTGATCGAGCGGCTCTGGCCGGCGTCGCTCCGCGAGCGCACGCTGTCCTTCTACGCGGTTCAGGAGACCGTCAATCGCCTGTCCGTGGCGCCCAAGCCACCCGATGACTGGCACTTCGAGGACCTCCACGGCCTGCTCCGCTACACCGGGTTCCAGACCCCCGTGCTGTGGCTGCTCGGCAGCGACGGGGATTACCAGCGGATCATCGCCGACGTGACCCCGGAGGACCTGGCATCGCCCGATTACGCCTCGAGGTGCGACGTGCAGTACCACGCCGCCGCGCGCCTCATCTCCAGGAGGCGTTTCGAGCAGGCGCTGGCGCCGCTGGAGCGGGCGGGGGTCCATGGGGATTTCCGGGCGCGCGCCACGGCCCTCCGCATCTACCTGCTGTGCACCATGCGGCGCACCGGGGAGGCGCGGGCCCTAGCCGGAGCCCTCTTCGAGGAGCGGGGCGAGCGGGGCCCGCTCGCCCCCTACTGGTCGTTCCTGGGAGGGACCTTCGGCATCGACCCCCGCACCCGGCAGGAAAACGACCCCGCCCCTCCTCTCCTCGGGGGCTCCGGCGGTCGGCGGGGACCCTGAGATATGCCCCTCTTGCCAGTGCGGAGTACGACGGCAGGGCTCCTTAGGCCCTCCCCGAACCCGGCCGGCGGGCGTACACAGCGGAACGCCATACCCCCCTCCGGCACCACCCCAATAGCGAGCGGAAATGCTGCGGCGGGAATCCGTGTTCCTGTTCCAGGGGGAAGATTGACATTCCGGACCCACCGGCCTATCTTGGGCCAAGTCGTTGGAGGATAAGATGATAGCAAGATGGGATGTGGTGATGAAAAGGGTGAGAGGGCTGGTTCCGGCTGCGATCCTGGCGGCCGCCGCCTCCGGTGCGGCGTTTCAGGCTGAGCCGGCAGGCGCATCGACCGTCGCGGCGCGGCCCGGCGCCCCTGTGAAGAGCACGATCGACCGGCGCCTCGGCGAGGAAGAGATCATCCGCCGCAGGGTGGAGTGGTTCTACGGGCCGCGGCGCGCGGGCGCCGGCGGCGACATGGCAGGGCTCCGCCGGCAGGCCGTGGAATACACGCGGGAGCGAATCCGGCGGCAGCGGGAGGAAGGTGTCTCCGATCCCAAGGGCCTGAACTTCTGGACGTGCCGCGGCCCCTCTTCATCCAACTTCGGCGGCTGGGCATTCGGAAAGGTTTCGGGCCGGATCATCGCCCTGGCCAAGGACTGGACCAACAACATCCTCTACGCCGGTGGCGCCTCCGGCGGGCTCTGGATGTCGGAGGACGACGGCCTCTCCTGGACATGCATCTCCGACAACGCCGGCACCACGACCATCGGCGTCATCACCGTGGACCCCAACGATCCGGACACCCTCTGGGTGGGCACCGGAGAGAATTACACGAGCTGCGAGAGCTACTTCGGCGTGGGCCTGCTGCGCACCACCGACGGCGGTGCCACCTGGGAGCAGCGGAACGGCTCGGGTGCGAACTCCCTGGATCTGTCCCGCTTCGCCTCCGTCATCGTCGATCCCAGGGACTCGAAACACCTCGTCGTCGGCGGGCGCCAGGACGACTGCCGCACCGGATCGGGAACGAACGGCGGGATCTACACCTCCGACGACGCCGGCGCTACCTGGACGGAGCGGCTCAACGGCCAGGTCTACGAGGTCGTCCAGGACCCCGTGGTCCAGGATCGATTCTGGGCGGGCCTGAGCGGCGGCGTCTACAAGTCCTCCGACAACGGGGTGACGTGGGTGCTTCAGACAAGCTCGGGCCTTCCCACCGGCAGCACCGGGCGGGTGGAGGTGGCCGTCTCCCCGGCGCACCACAACTACGTCTACGCCCTCTTCTCCAGCGTCTCGGGCACGCCGGAGTTCTGGCAGACGACGAGCGGGGGCTCCCTCGGTTGGTCCCGGATGAGCACCGGTTCCGATGCCTGTGACGGCCAGTGCTGGTACAACATGGTCATCCGGGGGCATCTCACCGATCCCGACACCGTCTACCGCGGCACGATCCTCATGTACGAGACGACCGACGGCGGATCGAGCTGGACGGAGATCAGCGGAGGGAGCTGGGGCTCCGGCCAGAAGGTCCACCAGGACACCCACGAGTTCCTCATGGATCCGGGCGACGCCGATACCTTCTACGTGGGGTGCGACGGCGGCATATGGAAGACGGTTGACGGAGGGAACAACTACACGAACCTGAACGCCAATTTGAACATGACGCAGTTCTACGCCATCGGGAACCATCCCACCGACGACGGGCAGATCCTGGGGGGCTCGCAGGACAACTCCTCCCTGGCCCGCTCCGGGAGCGACGTGTGGGACCTGCAGATGGTCACCGGCGACGGCTTCGTCTGCCACTTCAACCCGGTGGACACGAACTACGTGTACATCACCAGTTACCCGGGCAGCTACCCGTCCATCTTCCGGTCCACGTCCGGGCCCTTCGGCGGCTTCAGCCACATCACGGGATCGGGCAGCGGCGTCTCCTCCGGCGACCGGGCCGACTGGGTCACTCCGTACACCCTCGATCCAAAGAGCCCCAACATCCTCTTCCTCGGCACGCACCGCGTCTACCGCTCCACCGACCACGGCTCGAACTGGACGCAGGTGGGTCCCACGGATATGACGGGCGGCTCGGGCAACATCCTCTCGCTCGAAGTGAATCGAGGCGACGGCGACTACGTCTACGCGGGGACCACGAGCGGCCGGTTCTGGAAATCCATCGACGGCGGAACCAACTGGACCCAGTACACCACCGGGCTCCCCTCCCGGGAGATCAACGACATCGCCGGGGACCCCTTCGATCCCGACCACGCGCTGTGCGTCGTGAGCGGCTTCGGCACGGCCCACCTCTGGGAGCAGACCGGAACGGGGAACTGGACGGCCCTCGGAGGCGGCCTGCCCGACGTTCCGGCCAACACCGTCTTCATGCTCAGCGACCTCGAGGTCTTCGTGGGCACCGACGTGGGCGTCTACTATTCAAACGACGGTGGCGCCACGTTCGGCCCCTTCATGAACGGGCTGCCCGAGGGCACGGTGGTCACCGACCTGAAGTACGCCGAGGCCACGCAGACCCTCACGGCCGGCACCTACGGCCGTGGCGCCTGGCAGATCACGCTCCTCCTGGGCGGCCCCAACGTCGCCTATTCGGCCGTCGAACTCCCGCTCACGGAGGTGGCCGGCGACGGCGACGGCAACGTGGAGCCGGGAGAGACCTGGGCGGTCATCCCCCGCCTCAGGAACCTGGGCGGAACCGCCGCCGCGGACGTCACGGCGGACCTCTCCACCGCCACCCCCGATGTCACGGTCGTCGCGCCCGCCACCCGCTCCTACGGCGACATCGACCCAGGCCTGGAGGCATCGGCCGCATCGCCCTACGCCTTCACCGTGAGCCCGTCCTTCCCCTGCGGCGGGGAGATCGTCTTCGACCTGGTGAACGTCTCCTCCACCAACGATCCCTTCACGTACGCCGACCAGGCGGGCTTCCTTTCGATCACCGTCGTGGACGGCTACGAGCCGCCCGTGACCCAGACGCTCCTCGACGAGGACTTCGATCCGGCGCCGGGCGCCGATTGGAGCCACGACGGCTTCGATCCGGGCCTCGCGGGCTGCTACCAGACCTATGTGGATGAGTGGAACGTGGATGCCCGCAGCGACGGCGACGGCAACGCCTACCACTGCGGCAACGGAGAGGGATCATCCTACTCCAACACCAATTACGCCTGGCTCCGGTACGGGGGACGGGACTCCACCGACGGGCCGGGACTCCAGATTCCCTCGGGATATAATTCCTGTGTCCTGACCTTCCGCCACCGATACCTCACCGAAAATGGCTGGGACGGCTGTGTCGTCGTCGTGGACGCCACGGAGGACGACAGCGACAATTACGTCGTCATCGATCCCGTGGGCGGCTACGGCGGAGGTCTCGGGGCCGGCTGGTGCAACGGCCTCGAGGGCCAGAGCGCCTTCTCCGGCGACTCCGGCGCGTGGGTGGATGCCACCTTCGACCTCAGCGACTACCTCGGCCAGAAGATCTACCTGGCCTTCGTCTTTGGATCCGACATCGGCACCACGATGGAAGGGTGGTGGATCGACGACGTCTTCATCGAGGCCGTCACCCAGGGAGATCCCCTCTGCGACGTATACAGCAGCGGCGATCCCGGGTGGATCGAGGGGACCGCCTTCTTCGAAGACCTGGGCGCAGCGATCCAGGCTTCGTGGGGCGATTCGTGCAACGAGGGGACCCTCCCCGGCCAGACCTACTCCATCCACGCCGGCGACCTCGACGCCCTCGCCGCATCCGGCGCCTACACCCACGTTCCCCTCGGCGGGGACTGCGCGCGGATGTCTCCGGCCGCCTTCACGCCTGGTGCCGGCAACGAGTACTACCTCGTCGTGCCCAATCTGGGCGGCACCGAAGGCGGCGCCGGCTGGGCCACCGACGGTACGCCGCGGCCCCAGCTCGACACCACCTGCGGGCCCCGCCAGGTGGGGACGTGCCCG
>Ga0180430_10003146_pt1 | contig 14386 bp, 9 predicted proteins | sample SS_ome_9_FD_132999 | JGI IMG/M metagenome (GOLD analysis project Ga0180430, IMG submission 132999) | Hypersaline lake sediment archaeal communities from the Salton Sea, California, USA - SS_1_S_2 metaG | ecosystem: Environmental > Aquatic > Non-marine Saline and Alkaline > Hypersaline > Sediment... | reverse complement strand
CTGGGGACCGACTCTCCGTGCAGCTGCCCAGTGGAGAGCGAGTCGCGGACGGAACTCTCGTGCGGGAGGTTCGGCTTCCGTGAAGCGGCTTCTTCACCCGAGTGAGGGGTACCCCGTGTGGCTCGTCTTCCTATTCTTCGTCCTTGTTACGCTGGGCTTCACGTATCCGCTCGTCACCGAACTCACCACCCACTTCGCTGGAGAGAACATCGATGTCTGGCTGAATATGTGGGCGAATTGGTGGACCGGCAAGGCGCTTCGCGAGGGCCTTCCTCTATACCATACGACCGAGATTCTCCATCCCCACGGCGTCTCCCTCTACTTCCACAGTTTCAGTCACACGAACACTGTGCCCTGGCTCCTCCTGGAACCGCTGGTGGGTCCTCTGGCGGCATACAACCTCGTCGTTGTGACGGGGTTCGTCCTCCTTGGACTTGGCATTGCCCTGGTGGTGTGGGAATTGACAGGAGCCATGTCAGCCGGCATCGTCTCGGGCCTTGCCGCCACGTTTGCCCCTTATCACGTGTGGGAGTGCGTCCACCCCAATATCTTCACCACCCAGTACACCGTGCTGGCGCTTTGGGCGCTGATTCGTACGCTCCACCCCGCTGCTGGGCCGACTGAGCGCGCCCAGACGCAGAGACGCTGGAAGAGTGGCCTACTGGCCGGCCTATTCCTCACCCTGAGTGCGCTCTCCGGCTGGCATCAGCCGCTCTACGCAGTCTTCCTCCTTGGCCCCTATCTGGTTTGGACAGTGCTGTCCCGGGGCAGGACCTGGAGTCGGCAGGTCTGGGTCGGACTATTCGTCGCTGCGCTTGCGGCCATCCTTCTGATCGGACCGGCTGTGCTCCCCTTGATCCGCGAACAGCTACGCGCCGGTTATGCCGAGCCGGAGATCGACTGGGTGTTCAACACAGACGCCCTGGCCTGGCTCACGCCGTCCTTCCTCCATCCCCTCTGGGGCGATGGGGTGCGGCCCATCTACGAGCGTTTCCCGGCGCCCAACCGGCCCGCTTTCCTGGGCTACACGGTTCTGGCCCTCGCCCTGGTCGGTCTACGGTCATGCTGGCGTAACCGTCGCGATCATGGATGGCTGTTCGTCTCTACGCTCCTGAGCGCCGTGATGGCGCTTGGCACCCCAATATCCGTGAACGGTAACGTGATCGTCTCCGATCTCCCGTGGTATGGGCCCGTGATTGGATTTCTGCGCACCCCCGTTCGGCTGAATCTCATGCTGGGGCACTGCCTGGCCATCATGGCAGGGTTCGGTGTCCGTGAACTGCTCGTACAGCGCGCACTTGGGGCCGGGCATCGAGCGCTGGGGGCAGGCGTGATCTCGGTCCTGGTGCTGTTTGAGTTCCTCGCCTGGCCCTTTCCGTCCACCCCCGAGTACGTGTCGCCCTTCTACGAACAGCTGGTTCATGAGCCCGACGACTTTGCGATTGTGGAGGCGCCCCTCGATCGACAGACCGACAAGCTCTACATGTACTGGCAGACCATTCACGAGAAGGCACTGGTCAACGGGCACGTCTCGCGACCGCCGGAATCAGCCTTCGACTTCATCGAAAGGAACGCGGTCAGCCGAGCCTTCACCCGCCGGGAGCCCCTACCTCAGGGGCCCGAGCTGGCGGCAGCGCTCCAGGGCCTGGCCGATGCTGACGTGCGACATGTCGTGATCCACAAAGCGTTCCTGCCGTCCGATCTGGCTGAGAGCTGGAGTCAAGAGCTCGCCACCCGACCGCTCTACGAGGATGACGACCTGGTCGTGTTCGCCACGCTCCCCCAGCCCGGCGTGCACATCGAGGCAGCGCAGATCCTTGACCCAACTAGCGGGCCTACCCTCTCCCAAGCCTGGGTCAATCCAGGCGAACCCCCGGAGTTGGTGACCCACTGGTCCTCGACACAACCCCAGACCGTTGTCGTGGAGTTAGCACCAGTCGGCCCCGCGGCCGACGAGGTATCGGTAGGTCCAACTTCGGTCCATACTCAGTTGTTGGCCGTGCCGCAAGGGCCCTTCTCAAAGGTCCGGACGCCGCTGAACCTTCCGGATGACCCAGCGGAGGATATCGCCCTCTCGCTACGGTTGCCCCAAGGCAGCGACTCCAACTCGGTCTCCATCTGCCAGTTCTCCGATGACGCGCCAGCTGGCTTCTGTGCCCGGACCCGGCCCGACGCCGTCTGGGCTCAATCCCTCGCGCTCCGGGGTATGGACTGGCATCGCTTGGCGAACACACTCCACGTGACGCTCCATTGGGAGGCAGAGCGGACACCGGCGGCTGACTACGTGCGCTTCGTCCACCTGGGTCCCGCCGACGGACCAACGGACGCGCGTCCGGTGGCGCAGAGCGACGGGGAGCCGTGCGCTGGGTCGTGCCCCACGACCGGCTGGACAGTCGGGGAGCCCGTCCTGGACAGCGTCCAGATTCCGCTTCGAGACGTTGCTGGGGGCACCTTGCGGCTGGCCCTGGGATGGTATAATCCTGACACCCAGGAGCGTTTGCCGGGCGTCGATTTCTCAGGACGGGGGCTGTCCGACGACCGGCTGCTGCTGGATGAGACGGTGACTGTTCCGCATCGACGGCCCAGGCCCTAGGGCCCGGGCCCTGGACATCGGTCCGGGTCGCGAGCCGGCCGAGTGACTGGGTCCTGCGATGGTGCAGGAAGGATTTCTGGTGTGCTCGCCGGGCGGGAAGCCCGGTCGCCGACTCTCCGGGCCACCAAATGTGGACGGTTGCCCGCCGGTACTGTTGAGTGGGCGCAGATGACGTGAACGTGGAGCAGGTATGAGACAGAGGATCCGCTGGCTCAAGCAAGCGTTGTCGGACCACGAGCCGTTTCTATTGCTCGCCTCTCTCTTCGTCGTCTTTCGCGCGCTGGCGCCGCTCGGATTCCGGGTCGGATCCTACTTCACCGGGTCTGCGCCCGATCTCTACTACGGCTTCGAATGGGGTGAGTGGTCGCACAGCGGGTTCTGGCCCTATCTGGACTACTGGCGCGAGTACCCGCCCTTGCTCCCCTGGTTCAGCGTCCTGGCCTACCGTCTGAGTCTCCTGCTGCCGGCCTGGACCGACCAGCGCTTGTGGTTCTCCGTGACACTGCGGGAGCTTCTCGTCCCCTTCGAGCTCGGAAACCTGGTGCTGACGTATGCCCTGGCCCGCAAGCTGTACCCGCCGCGGAGGGCACTGCGTTGCGCTTGGCTCTACGCAGGGGTCTTCGCCACGTTCTACGCGGCCTCCGGCTGGTGGGAACCCCTACCGCTCTTCTTCCTGCTGCTGGCTCTCTGGGGTACCCTGTCCGGAAGACACTGGTTAAGCGCAGGGGCGGTCGGCCTAGGCTTCATGACCAAGATCGTGCCGATCGTGATTGCGCCCATTGGACTCCGGCGTCTCCGGCGACCGAGGCATATACTGCGCTACGGTGCCGTAACTATCCTGGTCTCCCTGCTCGTCCTCGCCCCGTTCTTGGGTGCCCGCGGCCTTCTCCTGGCGCACGTCAAGCAGGCTGTCCAGCGATCCTCGTGGCAGACCGTCTGGGCTCTTCTCGACGGATATGGGAGTTATGGCAGAATCCCCCAGTCCAATCCACGATTCTTCACGCCCTCGATCGGCAGAGTCCGGGTCCATCCGACTGCCCTGCCGTGGCCTCTTATTCACATGCTTTTCGCCAGTCTCTATCTCTTCCTCTACACACGCCGCCTCGACTGGCGGGACGACCGCACAGTCACGGCGTTCGCCGGCTTGACGTTGACCCTTTTCCTGCTCTGGTCCAAGGGCTTCAGTGGTCAATTCACGGTATACCTGGTTACGCCCGTGGTCCTGCTCCTTCCTAACTGGCGGGGTGTACTCTATCTGGCTGCCTTCAGCTTGCTCTATGTCCTTGAGTGGCCGTTGTCACACGTCCTGCTGCAGGAACAGGCCTGGTTCCACACGATGATCGTCTTGAGTCGCACTGCTGGCCTCATCACTCTCTCGCTGGAGTTCGGCGCACTGGTCTTCGGGTCTCCTTCCGCTGCTGGCGTCCCAAAGACTGCATGGGGACGCCTCCCGCGCCTCGCGACGGCGATTGTGCTGACCAGCATGCTCGTTTCCTTTGTGATCGCGACCCCCTTCGCCTTAAGTCACTATTCGGCGGCCCGCTCGCGAAGTGACCCCGCCGCTGCGGCCCTCGACGCGATTCGTGAATCGGGGCGCCGCGACATGCCCATCGTCTTTGCCCATCCTACCACCTATCGGCGCCTTTTCGCTGCTGCCCGGTTCCTCGGCCCGGTGACACAGGTGCCCGCCGCCGACACCCTACCCGACGCGCAGCGCGAGGATTGGATCGAGGAGACTCTGGGCGGTAAACCGTTTTGGCTGATCGTGGATGAGAGCAGGACCACGACGCGCCGGGCTAATCGAGATGTGGAGGCCTGGATCGCCGCTCGGGCTTGTCGTGCGGGAGTGACCTGGGTTGGCAAGGCCCGGCTCTCACGGTTTGTCGTGGGTGATCCGGCGGTTCCCTTGGAGGCGACTGCCGATTTGGTCAACGGCATCCACCTGGACGGTTCCAGGATCAGCGCGCTTGACGCCAGACCGGGTGGCGGCCTCTGCATAGAACTAGACTGGCGCGGGGAGGCTGATGTTCTTGACGCCTACACGGTCTTTGTGCACGTGATGGACGCTGAGGGTAGACTGGTCGCTCAGACCGATCAGGAGCTGGGCACGGACACCGTCTCATCGGCGAGCGTGGACGGCGAAGCCGCTCTGGTAGAGCAGCACGGCCTCGTTCTGCCGCCGGACACGTCTCCGGGTGAGTACCACGTGAACGTGGGACTCTATGGTGCCGACGGCTCCAGGACCCCGCTTGCGGACGGGCCTCCGGGCTCGACACACGACGCCATCGACTTGGGCCAAATCGACGTCCGGTGCGCCGGCGAATGAAGCTGGGGAAGCTGCAGCAGCGCTGTCCCTTTCGAGATCGGCTCTCTGAGCCCGGCGTCACCCTCGATGTAGCCATCCAGGCCGGCTTGGTTCTCCTGACTGTGGTGTTGTACGGCGCCTCGATGAGCTATCCCTTCTTCTGGGATGACCCGGTGGAGCTGGGCAGAGCTCAGACACGGACGGCCATCGAGTTGTTGACGAACTCGGGTGACTACCTATATTATCGGCCTCTCACCTTCATCATTTGGAAGGCCCTCGGAGCCCTCGGAGGTGGCTTCGATCCCTTCGTCTTGCACCTGGTCCAGGTCGTTGCTCATGCGATGAACGGCGTCCTCGTCTGCGCCTTGGTGCGACGCCTCGCGCAGCACCGCGTCGTCGCCCTTGCGACGGCTTGTCTCTTCGTGATTTACCCGTTCTCCTACCAGGCCGTCACCTGGATCGCGGTGGCCCAGGTTCCGACGCTTACCCTACTGCTTGGTGCCCTTGTTGCCTACCATGAGGGGAGATCACGGCATAAACCCGGGTGGTCGTGGGCTTCCTTGTTCCTCCTCACCCTCGCTCTCTTCGCGCACGAGAGTGCCACGACCTTCTGCATCATCTTCTTGATGGTGGAGGTTTTCTTCCTCCAGGCCCGGGACTCCCTATCGCAGGGGGGCAGAGGTCTCAGAACCCTGGTGTCGGGTGCGTGGCCCGTACCCGCCCTGCACGTGCTCGTCAGCCTCGCCTTCACGGGCCTATGGATAGGCATACCCAAGGACGCCTCCTCCTTCGCCCTCCGATGCCAGCCGGCGGTGGCTGCCTACCTCCTGCAAGGTCTAATCTGGCCGGTGGTGGGTGCCATCGGCCCCTATGTCAGCGGCAGCCTCCCGTTCCGATCCCTCGTCGTGATTGCCACTACCTCCATCCTCTTGGGTGGGTTCGTCCTACTCTATCGGCGCCGTCAGCGGTTGAGCCTGCTGGGGCTGGGCGTGCTCTGGTTTGTCATCCCAGCCCTTCCCATCTGGGTCACCCGGGATTTCAGCTATGTCCGCATTGCCCCCCGGCTGCTCTACGTGAGCGCCCCGGGGGCGGCGTTGCTCTGGGGAGGGCTCGTCGGGTTGCCGACGCCGCAGCGCTTCCCATCGGGCGCCCTCCGAAAGGGCTTGATCTGGCGACTTGGCGCTGCAGTCTTGACCGCCGCTATCGTGTGGCAGAGTATTGCCTTCATCGTTGACAGAGGGCGCATGTGCGCCGGCGCGATGGGCGCTATCGGGGACATCGCGCACGGGGTGCAAGCATCCCCGGCGGAAGGCGATACGCTCTTCATCAATGTGCCGGATCGGCTGAGCTCCCGTCGAATGGAATATCCCATTGGTGACTCTCTGGTGATGGTCATGCCCATCGCCGTGGAGATTGGTGATTACATTGCTCTGCACGGGGGCGAGCGCGTGGCGACTCGGTCACTGAGCGTGCCTTGGCTGGCCGATCTGGAGCGATATCCTTACGAGGTGAGTGTGCGGGGCGTCATACCCGAGTGGCAGGACCTGGCTGACGCCATACGAGCCGCCGGCGCCGTCTATCTTACCGACTATCACGCGGACGGGACCATCCGCGTGGTAGAGGCGGGTGCCGTCTCGACCGCACAGGATCTCGCGCCGGGCCGAGTCTCCTTTGGAGACGTCATGGACCTCCTGGGAGCCACCCTCGCGCCATCCGGCAACCTGGTGCTTGAGTGGATCTGTAGCAATCCTGGTGGCCCGCAGGATACTGTGTTCGTTCACGTCAGCCCTGGACCGGGCCAACCACCGGTCGTACAGGCGGATGGCGACCCTCTACGGGGTCTCTGGCCCGCTCGGATCTGTCGACCAGGTGACTACCTTCGTGACGTCCGAACCCTTGATCTGGAAAGCGTAGGGGAGGGGCAACACCAAGTTCTGGTGGGCATATACGACCGAGGAACGGGTGTCCGGCTCGTCGCGCGGGATGCGGCAGGGCGGAGACTGCAAGATGACAGCGCCGTGGTGGCGACCTGGACTCCGGAGAAGTAGGCTCGCCCGTAATCGGGTGGCGCGGCGGTCATGTCCCGTACTCCCGACCCCCGTGCAATGCGCCTTGATCGCTGCAAGCCACCCTCAGTATGTCGGTCCCTCTCTTTCTCTTGGTCGCCCCAGTCGACAGGTCCCTCAGGGGCTTGGAACCACGACAAATCGTTGGGGCCGGTCCTTCCGGCTACTATTTGCCATCTCGACTCCGTCAGGTATAATCCTCGTTGGTTAGCCCCCCGTCCAGGAGGACACGATGATCGAAGTGGAGATCGACAGCATACGGGTCAGTCTGATGTCGGAGCATCGGGTTATCGTTCTCAAGGCCCTTGAGAACGAGCTCTATCTCCCCATCTGGATTGGACCGTACGAGGCCGAGGCCATTGCTATCCGCCTCAAGAACGTGGATATCTCCCGTCCCCTCACCCACGACCTGCTCAACAACGTCATTGGCGAGATGGGCGGCGACATCTCTCATATCCTGGTTAGCGATCTTCGCGATGACACATTCTATGCTGAGATTTCGGTGAACATCAACGGCACCACCCTGGAGATCGATTCTCGTCCCTCCGATGCCATCGCTTTGGCGGTCCGGGCAGGGGTCCCGATCTTTGTAGCCGAGACCGTCATGGAGCGAGCGAGTATCACCCCTGAGGAGGACATCACCGAGGGCGGGCAAGATGACGAAGAGCTCTCGGCGTTCCGCGATTTTGTTGAAGGTCTCGATCTGGATGACCTGTCGTCCTAGCGTGCGTCCGGTTTCGGGACGACTAAGGTAACGCATGGCAGGGCCGGACAAACTCGTTCCCCACAGCACGGAAGCCGAGGAGGCTGTCCTCGGTTCGCTTCTGATTGACCCCGAAGCGCTCTTCCAGGTCTCTGCTTTCCTGAAAGCGGACGACTTCTACATTCAGAAGAACGACTGGATCTACGCGACCATCCTCAATCTGCACGAGCGGCGTGAGCCTATCGATTTCGTCACCGTCTGTGACGACCTTGAGCGGGAGGGGCGTCTTGAGGAGATCGGTGGGGCGGCCTACGTCACCCAACTGATCAACGCAGTTCCCAGTGCCATCCACTGCGAGGCCTACGGGCGGATCGTCGAGCAAGCCGCCATCCGCCGTCGGCTGATCAGCGCCGCCAGCCGGATCGCGCAGCTCGCCTACCAGGAGGATCAGGACGTAGATCTGACCGTGGACCGCGCCGAGCAGGCGCTGTTCAGCGTCTCGGAGCGGCGTATCACGCGGGACCTCGCCCCGGTGCAGGAGGTCATACGGCGCTACTACGATCGCATCGAGTACCTCTACGACCACCAGGATGAGCCCCTGGGCGTGCCCACGGGTTTCATCGACCTCGATCGGCTGCTGGGTGGGCTGCAGCGCTCCGACCTGATCCTGATAGCAGCTCGTCCATCCGTCGGTAAGACCTCTCTCGGTATCTCCGTGGCCCGGCATGCAGCGGATCTAGGACAGCACGTGGCCATCTTCAGCCTCGAGATGTCGAGCGAGCAGGTCGTACAGCGGATGGTCTCTGCGGAGACGGGCATCGACGCTCAGAGACTCCGCCTGGGTGACCTCCAGGAGCGGGAGTGGCCGCTGTTTGTCCAGGCCACAGGCCGCCTGTCAGATCTCCCGCTGTACATTGACGACACACCCTCCATTTCTGTCCTGCAGATGCGCACGAAAGCTCGCCGCCTCCACGCGGAGCATGGGATTGACCTGATCCTGGTCGACTACTTGCAGCTCATGACCGCCGGGGACATGCGGGGTGAAAGCCGAGTCCAGGAGGTCTCTTACATCTCCCGCTCGCTCAAGGGCCTGGCGCGAGAGCTCGATGTACCCCTTGTGGCTATCTCCCAGCTCTCACGTGCTGTTGAGCAGCGGTCCGACAAGAAGCCGATCTTGGCGGACTTGAGGGCAAGCGGCAGCTTGGAGCAGGACGCCGATGTGGTCATGTTCATCTATCGGGACGAGATGTACAATCCCGACACGGACCAGCCGAACATCGCCGAGGTGATCATTGCCAAGCACCGGAACGGGCCCACGGGAAGCATACAGCTCTTCTTCCGCGATCGTTTGGCCCAGTTTCTCGATGCCGAGACCCGTCAGGAACCTGTTCAGTTCTAGGAGTACGGCCCACGTCAGCCACGCTTGTCAGCCCGCCCACGTCTTCACAGGACGCGAATCCAACTGCTCAAGGCGTCTTGAGGATACAGTCAGCTGGTACAAAACATTCCCCCAGAAAGCCCGGTCACCGTGGAGGTCTTCGTGGGGGGTACTGTGCCTTGGTGCGAACAAGCACCTGGATCGAGGAGCACCCATAACGTGATGGAGCAGGGAATGACGAAGGAAAAGAAACGATCGGCGCAGATCATGCGCCTGGAGGAAATCCTCCTGAGCCCCGAGGACGTCCTGCGGGGCCAGGGTATCGACCCTGAGCGGGCCCGGCCTGCGCTGCGTACCACGGCCGAAGAAGCGGCACGGGGGCTTGAGGACCTTCTGGAGCCTGCAGCAGTGCTGGATGTCGTCGGGGTGGAGGACTTTCACCACAAGACCATTGACCTGGAGGGCGGTCACAGCTTTGAGGGCCCCTTGGCCGCTCGAGCTCTGGCCGGCGCAGAGGAGGTCGCTCTGGCCGTCTGCACCATCGGCCTGGCGCTGGAAGAGCGGATGAAAGCGCTCTTCTCCGAGGATCCGATGCAGGCTATGGCGCTCGACGGTGCTGGAGTGGCCGCACTGGGCAAGGTCTCCGATGCCGCCATCGCGCGGATTCGCGAGATGGCTCATGAACGCAGCCTCGGATCGGGCATGCGCGCACAGCCGGGGCAGGAGGGCTGGTCCATCTGGCAGCAGAAGATCCTCTTCGATCTTCTGCCGGCTGACGATATCGGCGTTCGGCTCACCGACAGCTGTCTGATGATCCCGCGCAAGTCCGTCTCCTTTGCCATCGGCATTGGACCGGACATGAGGCCTGATGCCGTGGCCTGCGATTTCTGTTCCAAGCGTGATCGCTGTCAGTGGCGCGTGAAAGCCGAACCGACTGCCGCATAGACAACGAATGAGAACATGGGACGGAGGCGAGGCGCTCCGCTGACGCCCAAACCTTGTGACGAAAGGGGTAATACATGACCGTTGATTACACTGTAGATTTCCAGCCCTTGGGCCGTCGCGTGCAGGTGGCCGATGGGAGCACGCTGCTTGAGGCCGCGCGGAAGGCGGGCGTGGGTCTGAACGCGGTCTGCGGTGGTGCGGGCGTATGCGGCACGTGCCGGGTGCGCGTGATGGAGGGCATGGTATCCCCTCCCAACAAATCAGAGGCAAACTTCCTTGACCAGTCTGAGATCGATGATGGATACCGGCTGGCCTGCCAGGTGGAAGTGGGTGGGGACGTGCTCGTCGACGTACCCCCGGAGTCCATCACCGCTCCTCAACGGGCGCAGATCGAGGGACGGGAGCGCGCCGTGGAGATCGACCCGACCGTTCGGTCATTTGACCTCCATCCGACGCCGCCCGGTCTGCACGACCTGCGCTCCGACGAGAAGCGACTCCTGGAGGCTCTGCGGGAGGAGCACAACCTGACCGGCGTGCGCTTCGATCCGGTGGTGCTTGCCCATATTCCTGCCCAGCTTCGAGAAAACGACTGGGAGATCCGTCTTTTCATCAGGGACAACAACGGCTGTCCCTCTGTGATCGGCGCGGCATCGGTGGGCACACACCCACTGGGCCTGGCTGTCGACATCGGCACGACCAAGGTTGCTGCCTATCTCGTGGATCTGGAGACTGGCCAGACGCTGGGGGCATCGGGGGAGATGAATCCTCAGATTGCCTTCGGAGAGGACGTCATGGCCCGGATCGCGTACGCTATGGATGGCGAAGGTCACACCGAGGAGCTTCAGGAGGCCATCGTCAAGGGCTTGGATGACCGCGTCCGTGAGCTGTGCGAGACGTGCGACCGAGACCGCGACGAAGTGCTTGAGGCCGTCCTCGTGGGCAATACGTGCATGCACCATCTCGTGATGGGGCTCCCTGTTGACCAGCTCGGTGTAGCGCCCTATGTGCCTGCTCTGTCCGCCTCCTGCGACATCAAGGCCCGGGATATCGGTTTAGAAATTGCCCCGGGTGCCTACGTCCATCTTCTGCCCAACATCGCCGGGTTCGTGGGCGCGGATCATGTCTCCATGGTGATGGCCAGCGGACTCCATGAGACCGATCAGGTCACGCTTGGCCTGGACATTGGGACGAACACCGAGGTCAGTCTGGCCGCCGCCGGACGCCTCCTGAGCTGCTCGACGGCTTCCGGGCCCGCCTTCGAGGGCGCCCACATTCGAGATGGCATGCGGGCTGCCCCGGGAGCCATCGAATGGATCAAGATGGTGGACGGAGGTGTCGAGTACCAGACCATAGATGATGCCCCACCTGTGGGTATCTGCGGTTCCGGGATCCTCGATGCCGTGGCTGAGCTGCGCCGCATCGGCGTGCTCCAGGAGAATGGATCGATGCGGCGGGATAGCCATCCTCAGGTTCGACAGGGCGGGGATCGCCCTGAGTTCGTGCTGGTGGGCCGGGGCGAAGATGGCGCGCTGAATGACATCGTCATCAACCGGAAAGATGTCAGCGAGATTCAGCTAGCAAAAGGCGCCATCCGTGCCGGGGTCGAGGTGCTCCTGGATGAGGCCGGCGTCGACCTCGATGACGTCGAGCGCGTCGTCGTCGCGGGAGCCTTCGGCACGTACCTCGATGTGAGGAGCGCCCGGGCGATAGGCATGTTCCCCCCGCTGCCTCTGGACCGCTTCGATCAGGTCGGCAATGCGGCCGGCATTGGGGCAAAGCTGGCTTTGCTCTCGCGCCGCTGTCGGCACGTGGCTGAGGAGATCGCTGGACGGGTGGAGTACGTGGAGCTGACCACGGATGGGCGTTTCTCCAACGCCTACATGGAGGCCATGGCTCTCCCCGATCCGGCTGACGTCGACGTCTAAGAAACTCGCCTCAGCCGCTTGGTAGCAGCGCTTGTCATCCGTCAAGCCGCTACTGGGCGGGGATGACCCGGGTTCGTCTCCGTCTTGGCCGGTGCATGGACCGTTTTCGCCCCCGGCCACATAAGCGACCCTGCCGGTGACTCAGTCACGGGCTCCGGCCGACCTCCGTGAATCCCTGCCCGCGGGTCGGCCGCAGGCCCATCTCCAGCCGCTGGCTATCCGCAGCACACCTCAAGGGCGCCGGGGAGAATCTCACACCTGATCTCCCTGGCGTCTGTACACAGGACCTCCCCATCGACGTGCGCCACCAGGCCATCTGGCGATGAGACCTCGACGACCGCGGCGCGGGCCATCGTCACGGGGTCGAGTTCCGTGTGGGTGCCGCGCAGGAAGTGCGGAAGAAGTCGGAGCATGGTCAGTCGACTGACCTCCCTGGCGATGCACAGGTCAAACATCCCATCATCAGGATGTGCATCCGGCGCGATCATGAATCCGCCGCCTTCTCGGGGGCCATTGGCGATGGACACCAGTGTGGCAATCAGGTCCATGGTCTCCGCATCATACTTGACCGTCACGCTTGGGGTGCTGAAGTTGAGGAAGATCGTCTTCAGGACTGCCAACAAATAGAGGGGCAGGCCCCGAAGCCGTCTGATCTTGAGCGTCTCCATCAGGACTGCACCGTCAAATCCAATTCCAACCACGTTACCGAAGTAGCGGGGTTCTTTCCCGGGCACGGTCACCCGTCCCAGGTCAATGGTTCTGCCGCCCGCGCAGGTCAGATGGCGGCACGCTTCCTCAAGATCCAGCGGAAGTCCTACCCCGCTGGCAAAATCGCTCCCGGAGCCGGCTGGCAGCACGCCCATCCGTCGCTTGGCCCCATTCTCTGATGCGGCCATGAGTCCATTAATGACCTCGTTGGCGGTACCATCTCCTCCCGCACTAACGATCGTCCCGAAGCCGTCTTCGGCTGCTCGCTGTGCGAGCTCGGCTGCGTGCCACGGCCCCTTCGTCCATTCGAGGTCGAAGCGGATGCCCTGCGCTGTAAGACATTGACGCAACTCAGGCTCTACGCGTGCGCCGTGCCCCCGCCCGGCCGCGGGATTCAGGATAACCTTAACCGGTTCCATGCACTCCTCCGATACCATGCCTGTCCTATTACAGTTCTACCGTCAGTCGAGTATACACCATAAAGAACACGCCACGAGGACCAACGGTGCGTCCTCGTGGCGTGTCTGGTCACGTTTGGCGATCAGACGATCCTCACGGGCCCGGTTTTCCGGCTGGATCAGATCGGCGCTCTACTCGGGCACAATGAACGTGTCAACGATGTTGCCGTCCCTGTCGCGAAGTGTGATCAGCTCGCCCCGACTCCAGGCGGGATCTGTCCGGTTCCAGTACAGCCTCCGCGGTGTGTCCTCCCCGGCTTTGGAGACGATCCAAACCTCACCGCCTGGAAAGAGCGTCAGTGCCGGGAAGTCAAAGTCCGCACCGCCTGTCCCCGACAGGCGCCAGTCCTCCAGGCTCACGGTACCGCCCTCGTTCCTGAGCAGCAGAGCCTCAGTCTCCAGATCGCTGACGCCTTCCGCCCCGGTTACCTCCACAAGCGGGGGTCCCGAGGGCGTCAATGGTGGGCGATATGGCCCATCTGCTGACTCGGACGCCTCGCTCGGTGGTGTCGCGCCCGCCGGCGACTCGGTCGTCGCTGCCGTCGCCTCGTCCTCAGGTATGGTCAAGACCTGCCCAATCTGCAGCACATCAGGGTCCGGGAGATCATTCGCGGCAGCCAGCGCTTCCGTTGAGACGTCGTACTGCTGGGCGATGGCCGACAGCGTGTCGCCTGCTTGCACCGTGTGCGTCGTAGGGGGCTCCGGAGTCGGCGCGGCGGGCGGCGTAGGGGATGGAGACACTGTTGGCGGTTCCGTCGCCGGGGGCGCAAAGGGCGACTCGGCTTCGCGCTCACGAGGCCAGAGCAGGCGCGCGCCAAGGATGGCGCTGGCCAGGATGAGAGCACCTATCGCGACGAGGCCCCATTTGCGCGAATCCATAGTAGCAGCTCCCTTGGGTCAACAATCTCACTCTGCCGACGATAGCTATTCTACCACGAATCACGCCGCAGGACGAAGCGCACGGCTACCCGTGGCTGGGCCCGACCAACTCTCGCCCGTTGGGCACAGGTCCTGTGCGTCGCCCGTGTCCCTGGCGGTTCCGCGTCAGTCGCTCCACGCGCCCCCGAGCCGGCGGGTCCCTATCACCCCGTTGGCCGCACCGCACCGAGTCCTTGGCGCACGGGTGCGCTAACGACTTGTCGCGGAGATCGTCGCCGGTTGGAGACCGTTGGCGCCCGAGTACTGACCCGTTGTGACTGGCATATGAGACACGCGTACGCTCGTGAGGTGCAACGCCACTGGAAAAAGCATCACATAGTTCGGTGCGGCAACTTGTTAGTGCACCCTTGGCGCACCATGGAGGTT
>Ga0180430_10003145_pt1 | contig 14389 bp, 18 predicted proteins | sample SS_ome_9_FD_132999 | JGI IMG/M metagenome (GOLD analysis project Ga0180430, IMG submission 132999) | Hypersaline lake sediment archaeal communities from the Salton Sea, California, USA - SS_1_S_2 metaG | ecosystem: Environmental > Aquatic > Non-marine Saline and Alkaline > Hypersaline >... | reverse complement strand
CTGGCCGCCGGCGCGCTGGCCATCGGCGGTGGGTTCGCGCTGTCCGATGCGATCGGCACGGAGAAGCGCTTCAGGGGCGGCGCCGCATCGCTCGCCAACCAGGCATTCGGCACCACGGCGGCGGGCAACCGCAGTCGCTCGGACATCCAGAAGTCGATCGTGGGCGCCGCTCGAGGGGCCTCGACCATGTCCGGGTTCAGCCCTGAGCAGGTCGTGGGCGCCATGCGGACCTTCCACGGCAAAGCTGGCGACGTGAACGCTGCCACCGCGCTCGCCCCCTTCTTCGCCGACGTGGCCGACGCCACTGGCGCCGAGCTCGAGGACGTGGGCGAAACCGCCGGCCAGATCTTCATGGCCGCGATGGCCCAGGGTATGGCGCCAGACAAGGCCCTGGACGCGGTGAAGAAAATCACCGGCGTAGTGGCCGGCCAGGCCAAGAGCGGCGCCATCGAGATGCGCGACATGGCCACCCAGATGGGCAAGCTGATGTCGTCGGCCGGCATGTTCAAGGGCGACGTGGCCGACCTGGCCAACACCATGGGCGCCATGGGGCAGCTGGCCATCGCCGGCGGTGCGTCGAGTCCCGAGGAGGCCATGACCGCGCTCATGCGTTACGCCTCCGACATCGGCCAGAAGGGCGGCACGCGGGCCTACCGCAAGCACGGCGTGAACGTCTTCGCCGACAAGAGCAAGACGGCGCTGCGCGACCCGGCCGAGATCATGATGGACGCCATCCACAAGACCGGCGGCTCCATCCCCGCCCTCGGCAAGATGTTTGGCATCCGCTCCAAGAAGGCGGTGGAGCCGTTCCGCAAGGTGTACGTAGAGGCTGGTGGTGGCGAGGCCGGCCTGGCTGCGATGCGCAAGAGCTTCAACCGGTTTCGCTCGCTCAAGATGACCGGCCAGGAGATCACCCAGTCGGCCGGCTTCCGCCGCGCCCAGGATGACAAGCAATTCGAGATCGCCCTGGTGCAGTTCAAGAGCGTGGTCGGCTCCCAGCTGCTCCCCGCGGTGACGGAGCTTATCCCCGTCATTGCCCGGCTGACGCCGCACTTCGTCAAGCTGTCCACGGCGGCGGCGGAGTTCATCGAGTGGTTCTCCAACAACCCGATCAAGGGCGTGGGGGTGCTCATCGCCGCGAGCGTGGCCAAGGACCTGGCGGCGGCCGGCATCGGCGCCGGGGCGAAGAGCGTCATCGAAACGGCGCTGCAGAGCAACCTGGGCAAGAACCTCGGCGCCGTCGCCATCGGGCTCGGCGGCCTGGCGCTCGCCATCGACCAGCTGATGAAGCTCATCGACGAGTGGTCGGACCCGGCCAAGGACCAGGACGAGCGGCTCAAGGATGACATCCGCAACATGAAGGCCCTGGGCGAAGTCCAGACCAAGGTCACGCGCGCCAAGACGGTCCAGAACGAGGACCTCATGCCCTGGGACCTGATCACCGGCGACACCATGAAGACGCGGTATCTCCGCCAGGACGAGAAGACCGGCCAGTACGCCGAGCACGACACGGCCAAGCTCTACGGCGGCGGCATCGCCTCCATGGGCTCGCTGGCCGACGCGCTCAAGCAGGCCACGAGCGGCGGCGCCTCCGAGCACAAAAGCGCCGCGTCGGCGCTGAAGGAAGCGGCAGCGGCGCTCAAGGCCTCCGCCGGCAAGGGCGGCCCCGTCGTCGGTGGCGATCCCACCGTTCCCCGCAGGTAGCACCCCATGGCAGCCATTCAAGACCTGTTCAAGCAGCTCAGGACGCTGGAGTGGCGCGGCCTGAAGGTGCCGATCACCGGGCGCACCGTCGGGTTCCAGCACGAGCTGGCGAAGCACAAGTACGTCTTCCGCGACCGCGAGCAGATCGAGCCGCTCGGCGCCCGCAACCTGACGTTCCGCTACTCGATCCCGATGCGCGAGGACATCGTGCGCGGCCCCCATGAGAAGCTGTTCACCCAGGGGCTCACCGACTTCCTCAACGCGTGCCTCGACCGTGAGCCGGGCGACCTGTGGGACCCCGTGCACGGCAAGTTCAAGGCCGTTGCGGTCAGCTACAACGAGACGCTGAACGTGCTCAAGCGCGACGGCGTGGATCTCGAGATCGACTTCATCCACGCCCCGGAGACCGAGGAGCTGGACCTGACCGGCGAGGCGGTGATTGATCTCCAAAGCACCACGGCGGAGGCCGGCGCCCTGGACGCCCAGGTGGCCCGCGTTGACTGGCAGCAGGAGGAGCCGCCAGAGCCCACTGTGGACCCGCTGGCTGCAATCGACGGGGCGTTGACCCAGGTACAACTGGCCGGCGACATGTTCGCGGCGAAGATGGACGCGGTGGCGTTCAACTGTGACAAGCTGAGCAACACCATCGACGAGCTCGGCGACCCGGAGGCGTGGCCGCTCAAGCAGAGCGCCCAGCGGGTCAAGCACTCGGCGCTGCACCTGAAGGACACGGTGGGCAACCCGGCCGAGAAGCTCTACGAGCATACGGTGGCGGCGCTGTCGACCATCAGTGTGGTGGCCTCGACGCTGGGGCTCACCGTTACCGAGCTCCTCGACCACAATCCCGCACTGGCGGCCGGCGCCCCCGAGGTGCCCAAGGGCACGAAGATCTGGCACCCGGGCAAGATCGGCGAGGCGGCCTGACCCGTGGCCCAGACCGAGCCAGCGCTCTCGATTGCGTGGGAGCTGCTGGGAGAGCAGCGCGGCAACGTCCAGAGCTACCAGCTGGATACGTCGTTCACCTCGCCCACCGACTCGTTCTCGTTCGAGCTGTGGGACCAGGACCCCGCCAAGCTGACAGGCCTGGACCTCCAGCCCGTCACGCTATCGCTCCACGGCCACCAGCAGCTCAAGGGCCGGGTGGACGTCACCGAGTGCGGCGGCAGCGACGGCTCGACGATCCGCTGCTCGGGTCGCGACTACATCGCCGATCTGGCCGAGTGTGACGTAGATCCCACGGTCAAGCTCACCAAGGACATGACGCTCTCGGCGGCGCTGCTGCTGGCCGCTGGGCCGTGTGGGATCGACACCGTGGTCGGCGACGACGAGGTGATGCTGCGGAACATTCGCACCGGCGTGTCCATCGGTGGCGCCCAGCCCGGCGCGGACTTCAAGCAGGCCAAGCTCGAGGACTACAAGCCGGACGACAACGAGCGCGTGCTGGCCTTCTGCCAGTCACTGGTGGCCCGTCACGGGGCGACCGTCCAGCCCGGCACCGACCGGAACCAGCTGGCGGTGGCTGCCCCCAACTACCAGCAGGGCGCCATGTGTGAGCTGCGGCGGCTCCGCGATCCGGTCAAGAGCGCCAGCAACACGATCAAGAACAGCTCGGCGCGGCGGGACCTGTCCGGCTTCCCCAGCTTCGTGCTGTTCGTCGGCAAGCAGGGGCGGGTCGGCAAGACGCGTAACCCGATGAAGGTCGAGCAGCCCTTCGCCTTCAGCGACGGCGCGCTCGACAAGCACATCACCGATCAGCTGGTGACCATCGAGCGCCAGCTGCCGGCCGATGGCCCCAAGAGTGCCCCGGGGCTCTATCGGCTCTTCTATCGCCGCGACTCGGACAGCAAGAACGAGGCGCAGCTGATGAAGGCGATGCTTCGCGCGGTCGCCGAGCGCTTCAAGGACACGCTGCTCTACCAGTGCGAGGTCCAGGGCCACCTGGCCCCCGACGGCGGCGTCTATGCACCCGACACGATGATCAAGGTGCACGACGAGGTGTGCAACGTGTTCGAGACGCTGTGGGTGGAGGCCGTCTCGCACCGCTACGACAGCGGCCCATCCACGGCGCTCACCATGCGTCGCGTGTCCTCCTACGTGTACTGACCCATGGCCAACGACACCGACCTCGTTCACATCGGCGACTCTAGAGTTGACGAGCAGACCTCCCTGCCCGTCGCTCAGTGCGTCAACCCGGCTGGCGACGACCAGGACGACGTTGAGCACTTCGCCGAGGTTGACATGTTTGGGGCCCTGGGCGTCACCGCGTTGCCCGCCCCCAAGGACGACGACGGTGTGGTGGAGGGCGTCGTCCTCCGCAGCTGCGGGGGCACCGACGCGATCTGTGTGGCTGCCCGCGACGAGCGCAGCGCCGACGTGGTGGGGCAGCTGGCCCCCGGCGAGACGGCCCTACACTCCACGGGCAAGGACTTCGGCGCCCGGGTGTTCTGCAAGGATCAGCACATCTCGCTGGTGATCAGCCAGCCGCCTGGCGGCAGCGGCGGTGACTACATCTTCATGCTCGACCGCATCACCGGCCAAGCCACGCTCAGCGCCGCCGGGCACATCATCGAGGCCAGCGAGCAGAACGGCATCGCCCTGTGTGCCAAGGACGGCAAGGCGTCGATCCAGGTGCTCGAGGGGGGGACCATCTGGCTCAAGGCGGACAAGGTGTTGCTGGGCCCCAACCCCACGGCCGCGGCGATCAAGGTGGACCCCAGTGGCGCACCGATGCCGGTAGGCCCAGCGACGAGCGTACTGCTCGGCCCATAGCGTGTCCCTCTGCTCGTTCACGATCCCGCTGCCCATCCCCGGGTTGCCGGGGATCCCTGCGCTCCCACCCCTGCCGTCGTTCTCGATCGCCATCCCGGGATTGAGCCTCAACCTGGCGATCCCCATTCCAATCCCTGGGCTTCCGGCACCCCCGCAGCTCCCCCCGTTGCCCACGTTCAGCCTCGCCATCCCCGGGTTGTCGCTGTCGCTCTCGATACCGATTCCGATCCCGGGACTGCCGGCGCCCCCGCAACTGCCGCCTCTCCCCAATTTCCTGATCCCCTGCCCATTGGACGCCGCCTGATGTGGATTGCTGGCCCCATAGTTACGAGCCCCATTGCGCTCGGCTCACCATTGGAGGTGGCAGCCATTCCCACGGGCAACGGCTCGCTCTCGCGGTGGATCAACCCGGGCACGGGCGACTTCGAGCAGGACCCGAAGACGCTTCAGCTCAAGGGTATGCCGCCGGTGCGCCAGCGGGTCCAGCTGATCATGCGCACCATCCGCGGCTCGTCCACGGTGCTGCCGAAGCTGGGCATCGAGCTGCCGGACCGGATGGATCAGACGTTTGAATACACCGTGCGGCGAAACGTTCGCGCCGCCTACCACCAGCTGACCCACGTAGAGAGGGTGATCCGCATTGATCAGCTCCTCGTGGGGCGGCTGTCCACCGGCCGAGCCACCGTGTTGATGGTCTACACCGATCTGACCACCGGGCTCGCAGACCGCGTGTCCTCCGAGGAGTAGCCCGATGGCATCATACGAGGTCGGGAAAATCTGGATGCCCTCCGGTGCGCCGGAGCTGCGCGATGAGATCTTGCGAGACATCGAGAACCAGGCCAAGGACCTGGGGATCGCGACGCCGCCGACCCAGCCCGGCACCGACTGGCACATCCTGGCCACGGCGCTGGCCAACGTCGGAATCGTCCAGTTCACCAACATTCGGATCGCCGAGCGGCAGAGCGACGTGCTCACCGCTACGGGCGACAAGCTCGACCAGATCCGTGAGGCCGAGGGGCTGCCGGTAGTCGAGGCCTCGCCGAGCTCGGGTAAGATCTACGTCGGCGTCACCGGCGGCAGCGCCACCACACTGGTCGACGGTACACAGTTCCTTTTGCCCAACGGCAAGCGCGGCAAGGTGGCCGGCACCCATTCGGTGGTGGTGAACGGCTCGGCCGTGAACGTGATCACGATCGACACCGGTGCCGACACCGAGCTGGACGCCGGGGAAATCGTCAAGTTCACCAACCCGCCGCTCAACGTGCAGGTCGAGGCGGAGGTTTCCGTCGAAAGCCCGCTGCGCGGCGGCCGAGACGCGGAGACCGACGAGCGCAAGCGGGCGCGCATCCTCAACCGGCGGCGCAACGTACCGCAGGGCGGCAACGCGGGCCACCTGATCGAGCTGGCGCTGAACGCGCTGGCGTCGGCGCAGTATGCCTTCGTCTACCCGGCGCTCGGCGGCCCCAGCTCGGTCAAGGTCGTGGTGATCCGAGACATCGACCCCGACCGCAACAGCTTCACCCGCGCGCTGCCGACGGCCGCGCTGGCCATTGTGCGCGGCGCCATTCATGACGCGATGCCGGACGGCAACGAGGTTGTGGTTGGCACCTGCGTGGACGTCAGTGTTGACTGCTCGCTCGAGGTCACCATCCCCGACGCGGCGTCGCAGGGCGGCAATGGCACCGGCTGGGTGGACGCCACGCCATGGCCCCCGCTTGACGGCGGCGACACGAAGGTGACCGTCACGGCACTTGGCGCCACCTACGACATCAAGGTGGACGCGGCGACGACTACCTCACCGATTGCTGGCCAGACGCACGTTAGCTGGTGGAGCCCCACCGAGCGCCGCTTCTACACCCGACTCGTGACGGGGGTGGGCGGCGGTACGGGCGTCTGGGAGTTGACGCTGGATGCGCCGTTCGTCGATGGCCAGAACGTGGCCGTGGCGATTGGCGACTACATCAGCCCGGCGGCGGTGAACATCGACGCCTATGGCGAGACGTGGCGGACCCAGATGCGCTCGCTCGGCCCCGGCGAGAACACCAGCGACGCAAACCGGCTGCCCCGAGCGCTCCGCCATCCATTCATCGCCGACGAGTGGCCCAGCGACCTGTCGATTACCCAGCTGCTCAACATGAAGCTGGCGCACCCGGAGATCACCGACATCGACTGGTCATATCGCAGCTCCACCGCGCCGGCCGTGCCGGGCACCGTGGATCTCGACCCGAGGATCCTGATGCCCCGCCACTTCGGCATCTACGTGAAGTAACACCATGACCACCACTCCCACCGGCGCCCCCGTTTGGGAGCGCACCAACGACCACACCACCTACGGCGGCCATCTCCAAAAGGAGAACTACCAGGGCCAGGGCGCGATCAACGCCAAGACCGACGTGACCGCCCAGCAGTTCGCGCGCCTGTGTGCCGACGTCGAGGCGCTGGGGAAGGTGGCGGACTTCGCGACCATCACGTACACGCAGGACGACACGGGAACCGCGGATCCGACCGTCGATAGCTACGACGCCATGGCCGGCGCGCGGGCCCCCACGGCGACGCGCGAGAGCGACGGTGTGGTGCTTCTCACCTGGGAGGACAGCTACGAGGACGCATACGGGATCGCTGGCGACATCAACATCGGCCACGTACACGCCGATCTAGAGGGCACGGCTGCCGGCGGGTGTACCTGGACGCGACACGACACCACAGCAAACGGCTCCTACAATGCCGTTCGGATCCGCTGCTGGGACGCGGCCGGCGCGGCGGCGCTTGATAAGACGGTCACGGTGACCATCTCGACAACGGTGGGCTGATGGCGTTTGGAGGCTTCGCACCCCTGCCGCTGCGGCTCGGCGGCGGTCCGATCCACGGCTGGACGGCGGCGCAGTATGCCGCCATGTGCTCGGCCATGGTTGCCATGGTGCGCCGCGCCAAGCTGGCGTCCGTCACCGTCGAGCAGACCGGCGCCACGACCGGCAACCTGCTGGCCTACAACGGCCAGAATGGTGTCGGCGAGGACTACGCGCCCGCGGTGGCCTTTCTGGCAACCGGCGACATCCGCATCACCTTCGACGACAGTTGGGAGGACGCCTACGGCAACGTCCACCCGGTCAACATCAAGCGCTGCCGTGTGAGCTGCGGCGCTGGCGCCATGCGCTGGCGCACGTGGGAGATCGAGTCGCCCACCACGATTCGGATCCGCACGTTCAATGCCGCCGGTGTGGCTGACTCGGCTGCAGTCACGGTCACGGTGTACTGATGGGCGTCCACATCGACAAGACCAAGCTCGAGGGGAAGCCGCCCTGGTCACACGATCGGAAGATCGGCCACTACGGCGGCGAGCTCGACAAGCGGGATAGTAACACCGAGGGCGAGCGCCCCTATGCGTGGCGTTGGTACCGCGAGCTGCAGGCCATGCGCGGGTCTGCTTACACCACGGATGACGACACCCTGGTGCACATCGAGCACGTGGCAATTGCGCGTGCCGAGGCGGGGCGCACCCGAGCTGCAGAGAAGCTCCACGCCAACCAGACGCCGGCCACCTCAGATGAGCGGCTCGAGTCTCACGTGAATGCGCTCGGCGTCCGCACGGCTGCCACCGACTCCCGGTCGGAGGTCCGCGCCCGGTGTGCCGCAAAGGACCAGGCCGCCAAGGGCAACAACCAGCGCCACGTCGACACGTCGCTGGAGACGCTGCTCGGCGACGCCTACGTGCGCAGCTGGCGGCAGCGCGGCACTGACTTGGCGAACCCGCCCACGCTGACCTTCTGGCCGGGGGTCAACGCGGGGCCAGCCGCCTACAGTCTGGGCGGCGGCGCGTGGCTCAGCGAGCGGGCCAACCTGGTGATCGAGGTCCAGCAGCCGGATACGATGACCGAGGCCGAGTTCCTCGACCTGATGAATGTGCACCTCTTCCACCACCTGACGTGGCTGCTGCCCGCATACATGACCTTCAATTGGGCGCTCGAGGTCAGCACAGGGTTTGTCCTCGACGTGTCTCAGCTCGATTTCGGAGCGATTGTGCCATGAGGGAGCTCACCAACCACCAGCGCAGCCAGCTTGCCCAGTTCGGGATCCCATTCATCTCCACTGTGGAGCAGCGGCAGCGCGCCGTGCTCGACGTTTCGGTCTACAACGTGCTGTCCCACGGCCGCGCCGACAGGAGCGCCGCCGAGGTGGTTGCCGTGCTTCAGACCGCCTGGGCCAAGCCGCCGTGGGCCGGCGCTGACACGATCGACAGGCGCACGGTGATGGCCGCGGCCGAGCGGCTCCAGAGGCTCAGGCTGGTGGTCATAGACGGCGACACCATCCGTATCCCCCTGCGTGACCCCAACGGCCACGGAACACCCGTCGAGGTGGACTACTTCGAGGGCCGGGTCAGGAGCAAGAACCAATGACGTTGGTCGATCCGACCGGCGGGACTGGCTACGCCTTCGGCGCGGTCCTGTCGTCCACCCACATGACCACGCTGGCCAACCAGCAGCCCGATGCTGTGGACGGCGTTGGCGGCGGCTCGTATGCCGGGAACATTTCGTGGAGCGGCGACCACGACATCTCCGGCAGCATGGCGCTCAACTGCCCGGTGACATTCAACTCGAGCGGTCGCGTCGGCTGGCGGCTCAACACGCTGGTCAACGCCGACGCCGACATGATCGCCGACTATGACGAGTATCGGTTCACGGTGGCGCCAACGGTCAACCGAACCTACACGTTGCGGCACACCGGTACGGTGCCGACCACAGGAAACCGCATCCGCGCGATTATGACCATCACCTCGGTCACCGCCGACGCCATCTTTGAGCGCGAGGACACCACCGAACTGGCGCGCATCGTCGGCAGCGGCAACGGTGGCTCGGTGGAGTTTACCTACCATTCCGGCGGCAGCGGCTGGTACTGCTCCGGCGCCAGCGGCGACGGCAACGTTACCATCCACACCTGATGGCCATTACCGCGATCACGACGGAGCCGACCTACGCGCCGCCGGGAAAGGTGCGCCTGGTGTTCACCGCGTCCGGCGGCGGCAACTACGTGCGCGTCTGGTGCACCAATGCGCCGGTCGGATCGCAATGGCGGACCAAGCTGGACCAGAGCGCGGCCAACGCCAAGGCCGCCCGCGTGCTCATGGTGGAGTGCGGGGTCGCGGAAAAGCCAGACGTGGAGCTGGACGTCGGCGGCGTCTATGTGCTGGCGGCTCAGGAGTACACCAGGGGCGCCGCGTCCTATGGCGGCGGGCACAAGGGCGACCCCGACAGCTACGACAGCGAGACCAAGCTCGGCGCCGAGGCCACCCTGTCGGTCTACGTGGGCCAGCGGCTCGTGTCCCCGATCGGTGCCCCGGAGTACGGCACGGCCAAGCTCGTGGTGTGGGTGTGGAACGGCACCATCCGGGCCACCACTGCCACCACCCACGGCGAGCGGACGCCGGCCATCTTCGGTGCCACCGGGAAGGCGCTTACGGCGGCCGAGAACACCTCGGTGCTGTCCCACGTGGACGCGCTTGCGGACATCACTCCGGCCACCTCCATGGCAGGCCTGGCGGCGCTGCACGCTGAGCTCCAGCTAGATCTCCCGCTGCACTTCAACAACAACGGGGGCGCCTGGCACAACGTTGCCGACGCCTACAACGATTCCGAAATCGAGAGCCTGCCGGCCGCGCCGGCCACCCCCGAGGGCTACTACTACGCAGCCCAGGTGATGCTTCGTCGGCTGCGGTGTCACATGGTCAATGATGACGGCAGCGGCGCCGGCGGGCGGCTGCTCCACGCGACGGGCGGCGGATCGGTGGCCGCCCCGGATTACGGCAACCTGCCCGTGGCCTCGCGGCCCAGCGGCTCGGCCCACATGGCCCTAGCGATGGCCGCCTACGGCGAGCTGTACCGGGCCTACGTGGCCCACATCGCCAACACCTCGGTTCACAGCGCCGCCGACACCACCAACACGATTGTGGCCACGGTGCCACCGCTGCTCGACCTCCACGCGGAATTTATCGACGCGCAGCGCACGCTGTCGCCGACCGCGCCGGCCACCCAAAACCCAGCGGCCACGGAGCTGATCCACTCCGCCGGCTTCATCGAAATCCCGCCGAGCATCTGAGGACCAACCCATGGCAGGAATCAAAGCCAACTCGGCCACCCAGACGATGGGTGATGGCGACACCGCGGCCGACCAGTCGGTCAGCGGCTACGTCGTCGGCGAAAAGATCACCCTGTCCACCACGGGATCGCCATCGAGCTACTCGTGGGGCCAGGCCACCCCGTCCGGCTCCACCAGCCGCGCCGACCTGTCGAGCTTCACCTCGGCCACGCCCGTCTTCACGCCCGACGTGGCCGGCTACTACGTGATCACCGTCACGGTGGACGGCTCCACAGCCTACGTCCTTCGCATCAGCGTAATTGACACCGCCCCGGTGGACGTGGCCCAGGCTCATCGCTACCCGCCGGTGGCGGACGGCAGTGTGCCCACCCCCGCCCTCGGCGAAACGCACTTCTACAGCTCCACCGACTCGCGGATGAAAAAGAAGACCACCGCGGGCACCGTCAAAGAGACGGCCCCGGAGGAGCGCACCGGCACGTTCACCTTGTCCAGCGGCACGGTGAGCGTCGCCGACACCAGTGTGACCGCCGCCACTGTGGTGGCCATGCACTGCGAGACGGCGAGCAGCCGGGGCACCCTTGTAATCACCCCCAACGCCGGGGTGGGCTTCGACGTCCAGAGCAGCGACGGCTCGGACGCGTCTACCTGGCGCTACGCCCTGATCGGATAGGCCATGACCACCGCCAGCGCGCTTTTTCAGATTGACCCGGGCACTGGCAGCTACGGCGCTGCAGGTGTCGCAGCCGATGCGGCGGCCAGCGCCACCGTCAACTGCAAGATCGCCGACCTCACCGGCATCGAGTCGGCCACCATCGAGTGGGAGATCTTCGGCACCCATGACTCGGGCGTTTCGGCGCCAGCTCTCACGCTCAGCGGCAACCCGCAGGGCCAGATCGCCAGCTTCACCGTCGGGTCTGGTCTCGGCCAGGCCTACGGCATCAGACTGAGGGTCAACGGGGGCGCCGGCTCGAAGCAATACGCGTCGGACGGCGACACCAAGACCAGCGCAGTCTACGTGCTCGACAACGCCGGCAACCGGCCCGCCTTCGTCGGCGAGTGCTTCGAAGCAGACGCGACCCATGGGCGGCTGGCCACGTTCAATGGCCTCATCACCCACTACGACCAGGACAAGACGGTCTATCGGCTGTCGACCACCACGACCGACTCCACGCCGACCACCAAGATCGCCCACGCCCTGTCCGCCGACGAGGTGGCCCACGTCAAGCTGATTGCGATCGGCCGGGACGCGACCTCCGGCGAGTCGGCCAGCTACGAGTGCGTGGCCACGATCGAGCAGACCGGCGGCACCGCCGCGGTCGTCGGCTCGGTCACAGCCGACCACACCGCCGAGGAGGACGCCAGTTGGGCCGCCACGATCGGCGTCTCCGGCGCCAACGTGATCGCCCAGCTCACCGGTGACGCCGCCAACACGGTCAACTGGTTGCTGCGCCTGGAGGTCACCGTACAGTGACCGATCACGAACTGCTCGCCGCCCTGTACGAACAGCAGGGACGCATCCTGGCCCATGCCGGCACCACCGCGCGCAAGCTGGACGAGGTGTCAGCCGCCACAAGCGAGCTCGCCGGCTCGGTGGGTGGCCTGCAGCGGCAGTTCGAGAGTCGGTTTGCTGCGCAGGACCAGCGGTGCGCTGACCACCACCGGCGGACGGTCGACCTGGAGGAGTGGCGCAAACAGCGCGACAAGTCGGTGAGCGACACGCAGCGCAATGAGGTCGAGGAGGCCAGGGCGCAGGTCGCGAAGATGCAGGCCGACGAGGCCGCCAAGCGGCGGGCCAAGTGGAAGTGGGTCGCCGGTGTGGCCGGCGGCGTAATCGTAGCCGCGGCAAGCCTAATCATGGGCATGGCCGCCGGAGGATGTTTCTGATGTCTGAAGAAATCGCCGCGTCCCTCACCTCTGGACTGGCCGGCCCCATGGTCGGTGCGCTGCTCGTCATCGGCGCGTGGCTGCTGAGCAAGCTCAAGCTGGGCCAGCCACTCGGTGACCAGGTTTGCCACGCACTGAAGGCGGCCAGGCCGTTCGCAATCCCGGCCATAGCTGCCGGCGGCGTGTACCTTATGGCCAACCCTGACGGGTGGGTCCAGGCGCTGTCGATCGCCATCGGCTCGCTGCTCACCGCCGCCGGGCTGACCGCGCCGCGGCAACTCCCGCCCGAGGAGCCCCAGTGACCTGGTGGCAACTCGTCCTAGTGGGCGCCCTGCTCATCGTAGCGGGGTGCACCCACCCTCTCGAAGCCGCGATCGTTTCGGCCAACGGCGCGGCGGCGGGGCTCAAGGCCACCCACGCCGCGATCCATACCGCGAGCGTCTCCGCCCAGCGCGATGCAGCTCGCCGGGTAGTCGGTGACCGGTCCAACCCGGCGGTGCGCGCCGAGCAGTTGGACCGCGCTCGACAGGCCGGCGCCAAGTACCGGCCCGCGTGGGACGCCTACGCGGCTGCCCGGGAGATCTGGCTGCTGGTCGCCGACGCCATCAACGAGGCGAAAGCGGCCGAGGCGGCGGGGCTGGAGCCGGACCTGCAGATGGTCGCTGCCATGCTCGCCGTACTGGCCAACGCTCAGAAGGAGCTGGAGCAGGTCGCCGGCACCATGATCAACGTCGCCGACGTCCAGAACGGGCTCGCCGAGGTGCTGCGATGAATCCACGCGACCTGCTCTCCCTGTTCGCCGCGTTCGCCGACGTGGCCCCCGACGTGATCGACCTGTTCGCCGCGAAGTACCCCGAGTTGGTCGACCCACCCCCGCCCGAGCCGGCGGGTGACCTCGACCCAGACGTGGCCGCAGCAATCGAGCGCGGTGACCTCTGAACAACAACCCGCGAACACCACCACGCCGTCCCAGACTGGGGCGGCGTTTTCTTTTGGGAGACGCATGCCAGCGGCCCTGACGGACGACATCATGCGACGTGACCAGGTGCTGCTCGCCGCGGTGCGGGCGGGCGACGTCGTGGCCGAGTGGACCCCCATCCGGCTGAGTGACAGGCTCGAGGTCGAGGTCAGCCGCGACGCGCTGCGCTGGCAGCTCGGCGACAAGCTCGTCCGGCTCGGCGTCAGCGCCTACATCCAGCAGCAGATCGCCGACTCGCTTGGCGCCGTGCTGCTCACCCCGCTCCTGTGCGACCTGCGTGCCCGGGAGGCGCGGGCGGCCGGTGGGCTGGTCGGCCCGTTTCCCCAGTCGGGCTGTCCCACCACGACGCGGGCCTACGTCCAGCACAGCGGGGAGATTGACGAGGCGCTGCCTGCCACCGAGCCCGGAATGGTCGCCGGCTGGAAGGACTGGTGCCTCACCCTCGATAGCTGGCGCAAGCCCGGCATGGCCACCAACTACGGCTTCCCGGTCCCCGCCGGCGAGGTCCGGTCCGGGCGGTGGCGCGGGATCCCGGTCCGGCGCTCGGTCTCGGGGGACCCCCCATGGCTCATCCAGCTCGACCACGAGGCGCACGGGGCGGGTCGGAACACCGACGACGACCCGGAGCCCGAGATCCCGGGCCATGGCGACTACAGCCAGCTTGTCGCCCTGGGGCGCCGGGCCTGGGTGGACGGCATCGCCGTGCCACTGGGCGAGGTCTACATGGGCCTACACGGCGCCGACCTGGCGGCCCTGGTGAGCCATGAGGGCCCCCTCCCCGGCCACCGACTGCCCGGGGTGCCATTGCTCGGCCTGAGCGGGCCCGAGACGGGCCGGGTGGATGAGACGACCAACGAGGCGGGAGAGGTGATGATTCCACCGGACAGCGAGCCTGGCGCAGAGCATTGTGCAGAAATCGGGGGCGCGCTCGCCTCCCTGGCCGCCAGCAGCGCTGCGACCGCT
>Ga0180430_10003144_pt1 | contig 14393 bp, 12 predicted proteins | sample SS_ome_9_FD_132999 | JGI IMG/M metagenome (GOLD analysis project Ga0180430, IMG submission 132999) | Hypersaline lake sediment archaeal communities from the Salton Sea, California, USA - SS_1_S_2 metaG | ecosystem: Environmental > Aquatic > Non-marine Saline and Alkaline > Hypersaline >... | reverse complement strand
TTTTAACACTATTCAATATCAATTGGAACTATGGGGTGCTCGTCATATATCACGAATTGCTCCAACAATTCTTTTAGGTTCACATACTGTTGAGGTGACGGTTCAAAGCTATAACGAAACAATACTGTCGGTTCAATTCTTATTAGATGATGTGCTTATGTGTACTGATGAGACCCTGCCATTTGAATGGTATATGTCATTTGAGACATCATTCATTAAATCTTCTGCTCAATTACAGGTTATCGCGACATCAGAAACAGGGGAAACCGCGCAGGATTCTATGGATGTCACAATTATTATATTGTAATTTTTTGCCTTCAAGGTCAAGGGCCATAACAGAAACATTTATATATGTTTACCTTCATGTCCCTTAAAAACGTATCGCATACTACACATTGGTGAAAGGGGTTTTTTTATATGATTCAGACGAAATCAAAATCAAATAAAAATAAACAAAACATTGAGGAAATCATCCGCTGTCCAGAATGTAATAGCACACATCTTACTCGAGATTACTCACGCGGTGAACTGGTTTGTGAGGACTGCGGACTTGTTATTGATGAGGATTTTATAGATCACGGTCCAGAATGGCGAGCATTTGATAGCGATCAACGAGAAAAACGAGCTCGGGTCGGTGCTCCTATGACCTATACTATTCATGATAAAGGTCTGAGTACGATGATTGGATGGAAAAATAGAGACTCGTATGGGAAATCTATTCCAACAAGAAACCGTGCTCAGCTCTATAGATTACGAAAATGGCAACGCCGTATCCGTATCAGTGATGCAACAGAGAGAAACCTCGCCTTTGCTTTATCTGAACTCGACCGTATGGCATCCGGCATGGGGCTTCCTAGAAACGTACGGGAAACGGCTGCTATGATCTATCGAAAAGCAGTATTAAAGAATCTTATCCGCGGGCGAAGTATTGAAGGTGTATCAGCAGCTGCACTCTATGCAGCATGCCGTCAGTGTAATGTACCAAGAACATTAGATGAAATCGCAAATGCATCCCGTGTCTCTCGAAAAGAGATCGGAAGAACCTATCGCTTTATTGCTCGGGAACTAGGACTAAAACTCATGCCAACATCACCCCAAGATTACATCTCTCGGTTTTGCAGTGAATTAAAACTCAGCGGTGATGTACAAGGAAAAGCAATTGAAATCCTGAAAGACGCTGCTGATAAGGAACTCACGAGTGGGCGGGGACCAACAGGGGTTGCTGCTGCCTCTATTTATATTGCATCCATCCTCTGTGGTGAGCGAAGGACTCAACGAGAGGTTGCTGATGTTGCAGGTGTTACTGAGGTGACGATTCGAAACCGATATAAAGAGCTTGCTGAACGATTAGATATTGATATCATCCTCTAATGCTATGACTCGCTGGTATAAAGAAAAAAAACGAGAACACTACTATAAAGAAGCAAAAAAACATGGGTATCGAGCTCGGTCTGCATACAAACTTAAACAAATCCAAAACAGGTATCATCTTTTTCACCCGGGAGATACCATTATAGATCTAGGTGCAGCACCGGGTGGTTGGAGCCAAGTTGCATCTGAATATGTCGGATCGGATGGGTTCATCGTAGGTATTGATCTTTCCTATATTCCTCCTTTATCCGGTGTACATTTTTTACAGGGGGATGCTACTCAAAAACAAACCATTGAACAATTGCAAGTTGTCCTTGAAACACGTGAAGTTGATATCGTACTCTCAGATATGTCCCCAAATATATCTGGAAATTACTCGATGGATCACGCTCGCAGTATTCACCTCTGTGTGCAATCATTAGAAATTGCTACACAGCTCCTCAGAGAAAATGGGTCATTTGTCTGTAAAATCTTTATGGGAGAATCCCTTGAAGAATTCATTGATGATGTATCAACACATTTTACACACATTAAACGATTTTCCCCCCCGGCATCACGAAAAAGTAGTAGTGAAATATATCTCATTGCCAAACACTTTAAAAAGGATTAATACGATACTTAAATTTAAGGAATTAATTAAAAATATTATAATAACAATACGGATGTTTCAAATGATAATGAACGCTCTATGTATTTTACTTGAGCCATTCTCACGAAAACTTATATAGCTTACTAACTCATTAATATCTTCTAGATTGAACCAAAGACCTATCCCGGAGGTTAACCGATGACAAATAACAGTGAACTCACCCTTGAAGAATTTTTTATAATAACAAAGGAAGATTTAGAAAAGAAAATCTTATCCGCCGTTAAATATCCAAAAATTGTCTCCATTCTTCAATCAGGTAAACGCCTCCGACCACTTGTCCAGCAACTCTCATTTAAAGTCTGTACTGGTGGAAGAGAAACACCATATCAATACCAACGATCTATCGAAGGATCAGTTGCTATTGAACTCGCCCATACTGCATCGCTTGTTCATGATGATATCATCGATGGCGATAAAACTAGAAGAGGACGACCAGCGTTTCATATAAAAGAAGGAATCTCCAAAGCATTACTTATTGGACACCGTATGCTCTCAATTGGTTTTAACATCGCATTAAGCCATGGACCGGATATTGCAAAACTCTATGTTGATACTTGGGATGAAGTCTTGAATGGAGAGATGGAAGAAGTTGATTATAATGCCTCTGAAGTTGATGACTCAAATGGGTTATTCGGTTTCTCATCAAAATCAAAGATTTTTAAAGAATACTTTAAAATCATAGATATGAAAACAGCGTCATTGTTTTCTTCAGCCTGTAAAGCTGGAGCGATTGAAGCAGAAGCCACCGGTGAAATACTAGATATTCTTGCTAATTATGGGAGGGAAATTGGACTTGCATATCAACTCGCTGATGATCTTGTTGATTTAGAAAACGGTGAAATGATTGATAGTGTTATCATTCCGCTCCTTACAAGATTGGAAAATAAAACCATTGATGGCAACTCACTTCGTGTAAAAACCATTCAAAAGAAACTTGCGAAAAACTCAGATAAAATCAAACAACTCTATATTGAAGAGATTACCCGTCATATCAAACGAGCAGAAGAATTAAGCCAATCAGAACTTATCCCGCCATCAGAATATAAAGAACTTTTAATAAAAGCACCTTCTTATATCATCAACCGGATGTTACGGGAAATACACGTAAGTATTTAGAATCTCTATTTTATGTAGGATTACAGCCTTGTTTTTTCTTTGATCGTACATATACCCAGATCATCACTCCAATGATTATCACTAAGATCAAAAGGAGTATACCGATAAAAAAATCTTGAATAAAAACTGCTTTAAGAGATTCAGCAAAATAAGCAATTAATGTACAACCTATAAGAGACCCTGTTGTAATAGCAAGAAAGGTATTCCACGGTTTCATGCCCATAAAACGACCGACAATCGTTCCCACAAGCCCTCCTGAACCCTGAAATGGAACCATAACAAAGAGCACGATGCCAACGAACCGCAATGTTGTAATCCATGAGTATTTATGTGATGAGTTATCTCCAATGCGCTCTACTTTATTCATAAACGGCCCAATTAAGGGTATCTTTTTTGCAAAATCATAGTTCCATACTAGAAAAAGAGCAACAATGATATCAACAAAAGCAACAGATACAGCCATGATAAGCGGGTTGATCCCAGCAACAATACCTGCTGGAATCACACTTTCTTTTCCTAAGGGTGGAAAAAAGTATGCAGAGATAAGGGACAAATAAATACCTGTTAGATTACTAGGAAGTAGTAACCCAATTGTTCCAATAACTCCAATCCCTAGAACAATCGGTATAAGAATATGAATTAGGTTTTTTAATACGTTTTCTCCTTGCATATGTTCTAAAGTCCTATCTGCTGAACTTTTTGGTTAACCGAGATTGCTGCGTGATCTTTTTCAAAGGGGGCAAGATTAATTGATTCCTTTAGCGAAAATTCTGCCTGTTGTAATTCCTGTTCAACGATTGCATACGCTTTCTTTGGTGGAAGCGACACATCGATACTTCGGGCTTTCACCATTAATAATCCTTGAGTGTTTGCCTTGCTAAAAAATTGATAATTCCGAATGAAAATATCTGATTGATTCCGTTGTGATATATCTTGATAGAGGACATCTACTTTAGGAACAATATGCATGTAAGTTTCTGGATGATTCGCATCGGCAAGAATAGGTATGACATTATCCCTATCCTTCATTGAATTAATTAGTTTATGAGCAGCAATAGGTGAATGTTCAATAGCAAATATTTGTCCGCTTGTAACAATATCGGATAAATGAGACACTGTTGTCCCTGTTGCTGCACCTAAATAGAGGATACGGGTATTTGTTTCTAATAAAAAGGAGTCCAATCCCTTTAGAATTGCTGCAGCAAGTTTGCTTCGATATGGGTTCCAAGAACGCCATTCAACACCTTTCTCTCTTTTCAACATTTCTCCATATACTCTTTTCCCAAGGCACTGAGGATGATTTTGAGTAAATAATTGATTCTTACGTTTTATTACACCTGGGAATGGACCAGTTACCATAATGATGGGTATCACTACAACTAGATAAAGGTTTTATCGAAATGTTAAATTACAAAAAGATGATTCCTGTGCTGATAACTATGGGTATTCAATCACCGCTGCATTCAATCCATGAGAAATTAGGGGCAACATTTACGGAATTTGCTGGTTTTACAATGCCAGTTCAATTTTCATCTATAACTGAAGAACATTTAACAGTACGCAGTTCCGTTGGTCTCTTTGATGTTTCCCATATGAGTAACGTCTGGATCACTGGGAAAGATGCAGAGGCATTATTGTCCTTAACAACAATTGAGGATGCTTCTCGTATAGGTTTCAATAAGAGTCAATATACAGCACTTCTTAGGGAGGATGCTACAATCATTGATGACACTATCTTCATGCATTTAGATGATCAATTTATGATTATTCCAAATGCGGGAATGGATGAAATCGTGACAACATGGTTAAATACTGTTGCAAAGAAACATCAATTGGATGCAACTTCAAAAAATGTCTCGAGGGAGTATGTCATATTAGCGGTACAAGGACCAAAATCAAGAGATGTTCTTCAACAATTAACTGAGATTGATTTAAAACAAGTAGGATTCTTTGGCTGTCAATATGCTGATATTGCCGAAGTTCCCTGCATTATATCTCACACTGGTTATACAGGGGAGCTTGGGTATGAACTACAAGTTCATCCAGCATCCAAAGCACCTGCTCTTTTCAACCAAATACTTGAGGTGGGAAAAGAATATGGTATCAAACCAGTTGGTCTTGGAGCGAGAGATACACTTCGTTTAGAGAAATGTTTTTTACTTGCGGGTAATGAATTTGCTGGTGGGCGTACTCCGCTTGAGGTATTACTTAGCTGGTGTCTTCATTGGGATCATGAGTTCATCGGTAAAGAAGCATTACAGAAACAAAAACAACAAGGAGATTATCAACGATTAAGCTGTTTAGCTTGTACTGGGAAAGGTGTTCCACGACACGGTTGTGAAGTACAAAAAGAAAATACACCAATTGGGGTAGTATCCAGCGGAACACTGTCGCCATGTTTAAAGAAAGGTATCGCCTTAGCATTTTTAGATAAAGATCAAAGAGAAGTAGGTAGTAGTGTTGATATTGTTATTCGTGGAAAAATGGTTCCTGCGGAAATTGTGAAACCGCCCTTTGTAAAAAAGGATTGGGCATTCACCCATTGAGAAAGATTTAATATAGATGTGAAATTATCGGATGGTTGATCATATGGCAGATGAAATACCAAATGACTTGAAATATACAAAAACCCATGAATGGGTGAAAATTGAGGGAGATATTGCCCGTGTTGGTATTACGGATCATGCACAATCCGAGTTAACGGATATTGTTTTTACCGAATTACCCGATGCTGGCAAAACTGTGAAAAAAGGAGATGAACTTTGTGTGGTTGAATCTGTAAAATCTGTCTCAGAGATTTATACTCCGCTGAGTGGTACGATTCATAAAGTAAATGAAACCCTTGAGGATTCACCAGAAACTATCAACAGTGCACCCTATGAGGATGGATGGCTTGTTGAGATTAAAGTATCTGAACCTGATGAAGTTAAAAGTCTTTTAGATGCTGATGCATATAAAAAATTTCTCTAGTAAAGAAACCCTCTCTTCTTTTATCTTTTTTAATTAAATATTAATATATTAAGATTATATATATTATTTGTTTCAATAAAAAAGGGATTCGTTCATTTTTTTTCGAAATGTTCTTATACGATTGTCACATTGAGGGGTATAGGCGGAGAGATGGGATTGCTTAGCGATACGCTATTTTTTTTTTACGGTGTGAGACACCTCCGCCGCCTCCCCCAAAAAATGTTTTTCATACCTACTTTCAGGCAGTATCTTTAAAAACCATGATTGGAATTACAGAAAAAAAGGACTTGGTGGCATGAAACTTCTCCTCATCCATAGCGATTATATCGAATACGAAGTAAAAGAAAAAGCAATCAAACAACCAGAAGACATCAAACAAAAATCAGATCGATTGGAAGAAGCACTTACTGTATTTACTGCAGTGGAAACCATAGATGCACAAAACCCACAACAAGCAGTCAATGATGCAATAAAGGAGATTATTAAAACTGCTGAACAGCTCCACGTCAAACAAATAATGGTATATCCCTATGCTCATCTATCCTCAGATCTAGCAAATCCAAAAATAGCTCAACAAATACTAATTGAACTCGAATCCTCATTAAAAACAGAAGGGTATACTGTTAAAAGATCACCCTTTGGATGGTACAAGGCATTTAAAATCTCCTGCAAAGGACATCCTCTGTCAGAACTTTCTAAAGAAATACAACCCGGTGCAGCAGATCAAGAATCAGAATCCTTAAAAAAAGAAAGAAAACTCTCATCATATTGGCATATCCTTTCACCTGATGGAACCCTCCATCAGATTGATACCTTTAATTTCTCAGGTTATGAAAACCTAAAAATTTTTTCATTTTATGAAAAAGAAAAATCACGCGCAGTAAAAGGTGAACCCGCCCATGTGAAACTCATGCAAAAACTCGAAATCGCTGACTATGAACCTGCATCTGATGGAGGCAACATGCGCTACTATCCCAAAGGTAGGTTCATCAAATCATTACTAGAACAATATGTTAACAGAAGAGTCGCAGAATACGGGGGTCTTGAGGTTGAAACACCTATCATGTATGATATGAATCACCCAACCCTTTCAAAATATCTCCAACGATTTCCCGCACGACAATACCAGATCGAATCAGATAAACGAAACTTTTTTCTACGATTCGCTGCTTGTTTTGGCCAATTCCTCATGGCTCATGATGCAACCATCAGCTACAAGGATCTTCCCTTAAAACTCTATGAACTCACCCGCTACTCATTCAGACGAGAACAATCCGGAGAGCTCACTGGTCTACGTCGATTACGAGCATTTACCATGCCGGATGTCCATGCTATGGTTTCAGATATGAGCATGGCGATGGAGGAATTTAAAGTACGATTCGATTTAAGCCTTAGTGTTCTAGAACATATTGGTATTGATATTTCTGATGTAGAAATGGCGCTTCGAACCACAAAAGAATTCTATGAACAAAACAAAGACTTCATCCTTGAACTCATTCAAAAATTCAATAAACCTATTCTCTTAGAATTATGGGATGAACGCATCTTTTACTTTGTATTAAAATTTGAGTTCAACTTTGTTGATCTCTCAGAGAAAGCATCAGCATTGAGTACTGATCAGATCGATATTGAAAATGGTGAGCGCTATAATATCACATATACAGATAGCAACGGCTCTTTAAATCATCCATTAATCCTACATTGCAGTCCATCTGGTGCAATTGAACGGGTAATGTATGCTTTACTCGAAAAAGAAGCAAAAAAAATGCAACGGGGAGAAAAACCCATGCTTCCGCTTTGGCTTTGTCCAACACATATCAGATTCATCCCTGTTGGGGAAGAATTTATCGATGCATGTGCATCATTTATACATGAATTGAACAGTTTTTCAGAATGTTATCAAGTACGAGCTGATATTGATGACCGTGAGGTAAGTGTAGGGCGAAAAATACGAGATGCAGAAAAAGAATGGGTCCCTATCAGTATCGTTGTTGGTGAAAAAGAAACCCAGTCACAGAAGTTCACGCCACGTTTCCGACTTCCATCACTTGGTGAAAACAAAGAATATTCGCTCTCAGAGATCTATGAAGGAGTAAGTATACAAACTAAACATTATCCACAGCATCTTCTTCCATTGCCTCTTTATCTTTCAAAACGACCACGATTTAAATAAAATAGGAAAAATGCTACAATTCGTGCATAGAAAAAAAATTTGAGTAGGGAACAACTATGATCTCAATTTCAGAAATACAACATATAATAGATCAATATGATTCAAATGATCTCACCATAGGGGTCCTCGGAGGACACTCAGGTCTTGATGTCTGCAGGGGAGCAAAAAAACATGGACTACAAACCCTTGCGGTCTGTCAAAAAGGTAGAGAAAAAACCTATACCAAATATTACAAAACACGAACTGATGGACGTGGCTGTATTGATGATACCATTGTGCTAGATCATTTCGAAGATATCATAAAACCAGAGATACAAGAGGAATTACGAGAGCGGAATACGATATTTATCCATAATAGATATTTCTGGGTGTATTTTGATTTTAAGAGTATTGAGAACCAATTTCGTGTTCCTATATATGGAACTCGAGGAATGGTAAAACTTGAGGAAAGAGATGTACCAAAGAACCAATATTATCTCTTGAAAAAGGCGGGGATCAGGTATCCAAAAATCATCAAGAGCCCAGAGGATATCTCAGAACTTGTCATTGTCAAGGTAAATGAAGCAATACGTGGCTATGAACGTGCTTTTTTCTATGCAAGTACCTATAAAGATTATCAAAAGAAATCACAAGAACTCCTTTCAAAAAAACTTATCACAAAAGAAGCCCTTGAAGCGGCTGTTATCGAAGAATATGTGGTTGGTGCCCAAATCAATTTCAATTATTTTTATAGTGTCATGGAAGATGCGTTGGAGCTTATGGGAACAGATACCCGTCGGCAAACGAATCTTGATGGATTACTTCGTCTTCCTGCAAATGAACAACTTGAAGTATTGAAATATCTGAAACCAAAAATGATAGAAACCGGTCATATTGCGGCAACTACAAAGGAATCTATTATTGAAAAAATCTTCAACCTAGGAGAACAATTTGTGGCAACAACAAAAAAAGAAGTGCCACCGGGTATCATTGGACCTTTTGCATTACAGGGTGCTATTGCTGCAGATCGTGGGAAAGAGGAAATGGTGGTCTTTGATGTTTCTATGCGTATCCCCGGAAGCCCATTGACCCGATTCACTCCACATACTGGGTATCTCTATGGAGATTCAATCAGTTATGGTGAAAGAATTGCTCTGGAAATAAAACAAGCACAAACAACGCATCGATTACAAGAAATTGTCACCTAATTTTTTTTTATTATTACAACAGTGAATTACTCTTTTCTCAGTAATAATACAATTAAGCAGTTGATCATGTGGTTCAATAGGGATATTTCTAACTATCTGAAACTCAAAGGCCAGCCCCATCCGATACGCCTGTGTTTTCGAAAGCAACCAATCATAATATCCGCCACCATGACCCAAACGATGACCCTGTTCATCAAATCCTACACCGGGTACAAGAATCAAATCAATCTCTTTTGGATCAATAAGTGTTCGTTTCTCTTTCATAGGTTCTAGGATATTATAGGGTCCTGGTTGTAGATCCTGCCAGGAGGATAAAAGAGAGATATCTAAGGTATGGGATCTTGTCTTCGTGATTGGTGCCAAAATATGTTTTTCACTATCCAGATATGTTTGAATAAATGCATGGGTATTCACTTCATGACCATAGGAGATGTAGCAAAGAATATTCTTTGATTTGATAAAGTGAGGATCTGAGCTTATTTTTTTTTTAATTTTTATACTTTTATCATCAATTGATAGTGTTGGTTCTTGATTTCTTCTCTGTTGCAATTGTTTTCTTAACTCATCTTTATCCATATGCTCAACCACAAGATATCCCGGTTCAAACTCAATAAAGTTATCTTTTCATTAAATAATCAAAAGTAATAGATTTAATTAGATTATACTTAGAACATAGATAATTATTTATATTTAGGATTTGTATTATTACTCTAACAGCAATTTTTCTAGGGGGCTGCATCCATCCGAAAGATGTGTATAGCGATTATAACTATTTTTTTTGTACTATCAGCTTTGAATGGATCGCTACCAGCCGGACTTCATCAACCACAAATAATTCTAACTACTTCAACCGTGTTTGTTAATCAAAACAATACAGAAGGACCTTGGGAGGGAACAGCAGAACATCCCTTTCAAACGATTACACTCGCTCTTACTAAAGCACAAGCTTATGATGAGATTCATATTGCAAATGGAGTTTACCTAGAATCCATCAAAATCAACAAACCTATTATCATTCGAGGTAATAATAACACAATTCTTGATGGTCAGTATTCCTCCTCGATTATAGCGATTAATTCAGATGAGGTAATGGTTCATAATCTCAGTCTTATGCATAGTGGAGGGTTTTCACATGATGCAGCAATCGCTCTTAAGAATGCTACCAATGTTACCATATCAAATTGCACGATGCATCATAACAAAAACGCGGTTTTTATACATAATACAAGCAATGTACTCATAAAAAATTGTTTCTTTTTTCATAATGGGAATGCTATTCAAATCCAATATACACAAATAATTTCCATTGACTCTTGTGATTTTGCGTATAATGCAATCGGAATCAGTGCGAAACATGCAAATAATATTGATATACACAACTCAGTGTTTCATGAAAATGGTATCTCTGCATTTTTCAACAACGATACATACATAACAATAACACAATGTAATATAAGCAATAATTCTGTAAACAAGGGTGGATTAATACTTTCAGATTCGACCATGATTACTATCAATGAAACCCTTTTTTATCATAATGGCGATAGCATAAGTCTCTCTCAATGCCAAGAGGTCAACATTCAACACTGCACATTTCTAAAAAATACGCACTATGCAATATCACTTCGCGCGCCTTCATCTAATATAAACATTACCTACTGTATCATACGGGGTGGTCTGCGATCAGCAATATATCTTGAAAAAAATAATATCTGTAGACTATCCTATTGCAATATTCTTGAAAACTATCTCTATAGTATATATTCCGTAGGTGCAAAGGTGAATCTTTCAAATAACTATTGGGGGTCAACGTATGGGCCTCTTTCTCCTCTCATGTTATTTACCAATAAACTCTCTGGAACACGATTCAATTTACAACTTATCCCTTGGAATACAACACCCATTAACACTGCAGGTGCACATCCATCAAACATACCAACACAGAGGTATACAGCGATACCTCATGAGCAACCAATTATCTCTCTAAATGGTACAGATAGCGACAATGATGGTGTTCCTGATTGGTGGGAGAAAAAATGGGGATATTCACCCAACATCTCCGATGATCATCAACAGTTAGACCCTGATGAAGATGCGTTGACCAATATCCAAGAAGCATACATGGATGCATTAGGATCAAATCCTTTTCATAAGGATATCTTTCTTGAAATTGATTGGATGTCCTGCCCAGAAAATGAGGATATCAAACCAAATGCAACCTGGTTAAAGAAGATTGTTGATTCATTCGCAAACAAGAATATTTCACTTCATATTGATGTTGGATTAAGCGGTGGTGGTGAGGAAATTGAATTTTCCTGTGATGAAACCAGCAGTTATACTGATTTAATAGATCTCTATTGGGATTATTTTCTTCATAATAATCTAACGAATCCAAGGAAAGGACTTTTTCACTATGGTCTTATTTGCTATTACTGCCCAGATGTTAATTTTCCATTCATGGGATGGAATGCTTTAGATTCATTTGCTATCTCAGTACAATGGCTTGAAGAAAATCTCCCACGATACCAACGTCAACAACTCATAACCGGCGGTATCATTCATCATCTTGGTCATACGTTAGGCCTTATTGCAGATAGTTACCAAGGGATAGACAATATTGATACCCTCCATATTCCATCCATTCATTGGCTACAATTCCTCTCCTATAAAAGCTGTATGAATTATTTTTATAAATTTAGGTTGCATACCTTTTCATTAGGTCTTGATGAGCCCTATGATTTCAATGATTGGGCAGCAATGGATTTCTCATTTTTTCAGCAGAGCAAGTTTTCGACTGATTCATAAGACTAACTTTTCTCTCTAAGAATCTGTGTTATGCTTTGGTTTTTTCAAGATTTTCATCTCATGAAACGAAAGGAGAAAACCCACTAAACCAGGTATAATTCTTTTTACAATAAAACCTGCTATAGAAAGCACAAAGGCAATATCATAGGGAACTCCATATTGTGCAAGAAATACTACAAAGATGCCTTCTCGAACACCTAAACCCCCAACAGATATAGGAACAAGGGATCCAAGGACAACAGAGACGGTACTAAGCATAATGAAATCAAAAAATGGAATAGATAAATTATATGTTAAAGAGAGCACATAGACTTGCGTTGCAGCAATGGACCAGATAACCAATTCAAGGAGAAAGGGAACAATGGCCTCCCGGGGTTTTGGAATGTCCTCATACAGAAGATTAACAGAATCTGAAATATTCTCCTTTAAATTCTTTGGTAAAAACGGTTTTAGAACCCATTGGATTAAGCGACTTCCTCGTCTTTTTTCAAGGAAAAATAAGAATGCAAGAAGATCAGCGATAAATAAACCAATCAAAATAGGTAAAAGCTCATAATACCCTTCTAGATAGAGGATAACTCCGAGAATTGAGAGAAAAAGACCACCAAGAAACGTTAATGTTGCATCGATAAATGAGTTTGCAATACATTTTTGAATAGTTGTTTTCGTTTTTTCCTTAAGATAATAAATCCTCATATGGACTCCAACGTATCCTGGTGTAATGCTTCCATAAAAAGATGAAATCATAAAGAGTCTGGCAAGAAATCCATATGGTGCATGGATGTTTTGTTTTTTACAAATATACTGCCATTTCATTGTCGCCAATACAAGTTTTGGAAGAAAAACTAGTACAGATGCAAGATAAATAAGGGGGGGAATTTTAATAAATGTGTCAATAATTTTTTCAATGCCCAGATCATAGATAAGATAAAGAAAAAGAATAATACCGATTAATGGGAGATATTTTATTATTATTTTTACTAAATATTTTAATTTAGAATAATCTCGCATTATCATATAGAAAAGAAATTACTCTATATAAGGACATCTTTTTTCATTTATCGGATATTCTTCTCTAAACTGATATGAATAATAAGTTCTTATCAGATCAATTCAACTAATTTATTATTATTTTTTTATGAAAAGGTCACATTCGTTACATAATAATAGCGTGTATTCTTCAACCAATTGCCTTCCGTCGTAACATAAATATGAAATACTGAAAGAAAGATTACCCTGTAAAAATATAACCAATCAAGATGAAAGATTTGTGATGCATATGAAGGCTGAGGGTATAGGTTTTGGAAAAGCAATCCTGTTTAATGAACATTTTGTTGTGTATGGCATCCCTGCTATTGTTTCTGCAATTGGAAAGTACACTACCGCAAGGATTACTCCATCAGAAACTCCAGGAATGCAGTTTATTGATAATAGAGGTGCCACACCCCGTTATAAGGAAGATAAACTTGAGCAACAAAAGGATTCACTGAGAAGAATCATGAATGCAACGGACGTATCCCTAGAGAAAGAATCAATCACCTTAGAGCTTGCTGGCTCGTTATATGCAGCAAGCGGTATAGGAGCCAGTGCAGCATCATGTGTTGCCATCGCTCGTGCTATAAACAAATATTATGAACTAAATCTATCGGATGAAGACATAAACAATATCGCGTTTGAAGGAGAAAAAGGATATCATGGAACTCCATCTGGAATTGATAACACTGCATCTACATTTGGTGGGTTGATTTGGTATGAGAAAAAAGATCCAATAATCATGGAAAAAATCGCCATACCAAACCCCATTGAAATCGTTATTGGAAACACTGGAAAAGTTGCTGATACTACTGCTGCGGTTGCTGGAGTTAGAGCACGGAAAGAACAATATCCTGATCGATATCAAGCAATATTTAATAGAGCAGAAAATATTGCGTATTTGGCAAAACAAGCACTCTATGATGAAGATAATCATGAGATAGGAAAACTCATGAATGAAAGCCATAAACTTCTTCAACAGATTGAAGTCTCCTCAAAGGAACTTGATTTTATGGTGAAACTTGCCCGTGAATATGGTGCGTATGGAGCTAAATTAACTGGTGGAGGGCTTGGCGGGAATATGCTTGCT
>Ga0180430_10003143_pt1 | contig 14397 bp, 9 predicted proteins | sample SS_ome_9_FD_132999 | JGI IMG/M metagenome (GOLD analysis project Ga0180430, IMG submission 132999) | Hypersaline lake sediment archaeal communities from the Salton Sea, California, USA - SS_1_S_2 metaG | ecosystem: Environmental > Aquatic > Non-marine Saline and Alkaline > Hypersaline > Sediment... | reverse complement strand
TCCGGCAACAGGGTGGACTTATGTGGATAATTGCAGATTTTTGTATCATTCCGATGGGTGTCGGCGTCAGTGTTTCCAAATACGTCGCGGCCTGTGAAACGGTGTTTGAGGAATTCGGCCTCAGGCCCGAATTGCATGCCTATGGCACCAATGTTGAAGGTGACTGGGATACCGTAATGGCCTCTCTCAAGAAATGCCATCAGGTTATTCATGAAATGGGAGCCCCCAGGATTTCGACGACAGTCAAGCTTGGTACGCGTACCGACCGGAACCAGAGGATGCAGGACAAGGTGGACAGCGTCAGGTCCAAGCTCAGCTGCTGACCTGCAGACCTTTCCGTTATCCGGCCTGCGTCTTTATGTGTTCGACACCGGAAACCAGCGGTATTATACTTATCCCAATCGGTCGGGGTATCTTCTTTTTATTAACCATAAGATCAACAAGATGAGAAAAATGACGATGAGACATTCAATTTTTACTTTGATTCCAATATTGTTCCTGGCCCTGGGTTGCGCTCCCGAGGACACAACCCCCTGGGTCGACCTTTTCAACGGAGACAATCTCGATGGCTGGAGCAGGCTGGGCGGAGAAGCCGTGTACACGGTTGAAGACGGCGAGGTGGTTGGAACAACCGTTCTCAATACTCCCAACAGCTTTCTTTGCACCGACGAACATTTCTCTGATTTTATTCTGGAATATGAATTCAAGCTGGATGCCGCAACCAATTCCGGAGTGCAGATTCGCAGCAACAGTTACCCGGAATACAACAATAACCGTGTTCACGGCTACCAGATCGAGATTGATCCCTCCGATCGGGCCTGGACCGGGGGGATTTACGACGAGGCTCGGCGGGGTTGGCTCTATCCCCTCCAGGATATGCCTGAAGCCCAGGAAGCTTACCGCCACCTGGAATGGAACAAGGTCCGGGTTGAGGCCATAGGTGATACTTTCAGGGTGTGGGTCAACGACATCCCCACAGCCCACCTGGTGGATGACATGACCAGGGAGGGTTTTTTCGGACTCCAGGTTCATGGAATTGGAGATAATCAGGACAATGAGGGCATTAATATTCGCTGGCGGAATATCCGTATTGTGACTGAGCAGCCGGGGCTTTACGCCCGGGAAATCGCTCTTCCCGCGGTCGATAATTACAACAAACTTACTTTCAGCGAGGAAGACTGGGGCTGGGAGCTCTTGTGGGACGGAGAAACGACTGAAGGATGGAGAGGAGCCAAGCTGGAAGATTTTCCCGAATCCGGATGGGAGATCAGCGATGGTGTGCTGACAGTTTCGGAGTCCGGAGGAGAGGAATCCCGTGCCGGAGGGGATATCGTAACCCTCGATACCTATAGCGATTTTGAATTAAGGGTCGATTTCAAGCTTACCCCCGGAGCCAACAGCGGAATAAAATATTTCGTCGATACCGAGTTGAATAAGGCCGAGGGATCGGCAATCGGTCTCGAGTACCAGCTGCTTGACGATGAACTTCATCCGGATGCCAAGCTGGGCAACCATGAAGGAAGCCGTACCCTGGGATCGCTCTATGACTTGATAAAAGCAGAGAACAAGAATTCCAATCCGATCGGGGAATGGAATCACGCCAGAATCGTTTCCAGCGGAAATCATGTTGAGCACTGGTTGAACGGGCGACGCCTGCTGCAGTACAAACGAAACACACCCGAATTCAACCAGCTGGTCCAGGAGAGCAAATACAAGGTCTGGCCGGGCTTCGGGACCTGGGAAGAAGGCTATCTCCTTCTCCAGGACCATGGGAATCGAGTCTCTTTCCGCAACATAAAGATTAAAACTGACTAGAACGGGGGAAACCAAATGACGATCATGAAACGGAGAAATTTTATTAAAGCCGGTTCTTTAGGGGCCGCCGGGGCCGTCCTTGCATCCTCCAATCGCTTCAGCGGGGTTCTTGGTGCCAATGACTCGGTTAACATCGCGGTAATCGGGACCCGGGGCCGGGGCAAAGCTTTGACCAAGGCTGCTGGAATCTGCGAAAACGTCAGGGTCAGCCATGTCTGCGACGTGGACACGGAGATCCTGGACGAGCACCTGGCCTACTCCGAACAGGAATTGGGCTATAAACCGGAATCCGAGACGGATTTCCGCAGAATCCTCGAGAACAAGGATGTTGATGCAATTGCAGTGGCCACGCCCGAGCACTGGCATGCTCCGATGGCCATCATGGGGATGCAGGCCGGAAAGCATGTCTATGTGGAAAAGCCCTGCAGCCACAATCCCCACGAAAACGAATTGCTGGTTCAGGCCCGCGAGAAGTATGGGAAGGCCTGCCAGATGGGTAATCAGCAGAGGTCGTCCAAGACCTCGGCCCAGGCGATGCGGGATATCAGGGACGGTGTGATCGGGAATGTATACATGGGTAAAGCCTGGTATTCAAACACGCGTGAATCGATCGGCCGGGGCAAGGTTGTGCCTGTCCCCGGTAATCTTGATTGGGACTTGTGGCAGGGCCCGGCACCAAGGGAAGAGTACCGGGACAATGTACACCCATACAACTGGCACTGGTTTAGAGCCTGGGGCACCGGAGAGATCCACAACAATGGAACCCACGAAATCGACATCTGCCGGTGGGCTCTTGGTGTTGACTATCCGGTCAGGGCGGTATCTGCAGGCGGGCGTTTCCATTTCACCGATGACGACTGGGAATACTATGATACCCAGTTGGCCAGCTATGAATTCCAGGGCGGCAAGATGATCACCTGGGAGGGCAGGAGCTGCAATGGCCTCGATCATTACGACCGCAGCCGCGGCTGCACGATTCACGGAACCAAAGGGTCGATCCTTCTGGACCGGGGCAATTACATTCTCTATGACCTGGACGACGAGGTGGTCAAGCATCTGAAAGAGAACGAACCGGGAACTTCAGGTTCGACAGCCGATACAATCGGCTGGGATACCCTGACCGTCAATCACATGCGCAATTTCATGGCAGCGATAACCGATGGGGAAGAATTGCATGCCCCGATCGAAGACGGTTCAATCAGTACCATGCTGTGCCACCTGGGGAATATCTCCCAGGACCTGGGGCGCAGCCTGGATGTTGATCCCGCCAACGGCCATATTCTCAATGATGAAGAAGCGATGAGGAAATGGACCAGGGATTACGAAAAAGGCTGGGAGGTAAAGGTTTAGCGCTTCCACAGGCGAATCCGGGGGCGGGGGGAGCCTCTCTCCGCCCGCCAAATCACTCAGAAGAACGGCCCTCAGTCCCGGGGATCACCCGGGGCGACGACATCTCCGGCGTTGAGCCGCATTTCCTTTCCCCGGCTGTCCGCGATAACCAGGCAGCCGTCAAGGCCGATTCGCACAGCTCTGCCGGACAGATCTCTATCCGGCAGCCTCACCCTTATTTCCTGTCCCAGAAAAGGGCATCGTGCTGAATAGGCTTTCCTGATCGAGTCGAATCCGCGGCTGATGAAATCTTCATAGCCGGTAAAAAACAGATCAAGCAGGAGAGCAAGGAAACTGTCCCTGTCGATCGGCCCATCGGTGAGCAGATTGAGGGAGGTCGCAGGCTGCCCTGTTTTATCCAGGTCTTCGGGAGTCAGGTTGAGGTTGACCCCGACCCCAAGCACCAGCCCCTCCAGGGCAGGACCGGCAAAAAAACTCTGGCCCAGAATGCCGGCGATTTTTCGATCCATCACCATGATATCGTTGGGCCATTTCAGGACCGCCCTTACCTGGTACGAGTCAAAAGCTTCACAGGTACAGAGCGCCAGGAACTGGGATATGTTGGCAAGCGGAAAATCCTGGCCTGGGACAGCCCGGGGCTTCAATACGATACTGGCATAGATGTTTCCGGGAGAGCCCGAAAACCAGTTGCGGCCAAGCCTCCCCATCCCCCGGGTCTGGAGGTCGGCGGCGATGACCTGGCGGTCAGGCAAATGGTGGAAATTCCTCGCCGCGTAGGCGTTGGTCGAGTCGACACCGGGCAGATGAAGAATCGAATATGCATCCATGATCAGGAGGTCTTGATTACGCAGAGAGCACTGCCCTTGTCCAGGTTTTTACCTGGTTTGACAAGGATTTTGGCAATCTCTCCATCTGAAGGTGAATAGATATTGTTGTTCATCTTCATGGCTTCGATAACGGCAATCACTTCTCCCGCTTTCACCCCGTCTTTGGCCTTTTTCTCATACCGCAGGAGGATTCCGGGTAATGGAGCCCTCACCACGGTCTCACCTTCCCTGGTCTTTACATACTCGGGATCAGCGGTATCAATCCTGAAACTGTCGGTCCGGGTATGCAGGGCGCTGTTGCGGAGCCTGGGATCGGGAAAGGTGCCCATGGGGGATGCCTGAACGAGGCCTTGAGGATCGTTTATTTCGACCTTGAAATACTCGTTGTCGACATAAACGTCAAAGGAGCGGATATTGGAAGGCTTGGCAGGGATTTCCTCGCGGGGAACCTTTCTTTCCCCGTTTGCCTCTTCATCTTTTTTCTTGCGGATATTTTCTACTGCTTCGCCTTTCAGGAAGATAACGCCTTTTTCCTTACAGGTGGCGGCGATAAATATGTTTTCCTGAGTAACCGGAAGCCCGTTTTCCTGCAGCAGGGTTTCAGCGGCAGCAACGCCCTTGGCTGGATTCTCATCATTCATGATTCGGGGGCTGCGGGTAGTGGGCTCGAGGCCGAGTTGTTTTTCAGCGATGGCGACAATCTCCGGATCCGGGGGAACCGGAGTCCTCCCGAAGTAGCCGAGAACCATTTTTCCGTAACCCTCGGCGATTTTCTTCCAGGGTCCCGCCATGGTGTTGTTGAAAGCCTGCTGAAAATAAAATTGGGACACAGGGGTTACCGAGGTGCCGAATCCTCCTCTTTTAACGACTTCCGCCATGTTTTCGATCACCTCCGGGTAGCGATCCAGGATTCCGTTGTCCCGCATCATCTGCGTGTTGGCGGTAAGGGCCCCGCCGGGCATGGGGGAATCAAAAATCAGCGGCTCCACCCTGGAGGCTTCGGGAAGGTCCTCGTAGGAACTCATAGCTGCCTTGAAAGCCTTTTCAGCTTTGACCAGTTTCTGGATATCCAGCCCGAGATCGTAATCAGATCCCCTGAGAGCATGCCACATTACAATGATATCCATCTGGCCGGTTCCCCCTGAACAGGGAGCCATCGAACAGTTTATCCCGGTGGCTCCGGCATCGAGTGCCGCCATGGTTGTAGTAATGCTTATTCCGGCAGTCTCATGGGTGTGGAATCGAACCGGTATTTCGGAGGGGGTCCTGGAACGCGCCTTCTTGATTGTTTCATGGACTATGTGGGGAGGGGTGGTTCCCGAGGCATCCTTGAAGCAGAGCGAATCAAAGGGAATTCCGGCATCAAGGATCTTCTGAAGGACACCGAGGTAGAATTCCGGGTCATGGGCTCCGGAAAGTCCGAGGGGAAGGCCCATCATCGATATGCAGATTTCATGTTTCAAGCCGGCTTCTGCGATGCACCTGCCGCTGTAGTCGAGGTTGTCGACGTCGTTGAGGGCGTCAAAATTCCTGATCGTAGTCATCCCGTGTTTTTTGAAAAGCTGGGCGTGAAGCCTGATGATATCGCTGCTCTGTGAATCCAGCCCTACTACATTGACGCCCCTTGCCAGGGTTTGCAGGTTTGCCTCCGGACCGACGGTTTCCCGGAAGGAGTCCATCATGTCAAAGGCATTTTCGTTACAGTAGAAGAAGAGAGACTGAAAACGGGCCCCTCCCCCGGCCTCAAAATGGGTGATTCCGGCTTCCATGGCCGGCGCGAGCGCTGGAAGGAAGTCCCGGGTCAATACCCGGGCTCCGTAAACCGACTGGAAGCCATCCCGGAAGGCGGTCATCATTACGTCAATTTTCTTTTTCTTTTTTCTGAAAAAAGCCATTTCCTGAATTAACTCCTACGTGTCAATGTTGGTCCGGAACAGTAAGTCTTCCTGTCGATTCTGTTCTCTCGGGAAAAGATCTGGTTGGGAATCCTGGTGTTGATCCGCCGGGTGGTTCCGGCGTCCAACCGGACGACCCATGGCAATGCACGCGGGGAGGTCTTGAAACACCGGCGTCGCGGGAGTTTCCGGCAGCAAAGAGAACTTGCCCTGCCGGACAGTGCCCAGGGAGAGATTCTCCCTGAAGGGGGTCTTTCTCCAGCCCCGGGTGTTTCTGGAGAACCCTTGCCCAGGATATATAGAGCAACTCCTTTGATGGCGGCCCGCTTCTTATCGCTCAAAAGACCTCTCTTTTAAACTGGTATATTCCCATGTTTTTTGGGGGGCAGGGAGTCGCTTTTCCCCTTCATCAGTTCCAGGGAAGCAATGAGTTTCGCCCGGGATTCAGAGGGCTCTATCACGGCATCGATATAACCTCTCTTGGCTGCAATATAAGGATTGCAAAGGTGATCCCGGTATTCCTGGATTTTTTGCTTGCGCAGGGCTTCGGGTTTCCTGGAATCGCTCAGTTCCCGGCGGTGGATAATGTCGACAGCCCCTTCAGCTCCGATAACGGCGATTTCGGAAGTAGGCCAGGCAAATACCATATCGGCGCCGAGGTGCCGGGAACACATGGCGATGTAGGCCCCCCCGTAGCTTTTTCTTGTGATTATCGTCAGCTTTGGCACGGTGGCCTCCGAATAACTCCAGAGGAGCTTGGCGCCATGACGGATAATACCACCCCACTCCTGCTCTGTACCCGGAAGGTAACCGGGAACGTCAACCAGGGTGACCAGAGGTATGTTGAATGCGTCGCAAGTCCTTACAAACCGGCTGGCCTTGTCGGAAGCATTGATATCCAGGCAGCCGGCAAGACACTGAGGTTGGCTTGCGACGATGCCCACCGTATGACCGTTCAGCCTGGCCAGGGCGGTTACGATGTTTTCAGCATAAAACTGGTGGGGCTCGAAAAAGGCTCCATTATCAACGATGCTGTGAATGACCTCCTTCATGTCGTATCCCATTTTTGGATCTTCGGGGATGATCTCATCCAATTCGGGGCAGAGTCGGAGTGGATTGTCGGCCGGACTGCTGGAAGGGGGAGCCTCCATGTTGTTGGGCGGCAGGAAACTCAGAAGGGTCTTGACCGCACTCAACGCATCCTTTTCATTTTCGCAGGCGAAGTGGGCATTTCCGCTCTTGGTGTTATGCACAAGAGCGCCGCCCAAATCCTCATGGGACGTTTCTTCACCGGTGACTGTCTTGATGACGGCCGGACCGGTTATGTACATATGGCTGGTATGCTTCACCATGAATACCCAGTCGGTCATGGCGGGAGAATAAACAGCGCCGCCGGCGCAGGGGCCCATGATCACCGAAATCTGGGGAATAACTCCGGACAGCCGGGCATTCCTGAAAAAGATATCTCCGAATCCCGAGAGGGCGTCAATTCCTTCCTGGATTCTGGCGCCACCCGAGTCATTGAATCCGATTACAGGAAGGCCTGCCTGGGCCGCCTTGTCCATGATTTTGCAGATCTTGCGGGCGTGCATTTCTCCAAGGGACCCTCCCTGGATGGTGAAATCCTGGAAATAGGCGAATACCGGACGTCCATCTACCAGGCCGTGCCCGGTGATTACTCCGTCTCCCGGAATCTCCTTGTCTTTCAGTCCGAAATCAGCATTCCGATGTTCCACGAAAAGGTCGATTTCATTAAACGAACCTTCATCGAAAAAAAGGTCAATCCTTTCTCGAGCGGTAAGTTTTCCTTTCTCATGTTGCTTCATCGCCTGCTGGGAACCGCCTGAGGCCTGGATTTTTGATTGCCGCTCTGCCAGTTCGACCAACTTGTCTTTTGAGTCCTGCATAGATCCTCCCGAAGGTTTATTGCTGCAATCAACAGGGATAGAGTACCAATTAAACAACTATTTTGCCCGGATTTCCATAGCATCGGGAGAAATTATCCTCCATGCTTCGGGAGTAAAGGTTGGCCGGTCAGATCTTGAAAGCCTTGTTGGGAAGCAGATCGTGACATGGCGATCTGGAATCGCCGGCTTCAAACCGGGTGCCTGGTTTCACCCTGTCCGTAGACAATGAATTTCCGGGTAGTGAGCGCCTTAATCCCCATCGGTCCATAGGAGTGAAGCTTGGAGGTGGAAATGCCAATTTCAGCTCCCAGGCCGAATTCTCCCCCGTCGGAAAAACGGGATGAGGCATTGACCATCACAACCGAGGAGTCCACCGCCCTCATGAACCGTGAGGCATTCTTCAAGTCATTGGTAACGATTACTTCAGTGTGGTCGGAGCCGAACCGGCGGATATGTTCAATGGCATCTTCCAGGGTGTCGACAATTTTTACCGCCAGGGTCAGGGAAAGGTATTCAGCCTCCCAGTCAGAATCGTCTGCCGGCAGGGCTTCGGGCACCTTTCGGCACACCTGGGGACAACCGCGGATCTCGACACCGTTTTTGAGCAGGGCGGAGGACAGTACGGGAAGAAGCCTGTCAGCGGCATTCTTGTGGATCAGCAGTGTTTCAAGGGCGTTGCAGACGCCCGGGCGGCTTGTCTTCCCGTCCAGTAGAATCCTTTCAGCCATTTCCTGGTCGGCTGACTCATCCGCGAACATATGGCACACGCCCTTGTAATGCATGATTACGGGAATTCGGCTGTTTTCGGCGACATAGCGGATGAGGCCCTCCCCTCCTCTCGGGATGACCAGGTCGATATATTTTTCCAGGGACAAAAGGTCCTTTATGGCCGACCGGTCATTCGTGGGGATCAGGGTCACCGACTCCGGAGGAACGCCCTCCGCGACGAGGGCCTTGCTGATTGCTTCTTCGATAGCTTTATTGGAATTGAAAGCCTCGGATCCTCCCCGCAGTATCACCGAGTTTCCGGCCTTCAGGCAGAGTGCCGCGGCATCGGAAGTGACGTTGGGCCTCGCCTCATAGATCATCGCAATCACGCCCAGGGGAATCCGCATTCTCCCAACGCTGATACCGCTGGGCCGGGTAACCATGTCGGTTATTTCGCCCACTGGATCGGGGAGCCTGCTGATTTCCCTGATGGCCGCGGACATCACGGAGAGACGCTCCTGATCCAGCCTCAGCCGGTCAAGCATCGCGCCCGTTAGCCCTTTTGAATGGCCGGCAGAGAGGTCAGCTTCATTGGCCCGGAGGATTTCTTCCTTCTCAGCCAGCAGGCTGTCAGCTATGGTGTGGAGAAGCCTGTTTTTGTTTTTTGGAGAGAGTTCCGCCATGGTCCTGGATGCGGATTTACAGGCCCTGGCGAGATGAATAAGATCCGGCTTGTTTTCGTTCATGATGATTTCCCTATGGTATCAGACCAGTACCATTTCGCCGCGGTGTACCGCCACATCACCGCCCTTTGCGGGAAGCTTTTCCCTGACCTGGCTGCTGCTCATTCCGGTAATGCTCGCAAGTTCATCGTGGTTATAGCGAACCAGGCCCCTGGCAATTCGTGTCCCGTCCAGATCACAGATGTCGATGGCATCCCCGGCACTGAATTGACCGGACACCTTTACAATTCCCGTTGGGAGCAGAGAGGCTCCCCGCTTGCGAAGTACGGAGGCCGCCCCCTCGTCGACGTAGATGCTCCCGCAGCTTCGGAGGACATGCAGCATCCAGTGCCTTTTGGCATTGATCTTGTCCTTCTTTCCGTAAAAGATGGTCCCAATCAGAAGGTCCCGTAAAAGATGCTCAAAGCATTCTGATTTTGCCCCGTTGACAATAACGGTGTTGATTCCGGCGCTGGTGGCTTTTTCGGCAGCCTCGATTTTGGTCCGCATTCCGCCGGTTCCCTGGGAACTGCCCTTTCCCCCGGCGAGGGTGAAGAGTTCGGCGCCGATATTGGTAACAGCCGGAATGAATTCAGCTTTGTTGTTTTTGCGGGGGTCATGGCTGTGCAGGCCGTCGATGTCAGAACAGATGATCAACAGGTCCGCTTTGGACATTACCGCCACATAGGCAGCCAGGTTGTCGTTATCGCCCACCTTGAGTTCCTCGATCGCGGTTGTATCATTTTCATTGATGATCGGGAGAACGCCCATCTTAAGCAGTTGAGTGAGAGTATTGCGGGCGTTAACCAGTTTTTTGCGATCGGCAATCCCGTCGTATGTCAGCAGCAGCTGGGCACAGGGGAAATCAAAGAAGCGAGCCCAGCGCTCCATCAGCAGAGGCTGGCCAATTGCCGCCAGGGCCTGGCGTTCCGGGATGGTCCGCTGCGTTTTCCGGGCCAGTTTCGGCTGGGTCGAGGTTCCGGCGGCTACAGCGCCTGAAGAAACCAGGACAACCTCCTTGCCGTTCTGGCGGCATTTGTTGATAAATGAGGCGATAGTCAGGATATATTTAGTACTGATCCGTCCAGTTCCGGCCGTCATCAAGGTGCTCCCAACCTTTATGACAGCCCGCTTCCAGGAATCAATTTCCAGTGGCTGCAATGTCATTTAATCGCCTTGCATAAAAATACGATCAGATTTCAGAAAGTTTTCCCGCTTTCCACCAGGGAGCCTTTTCGAAACAGACTCCTGCGACAACGATTCGGGCCCTATTATCTCGTAGAGGCCGTTTTTATTCAATTGGAAAGCAAGCACCTCCGATCAGATGAACCTGAATAAATATGCAGACATGCGCAAGTGTGGCACCGGCTGACGACCGGGTTCCGATCAGGCACGGGCGAAGAAAGCGAATCGGATTCGCCTCTGGTGTCCCGGGAGGGGGAAGCGTTAGTCTGGGCTAAAAGCAGGATATTTGCAGTGAGAGCAGCTGGATAATAAGGAGCGGGGCGGGGGCGGAGAGGTCTTAGTGTTATCCTATTGCTCAGCCATGAAGAAGAAAAGCAGCCCGCCATCATTAACCACCGGCCCGATCGGCCAGACCCTGGTCCGTCTCGCTTTGCCGATGCTGGTTGGAATCCTGGGCATGATGGCCTTCAATGTCATCGACATTTTTTTTGTAGGCAAGTTGGGGACGGTTCCCCTGGCCGCAATCACCCTTACTTTTCCGGTGGTCATGGTAATCGGGACTTTCACCCTGGGACTGGGCGTGGGGGCAATGGCGGTGATATCCCGCGGAATCGGCGCTGGAGACCACTCCCGCATCGTCCGCTATTCCACGGATGCCCTGACCCTGGCCGGTCTCTTTGTGTTCATCATGACCGGAATCGGAATGATGACGGTAGATCCTCTGTTCCGTCTTCTCGGGGCTTCCGATGCAATGCTGCCATACGTCCGTGAATATATGCATATCTGGTACCCCGGAATGCTTTTCTATGTTGTTCCGATGGTGGGCAACAACATTATCAGGGCTACTGGTGATACCTTGACTCCGAGCATCATTCTCCTATCCGGAGTAGTTTTGAATGCTGTTCTGGATCCTATCCTCATTTTCGGCCTGGGACCGGTTCCCGCTTTGGGAATGGCTGGTGCGGCCGCGGCAACTGTAATAGCGAGGGGAGTGACGATGTTAGTTACTCTCCTGGTGCTGCATTTTCGAGAGCATCTTCTTACCTCACCCTGGCCCGGCCTGGGTCAACTCACTGAGTCCTGGAAGACCATTCTTGCCACCGGGCTTCCGGTGGCAGTGTCAAATGCAGTCATTCCGGTGGCCCTGGGAGTCATTACCTGGATGGTGACCAGGTTTGGCGAGGAGGCTGTTGCGGGATTCGGGATTGCCTCAAGAGTGGAAGGATTCGGACTGGCGGTTATCTTCGCCCTTTCCACCGGGATCAGCCCGTTCGTCGGCCAGAATTTTGGAGCCGGCCGGTTCGACCGGATTGCCGCTGGAATTTCACTTTCCCGGGGATTTTCACTGGCCTGGGGCCTGTTCCTGGCAGTGCTCTTCTGGTTTTTCGCGCGCCCGATTTCGTCCTGGTTCAACAACAATCCCCTGGTGATTGAATCGGCTGTTTTGTATCTCTGGATAGTGCCTTTCAGCCTGGGCCTGAGGAGCATACACCAGATAGTCTGGACTTCCCTGAATGTCCTGGGGCGGCCCTGGGATTCACTGGTGCTTGAATTTCTGCTGGCCCTCGGTCTCTGGATTCCCCTGGCATGGGCGGGAGCTGAGCTGGCCGGAACAGCCGGCCTGTACTGGGGACTGACCCTTGCCAATGTTGTGGGGGGGATTGTCGCCTATATCTGGGTTGATAAGGTTCTCAAGATGGAGAGGCGCAGGCTCTCCCATGCCTCGGCCTGAGGCCCCCGGTATTCTATTCCCGAATCGACTCAATCCGGTTCTGTCGGATTTCCCGCCACAGCCGGCACATGAGGCCCCTCTCTTGTTAACCGGCGGGCCCTTCAATATACTGGGATCTTCCTGATCTGTCAGCCGACATAAACCCGGGTCCAGGCGGGAAACAGGCTGGATTTCGGATAGGGAACATTTTACGGTTGTTGACCCTGCCATTCCTTGAAAAGGGAGGCTCGGCGAGAACCCGCCGAAGCGAGGTGAAGATGCTGGAAAAAAGAGATGGAGGCCCTCGGCAGTATACTTTCAAATACTTCAGAGTTGTTCTCCTGCTACTGCTTGCGGTCCTGGTTTCGAGCCAGGCGGCAACGTCTGCAGGCCGGATGTACAGCAAGGCTGAGTACCGGATTCCGATGAGAGACGGCGTTGAGCTTTTCACCGCGGTGTATATTCCCAGGAGTGATAACGGGCCCTTCCCTATCCTTCTGAACCGAACTCCCTACGGAGTCGGACCCTATGGAGCAGACAGGTTTCCAACCAGCCTGGGGCCGAGTTCCATGCTGATGGAGGATGAGTATATTTTCGTGTATCAGGATGTAAGGGGCCGCTATATGTCGGGCGGAACTTTTGTCAATATGCGGCCCCAGCTTGGGGAACGGAGCGGGGGGCAAGGTATTGATGAGAGCACCGACACCTGGGATACCATCGATTGGCTGCTGGAGAATGTTTCCGGGCATAACGGTAAAGTCGGAATGTGGGGAATATCCTATCCGGGGTTTTATGCGGCTGCGGGAATGATCGATGCCCATCCATCACTGATTGCCGTTTCCCCGCAGGCCCCTATCGCGGACTGGTTTTTCGATGATTTTCATCATCATGGGGCCTTTTTCCTTCCCCATGGGTTCAATTTCATGTCATCTTTTGGTCAACCCAGGCCTGAGCCGACAACCGAGCGCGCCCCCTCTTTTGAGCATCCGACCCCTGACGGTTATGACTTTTTTCTCAGGCTGGGCTCCCTGGCTAATGTCAATCCCCTCTACTTTCATGACCGGATAGCATTCTGGAACGAGATGGCCGCCCATCCCAACTATGATGAATTCTGGCAGGCCAGGAACATCCTTCCCCATCTTCGAAACCTGCCGGAAGCGGTACTGGTTGTTGGAGGGTGGTTTGACGCGGAGGATCTTTATGGACCGCTGAATATCTACAAGACCGCTGAGGAGCGCCGGGAGGGAGGCTACAATGGTCTTGTAATGGGACCCTGGAGCCACGGCCTGTGGGCGCGGGGCAGAGGGAACAGTCTTGGAGACATTCGTTTCGGTTCGGACACATCGGAATTCTATCAGGAGGAGATTGAGTTTCCATTCTTCAGTCATTACCTTAAAGGCCGGGAACTGCTGGACTTTCCTGAAGCCTGGATGTTCATGACAGGAAGCAATGAATGGCGCAAGTTCGATCAGTGGCCCCCGGAAGGAGAGGCGGTTTCTTTCTATCTCTCTGATGATTTCACTCTCGAGAAGGAAGCCCCTGAAGTAGCTGAGCCGGTTTGGGATGAGTATTGGAATGACCCGGCCAAGCCGGTGCCGTTCAGCCGGGAAATTGACCCCGGAATGACCAGGGAGTACATGATCGAGGATCAGCGGTTTGCCGCCCGCCGCCCGGATGTCCTGGCCTACCGTACGAAACCTCTCGATCAAGACCTGACCCTGGCCGGACCGCTGCTGGCCGATCTTTGGGTTTCGACCTCGGGTTCAGCCGCGGACTGGATTGTAAAGTTGATCGACGTCTTCCCGGATTCCGGCCCTGACTGGGATAGTTTTGCAGATGCAGGAGAAATGGGGGGCTACCAGATGATGGTACGAAGCGAAGTCAGCAGGGGCAGGTTCAGGAACAGTTATGAGCCCCCCGCACCGTTTCAGCCCGGCGTACCTGCCAGGATCAGTCTTCCTCTACAGGATATCCTGCATACTTTCAAGGCGGGGCACAGGATAATGATTCAGATACAGAGCTCATGGTTCCCCCTGGTCGACCGCAATCCAGGAACCTATGTTGACAATATCTTTTTTGCCGAAGAAGCAGATTTTGTAAGAACTGAGCAGAGAGTTTACAGGAGCCGTGAGATGCCTTCTCGCCTGGAAGTCACGGTTATGGAAGAATGACAGGGTTTTCGCGGCCCGACGGCTGCACCGGAATCGAGGAGGGTACGGGTAATATGACAGTTGCGGGTCACCTGGCAGAGGGTCTGGCGGAACAGGGGGTGAGGTA
>Ga0180430_10003142_pt1 | contig 14406 bp, 11 predicted proteins | sample SS_ome_9_FD_132999 | JGI IMG/M metagenome (GOLD analysis project Ga0180430, IMG submission 132999) | Hypersaline lake sediment archaeal communities from the Salton Sea, California, USA - SS_1_S_2 metaG | ecosystem: Environmental > Aquatic > Non-marine Saline and Alkaline > Hypersaline >... | reverse complement strand
GCGGCGGCCGAAGCCGCGACACCGGCGCCTGCCGAAACCGGGGCCCCCGAGGCCGAGGCCGCGGCGGAAATCCCGCCCGAAACCGGAGCTGCCGAAACCGGGGCCGCGCCCGAAACCGAACCCAGAACCGCGCCGCCCGAAGGCGACGACGACCACGCGGCCGGGAACGGCCGGAGGATGCCGCAACCCGAGGTCGATACGGCCTGGGAAGAGGATGAACCGGTCGATCACCTGCCCGGCGCCGACACCGAACCGGCCGAACCGGCCGACCGCGCCGAGGCCGGGCCGGACCAGAGCCGCCGCGGCATGGACGAGGCGGTGTTCGCGATCCTGCGCGAGGAAGCGGAGCGCGAGGCGCGGGCCCGCAAGGCCGATACGGCAAGCGGCATGGAGGAACAGGGCGACCTGGGCCTGCCGCCGCCGGCGCCGGTGCCGCGCCGGCCGGAACCGCCCGAGGAACCGGCGGAGCCGGCCGCGCCGCCCCCCGAACCGGCCGGGGAACCGCCGCTGCCCGATACCGGCGAGATCACCGCCACGCTGGACGCGCCGGACATTGCCGAGACCGGCCCGGAACCGGAGCCGCCACCGGCCGCGCCCGGCCGCTCGGGCTTCCGCACCGGGTTCACGCTGATGCTGGCGCTGGGGCTGCTGGCGCTGGCGGCCTATGTCCTGGCCCCGGCGCTGTCGGCATTGATCCCGGGGCTCGCCGATCCGCTGGCGGGCTACGTGGCGGCGGTGGACGAGTTGCGGATCCGGCTCGACGGCACGCTGCGCGGCCTCGTCGCGGGCGATGGCGGCGGCGCCTGATCAGAACCGTTCGAGAAGCCGGCCGAGGTAGTCGAGTTCCAGGTCCGGGCGTTCGCGTTCGGCCGACCGGCGGCGGATCTCGTCCAGCAGATCCTGCGCCCGGCGGTAGACATCGCCCTCGCCCACCATCTCCTCGTCGGTGCCGAAGCGGCCGCCCTGCCCGGTCTCGCGGCCCAGCGGATCGCGCGGCACCTCCTGCCCGGCCTCGCCCTGCGCCTGTCCCTGCTGGCCCTGCTGGCCGCCCTGTTCCTGCGCCAGCGCCTCGCCCAGCGACCGCATGCCCTCGCGCAGCCGCTCGATCGCCTCGGCCTGTTCGTCGATCGCGCCGGGCAGGTCGCCGTCGCGCAGCGCCTCCTCGGCCTCGCGCATCGCGCGGCGCGCCTCGTCCAGCGCCCGGCGCGCGGCCTCGCCCTCTTCGCTGTTCTGGCCGGGCAGGTTGCCGATCTGGCCGCCCAGCATGTCGCGCAGCGCCCGCTGCCGGTCGGCCAGGCTGCCGCCGGGGCCGCCGGGCTGATCGCCCTCCTGGTCCTCGCCGGGTGCACCGGGCTGGCCCTGTCCGGGCTGCTGGCCCTGCTGGCCCTGTTGGCCCTGCTGGCCGGGCTGGTTCTGGCCGAACTGTTCCTGCAGGTCGCGGAACGCCTCGTCCGACAGGCCCTGCTGCTGGCGCAGCGTGTCCTGCAGATCGCGCATCGCCTGCTGACCCGGCCCGCCCTGCATCGGGTCGCCGCCCTGGCCCTGGGTGACCTGAAGGTTTTCCAGCATCCGCTGCAACTGCTCCAGCAGCTCCTGCGCCTCGGCCATCCGGCCTTCCTCCATCAGGCGCTGGATCTCGTCCATCATCTGCTGAAGCTGGTCGCCGGTGATCTGCTGGCCCTGTTGCTGGCCCTGCGGCGTGTCGGTGCCGTCGCCCTCCTGCTCCATCCCGCGTTCGGCGAGCATGCGGATGTAATCCTGCGTCGCTTCGCGCAGCTCGCGCATCAGCTCCTCGATCTCCTCGGGGCTGGCGCCGTTGCGGATCGCCTCCGACAGCCGTTCCTGCGCGCGCTGCATCCGTTCCAGCGCATCGGCCAGCCCGCCGTCCTCGATCAGGATCGCGATGTCCCACAGCGCCTCGGCCAGCTCGTCGCGCAACTCTTCCGACAGCGCGGCCTCCTGCAACCCGGCATCGAGCCGGCGCATCGCCTCCTTCAGCATCAGGAAGGCGCGCTCGTCGCGGAACAGGCCCTCGGGCCGGTGCGTCAGCGCCCGCAGGATGCCCTGCACGTCCGGCGCCGTCTCACGCGTCCACAGCAGGTCGCGGCGCATTTCGGCCACCGCGGCGGCGAGCGGGTCGAAAAAGCGCTTGCCGGGCAGCGACAGCGCGCGGGTCTCGCTTTGTCCCACCTGCCCGCGGCCGTCCTCGACGAACAGCGTGACCTGCACCGGCAGGTTCGCCCAGGGATGCCTGGAGGCGTCTTCCAGCAGGAACTCGGTGAACTCCGCGCGGCTGCCGGAGAACGGCAGCGGCAGGTCGTAGATCAAGGGCGCGAGCGGTTCGGGATCGTAGGCCAGGCCATAGCGGCGATCGACCGCGGCAAGATCCAGCTGGATCTCGGCGCGGCCGCCGGTCACGGCGTAGTCGTCGGTGGCGCGGAAGGCCTGGCGCATCTGGCCGTCGGCCTCGCGGCCCATGTCGCCCTCGAAGCTCACCGCCGGGCTGTCGTCGGGCAGGACGGCGATCTGCCATGTCCGCCCGCCGGTGCCCGACACCGTCACCTCGCCCGATTGCAGCGCGTCGAAGGCGACGGCGCGCACCGGATCGTCGGCGGCGGCGCCCGCGCCGGCCTCGGGCAGCGGGTTGCCCGATACCGTCTCGCTCACCGCCAGGCCGTCGCCGCCGTAAAGCCGCAAGGTGATGCGGCTGCCCTCGGGCAGTTCGACCGGCCCCTCGACGATGGCGTTCAGGTACAGGCTGGGCCGGCCGGTATAGGCCGGCGGTTCCGCCCAGCCCTCCCAGGCCGGGCCGGCGGCGACGGCGGTGCCGGGCCCGGTGGCGATCCCCGCGACCTCGGCCACCCGGCCGGGCAGGCCGAAGGCCAGCGCCACGACGAAGGCGGTGAGCGCCACGTAGCGCAGCGCCAGCGGGTCGCGCGTGGCCAGCCGCAGGTCGGGCGCGGCGGGCCGGGCGCGGCGGGCGCGTTCGGTCATCCGCGCGACATGGGCGGACCAGACGCCGCGGGTGGCCGCGTCCGCCTCGCCCAGCGCCAGCGCATCGCCCAGCGCCGCGATCGGCCGGCCCGGCAGCCGCCGGTCGATCCGGTCCAGCGCCTCGACGCGGCGCGGCCAGCGGAACCGGCGCAGGCCCAGCGCGACGGTGACGAGCACCGCCACGGCCACGGCGGCGAGCGCCGCCAGCAGCGCGCCGCGGCCCAGCAGGTCATGCGCGCCGAAGGCCAGCGCCGCCGCCGCCGCCAGCAGGATCGTCCAGGCCGGCCAGAAGGCCCGCGCGGCGCGTTCGGCGACCATGCCCGCCAGCGTCAGCCGCACCGTCCAGCCCAGCCCGCCGGTCATCTCCGCCTTCAGTGCGCCCCTGTCATCCATCGCCGCCGGGCCGTCCCTTCCGTGCCGCCTGCGGCCCGCCCGCGCGGATCGTGCGGATCAAAGCCATGGGGGGATCGTATCGCGTGCGAGGATATCGTCAAATGTCGGACGCGGCCGGATGACGGCGAAGTGATCCCCGCTGACCAGAACCTCGGGCACCAGCGGCCGCGTGTTGTATTCCGAGGCCATGACCGCGCCATAGGCCCCGGCGGAGCGGAACGCGACCAGATCGCCCGCCGCGACCGGCGGCATCGGCCGCGCCCGCGCGAAGGTATCGCCGGTCTCGCAGACCGGGCCGACGATGTCGTAGACATGCTGCGGCGCGCCGGGTTCGGGCTCCGCCACCGGCACGATATCGTGATGCGCGCCGTACATCGCCGGGCGGATCAGGTCGTTCATCGCCGCGTCGAGGATCAGGAAATCCCGCCCCTCGCCGGATTTCACGTAGATCACCGCGGCGACCAGCAGCCCGGCATTGCCGGCGATCAGCCGGCCCGGCTCGATCTCGATCTCGCAGCCCAGGTCGCCCAGCACCTGCTTGACCATCGCGCCGTAGTCGAGCGGCAGCGGCGGCGCCTCGTTCGAGCGGGTATAGGGAATCCCCAGCCCGCCGCCGAGGTCGAGCCGGCCGATCCGGTGACCGTCCTGGCGCAGGGCCCATGTCAGGTCGCGGACCTTGAGATAGGCCTGCCGGAACGGTTCCAGATCGGTCAGCTGGCTGCCGATATGCACGTCGATGCCGACGACCTCGATCCCCGGCAGGGCCGCGGCCTCGGCATAGATCGCGCGGGCGCGGTCGATCGGGATGCCGAACTTGTTTTCCTTCTTGCCGGTCGCGATCTTCTCGTGCGTCCTCGCATCGACATCGGGGTTCACCCGGATCGCGATCTGCGCGGTCCGGCCCAGCCCGGCGGCAACCTCGGACAGGGCCACAAGCTCCGGCTCGCTTTCCACGTTGAACTGCCGCACCCCGCCCGACAGCGCGATCCGCATCTCGTCGCGGGTCTTGCCGACGCCGGAAAACACGATCCGCTCGCCCGGCACGCCGGCGGCCTTCGCGCGCAGGTACTCGCCGGCGGAAACCACGTCCATCCCGGCGCCGAGATCGCCCAGAACCTTCAGCACGGCAATGTTGGAATTGGCCTTCACCGCGTAGCAGATCAGGTGATCGGTGCCCGCCAGCGCCTCTTCGAACAGCCCGAAATGGCGTTCCAGCGTCGCGGTGGAATAGAGGTAGAAGGGCGTGCCGACGGTGGCCGCGATATCGGCCACCGGCACGTCCTCGGCATGCAGGGCGCCGTGCCTGTAGACGAAGTGATCCATCAGTCGATCCTGCGGGTCCGCAGGAACAGGTAAAGCGGCAGGCCGCAGCTGACCCCGATGCAATAGGTCGCCGGGATCGCGACCAGCGCCAGCCAGTTGCGGCGCACGAAGGTCTCGACGAGAATCCAGACGGTGAGCGTGATCGCCGCGATCGTCAGATCCCACACCAGCCCCTCGGTGGCGCGGTTGACGAACCAGGCATCGATCATGCCCGGCAGGCTCCAGCCGTTTTCCATGAACCAGGCCACGAAATGCCGCATCGGGATGATGGCGCCCGCGATGGCGAGCGCGAGGTAGATCAGGCGGATCAGGGACATGGGCAACTCCGTTCTGGACCCGGCTGATGTAGCCCGGCGGGCGGCCGGGGGAAAGCGCTCAGCGTTCGGTGAGTTTCAGCTCGATCCGGCGGTTCTGCGCCAGCGCCTCGGGGCTGTCGCCCTCTTCCACCGGGCGGTATTCGCCAAAGCCGGTCGCCGCCATCCGGTCGGGCGGAAAGCCCAGATCCTCCTGCAGGAACCGCACGACCGACAGCGCCCGCGCCTGGCTGAGTTCCCAGTTGTCGGCATATTCGCCGCCGCGCAGCGGCACGTTGTCGGTATGGCCGTCGATCCGGATGATCCAGTCGATCTCCGGCGGGATCTGGTCGGAAATGTCCAGAAGCGTCTGCGCGACGCGCTCGATCTGCCCGCGGCCCTCGGGCAGAAGTTCGGCCGAACCCGGTTCGAACAGCACCTCGGAGGAGAACACGAAGCGGTCGCCGACCACCCGCACGCCCTCGCGCCCCTCCAGCACCTGCGACAGTTGCGCGAAGAAATCCGACCGGTAGCGGGCCAGCTGCCGCGCCTCGTCCTGCAACAGCTCGGCCTCGGCGGCCAGCCGCCGCGCCTCTTCCTCCAGCCGCCGGCGCTCGGCCTCTTCCAGTTCGCGGCGGCGGCGTTCCTCGGCCGCGACACGGGCCAGCGCGGCGTTGAGCTGGCTGCCCAGCGCCTCGATCTGGACCTTCGCCGCGCGGTCGGCCTCGGCCGAGGCATCCAGCAGCGCCTGCAGCGAGCCAAGCTGCGAGCGCAGCGAGGCGATCTGTTCGTTCAGCGCCGCGATCCGGCGGGCATCCTCGGTCGACATCGCCTCCTGCTCGGCGATCCGGTCGCGCGCGGCAGCGAGCAGCGCGGCGCGTTCCTCGGCCTCGGTCAGGCGGTCCTCGGCCTGCTGCTCGGCCGCCAGCCGGGCGGCCAGCGCGGCGGCCAGCTGGCGCTGCAGATCGGCGCGGTCGGGCATCTCGCCGGTCAGCCGCGCGACCTCGGCCTCCGCCGCCTCGGCCCGGCCCTCGGCGGCGTCGCGTTCCGCCAGCGCGGCGGCCAGCCGGCGTTCCAGTTCCTCGCGGTCGGGCAGGGTTTCGGAAAGCCGCGCGGCCTCGGCCTCGGCGGCCTGCCGCGCCGCCAGCGCCTCTTGCTGCTGCGCCTCGGCACGCTGGCGCGAGGCCTCGGCCACCGCCTGCGCCTCGCGCGCCGCGTCGCGCGCGCGCTCGGCCGCCAGCAGCGTCGCCAGCGCCTCGGCCAGCCGCAGGTCGAGATCCTCGCGCGCGGCCTCGGCGGCGGCCAGCAACGTCAGCGTTTCCTCGGCGCGGCGGCGCTGTTCCTCCAGCGCCAGCGTCATCGCCGTCAGTTCGGCATCGGCCGATTGCAGGCGTTCGCGCAGCGCCTCGGCCGCGGCGGCCTCGGCCAGCCGCGCCGCCTCTTCCTCGCTCAGCGCGGCGCGGGTTTCGTCCAGTTCGCCCTGCAGCGCGGTCAGCGCCGCCTGGCGGTCCTCGCCCTCGCGTTGCAGATCGGCGATCAGCGCCTGCAGCGCCTCGCGACGGGCGGCGGCCAGCCGGGCCTGTTCGGCCTGCGTGTCGATCTCCGACCGGGCCTGCGCCAGAGCGAGGTTCAGCGCCTCCCGTTCGCTGATCAGCTCGGCGCGTTCCTCGGTCAGCGCCGCGACCTCGCCGCGCGCCGCGTCGCGTTCGGCCAGAAGCCCGGCGACCTGCGCCTCGAAGGCGGTGATCCGGTCGGTCGCGGTGGCAAGCTCTGCCTCGCGCGCCGACAGATCGGCGCTCAGCGCCGCGATCAGCGCCGATTGCCGCTCCGCCTGCGCCTCGGCGGCATCGATGTTTTCCTCCAGCCCGACGATCTGGTCGCGCAGCGCCGCGGTGCGGCCCTGCTCCACGCCCAGCGCCTCGGCCAGGCCGGCGACCTGCGCGGCCAGCGCGTCCAGCTCGGTATCCTGGGTGGACAGCTGGTCGCGCAGCACCGACTGGACGACCATGAAGATCGTCAGCACGAACATCAGCACCAGCAAAAGCGCGGTCATCGCATCCACGAAGCCCGGCCAGATCGTGGCCGAGAACCGCTGCTGCCCGCGCCCCGGCGCCGCCATGCTACGGCCCCCGGCGGGCCTGGCCCGTCGTGCCGAGCCCGCGCACCGCCTTGGTCAGCTGCGCGATGTCGGCGCGCAGGTCGGCCACGCTTTCCTGCCGGCCCGCGGCGACCTCTTCCAAAAGCCGCAGAAGCTGCACGTCGATCGAGCGCAGCCGCATCCGGCTTTCGGCGTCGATCCCGCCGTCGCCACCGCCGCCGCCCTCCTCGATCCGTCGCGCCAGCAGCTCCGCGATCCGGTCCTGGCCCTCGGCGATCCGGTCAAGCGCGGCAAGCTGGCCGACATCGTCCTCCAGCCGGCTGGTCAGCCCCTCCACCGCATCGGCGAGCGCCGCGATCCGCTGGTTGACCATCGTGCGGCCCGCATCGGCCTGGGCATGCAGCGCGCGCAACGCGTCCATCTGCTCGACCATGCTGTCGAGAACCTCGGCCACCACGCCGCCCTCGCCGGTGCCGCCGCCGCCATCGCCCTCGGCCGCGGAAAAGCTCAGCCGGGTGATCGAGGACAGCCATTCCTCCAGTTCCCGGTAGAACCGGTTCTGGCCATGCGTCGCGAAAATCTCCAGCAGGCCGACCACCAGCGATCCGGCAAGGCCCAGCAGAGAGGAGGAAAACGCGGTGCCCATGCCGCCGAGCTGCTGTTCCAGCCCGCTCATCAGCTTGTCGAAGACCTCGAGCGGGCTTTCACCCTCCTGCGGGGCCAGCGCCCGGATCGTGTCGACCACCGCCGGAACGGTCGTGGCAAGGCCGTAGAACGTGCCCAGAAGGCCGAGGAAGATCAGCAGGTTCGCCATGTAGCGGGTGATGTCGCGCGCCTCGTCGATCCGGGTGGCGACGGATTCGAGGATCGACCGGGCCGAGGAATTGGCGATCTGCGCCCGGCTGCCGCGCGCCCGCAGCAGCGCGGCCAGCGCCACCAGAAGCTGGGGCGGCCGGGTCAGTTCGTGGCCCGGCCTCTGCACCGCGAACCCCTCGATCCAGCTGACCGAGCGGACAAGCTGCGCGACCTGCCAGAAGGTCGACAGCACCCCCAGCACGAAGACACCGAGGATCACGCCGTTCAGCCAGACATTGGCGAAGAAGATCGGGAAGATGCGGGCATAGGCCAGGATCCCGCCGGCGGCCACGAGCCCGACGACGGCAAGCATCAGAACGATCTGCCGGACGGGTTGCGTGAAGGAGATCGCGGCCTGACGGTCGGGGGTTTCCATTGCGGTTCCGGCACGGATAATCTTCGCGCGCACCATAGGCGCGGGCCCGTGGCTTGCCAACCGTCAATGCCCTGCCAGAAGCGCCCGCACCCGCGCCGAAAGCCATTCCAGATCGGGATCGGGCAGGCCGAGTTCGGCCAGATGCGCGGCGGTATTGAAAAGGTAGTCGGAATTCGGCCCGCGCCCGCCGGTGGCCGCGGCGATGATCCGGGCCTGTTCCTCCCGCGCCAGCCCGCCGCAATACTGTTCGTGATCGGGGTCGATGACATAGGTCACCGCCTCGACCGTGCCGCCGACGTCCTCGAAGGCGACGGTCTGCACCGTTTCCAGATAGGCGGAGGACACAAGCTCGCGCTCGCGCAGATAGGCCATCACCGCGGGCTCCTCGCCCGGCCGCACGGCATAGGCGACGCCGTGGCAGGCCGCCGCGGCCGCCCGGTCGAGCGCCAGCACCAGCCCGGGATCCTCCGGGGTGCCGCGATGGTGGATCGAGCGCATGCAGAAACTGCGATGCCAGCCGTCCAGCCGCGCCAGCCGCCGCCCCGCCGGCTCGAACCCCGGCTGCCAGATCAGCGATCCGTAGCCGAAGACCCACATCAAGTTGTCCGTCATCCGCTGGCCCTCCGCGATGCGCCCCTGTAAACAGGGTTTCACCGCCGGGGAAAAGGGGATGCCATGCGGCTGTTGACGATGATCGCGGGGGTTCTGGCGCTGCTTTACGGCGGCTACTGGCTGATCGCCTCGCGCAGCGTCGAATCCGCCGTCCGGGCCGAGGTGGAGCGATTGAGCGCCGCCGGTCTGGGATCGGCCGCAGACGTCCGGCTGGAGGGCTTCCCCAGCCGCTTTGACCTGACCTTCGAGGCGCCCGAAGTGGTGGACCGCAGCGGCCTGCTGGGCTGGCGCGCACCGTTCCTGCAGGTCTTCGCGCTGGCCTACCGGCCGAACCATGTCATCGTCGTCTGGCCCGACGAGCAGGAGGTGATGCTGGCCGGCCTGCCGCTTGCGGTGAGCAGTTCCGACATGCGCGCCTCGGCCGTGGTCACGGGCACCGATGTCGCGCTCGATCACATGACCTATGTCGCGAAGGATCTGCGGCTGGTCCCGCCCGATGGCGCCGGGATCGCGCTGGGCGAGGCGCGGCTGGCCACCCGCCGCGCGCCGGGGCCGGACAACGCCCACGATCTTGGCGTGGCGCTGCTTGGCCTCGTGCCGGACCCGGCGATCCGCGTGGCGCTCGATCCCGGCGGGACGCTGCCCGACAGCCTGGACTGGCTGCGGCTCGATGCCGGGCTGGCCTTCGACCGGCCGATCGACCGCTTCGCCGGCGCCGGCGACGGGCCGAAACTGACGGCGGTGGAGCTGCGCGAGCTTTCGCTGCGCTGGGGCCCGCTGTCGCTGGAGGGCAAGGGCCGCGTCGGCGCCGATTCCGCCGGGCTGGCGGAGGGCCGGATCGACCTTGTGGCGCGCGACTGGCGCCGCCTTGTCACGCTCGCGGCGCAGGCGGGCATGGTGAAACCGGAACTGGCGCCGACCTTCGAGGCGATGCTGGAGCAGATCGACGCCGCCGATGGCGACCCCGAGGCGCTGCGCGCGCCGCTGGTGTGGAAGAACGGCCGGGCCCGCCTTGGCCCGATCCCGCTGGGCCCGGCGCCGCGGTTCTGACCCCGCCCGCCTATCCGGCGTCCAGCTTCACCCGGCCGAAATCCGGCGCGTCGGTATCCTGCCCGGCCTCGACGATGTCGCGGCGGATCGCGCGGGTGTGGGTGAAATAATCCTGCAGATGCTGCCCGTCGCCCAGCCGGATCGCGCGTTGCAGGGCGAAAAGCTCCTCGGTGAAGCGGCCGAGGATTTCCAGCGTCGCCTCCTTGTTGGTCAGGAACACGTCGCGCCACATCACCGGGTCGGAGGCCGCGATCCGGGTGAAATCGCGGAAACCGGCGGCGGAATACTTGATCACCTCGCTGTCCGTCACGCGGCGCAGGTCGTCGGCGACGCCGACCATCGTGTAGGCGATCAGGTGCGGCGTGTGGCTGGTGACCGCCAGAACGAGGTCGTGATGCGCCGCGTCCATCTCGTCGACATGGGCGCCCATCGCCTCGCACAGCCGGCGAAACCGCGCCACCCCCGCCGGGTCGGTCCCCGGCACCGGGGTCAGCAGCCACCAGCGGTTGCGAAACAGGGTCGCGAAACCGGAACGGGGGCCGGAATGCTCCGTCCCGGCGATCGGATGGCCCGGGATGAACGACACGCCCGGCGGCATGTGCGGCGCCACCGCCTCGATCACCGCCTGCTTGACCGATCCGACATCGGTCACCGTCGCGCCGGGGGCGAGCCGCGGGCCGATCTCGGCCGCGATCGGACCCATCGCGCAGACCGGCACCGCCAGCACCACAAGGTCGGCGCCGGCCACCGCTGCCGCCGCACTGTCGTGGACGGTGTCGCAAAACCCGATCTCCAGCGCCGTGGCGCGGCTTTCGGCGCTCTTGGCATGGCCCGCGATCTCGCGCGCAAGGCCCTGCGCCTTCATCGCATGCGCCATCGACGAGGCGATAAGCCCCAGGCCGATCAGCGCGACCTTGTCGTAGATCGGCGTCATTGCGCGGCCTCGCCGGCCTTGAACCGGCCCACCGCATGCGCGACCCGGCGGCATGACGCCTCGTCGCCCACGGTGATCCGCAGGCAATGCGGCAGGCCGTAGCCGGCGACCCGGCGCACGATCAGCCCCTCGGCCTTGAGGAAGGCGTCGCAGGCCTCGGCCTCGGCGGCATCGGCGAAGCGGGCGAGCACGAAATTCGCCGTCGAGGTATCCGAGGGCACGCCATGTTCGGCCAGCGCCTCGGCCAGCCAGGCCCTGAGCCTTGTGTTTTCCGCCCGGCAGCGGGCGAGGTGATCGTGGTCGCGCACCGCGGCCTCCGCGGCATCCAGTTGCGCGGTGGACAGGTTGAACGGTCCGCGAATCCGGTTCAGAACGTCGACGACATGCCGCGGCGCGTAACCCCAGCCGATCCGCAGCCCGCCCAGCCCGTAGATCTTGGAAAACGTGCGGGTCATCACCACGTTCTGACGCGCCTCGACCAACGCCGCGCCGCCGTCGTAGCCCTCGACATACTCGGCATAGGCGCCGTCGAGCACCAGCAGCGCGCGCGGCGGCAGCCCCTCGGCCAGGCGCTGCACCTCGGCCGCGCCGATCATCGTGCCGGTCGGGTTGTTCGGGTTGGCGAGAAACACGATCCGCGTCTTCGGCCCGCAGGCGGCAAGGATCGCGTCCACATCCGCCGTCCGCTCGCGCTCGGCCACCTTGACCGGGGTGGCGCCGGCGGCGCGGGCGTAGATCGGGTACATCAGGAACCCGTGTTCGGTATGGATCACCTCGTCGCCCGGCCCGGCATAGGCCTGGCACAGAAGCCCGATGATCTCGTCCGAGCCGACGCCGCAGACGATCCGCGCCGGATCGAGGCCATGCGCCTCGCCGATCGCGCCGCGCAGCGCGGCGTGATCGGTCGGCGGGTAGCGATGCAGGTTGTGCACCGCGCGCTGGAAGGCCACGCGCGCGGCCTCGGAGGGGCCGAACGGGTTTTCGTTCGACGACAGCTTGACCGCGTTCTCGACCCCGGCGACATGCGCGGCCCCGCCCTCGTAAAGCGCGATGTCGAGGATGCCGGGCTGCGGGCGGATCGGATTGTCGTCGGTCATGGTCGGAACTCCGGGGGCCGGGGCCGTCTTAGCCGCTCGCCCCGGCCAAGGCCAGCACCGGATGCGGGGCCGGACATGCAAAGGGCCGCGGCAAAGCCGCGGCCCCGGTCTCCCGGCCTGCGGCGGGGATCAGTTCTTGGCGTAGTATTCGACGACGAGGTTCGGTTCCATCTGCACCGCGAAGGGCACGTCGCCCAGCGCCGGCTGGCGCACGAAGGTCGCGGTCATCTTCGAATGGTCGGCCTCGATGTAGTCGGGCACGTCCCGCTCGGCCAGGCCGACGGCCTCCAGCACGATGGCAAGCTGCCTGGACCGGTCGCGCACCGCCACCACGTCGCCTTCCTTCAGGCGGTAGGACGGGATGTTCACGCGCTTGCCGTTCACGGTGATGTGGCCGTGGTTCACGAACTGCCGCGCGGCGAAGATCGTCGGCACGAACTTGGCGCGGTAGACGACGGCGTCGAGCCGGCGCTCCAGCAGGCCGATCAGGTTCTCGCCGGTGTCGCCCTTGACGCGCTCGGCCTCGGCATAGATGCGGCGGAACTGCTTTTCGGTCAGGTCGCCGTAATGGCCCTTCAGCTTCTGCTTGGCGCGCAGCTGGGTGCCGAAATCCGACATCTTGCCCTTGCGGCGCTGGCCGTGCTGGCCGGGGCCGTATTCGCGGCGGTTGACCGGGGATTTCGGGCGGCCCCAGATGTTTTCGCCCATCCGGCGGTCGAGCTTGTACTTGGCAGAAGTGCGTTTGGTCACCCCTGATCTCCTTGCTGTTCGGGCCGCGCGGGCGCGGCCGGTTGCGAAGGGCGTTGTCCTTTGGGCCGAAGCCCCGACAGGCATCCCCTTGCGGGGGCCGCCAACACCAATGATCGTCACGGGGCGCGAACCCCGGGACGGGCGGCTTATAGACGCCCCGGCGCGGGAGTCAATGGCCCGTTCGGGCGCCGGCGCCGGCCGCGGCGCAGCCCAGCGCGCGGGCATGCACCAGCCGCGCGGCCTCTGTCGCGGTCAGGGCACGCGGCGGGCGCGGGCAGGGCCCGGCGGCCAGCGCCTCGGGCCACGGCCCCGGCGCGGGCGGCGGCAGCGCCCCGGCGCAGGCCATGCCCTCGGCCAGCACGAGATCGGGCGCGTCGAGCACCAGCCGCACGAAATGCCCGCCGGCGCGCCCCGCGGCCGGCACCACCCCCGGCAGCCCGGCGAGCCGCGCGGCCGGCACCAGAACGCGCGATGCGCCGAACAGCCTGCGAACCTCGGGCCCGCCGACCCCGACGATCTGGCCCGGCGCAAGGTGCAGCGGCCGGGCGGGATGGCCGGGGCCGAAGGCGCCGGGCCGGATCGTCACCGCGCGCAGCCCGGCGGCCAGCCGCGCCGGCCCGCCATCGCCTTGCCAGTGCACCGTGCAGACGACCTGCCGCAGCCCGCCGTCGCGCGCCAGCACCCGGTCGCCCGGCGCGAGGAATTCCACCGCGATCATCCCCTCCGGCGTGGCGATCCCGGTGCCCGGCGCGAAGCCGCCCGGCAGGAACCACGGCGCGCCAAGGCGCAGCGGCAGCCCCGGCACCCGGACCGACAGCAGCACGAGCGGCCGGCAGGGGGCGGGCGGCCCGTCGGGAAACACCAGCCAGGGCCGGCCCGGAACGCCGGACGCCATCAGAAAGACACGGTGCCGCCGCGCACCGTCGGCCACGACGAACTGGCCGGGACCGGACAGCGCGTCCCGCGGTCCGGGCCGCAATGGCGCCGGCGCGGGGCGCGTCGCGCCTGGTACCCCGGCGGCCAGCCGCCAGGCGCGACGGGCGATGCGCGCGCGCGGCGCGACCTCCTCGGCCACCGGCCGCGCGCCAAGCGCGAGGCTTGTCGCCGGGTCGAGCCGCGCGACCGCGCCCGACCATTCCCAGGTCGCACCGCAACGCAGCGCGACAAGCGGCGCGCCCGGCACGCCGTCGATCCGGGTCTGGGCCCAGGAAATGCTTGCAAGACCGGTGAGTCCGGCTGTCATCTGCACGCTGCCTCGTCCGGCCTGTTCCGGCCGTTGCGCGCAGACTAGCACCGCCAAGTCGTCACGGCCAGCATCATCAGAAGCGAAACCGCAACGTGACCGATCCGACGACCTGCGGCGCGCCCTGGCCCTCGAATTCCTCCGAAAGCCAGGTCAAGCCGGCGAACCCGTCGGAGCGGCGGGCGCGGTAGCCGATGCCGGCGCGCAGCCGGGCGCGCCGGTCGCGCAGCACCGCCGCGCCGCCCGCCGGCAGCCAGGCACTTTCGCGCACCGCCGCGATATCGGCGCCGAAGGTCGCGTAAAGGCCCGGCCCCGCCTGCCCCCGCACGCCGACATGCCGCTGCCCGGTGATCGGATCACGCAGCCACAGCGCCCTCTGATCGGCGGC
>Ga0180430_10003141_pt1 | contig 14407 bp, 11 predicted proteins | sample SS_ome_9_FD_132999 | JGI IMG/M metagenome (GOLD analysis project Ga0180430, IMG submission 132999) | Hypersaline lake sediment archaeal communities from the Salton Sea, California, USA - SS_1_S_2 metaG | ecosystem: Environmental > Aquatic > Non-marine Saline and Alkaline > Hypersaline >... | reverse complement strand
GGCATCAACGACCTGACGGCCCAGTCCATGCTCGACGAGCCTGCCCGCCGCGCGGCCCATCAGGCCTCGCTTCGAGCCCTCGACGACATCCTTGCGCGACTCCGCGCGCGCGGAATTCGGACGATCCTCCTCTCGGTGAGCCCCCCGATCGAGGTCGACCTGCGTCGACGCTTCGTCTGGGGGAGCGGCATCGAGGAAGCCACCGCCTCCCTGAACGCCCACATCCGGCGTCTCGAGGCCCCGGACGTCTACGTGGTGGACACGCTCAAAGCCTTCGCCGCGTCCGGCTAGGGTTGGCCGAAGCGGGTCCGCAAGGATCCGCTGCACTACACGCCCGAGGCCTATGCGCTCCTCACACATACGGTCGCGCACGCCCTGGAAGAGGTGCGTTAGTGCTCTTCCAGACACCGAACTTCGTCGTCTTCTTCGCGATCTTCCCGGTCTTCTACCTGCTGACGCAGGGTCGGCTGCGTCTCCAGAACGCGCTCATCCTGGTGGGGAGCTACGTCTTCTACGCCGCCTGGGACGAACGCTTCCTCGTCCTCATCATCGCCTCGACCGCGACGGACTTCCTGGCCGGCTCGGGCGCCTCGGGACGCCGCCTCACGAACGGGGAGATCGGACGATCCGCGGCCTACCTCGTCGGAGGAAGCCTGCTGCCGCTGCTGCCGACGCTTCCGCAGTCGGGCAGCTACCTCGCCGCCGTCGTCGTCTTCGCGGCGTTCCTGAGCGGACTCGCCCATCTCGGCCGGCGGATCCACGACGACGAACGCCGGCAGTACTTCTACATCACGCTCTCCGTCTGCGTGAACCTCGGCGTGCTTGGCGTCTTCAAGTACTTCAACTTCTTCGCGGATTCCCTCGTGGCGACGCTCGCGCAGCTCGGCGTCGAGAACGTCAGCTGGACGACCCTCGAGATCGTCCTGCCGGTCGGGATCTCCTTCTATACGTTCCAGACGATCAGCTACTCGATCGACGTCCACCGAGGCGACGTCGAGCCGAGCGACCGGCTCCTCGAGTTCGCGGCCTTCGTCGCCTTCTTCCCGCAGCTGGTCGCCGGCCCCGTCGAACGCGCCAAGCATCTGCTGCCGCAGTTCTTCGAGGACCGGCGGATCGAACGCAAGGCGATCGAGACCGGCCTGACCCTCTTCGTCTGGGGGCTCTTCAAGAAGACCGTCGTCGCAGACAATCTGGCCGGCATCGTCGACCCGATCTTCGCCGACCCGAGCGCCATGACGACCGGCGATCTCGCCGCCGGCCTCCTCGCCTTCGCCTTCCAGATCTACGGCGACTTCTCGGGCTACAGCGACATGGCGCGCGGCATCGCTCGCATCCTCGGATTCGAGATCATGCTGAACTTCAACCTCCCCTACTTCGCGCGGACGCCGTCGGAGTTCTGGGAGCGCTGGCACATCAGTCTCTCCTCCTGGCTCCGGGACTACCTCTACATCCCGCTCGGCGGCAATCGGAACGGGGTCGCGATGACCTATCGCAACCTGATGCTGACGATGCTGCTCGGCGGTCTCTGGCACGGGGCGGCCTGGACCTTCGTCCTCTGGGGCGCCTACCAGGGCGGGATCCTCGTGCTCTACCGGATGGCCGGGGTCGACGCCTGGGTCGCGCGCTTCGGCGACCGCGCCACGCCGGCCGCGCGCCGGGGGCTCGACGTGGTCCTCACCGGCTCGATGTTCGTCCTCGTCCTGCTCGGCTGGATGATCTTCCGCGCCGACGACCTGAACGTTCTCGGGACCTACCTCGCCGGTCTCGTCGATTTCTCGCGCGGCTTCGCGAGCGAGCGAATCGGCGACGTCCTCTTCTTCATCGCCCCGCTCCTCGTCGTCCAGGCGATCCAGGTCTGGAAGGGCCGCCTGGAAATCTTCCCCGACCTGCCCCCCTTCGCGCGGCTGAACCTCGCGCTCTTCGTCCTGGTCTCCATCCTCTTCATGCAGCCGTTCCAGACGGGTGCGTTCATCTACTTCGATTTCTGAGCGGATCGCCCCGATGTCCCACGCGAAACGCCTCCTGCTTCTCGTTCCGCTCGCGCTCTACGCCGCGCTCTTCGCCGAGGTGTATCTGCGGCTCCTGAAGCCGCAGCCGATGATGCCGCGCTACGTGACCGACGGCGGGGACGGCATCCGCGGCAACATCCCGCACTCGACCTACCGCCACATCACGCCCGAGGTCGACGTCGAGCTGCGCATCAACGGACAGGGGTTCCGGGCCGACGACGACCTCGAGATCCCGAAGCCGTCCGGCGTGACCCGGATCGCGATCCTCGGCGACTCGTTCTTCATGGGCTATGAGGCGACGCTCGAGGAGAGCTTCGGCGGCCAGATCGAAACGCAGCTGGCCGCGCGGGGCGTTCGGGCGGAAGTCGTGAACCTCGCGGTCTCGGGATTCGGGACCGCGGAGAGCCTGATCGCCCTCGAGTCCCGCGGCCTCGCCTTCGAGCCGGATCTGGTCGTCCTCGAATGGCATTCGACCGATCCGACCGACAACGTCCGCTCCGGACTCTTCGCCCTCGACGACGAAGGCGCGCTCGTCCGGGCGAACCCGACCTATCTCCCCGCCATCGCGACCCGCGACCGACTCATGAAGATCCCCGGCTATGCCTTCCTGATCCAGCACAGCCACCTCTATGCCGCACTGCGGGAACGCGCCGGGAAGTTCGTGAAGGACCTCATCGTCATGGAGATGCCCTGGCAGTTCGGCTCCGAGCCGGAGCCGGAGGCAGCCGAGGCATCGCCGCCGCCCGAGGCCGAGGCCGACCGAGCGTCTCCGGCTCGCGATCCAGGCGCCCTCGACCGCGCGCTCGTGCGGCGGATCCAGCAGGTCGCCCGGGCGCAAGGTGCCGACTTCGTCCTCTTCGACGTGCCGCTCAACTTCTCCCGGGTCGAATACGCGACCTCGCTGCAGCTCCTCGACTCCGACTTCGTCGCGTCCCTTCCCGTCCTCTCCCCTCTGGCGCGCTTCCGGGCCGAGGCGTCGCCGGACCAGAAGCTCTATCTGGAAGAAGGCGCCGGACACTGGTCACCGCGCGGGAACACGATCGCCGCGGCGCTGGTCGCCGACTACGTCCTCTCCGGCGAGCTCGCCCCGCCCCCGGCGGACTGAGCCGCCCCTGGCGCCCCTGGGGCGGAATCCGCCGCAGTTTGGCCAGACACGGTACAGTGTCTCCCATGCCCGTTCAGTACGAAGAGTGGATGAGCGACGGCGACGCCTTGATGTGGCACATCGAGCGGGACCCGGTGCTCCGCTCGACGGTGACCAGCCTCTGGCTGCTCGACCGGATGCCGGACGTCGACCGCTTCAAGGCCACGATCGACCGCGCGGTCCGACGGATCCCGAGGTTGCGACAACGCGTCGTCGCGGATCCCTTCGGCATCTCGACGCCGCGCTGGGAAGACGACCCGCTCTTCGATCGCGACTATCACGTCCGCCTCGTGCGCGCGCCGGGTAAGGGAACACTGCGCGACCTGCTCGACCTCGCGGCGCCGATCGCCGGACAGGCCTTCGACAAGGACCGGCCGCTCTGGGAGTTCCATCTCGTCGAGGGGCTCGCCGAGGGCCGCGCCGGCGCCATCCTCAAGATCCATCACGCGATCTCGGACGGCGTCGGGCTCGTGCGCATGACGAACACGTTGATCGAGCGCACGCGGGAGCCGGCGCCCGGCCGCGACCGCCCCGACACCCTCGCGGAGGAGCCCGGGAGCGCGCCGCCGGAAGGCGAGATGGCCCACCTCGCTTCGGCCGTACAGCACCGCGTGAAGACCGCGACCGATCGGGGCCGCAAGCTCGGCCAGGCGCTCGGGCGCGGGCTCTGGGACGCGGCCCGGGAGCCGATCGACACGGCCCGCAAGCTCGTCGATACGGCGGGATCGGTCGGGCGGCTCGTGAAGCCGGCGAGCGAGCCGCTCTCGCCTTTCTGGACCGAACGTTCCTTCTCGGTCCACCTCGACGCGATCGTCCTCCCTTTCGAGGCGCTTCACAGGGCCGCGAAGAAGACCGGCGGCACCCTCAACGACGCCTTCGTCGCCGCCGTCGCGGGCGGACTCCGCCGCTACCACCAGGACCACGGCTGCCCGATCGACGAGCTGCGCATGAACATGCCGATCAACGTCCGCAGCGGCGAGGAAGGCGACAAGGCAGGTAACCAGTTCGTGCCCGCGCGCTTCAACGTCCCGATCTCGATCGAGGACCCGCGGCGCCGCATGGAGGCGATCCGGGAGCGGGTCCGCAGCCAGCGTGACGAGCCGGCGCTGCCGCTGATGGAGGAAGTCTCGGGCGTCATCAACCGGCTCGGCGCACCGGCGGCGATCGCCGTCGTGAGCGGCATGATGAAGTCCGTCGACTTCGTGACCAGCAACGTCCCCGGACCGCGCTTCACCGTCTACAGCGCGGGCGCGAAGATCGAGCAGATGATCCCCTTCGGCCCCCTCGCCGGCGCCGCCGTCAACGTCACGATCTTCAGCTACGACGGCCAGCTGCAGCTGGGCATCAACGCGGACGTGCGTGCCGTGCCCGATCCCGAGCGACTGCGCGAGTGCATCGAGCAGGGACTCGCCGAGATCACGGCGCTCGGGGAGTGAGCGGCGAGCCGCGATTCATCGAGGATCTCGAGGCCGCCTTCGCCGAGCTGCGGGCGCTGGCCGAGCGAAGCTGACGCGACCCCAGGCCGAGCGCTAGCCGGCCGGTTCCGAGTAGATCCCGACCTGCCCGGAGTGGATCTCGATCCACTCCGCGCCCTCGTCCCCCGCACGCCAGGCGTAGAGCTTGTCCGGCGAGAAGTAGCCCATGCCGGGGCCGACGCGTTTCGAGCCGAAGAAGAGCTCGCCCCGCAGCACGAAGTTCACCTGATACGTGCCGTGGCGATGCGGCTTGACCGACTCGCCGGGCGCGGCCGTCTCGTGATAGACGGTGAGCTCCGGCGTCTGGACGATCGTCCGGGTGACCAGATCCCGCCCCAGCAGATCGAGCAGCGCGTCCGCCTCGGCCGCCTCCCCCATCAGCTCGAGGTTCGTCTGTCCCGGGATCTTCGCGACGTCGAAGATGAAGGGCCGACTCACGTCGGTGTCGTTCGCGGCGGCGGTCGCGGTCGGATTGGGCCCGACGTGGGTGCCGCTGGCCTGCTCGTCTCCCTGCTCCACCATCGGACACTCCTTCACGCCAGATGCGGGAACCAGCGTACCGTGACGCGTGGAGGCCGCCAGCGTCGGAATCCCGCCTTTCTGCGCCCACGAACACGGATGCCCCCTGCGCCCTGTTCGATTTCGTACTCCGGTCGCTCGGGGTCGTGCGGGTCGCTCAGCCGAGTGCCGCCATCGGTCGGCCGCCGCACCGTCATGAGGAGAGGGAACGGGCCGTCATTCGACGCCCGTTCCTGCCTGAGCTACTCCGACTCGACGGCCCGGAGGCCGCGAGGACCGTGATGGCTCGAGTCAGCGAGACGATTCCCGAAGCGCTCCAGCCGCGCGTGGACGCGGCGGTCGCCTGGTTCAACGCCTCGGAGGAAGCGGCCGAGGCCGTGTTCGAGGTGACGGGGATCCTCGACGCCGATGCGGCCCTCGGTGGCTCCGACGAGCTCCGCCTCATCCTCTGCGGCGGGGATCGCTGCGAGCAGCGGTCGTTCCGCGTGCGCGGCGCCCCCGATGCGTGGGAAGTCGACTTCTCCGAGAGTGCGTCGGCCGCGCAGGAGACCCGGCCCCAGGCCGAGCTCGACCCGCCGCCTGGGCCGCGTCTCCGGTGGCTCGACGAGAAGCTCGCCCAGCACGCTTTCGTCGTCCTGCTCTTCTACCGGGGATTCTGGTGACCGCCCTGTCGCGCCGAGTTACGGGGCTACATGCACGAGGGAATCGTCGAGAAGATCCGGGCCGCCGGCGGCGAGGTCTACGCCGTCACGAGTGAGCCGCAGCATCTCGCCGACCAGGCGCACGCGCACTGGGAGCTCGACTTCGAGAACGTCGGCGATCCGCACCAGGAGATCTCGCGGACCTGCAGCGAGCGGGGTTGGCTGACGCTCTACGCGAACAAGGGGAGCCTCGATTTCCTGCAGCGCGGTGCGAAGTGGGAGGTCGAGCATCCGAAGGGCTTCTTCCAGCCGGGCGTCCTGGCGCTCATGCGCGAGGGGCGCGTCCTCTACCGCTGGCGCTCGGTTCCTTCGGCCGCGAACCTGAACGGTACGGTCGCTCGACCGACGCCCACCCATGCCTGGACGCACATCGAACGGGCGCTCGAAGCGGGTGATGACGCCGGAGACGCGGCACACGACGACGACCCCGTGGTCGATCAGTCGCCGCCGCCGCGGCTCGTCTTCCTCGCGGCCGTGCTGGCGAACGGATGGTTCCTCGGCGTGCGGTCGTTCGCGTACTCGCCCGGAGTCGGATCGGTCCCTTCGCGCTTCGCGGCGGCCTATGCGCGGTGGCTCCTCTTCTTCGCGTTCTGGGCCGCCGCGCTCTTCTTCCTTCCGACGCCTCTCGTCGTGGCTGCGTTCGTCGGCTGGGTCGCCTGGATCGCGCGGGACGTGCGGCGCACGCTGGGCGGAATGGATGAGCAGAAGGAACTCGTCGCGGGCCCCTGAGCGCCCGGCGAACGAAGCCCCCGACGTCGCGTGCTCGTAGGTCCAGCTACCCGAAGCGGCCATGGGAAGGCGATGATCGCCGTCGACCTGCGCAGCGAACAGCACGACGGTCCCGTCATGCAGCGCGAGGAATCGGACCGGGTTTCCTCTCGAGTGTGCAGAAGAGACGCAGCGAGCAGAGGCAGCACCACGGCAAGAGCCGCCTCGCCACCTCTCCGGCGCGGCGGCCGCAGGCTCAAGCGAAGAACCGGATGACACGGCCGGTTTCCCGCGCGTAGAATGGAACGGGTCGAGAACCCATCCGACGCTGTCGCTCTGGATGCTGAATCACGGGCGTTGGATGCGGATCGTGACGGCAGGCGGGGCGGCGCTGCAGATCCGGAATCGACCCACGCGAGTGTAGGACCCGACATCGCGTCCAGGAGCAATGCGCCGGGGGGGCGCTTCCGATTCATCCATACCGGCGCCGAGGAGAGCTCCGACCGACCATGGGATTCGAGCGAGACTACAAGATCGACTTCCCCGCGATCCATGTCCCCGAGTCGCGGACCTTCGCCTACCGGACCCACCTCGGAAACTGGGGTTCGGTGGAGACGGAATGCGTGCTGATGCGCGAACGCGCGCTCGATCCGTACACGCTTCGCGTCTCGGTTCGCGAAGGGGAGTCGTCGACCTGCGCCGAAACGCGTAGAACTCCCGAATCCCCCGTCGATCGGGCGAAGCACGAGATCAAGCGACGCCTCCATGCCCGCGCTCCGGTGGTGGACGTCGGCGGCGACTACGCCCTCGAGACGCGCTTCAACTTCCTCGACAACTACGCGCATCTCGTTCACGACCTGCTGGGACCCCTCTGCCAGGTGCGCCGTCTGCTCGCCAACGACACCGAGGCGCCAGACGCCGTCCTCCGCGTCATTCTGCCGAAGAAGGCCCCGGCACTCGCGATCCGCACGCTGGACGCGCTTGAGATCCCCTACGTCTGCACGGACGGGCGCGTTCGGGGGCGCGTGATCGAGGCGTCCTCGGATCAGAATCTGAGCATGTTGAAACGGATCGCGGATCTGCCGATCGCGACCCTGAGCGACGAACTTCCACGCAAGGTGTTTGTGTCTCGCCGCGGCAAGCGGACGATCACGAACGAGTCGGAGGTCTGGCCCTTCCTCGAAGCGCGCGGCTACGCGCGCTTCTTCATGGAAGAGCTCACGCTAGAAGATCAGTGGTCTCTGCTCGGACGGGCGGAGCACGTCGTCGGGATCCATGGCGCCGGTCTTTCGAACCTGGCCTTCTGCCTGCATGCGAACGAAGCAAGGACGCCTCGCTTCCGTCTCGTCGAGCTCCATTCGGCGGGATATGCAAACAACTGTTTCCGCCTCTATGCGGCGATTCTCGGCGGTCATTGGACGGGCGTGCGGGGCCGACTGGAATCGGCGATCGTCCGGGATCTCGACGAGAAAGAGGACCTCTTCGCCCACCAGATGGCCTCCTTCGAAGTCGACCTCACCGCGCTCGAGGAAGCCCTCGACTTTTCCGCGCGCGCCGAGTTCGCACCTGCGAATTCGCGTGCACGGGCGGAAGCCGACTAGCGAATGGAGTCGACACGCCGGCGGAACGGGGCGGCGTTCGCGACCACGACCTTTGGCTTCACGCCGCCGTCGCCAGTCGCGGTCCCGGCGGATGAAGAGCCCGGGCGAGACGGCAAAATCCCGAGATCACGTTCGACTTCAGGGACTTCACCCAGAATTCCCTGCCGTCGTGAACACGAAATTTCCGCGGCAGAGCAGGAAATGGACGGGAGCGCGTGACGGAAAGAAGCGAGGACGCCCCTACGCACGACCGGAGAGGATCCAAAGCCCGACCCCCACGAAGCCGACGCCGGCCATCCACCGCAACGTGGCAGGGCTGATGAGCTGGGACAACACTCCACCCGCTGCGACTGAGGTTGCGGAACTCAGTACGAGGGTCGCTGCGGACGCGAGAAAAACGGTTGTCTTGGAATGTTCCGCATCTGCCGCGTAGAGCACGGTCGCGAGCTGAGTCTTGTCACCCAACTCGGCGACGAAGACGGTGGCAAACACCGTCGCGAAGAGCCTCGGATCCATCGTGTGCCTCCTCGAGTTCGGACAAGCCGCGCGAGGAGACACGATCGTCTGCCGACTCACCAATCGCAATCACGACGGTATTCCCTCTCTATCGCCGTCGTAGAACGAACCCCGTTCCGCCCAGGAAGATGACGGCCGAAGCAACGAAGGCGGCGACGACCGCACTCTGAACACCCCGCCCGAGCGGAAACAGGAAGTTCCACTTGTGGAGAAATGCGAAGACGAAGCGCTCGGGCCGATCAGAGTCCGCAAGAACGTCTGCAACCGCCCCCGTCGCAGTATCGATGAAGACGGACGCACGAACCGGTTCGCCGTAGTCGAGGCGCCAGACTGGCAAGCGCTTGTTGCGGAAGTCATAGGTCGGTCCGAAACGCGTCACGACCTCCGCGTGCAGAGGCTCGACCGCCTCGTTACCTGACCAACGCGCGCCAATGGCAAGTGCAATCTCGCGATCACCTTCGTCCACCGGTGCCCCGGTGGCCGCGTCGAGATAGACGGCTGGACCGTTCACGGGCGCCCCGTCGAAGCGTGCATTTCGGATCGCCGCCGGCGATGTCGGGTCGGCTCCTGGCGGCAGGGCGAGCCCGATTCGATACGCCACGCTTCCGCTTCCGGTCTCGACGATCGATACGGAGGAGACGTCCAGCCCTTCGGTCACGTCGCCCCATTGCTCGTGGATGGGGAAATCGACGTCGCTCAGGGACAGCGGCGGAGCGAGACGAAGGGAACGACCGGGCATCTCTCCTGCGAACGAAAAGAGATGAAAAAGGGCACTCGACGTGAACATCAAGAGCGGCAGCGCGAACCCGACCGCGGCGATCCGATGGATCGACCGTGCTCGATCGGACCTGTTCCTCGCGCGAAGGGTTCGCAGAAGGACCGAGCCCGTGATCGAAAGACATAAGAGAGAGCCGACCAGATATACGATCAGGATCAAGCGCAACCACTCTGCCTGTCGCGGGAACCAGCTCCAGGTGTGGAAGGCGTTGAACGCACCCTGGACCCGCTCCTTGCGCACGTCGGTGACCGAAGCGAGCGCATTGGTCTCCGTGTACACGTAGGCCGTCAGTCGGTCGGGGCGATCGAACTCGACCCGATAGACGGGAAGTAGCCGATTCACCCACGGATAGGCGTCGCTGAAGTCGGTGATGAGCGAGATCGAACGAACCGGCGTTGCGGGCGTCGGTGCAGCCGTGCCGACACCGCCATCGAGCCCGAGGTAGTACCTCGCGAGGAACTCTGCATGTACGCGATCGTGACTCGGCCTTTCCTCGCCGGTCTCCAGGTCGAAGTATCGACGAGGGCGATCCTGCTCTTCAGTCACCTGGAGCAGGCTCTCTCCATCGCCAACGACGATCCGGATGGCCGCGGCCTCCGGGATTTCTGCTCGCTGGAGCATCTCGCCGATGGGACGCGCGGAATTCAGATCGATCGTCTGCGCCGGTGGTCGGAACCGGACCTGCTGGGGGCCGAAGTTCGTCATCACCACGTGGAGCAGGCCCGAGCCGCCCCACAGCACCAACGCCAGCCCGCCCGAAATCGCAAGAAATCGGTGCAGTCGCAGAGCGGCCCGCCCCCAGGACACGCCGGTTTCCCGCGAAGGCATCAGTAGCGCCACTCCATTCCGCCAAAGAACGCGCGCCCCTGCCCCGGCGTGAAGACGTTCGCGTTCTCGATCGACTGATCGGCGACCGTCGTCACGTTCGAGATGTACGTCTCGTCTCCCAGGTTCTCGCCCGAGAAGAAGAACCGGAGATTCTCGAGAACGTCGACTGAAGCCGTGATTCCGACGAGCGTGTAGTCGGGGATCCGAGTCGTGTTGGCGAAGTCCACGTAGGGACCGCGCGGGACATGCCGCACGTTGACTGCGAGCGCTGCTCTCTCGTCGTACTCGATCCGCGCCTCGAAGAGAAGTACGTGTTCGGGGACAGCGGGGAGTTGATTCCCCGAAAGCGACCCCGTTCCCACGACACCCGCAGGCTCCGAGTCGAGAAAGAAGTCGTTCCAGGTGTAGACGGCGCGAATCGTCAGATCGAGATCGAGTTCTTCCAGCTCCGGACGCTCGACGAAGAAGCTCAATCCCGCCTCGACGCCCTGATGGACGGTGTCACCTGCGTTGAACGTTCGAGAGAGGAATCCGAACGCGCCGGCGACGGGCAGATCGACGAACTCGTCCTCTACCCAGCTCCGGTAGTACGCCAGATCCCATGCGACGAGTGGTCTCTGACCCCGCGAGCCGACTTCGAAGGTCCATGCGTCCTGCGCTCGAAGTGGCGTAAAGGCGAGCGCGCCACCCGCGGTCAGATCGGCGATGCTCGCGGGCTCGAAGCTTCGATTGGCGTTGACGAAGAACTGGGTCTGCTCGTCCAGATCCCACAGCAACCCCACCCGCGGGTTGATCTGCGACTCGTGGACACGCCCTGACGTGTCCATGAACAACGCGCGATTCGTTCGCTTTGTGTCCAGATACTGGAAGCCGGCGATGCCGGTGACGGACGAGAGGATCTCTGCGTCGACCTGCCCGAAGACGACCCAGTTCCGCGCGTCCTGATCGCTCTGGCTCCGCAGCGGACCACGCCCGCCGAACTCGTTCTCGTACACGCTCGCCGAATTGTCAGAGCCCGCCAGACTCGTTCCCAGCACCCAGGCGTACTCGCGGTCGGCAAAGAGCAAGTCCCCTTCGGCACGAAGCTGACCACCGTATTCCTGCTCCTCTTGATCGATGATGCCCGCGAATCGCGTGATGGCGTGATCGAGGTCGCGGTAGGCGAACCAGAAGCCGCCTTCGATCGACGCATGTTCGAGCTCGATCTTCGTGACGTTCGAGAGCCGATAGACGTCGAGATTCCGGTCCCAATCGTCAGCGATCGGCCCCGGGTCCAGCACCGTGACCGGTCCTCCCGGAAAGAACGGGCCAGCCGTGACTGGTCGCGCCGCGTCACGAGGATTGTCGAGCGCATCCTGCAGTCCCATGGAGCCCGCGAGCTCGAAGTTGTCGCTCAGAGCCGTCGCGAAGAAGCGTGTCTCGCCACGGTCACCCAGACGAAAGCCGGCGTTCGCGTGTCCGTAGACGCTCTCGACGTTGCTGTGATCGCGGTAGCCCTCGCTTCGAAGCCCGGTGACGCCGACGTAGAGGTCCGCCTTCTCGTTCGCGAGCGCGACGCTGCCATGCAACCGTGTAGTCGCGAAGCTGCCGCCCTCGAGCCGCACCTTCACGCCCGTCGGCTGGGTGCGGCCGGTCGGCGAGACGATGTTGATGGCACCGCCTAGCGACGCACCTCCGTAGCGCAGACCATTCGCGCCCTTGTAGACCTCGATGTAGTCGACGGAGATCGGATCGATCTCCTGGAATTCCGTGAGTCCGCTCGCCCGGGAGATCGGCACGCCATCTCGGAGTACCGTGACGCCACGTCGCTCGAAGGACGAATTCAGGCCCGAGCCTCGAATCGAGATCCGGCTCTCGCGTTGGGCAGACGTGTCCGCAAAGACTCCCGGGGTGAAGAGCAGCGCGTCGCCGATGCTCTGGGTGAAGAAGTCCTCATAGGTCGAATCGTCGACGACACCGACGGCGCCCGGGATCCGTTCGAGGCGATCGCGTGCGGATTGCACGTCCGGCGACGTAGTCGATCCGCGGGTGCCCACGACGGTCATCTCCTCGACGGGACGCGCTTCGTCGGGACGCCGCTGACCGACACCGTCCGCCACGGCGGAGTACGGCACGAGCCACATCAGCAAAGACATCCAGAGAGCCCTCGATCTCGACCGAGTCGACTTCGACTTAAGTACCTGATTTAAATGATCTTTTCGTCTTCCGGCGTCCGTCATGACCAGAACACTATCGATCCCCGGGCGCGCTTGGAAGCGGCAATTTGTCGCGGCCGCGGGTGCTTCAGGCGCGCCCCCCTATTCTCCCACCCGGTCGCAGCAAACGCCGGAGAGACAGGATGGAGCGCCCCCCTTCAACGCTCGAAATGACGCCCACGACAGTCTGGCTGGTCGGCCTTAGATGGGGTGTCGCTGCCACTTATGCCGCCGCGGTCGCTCTTGCAATCGCGAGCGACGCGAGCGGACCGATTGTCGCAGCGACGATCTCCGCCGCAACCGCAACGACCCTTTCCAACGTTCTCCTCGGTCGCGTCAGCGTGCTCAGCGATCGAATCGTCGCCGGGGCGCTGGTACTCGACGTCGGTCTACTCACTGGCGTCGTCGCGCTCACCGGCGGAGCGTCCAATCCCTTTGCGGTTCTCCTGATCGTTCACATCGCGCTCGCAAGCGTCGTCTCGCGAAGCGCGTGGTCCTGGGCCGTCGTGATCGCCGCCGTGATCGCGTACGCGTCGCTCTTCTTCGTCTCGGTCGACTCACATCTTTGGCACACCGCCGTCGACCTCAAGATCGTTCGCGCCCCGATTCAGGTTCATCTCGTGGGCATGTGGGCGGCGACTGCGATCGCGGCGATCGCAATTGCGGCGCTGACGCGACAACTTCTTCGCGTGCTGGAGAAGCAACGCTCGTCCCTGATCGAGTCGGAACGCCGACTGGAGCGCACCTCGCACCTCGCTTCGCTGACGACATTGGCAGCAGGCGCGGCCCACGAACTCGGCTCGCCCCTCACGACCGTCGCCGTGCTGGCCCGAGAGCTCGAGCTCCAAGCGGAACGCGAGGGCCGGAATTCTCTCCGCGAGGACGCCGGAACAATCCGCGACGAGGTCGATCGTTGCCGTGAGATCCTCGAAAGAATGAGCGTCGGAGTCGGAATTCAGCTCGGAGGAGCCGGAGCAGAAGAATCCTCTGATTCGCTTCCGGACTCGGTCAACGAGCGCCTCGAAGCAGAGGCGTCCCGAGTCGAATGGGAGGGCCGGCTGGAGAACCTCTCGGCCGCTGCGCTCGGGCAATTGACGCAGCTGGTCCTCCCGCTCGTGAGGAACGCACTCGACGCGTGTGGCGAAGACAGAATCACCGTCACCCTCGCCGAGCAAGCCGACCGGTTGATCGTCGAGGTCTGCGATCACGGATCCGGAATGAGCGAGCAAGTTCTTTCACGCTCCGTCGAACCCTTCTTCACGACCAAGGCGCCGGGCCGTGGCATGGGGCTGGGTCTCCACCTGGTCCGCGTGGTCAGCGACGCGATGGGCGGAGAACTCGTTCTCGCTTCGACCCCAGACAGCGGCACCATCGCACGCCTGGACCTGCCACGGGTGAGCGTCGGGTTGCAGCCACGGGTCGCATCATGAGTCGCGTCCTGATTCTGGAAGACGACACAGGGCTTCGAAAGACCCTCAGGCGGGCGTTCGAACGACGCAATCACTTCGTCGTCGACGTGACCGACCTCAAGAGCCTCGCAGGCGCTCTGAGAGAGGAGATCGTCGAATGGGCGATCGTCGATCTCGGTCTTCCTGACGGATCCGGGCTGGACGCGATCAGCGAGCTCAAGGCCGCGAATCCAGAGGTCAGAATTGCTGTCCTGACCGGGTACGGGAGTATCTCGTCGGCTGTAGAGGCAATGCGACGAGGCGCGACGGACTATCTGACGAAGCCGGCCGACGTCGATCAGATCCTCGCCGTTCTCGAAGGCATGCAGGACGAGTCGAGCGAAACCGCTCACCACCCCGCGAGTCTCCAGCGCGTCGAGTGGGAGCACATCCAGCGCGTCCTGCGCGACTGCGACGGCAACATCACGCAGGCGGCAGCCAAGCTCGGCGTCCACCGGCGCACGCTGCAAAGAAAGCTCTCCTAT
>Ga0180430_10003139_pt1 | contig 14413 bp, 13 predicted proteins | sample SS_ome_9_FD_132999 | JGI IMG/M metagenome (GOLD analysis project Ga0180430, IMG submission 132999) | Hypersaline lake sediment archaeal communities from the Salton Sea, California, USA - SS_1_S_2 metaG | ecosystem: Environmental > Aquatic > Non-marine Saline and Alkaline > Hypersaline >... | reverse complement strand
CTGGGCTACACTTTTGAGCAGTTGGCTTACATGATCGATCGGATCGACAACAAGGATCAGATGGGTGTATGTATGGACACCTGTCACATTTTCGCCGCCGGGTTTGCGATTCAGGAGCCGAAAGACTACAAGAAGACGATGAAGCAGTTCAACGATGTGATCGGACTGGACCGTCTTCGTGCGATCCACATGAACGACTCCAAAAAGGAGTTTGGATCGAAGCGCGACCGCCACGAGCATATCGGGCAGGGATTCATCGGTATCCAGGCGTTCGAGAATTTCGTCAACGACAAACGGCTCAAGAAGGTCCCGATGATCCTTGAGACCCCCAAAGGGGACGACCTCAAAGACGACATCGAAAACCTGAAGGTGCTGAGAGGGTTGGTGAAGAAGTAAGTGTCATAGACACTTTTACCGCTTCGCGCTGTGGCGGCATTCGGCTGCCACATACATACGAACTCAAACTGCTTTGCCTGTCATTCCCTCGAAAGAGGGAATCCATCTTCTCCGGTGGCCCACCATTTATGGTGGGTTTCTTCTTATGGGGGAGAGATGGCCGGTTCCATGAAATAGAAGGTCGGTCGCCCGGGGCTTGCCCCGGGGAAGTCTTAGTCTTCTGTAGGGCGGCTCCGTTCTCGGTGCCGCCATTTGTCCCCGACCGTGTAAGATGGCGAGACCGAAGACGGACTCGCCCTACAATAAGAAGGATAGCGGATTGGCAAGCAATCCACCCTATAGAGGGATTTCCGATTAGATGGCGCGAAGCGCTAGAACCGGCTGTGCCGGCTGCGGAGGCAGGAACCCAGGCAAGTTGCGGTTGGCTGCCGGTTGCATTCAATCGATCCGTTACCTTGGAAACCCGAGGCAAGCCTCGGGCCACCCAGACATTCCCTGTTAACAAGCGACTATCTTCAGCAAGGCGACCCATTTGACAAACATGCCCTTTTCTGCGGCTGAAGACAGATATAGCGCGTACTCCGTAACAGAATACTTGTTATCCCGATCGAGGAGGACGTCGACCTTTCCGTCGCCGTCAAGATCGCCAGCCCATAGCAGGATGGGAGTGTCCTCTTCTGAGACGACTCCGTGCGACATCAGTTTCTGAGCTTTCTTCCGGTTCGCCTTTTCGTGTAGCATGATAGTGTAGTGAAAAGCATGAGTTGCCGTGTCAGGAAGTTCGTCCCTATCCCTGGTCGCACCTCGGGTAATCAGCACAAGGTCCGCAAGATCGATCTCTCTGCCTGGATGTAGTAGACCGGCATTTCCCGAATACGTTGGAATCTTACCTTCCACAAAGCCGCCGGGTTTCCCGACCAGGATCATTGGTTTGACGGAATCGACGACATCAATGCACAAGTACGCGGAGTCCTCGCCACCCCAGGCACTCGGACAGGGATTGGCGACAATACTCACTGATTTGAGGGAGGAGTTGGTACCATTGGAATACAATCCATACCAGTTTGCAGTATCGATCGGTCCATGGTTCTCAACATGCCCATTACTTACCACAAGCATCTCGTATCCCGGCTCGCGCCAGTAGTTGTCATCTGGATTCCAGGTGAGCAGTAACAGAACCAGCCAACTGAAATACACGGTACCTCCGTCTGTGTCTTGGTGCAGATAGTGCAGTATACCGGAAAGCGAGCGAAGCAGCAAATGTTGAAAACGTCCGTGGTTGGCGTACGTCCTCGTGCGCCAACTCCTGCATTCCTCGGAAACGACTGCTCTCAAAAGTAAACCCACCCTGAGAAGGGTGGGCCACCCCAACAGCACAGGTCCCCCCAAACATCCTCCTTGCTCTCGGGGAGCTAATTCGCTACTTTCCCGCCATGAAATTAGGGATTATTGGGACTCCGCAGTGCGGCAAGACGACCGTCTTCAACGCCGCTGCGCAAAAAGAAGAGGCGGTTGGCGACTACAGCCAGGCCTCGCACCGAGCCGTCGTAAAAGTACCCGATGACCGGGTCGACCAGCTTGCAGAAATAGCCAACCCGGCCAAAATCACCTACGCCGAAATCGATTTCCTCGATGCCCCCGGATTTACCGGCAAGGGCAAGGCCGGCGGCGCCATCGAGTTCACCCCCGAACTTCGTGAGATGGATGCCCTGATCATGGTGATCGACGCCTTCTCCGACGATGCCAACCCGCGAGCCACGATCGGCAACCTGTTCGACGAGATGAAACTCTCCGATCAGGTGATTGTCGAAAACAACATCGAGAACAAGAAGAAGCGGCGGGTCATCACCGGCGATAAGAAGATCGATGTTGAAATCGCCCTCCTGGAGCGCCTCCTGGTGGGCCTCGAGGACGACAAGCCGCTGATCGAAGTCGAAATGGACGACAACGAACGCAAGGCTCTCCGCGGCTATCAGTTTATGTCGCTCAAGCCGGTGTTGGTGGTTCTGAATATCAACGAGAATGATCTACCCCGACAGGATGAAATCCTGAACGAGTATTCCGATCTGGTCAACGAAGGCAAACGCGAAGTCGAAACCATGTGCGGCAAGGTCCAGATGGAACTGGTCGGGCTCGACTCCGAAGAGCAGCAAGCCTTCTTCGATGATTTAGGTATCAAGAAATCCGCCCGCGACAAGGTCGTTCAGAAAGCCTATAAGTTACTGGGACTTATCTCGTTCCTGACGACCGGCCCTAAGGAAGTGCGCGCCTGGCCGATCCGCCGGGGCACTACAGCAGTGAAGGCGGCAGGGGCTGTTCACAGCGATATTGAGCGTGGTTTTATTCGTGCGGAAGTCACCCATTTTGCGGATCATGTGGAGTACAAGACCGCGCAGGCGCTGAAAGCCGCGGGGAAAACTCGCCTGGAGGGCAAGGAGTATGTCGTTCAGGACGGGGATGAAATCCTGTTCCGATTCAACGTCTAGCCGACAAAAGGCGAAAGGGGAAACATCGCCAGCCGATTCAACGTTAGTAGAGGGCGACCTCAAGGAGTTGAAATAAGGTCGTTTACGTCCGGACCCCCGGTGCCGATACGGAGAAAAAGGGTATAATGTCCGGGCCCGCTAACTCAGCTCGGAGTGGAAATGAGTACTGTGACTGAAAAGAAAAAGACATCGACCGATTCAATGACACTTTCGATCCTCCCGCTCAAAGGGACCGTGGTCTACCCCTATCTGGTAGTGCCGCTTATGATCCAGGACGCCGAACAAACCCGGCTCCTTGACGAAGCCCTTATGCGTGGTTCGCGGATCGGGCTGCTTCTGCAGAAAGACTCCAAACTCGAGAACCCCGGACCGGACGACCTGTACACCTACGGCGCCTCCGGCAATATTCTCAAGATGCTCCGATTCCCCGACGGAACGGTGCGGTTCCTGATTCAGGGACTCTCGCGTATTCGAGTGAAACGGTTCACCGCCGAGGCTCCTTACATCCAGGCCGAAGTTCAGGAACTGAACGAGACTTCGACCGACGGGGTTGAAATCGAAGCGCTCCGCCGTAACGTGCTCGATCGCGTCAAGACGCTGGGCGAACTGGCTCCGTACCTGACCGACGAGTTCCATGTCTCGGCCCTCAATCAGGATACGCCGTCCAAGCTGGCCGATTTCGTGGCCTCGGGGATGAATATCACTATCCCGCAAAAGCAGGCTGTTCTGGAGGAGCTGGATGTGTTCCGCCGCCTGCAGATGGTATTCGGCGCTCTCAACAAGGAAGTGGAAGTTCTCGAGCTGTCCAAGAAGATCCAGGCGCAGGCCGCCTCGGAGTTGGGCAAGTCGCAGCGTGACTATATTCTGCGCGAGCAGATGAAAGCTATCAAGAAAGAGCTTGGCGACAGCGACACCAGTTCGGAAATCGAGGAACTGGAAGAGAAAGTCATGGAGGCCGACATGCCCGAGTACGCCGAGAAGGTGACGCTCAAGGAGCTTGACCGGTTGTCCCACATGTCGCCCTCTTCGGCCGAGTATACCGTGGCGCGGACCTATATCGATTGGTTGGTTTCATTGCCGTGGGCTGTTACCACTGAAGACAAACTGGATCTCAAAGAAGCCAAGAAGATACTCGACGAGGATCATCACGATCTCGAGAAGGTCAAAGACCGCATTCTCGAACATCTGGCGGTGCGTAAACTCAAGCAGGACGTCAAGGGTCCGATCATTTGTTTCGTCGGTCCTCCGGGCGTAGGCAAGACTTCGCTGGGTCGTTCGATCGCTCGAGCCATGGGTCGTGAGTTCGGCCGAGTCTCGCTGGGCGGTATGCGCGATGAAGCCGAAATACGTGGCCATCGTCGTACCTATATCGGCGCCATGCCGGGCCGAGTGATCCAGATGATCAAACGTTGCGGCAGCAACAACCCGGTGATTATGCTCGATGAGATCGACAAGCTCGGATCGGATTTCCGTGGCGATCCGGCCTCGGCGCTGCTCGAGGTGCTCGATCCGGAACAGAACGACAGCTTTAGCGATCACTATCTAGAGATTCCGTTCGATCTTTCGGGGATTATGTTCATCACCACTGCCAACTGGCTGGAACCGATTCCGGCGGTGTTGCGTGATCGGATGGAAATCATTCGCCTCCCCGGATACACCGATATCGAAAAACTGGCGATCGCCAAGAAGCATCTTCTACCCAAGCAGTTGGACAACCATGGTCTGACCGAGAAGGATCTGGTGGTGGACGATGCCGCCATGAAGACGATCATCGACGGTTACACCCGCGAGGCGGGACTTCGTAATCTCGAGAGAGAAATCGCGGCCGTAGCCCGCAAGGCTGCCCGCAAGGTTGCCACCGGCGCTCGCAAGCAGATCAAAGTTGATCCCAAACAAGTGGCCAAGCTGCTGGGACCGCCTCGATTCACACGCGAAGTTCTGACCCGCAAGGGACAGGTTGGCGTGGTTCCGGGATTGGCTTACACCAGCGTTGGGGGAGAAATCCTCTTCATCGAGGCTACCGCCATGCCCGGCAAAAAGGGCATGACTCTCACCGGCCATTTGGGTGATGTAATGAAAGAATCGGCGCAGGCCGCTCTGTCGTTCCTGCGTTCCAATACCAAGGAACTCGCAATCGCCGATGCGGCGTTCGATGAGCGTGAGATCCATATCCACGTTCCCTCGGGCGCGACGCCCAAGGATGGGCCTTCGGCGGGAATCGCGATGTTGACCGCACTGGGTTCGCTCTTTTCCGGCCGCGCGGTCAAACCGTGCCTGGCCATGACCGGCGAGATAACCCTGCGCGGACAATTGCTGCCGATCGGCGGACTCAAGGAGAAACTGTTGGCGGCTTACCGGGCTGGTGTCGAAACCGTGCTTTTGCCGCAGGAGAACAAGAAGGACACACTCGATCTCCCGCCGGAGATCAAGAAGAACGTCAAACTGAAGTTCTATGCCGATGCCCTTCCTCTCTTGAAGTTCGCCCTGGAACCGAGCACAAAGAAGCGTAAATAGATCTTTGGGAAGGGCGGTCGACAGGAGTCGATCGCCCTTTATCCGTCTATGAAACTGGTTACTTCCGAGCAAATGCGACAAATCGACCGGGAGACGATCGAGAACGTCGGCATTCCCGGCCCTGAGCTCATGGAAAACTCCGGGCGGGGAATTGCTGAGTACATCCTCGGTCTGACCGGCGCCGGCGAGGGCACTTCGTTCGCAATCATCTGTGGCAAAGGCAACAACGGCGGCGATGGTTTCGTGGTCGGGCGCTATCTCTACGAGGCTGGCGCGGATGTGCATATCTTCTTTGTGGGACCAATCGAAAAGCTTTCTCCCGATGCTCGACTCAACTTTGATCGAGCGGTCGGACTTGATATGGACTTGCGTGAAATCGAGTCAATCGAGAGACTTCCTGAAGAGCTGGAATGCGATTTCCTGATCGACGCCGTCTTCGGAACCGGATTCTCCGGCGCACCACGCGGGATCACGGCGGAACTAATCGACTACATGAATCGTCAGCCGGCTCCGGTACTGGCGGTCGACATGCCCTCGGGACTAAATGCCGACACCGGTCAGTTCGAAGGTTCAGTTGTCGAGGCCACGACCACGTTTACTCTGGCTCTTCCGAAGTACGGTTTGTATGTCTCTCCCGGGCGAGAGAAGGCCGGCCAGGTTCTAACGGTGCCAATTGGCATTCCGGAGGAAGTGATCGACAAGTTTGACTTGAATATGAGCCTGATCACGCCGGCCATGGTGGGGAAAATGCTCCCCGAACGCAAACCGGATGGGCACAAAGGCGACTTCGGCAAGGTGTTGGTGCTAGCCGGATCGACCGGCATGACCGGGGCTGCTGCCCTGGCGGCAAGAGCGGCTTTTCGCAGCGGTTCGGGCCTGGTCAAGATCGGTTGTCCGCGTTCGGTTCAGCCGGTTATTGCCTCGTTAATTCAAGAAGCCACTTCGCAGCCACTTCCCGATGTTGCCAAGAAAGGTGCTCTCGCGCTAAGGGCACTGGGGGAAATTCGCGCTCTTCTCGAAGATCACGATGCTATCGCGATCGGTCCAGGGATAGGTACTCATCACGAGACTCGCGATCTAGTTCTGCGACTCCTGAGCAAACTCGACAAACCGGCGGTCATCGATGCCGATGGCCTCAACGCTCTGGTCGGTAAGTTGGATGTTCTGAAGGAAGTTGAGGGGGCCGTGACTCTGACACCGCATCCGGGGGAGTTCAAGCGACTAACCGGGATTTCTGTACCCACTGATATTCACGAGCGCATTGAGGTCGCGCGTGAATTTGCGACAGAGTATCGAGTTACGTTGGTTTTGAAAGGCAGCCCCACGCTGGTAGCGGATGCAGAGGGTGAAGTCTACTTGAATCCTACCGGCAACAACGGCATGGCCACCGGTGGTTCGGGCGATGTGTTGACCGGCGCGATTGCATCGCTGTTGGGCCAAGGAATGTCGGCCGTGAAGGCAGCCGCATGCGGAGTCTTTGTCCACGGATCAGCCGGGGATTTGGCCGCGTCCGAGTTGTCTCCGCGATCGGTAATCGCCGGTGACCTGGTCGATTTCCTTCCCGAAGCCTTCGCCGAAGTGGAGTGAGTGGGTAGTCTGCGACCTGCAGAGAAACTATCCATCAAGCCACTCTTCGGCCTTTTCCAGATTGCGGAACAGCTTGATGTTGACACCCTGATTCAGGGCTACCGTTTCGGCGAACCAGCCGATATCATTCTCGGGATCACCCGCTAGGTCGCAGTAGGCGACTTTCTCCAACTTGTAGAAGCCCTTGGCACTGTATTCCGAAACCAACTCGTAGACATCCACAGTACTAGACTGTAGTCCGGACATGCGATCGACGATCAGCAGATGGCTTGTCTGCTCCTCCTCGCATTTCTCAAGGAGTTCTTGCAGAAAACGACTGATGTTCTCGTAGCTGTTCTCGCCCTGGACGGTCGCACGAAGCTTCTTTCCGTGCTTTTCGATAGCTGACTGATAAGTCATTTGATCTTCCACACAACAAGAGTTACGTGGGCCCCGTAAGCGGCCAACTATACATACATAGCATCGGCCACGCAAGTACTTTCTGGGCGGATTTCGCGGTGTCTAGAAGTGGTGCATGAAGGTGAAAATCGGCATGGTGCTGCCATCACCGTACTCGTTTACTGCCAACGCCCAACCGACATCGACCGACAGGCGTTTGCCTACGAATCGCCAGGCACCGGAGAAGTACGTGGACTCCCGGTCAATAAACCAGGCCTCGGCGACCAGGGAAGCATCCCGGGCCACGGCGACCTCACCACCGATGGCAATCCCGGGCAAACGCAATAATTCGCCGTCGTAATAACCGTACCCCAATCCGACAGTAAGCGAGTGCGTGATAGGGCCCAGCGTCGTGACTGCCCAGCCCATGCCATAGTCGTGATCGTTGTCGGGGATGCTGTACATCGTCCCGGCGAGCGCAAGGGAGATGTTGTCGAATGACAAGACCCGGACCTTGCCCGTCAGGTATTTGACCTGCTCTTCCAATGGCGCCCAGGGGAAGAAGCTCATGCCGCCGCCCAGATTGATGAAGTCGGTGAGTCCGATATTAGCTGAGGGGAAGAAGAAATTGATGTCCATCAGATATGCCTCGCCGGCATTGAGCGCCCGGGCCGTGGGCAACATCAGAAGCCGAGTTCGATTGGGGCGAGTTTCCGATTCGGTCCAACCTGGTCTGGAATCGAACTCGTCGATCGCCACGCCCGACGAGGTCAGAACAAGAACCATAGTTGCGGTCAGGAGAAAGACTTTCCGCATGCCACCCTACTCCTTTGTTGAATCGCCCTACTTCTAATACGATTCAGCCTGTCGATCGTTCAAAGGCTCTAGGGACACGGCAACGGTGCCGGGCCTCCGTCGAACATGTACTGGACAATGTACACCAGGTCGGCGATGTCGATCGGCAGACCAGTCCGGTTTACGTCGCCGTTGCCGTCGCATGGCAGCCATTCGCCGAGGAACATGAAGTTGACCAGATAGACAAGATCAGCGATATCCGGTCCCTTTCCATCGTAGTCGATGTCGCCGGGTATCTCGCAGCAACTGTAGCCGTAGGCACAGGCGTCGCCAACACCGTCGAGATCGGAATCCTCCTGGTCGGCGTTGGCGATGGTCTCGCAATTGTCACAACAGTCCTCGACACCGTCGCCGTCGGCATCCATACAGGGCATGGTTGCGATCTGATAGCAGTAGGGCCCGCCCCAGGTTGGCATAGCGGCGCCAAAGCTTCCCGTCCACATCCAGATGCCGGACGGCGGATAGTATGAGGTATCGAGGCAGATGGTCTTGCCGTTGTCGGGGGGAGACAAAGGTCCGATTCCTACTCTTGCAACCACCTCGTCGTACCCCGGGGGCATGCCCGGTCCGAACAAGGCGGAGCCGGACATCTTAATGGTGTCGGCTCCGCAGCCCGTGACCATGAAAGGTGCAAAACTGCAGGTTAGGTCGAACATCGTTGGGTTCATCTCATCGGTTCGGATAATTCGAGCGTCGTTCCAACAAGCGCCGTCGGGCGAATATACCTTCAGTCCACAGGTGAATCCGGTGATGGTCTCGGCAGAGTTGTTGGTGAAGCGGATCTTGTAGATGGCGTTGCCGGTACACAAATAGTCAGTCCCACTGTCCTCCCAGAGGCCGTATATCTGATCGACCGTTACGGCCATATCCTGGCCGTGTGAAGCTGGACAGAAGCATAGGATTGCAAGGGACGCTATGATCGTAGCCGCGATTTGTCTCATTGTTCTTCTCCTTTAAATCAGGTTCGAATCTATGACGAGCGTCGGTTTTCCGATGCTTTGTGTCGAGCCAGCTATCGACATGATCGTGGTGCCGGGCCGGAGCCAAACACGTAGCTTGTGAGAAAAACCAGATCGGCTATATTGGCCGGGCCTTCGGAACCGTCGACGTCGGCGTTGCCGCCGCATTCGATTCCTCCCTGTCTGAACAAAAAAGCCACCATCGCCACGACATCGGAAATGTCGCCCGCCGTACCATCGAGATTGATGTCTCCCGAGAGCGTGCAACAGCCATGGCTGTTTTCGCAAGCGTCCCCAATACCGTTCCCATTGCCGTCGGCTTGGTCCGGGTTGGCCAGTTGGGGACAGTTGTCCTTGTCGTCCTCGAATCCGTCGTCGTCGGCATCGGCACAGGGGAATACGGGAATCGAACAGCAGTGGGGACCATCCCAAGCAGGAAAACCGTGCGGCGCCCACATCCAAACGCCGCTAGGACGGTACCAGGTGCTGTCGATGCAGACAGTTTTGCCGCCGCTGCTGCCGGTGATTGGTCCGATACCAACATGCATGAGCACATCGTCGAAGCCGGCAGGCAAACCTTCGCTGATCATGACAACTCCGTACGATCCTACCGTGTCTGACACCTCACCGGTGGCTCCGCGATACTTGAAGCCGAAAGTAAGGTCGAACCAATCGGGGTCAAAAGCCTCCGTATAGGCGGCTCGCGTGTGGTTCCATCGGGCTCCGTCGGGAGAATAGATACGGAAGCCGTTGGTGAATCCTAGTACGGCTTTGTCGGTCTGGTTCGTGAAACGGAGACAGAACAGAAGGTTACGAGCGCATCCTCCGGTTTGCCAGGGGGCGTCTTCCCAATTGGTTTCGATCCGATCAAGCGAGACGGAGATCTCCTCGGCGCTCGCCACCGCGGAGAAACATAGGAGTAGCAATGCCACAAGTCCAAAAGAACGGAACAACATAGTATCCCCTCATGCTTGTTAGCGTCCGTTGTAATTCGTGGATGTAATACTACAATATAGCCTGGGATCAACTGCGGTCAATCGATATCGGCGTGATCACGGATCAAGTTGATAGTCGATCAACTCGATTCTAGTCTTCAGATAGAGCGAGATGAAGTTTAACTCATAGTATTCGGCTTTGACGATCCCGATATTGGGCGCTGCCCAGACCTTGCCGATCGTCCCGAGAAGCGGCACCGTCACGCGATAGTAGTAGCACTCGAAAGTGCCGGCCGGGACCGTCACCAAGGCGTCGGTATCATCGACATAGACCGTAATCACATCGTAGCCGTAGCTGTCGCCCACATTGGCCGGGTACTTGAGCATCAGTTGCTCCGGAGGAGTAGCCGTATCGACAACCGACCAGGCGCCGTCCGCGAAATTCGCCCACAGCGAGGTGTCGACACCGTCGTAACTGTCTTCGACCAGGAACCAGGTGGTGTCGTTGACAATCGACGAATCGACGCAAGTTGTCGTGGCCGTACCGGTTTCGATCACACCTCCGCTGGTATTGAACTCGGTGTAATTGCTCGTCAAAACATTGCCAATCGCGAGTGGAAGGATGACATCGGGGGGAGTGTCGCCTTCGCAATCGGCCGGGGGAGCCCCGCCCTCGAACATGTAGTTAACGAGGTGCACCAGATCGGCAACATCGGGGATGCTTCCCGACCCGTCGATATCGGCTTCATCCATACACGGGGGAGGAGGTCCGCCGGTGAACATGTAGTCCACCAGGAACACCAGGTCGGCGATATTGGGCTCGTAGGAACCGTCGTAGTCGACATCACCTCGTATATCTATGCAACAGGGATCGCAAATGCCCGTTGGAGCCAAAAGAACTAGGAGTACTGCAGCTAGAACAATCCCATTCAGATATCGCGACATGCCTGGCTCCATTCTGAGAAGAAAAAGATAAGACCTCTTGCCCCAAGATAATCAAAAGTGGTCAGGTGTCAACACGTTCGGTCGAGGTGTTGGTGTGATGTGAGGGGGCGTGTCCTCCGGAGACCCTACGTCATTTTAATCTTTCTTCCGGCAGAGTCAGAATCGATCTTCGGTCAACACCGATCACACAGGACCAAAGCATGGAATACTTCGACAATGTCCTCGAAAAACTGATCGACCTTATCCCCACCGGCGTGACCGCCACGATCGTGATTCTGGTAATCGTCGGAGCCAGGATGCTGCTCAATCGGGCCGCTATGGGAGGGCGACAGTCCAGATTCAGGAATCAGATCATCGTAATGATTCTCTGGTTTGCCGGCTTGCTGATAGTCGTCCTTACACTTCCGGTAAGCGACGCGACGATCGGGCAGCTTCTAAGTCTGCTCGGTTTGCTTATGTCGGCGGCGATTGCCCTGTCGGCCACGACTTTCGTGGGCAATATCATGGCAGGTCTGATGTTACGGGCGATCCGCAATTTCCGCCTGGGAGATTTCGTTCAAGTGGGTGAAAACTTCGGACGCGTCACCGAACGGGGGCTGTTCCATGTTGAGATCCAGACCGAAGACCGCAACCTGACCACTTTGCCCAATCTCTATGTCGTGACCAATCCGGTTAATGTCGCTCGCGCATCGGGGACGTTGGTGTCGGCCGAAGTGTCTTTGGGGTATGATGTCCCTCGCAAGAAGATCAAAGAGGCCTTGTTGGAGGCGGCCGAGAGGGTCGGTCTGGAAGAACCGTTCGTGCACGTGATGTCTCTTGGGGATTTCTCGGTCACTTACAAAGTCGCCGGCAAACTTCGTGAAGTGAAAAGCCTCCTGTCGAGTCGGTCCAGCCTCAACGCCTGCGCCATGGACCGACTGCACGCGGCCGGAATCGAGATTGTCTCACCAACCTTCATGAATACGCGACCGTTGGACAAGAGTCAGAAGTTCATGGCCAAACCGCCACGGAAGCACCAGGAAGGCGACCCGGAGGATCTGCCGGAGTCGATGCTCTTCGACAAGGCGGATGAGGCGGAGACGATCGACAAGCTTCGCGAGCGTCTGGAAGGTCTTAAGAAGGAATCCGAGGATCTCAAAGCGGAGCAGTCTGATGCCGATCCGGTTGAGCGGGAGAAGATCAAGGAGCGCCGCGAGCGAATCAAGGGCCGCATGGAGCGGCTTTCCGCCTACATCGCCGAACGTGAGAAAGAGGTGGAGTAGCTCCCTTCTCTAGTCATTGCGAGCGTAGCGACGCAATCCCCTCCGTGCCATGAGATTGCCGCGGCCCTTCGGGCCTCGCAATGACTCAGCAAACTTCCGGCCTCTACCGTCCTGCCACCATCCACAGACCATCGTTGTACTCGGTGTCGAAATCGACCCGAGTAATATCGGCCAGGTTGAATCGGGTAGGTTTCGACCAGGTGGCATCGGGATCGAGCAGCACCAGCGAGACGGTCTTCTCGGTCAGTTTGTCGATCCGTCCCACCTGCATCGTGTCCGGCTTTTTGGCCTCACGGTAGATCGATATGAGAGGGAACTCACGGTCGGCCGAGAGCAGCAGTTCCTCGACGCTGTCCAGGACAATCTCCGGCTGCGGGACCGGATTGATTCCCTTGATCTTGAGCACTCGTTGAGCGATGCTTTCATCGCCGTCCAGCACCTTCCAGCGCTTGACATCGGAGTGGAGGATAGCGACGTAGCCATCGAGGTGAAAATCGATCAGCGAGTTGATCAGGATCATCTCGGCGCCGACGCCAATGACGAAACCTTCGATAGGGTCGTCCTTGGCCGACTTGCGATCGATTCGAACCAGCTGGCCTTTGGCGAGAGTGTTCTTGAGTTCGGCGAGTTTCTTGGAAGTCATATCGATCTCCCTTGGTTTGACCTGCTTGCGGGCTTCTCTTGGGGGAGGGATAATCAGGATTCGAAGGTCAGTCTACTAAAACAGGCTGTAGTGGGTTTGGGTGGCCCGAGGCTTGCCTCGGGTTTCTCGGCTAACGCGTCGGTTTTCTCTCCGGAACCCGACCTACATCAAGTCATTTCCCAGGGCAAGCCCTGGGGTACCCGAACTGCCATTCCAGCGTGGTACGGGAGGCCCACGTTTCAAGGTGGGTTTCTCTATTGCTCAGAAAGACGGCGGCACCGAAGACGGAGCCGCCCTACAGATGACTACCTTTCAACAACTTAACCTGTTCGACATAGTCTCAAAAAGATCTCAGATTCGGTTCTTCTCCGGTCGATACTAATCATAGATCAAATCGTGTATATTCTCGAAAAGCAAGAGGAAGGACCATATCATGAGATTCTTAAGACTTATTCTCGGCTTGGCCTTGGCCCTGGCAGCGCTCGGCATGCTCTTTTGGGGATGTAGCGAAAGTGAATCCAAGAATCCAACCGACGGTGGCAACGGCGGCGGGAGCGTTTTTGACACCTCGTTTGTCGCTTCCCATGTCAGTGCCGATGCTTTCGATTTGATCGCCGACAGTTCTCTGGCGACAGCGACCTCCAGCTTTGAAATCTACTACGGTCATACTTCCCACGGCAGTCAAATCATGTCCGGCCTGGATCTGCTTGAGAACGAAGGCGCGATCAGTTCGCAACCGACGGTCCACGAGGTCAGCGACGACCTCGGCCACAACGGCGACACTTCATGGGTACCTTTGACCCGAAGCTATCTCAATACCCATCCTGAATGCAACATGGCTATGTGGTCGTGGTGTGGGGGATGTTCCGACAACACCGAGCAGGGTATCAATACCTACCTCTCGGCCATGTCGGCTCTTGAGGCGGCCTATCCCAACGTGATCTTTGTTTACATGACCGGTCATCTCGACGGCACCGGCGTCAACGGCAACCTGTATGCTCGCAACAACCAGATTCGTGCCTACTGCGAGGCCAACGACAAGGTGCTATTCGATTTTGCGGATATTGAGAGTTATGATCCCGACGGCAACTACTACCCGGACGAGTCCGACGGATGCAGTTGGTGCGAGACCTGGTGCCAGACCAACGACTGCGCCTCGTGTGGGTGTGCTCATTCGCACTGCTTCAACTGCTATCGTAAGGGGAAGGCGTTTATGTGGCTTCTCTGCCGCCTGGCGGCGGAGGGGTAATCGTCATTCCAGCTTCCTGTAGGTCGGCGTTCCGGAGTTTGTAAGCTCCGGCGAGCAAACGAAGAAACCCGACATGTTGGTGTAAATGCTAACGTGTCGGGTTTCTTCATTCGTCGGCTTTGACCTCCTCACTACGGAACCCGACCTACATGGACTTCCCTGCAATGTCTTTCCAGCGGAGGCTGGAATCCAGTCTTAGTAGGT
>Ga0180430_10003135_pt1 | contig 14421 bp, 8 predicted proteins | sample SS_ome_9_FD_132999 | JGI IMG/M metagenome (GOLD analysis project Ga0180430, IMG submission 132999) | Hypersaline lake sediment archaeal communities from the Salton Sea, California, USA - SS_1_S_2 metaG | ecosystem: Environmental > Aquatic > Non-marine Saline and Alkaline > Hypersaline > Sediment... | reverse complement strand
CTACCTCGACCTCACGCACCTCGACCGCGAGTACCTGGAGCGGAAGCTCGGCGGCATCGTCGAGATCTACCGCAAGTTCGTCGGCGAGGACCCCGCCGAGGTCCCGATGCGGATCTTCCCCGGCGTCCACTACTCGATGGGCGGACTCTGGACGACCTACACCCCGGCCGCGGACCTGCGAGGCATGGAGCCCGGGGCCCCGAACTCGATGATGACCAACATCGAGGGCCTCTACGCCTTCGGTGAGGTCAACTACCAGTACCACGGGGCCAACCGGCTCGGCGCGAACGCCCTGCTCTCGTGCATCTTCGACGGCCTCTTCTGCGGCGTCGGGGTCGCGAACTACGTGCAGGGTCTCGACGAGTCGGCGGCCTCGCTCGACGCCGCGGCGTACGAGTCGGCGAAGCAGGCCGAGGAGTCGATCGTCGACCGGCTGGTCAAGTCCGACGGCACCGAGAACCCGTACCTCATCGGCCGTGAGCTCGGCGAGGAGATGACCGCGGCGTGCACCGTGGTCAAGAGCGAGCCTCGGCTGCTGCAGGCCCGCGAGAAGCTCGGCGAACTTCGTGACCGCTACGGCCGGATCCGGCTCTCGGACACGGGGCTCTGGACCAACCAGAACCTCTCGTACGCCCGGGCGGTCGGCGACATGCTCCGCATCGCGGACGCTATGATCGAAGGTTCGCTGCTCCGCAAGGAATCCCGCGGCAGTCACTACCGCACCGACTTCCCGAAGCGTCACGACGGCGACTTCCTGAAGACGTCGGTGGCCCGGCTCGACCCCGAGACCGATCGCTGCTCGATCGCATACGAGGACGTCGAGGTCGGTCTGGTGGTGCCCCGCGAGCGGAACTACGCCAAGACCCACGCCCCGGCCAAGGAGGAGGCGACGCCCGCGGCCGCCGCGAGCTGAGCCGATCCGACCCGGCTTCGGCCCGACCTGGCCGGATCATGCACGACATCGATCGACGCGACCGCAGGCTTCCGCCCGCGGTCGCGTCGTCAGTCGGCCATGGCGTTCCGCAGGAGCGGCAGGTGGAGCGTCGCCGCGGCGAAGACCATCTGCATCGCCGCGACCCCCAGGCCCGCGACCGCGATCCGGCCGCCGGTGACCGGTCCCGCCTGCGTGCGGGCCCCGGCCGCGACCGCCAGTCCCCACCCGATCGCGAGCAGGGCCGGCGGATCGAAGTATCGCTGGAACGCCTGGGCGTTCGCGGTGTAGGCGGCGAGGAACGAGACCCCGAAGCCGAGCATCAGCCACGCGGCCCGTTCCCGGCCCGCGGCCCGGGCGAGGCCGAGCAGCGTGCCCGCCGCGAGTCCGCCGAGTCCGGCCCCCGCGACGAGCACCGACGAGCGACCCGCCACGACCGGAAGCCGGGCGGCGAGCGTCCAGAGCCAGCCGCCGTTGCGACCGACGTCGAGTCCCGGGGCCGAGTGGAGCACGACGCCTGCCGCAAGTCCGATCGCCGCCCCGAGGATCGCGCACCGACGAACGCCCGCGTCTTCGCGCCAGAACGGAAACAGGACCGCGAGCGCCGGGATCGCGTAGACCCCGAGGAGCGTCAGGACGTACGGCGTCACCGCGACGTTCAGGCCGCCCGCGTGGGTCGCCGCCCCGCGACCGCCGGGCTGGAACATCGGGGGCACCAGTCCGCCCCACGCGATCGCGAACGACACCAGCACCGCGAAGGCGGCGACGACCCCGAGGCCGAGCACCATCGCGGGGATCGGGGAGGTGTCGTCGTCGAAGGCGTCGCGGAAGGGCAGCCGACGGCGGATCGGGGATCGACCGAGCACGGTGGCGAGCCAGGCGACCGCGGTCGGCCATACGTTGATCTGGCGGACGAGCACCGAGAGCACCATCGCGACGCCTGAGGTTCCGGACGCGGTCGCCGAGGGCCGCACGAAGATCGCGACGCCCATCGAGACCGCGGCGAGGACGAGGGCGAGATCGTCGGTCATGACCCAGATCGCGTTGCCGAGCACGTACGGCGAGGACGCGAGCGGCAGCGTGCAGGCGGCCGCGATCCACGGCCCCGTGGTGCGGGCCGCGAAGGTCCACGTGATCCAGACGAGGGCGGCGCCGAAGAGGCAGGTCGCGGATTGAAGCAGCGTCTCGGAGTCACCCGCGACCCGCGTCAGACCCGCAAGGGCGAGGTGCATGCCGGGCGTCGTGGCACTGTCGTAGTCGCCGAGATCCGGGGTGGGCCATGCCGCCGCGAACGCCCGGATCACCGGAACGTGGTTGCGATCCATGTCGATCGACTTCGAGGGGTACCGATCCAGTCCCGCGAGCACCGGGCCGAGGGTCGCGATGAGGAACGCCGCGACCAGCACCAGTCCGGCCGGATGGATCGATCTCGGAGGGGGCGACGACGCCCCGGCGTGGCCGGTCACGGAAGGAGCGCCGCGTCGGGATAGATCAGCCGCCCGAGGAGATCCGCGGCCCCGGGGGCGTAGAGGCAGGCGAAGAGGCCGATCACGAACAAGGCGAGCGACACCGAGATGACGCGGTCCTCGCGGATCGCGGCGAGCGGGCTGTCACGCTCGCCGAGATTCGCCCGGCGATAGAAGCGGTGCACCGTGATCACCACGAACGGGGTGAGCAGTGCGAGGCCCGAGGCGCGGATTCCGAAGAGGCTCGCCGCGTGCGGACTCAGGGCGTAGAGCACCCAGCACAGCACCACGGTGACGCCGCTCATCCCGAGCAGCCAGTTGAGTTCGAAACGATCGTCGTAGCCCGCCGGGCTGGTCCAGCCGGTGTCGGCGGCCTTCGCGGCGGCGAGGTCGCACATCCGCTTGATGAACGCGAGATAAAGGGTCAGGAAGAAGACGCAGCCGAGGAGCCAGGTCGACACCGACCGGTCGATCGCGAACGCTCCCACCGTCGCCCGCATGGCGAATCCGGTCGCGAGCACCACCGCGTCCACGATCGCCACCCGCTTGAGGCCGCCGTTGTAGAGCACCTGCAGCACGAGGTAGCCGGTGAGGACGCCCCCGACCGCGCGGTCCACGAGGAACCCGAGTCCGATCCCCGCCGCGATCAGGATCCCGCCGAAGCGGACGCCGGTCCGAGGGGTGATTCGACCCGCGGCGATCGGGCGGTGCCGCTTGCGGGGGTGGAGTCGGTCGCGTTCGGCGTCGAGGGCGTCGTTGACCGCGTAGAAACCGGAGGCGAGCAGGCTGAACGCCGCGATCACGATGGCGGTGTCGAAGAGCCAGTCGGCGAGGACCTCGCCGCGGGCCGCTTCGGGCAGGGTCGGCAGTGAGAAGACCAGCGCCGGCAGGATGAAGATGTTCTTCACCCAGTCCTGCGGACGCATGAGTCTGAGAAGGTCGAGGGGCATGCCGGTTCCGAGGTCGCGGATTCCCGGGTCCGGAAGCGGGCCGGATTCCGGGGGCCTGAGTCTGGGTCTTATCGTCCAACCGGCGCCGGATCGCCAGTCGGGGCCCGGGGTGACGGGACCTGGTTGGCGGGCCTCGGACTTCCGATCGAAACCGATCGGAGAACGGCCGCGAATGCCGCCATGGTACGATTCGCGGTTCCGGACGCGTGGCGTCTCCCGCCCGCTTCCCGACTCCACTTCCCGACTGCACAGAGGACACGAGCCCGATGGTCGCCCCCAACGCCGCCAACGCCCGCACCGTTCGCATCCGCATCAAGCGACAGGACGGCCCCGGTCAACCCGCCCGCTGGGAGGAGTTCGACGTGCCGTTCGAGACCGGCGCGAACATCATCTCCTGCCTCCAGTGGATCGCGGCCCATCCGAAGACCGTCGACGGTCGCGACACGACGCCGGTCGTCTACGACTCGGGCTGCCTTGAAGAGGTCTGCGGCGCGTGCACGATGGTCATCAACGGCGGCGTGCGTCAGAGTTGCACCGCCCTCGTCGAGAACATCATCGACGAGAACGACACCATCACCCTCGAGCCGATGAGCTCGTTCCCGGTGGTCCGCGACCTCGCGGTCGATCGGGCCCGACTCTTCGCCGCCCTCGAGCGGGTGCGGGCGTGGGTGCCGATCGACGGCACCTACGACCTCGGCGCCGGGCCGATGGAATCGCCCCGAAACCAGCTCACCCGCTACCAGCTGAGTCAGTGCATGAGCTGCGGCTGCTGCATGGAGGCGTGTCCCCAGTTCAACCTCGAGGAGGACGAGTCGGCCTGGGACACGTCGTTCGTCGGACCCCACGCGATCTCGCAGGCCCGCTACTTCAACCTGCACGAGACCGGCGCCATCCTCGCCGACGATCGCATCGACCTCCTTTCCGCGGTCGGCGGCGTGAGCGACTGCGGCAACGCCCAGAACTGCGTCAAGGTCTGCCCGAAGGAGATCCCGCTCACCGAATCGATCGCCGCGGTCGGTCGGGCGGTCACGATCCGCAGCATCAGGAAGTTCTTCACCGGCTGACGCCCGGGCGCGGGCCTCACACGAGATCCGAGAGCACCCCGTCCGCCAGCATCACCGCGTCGTCGGTGATCCGCAGGTGCTCGCCGCGCCATTCGAGCCGACCGGCGGCGAGGTGACCCTCCACGATCGCCCGGCGGCGGGGATCGTCCGCAAGCAACGGCTCGATCGTCGCGCGGGGCAGGCCGTGACGGAGACGGAGCCCGAGCATCAGCACTTCGCCGCGGGTGGTGTCGGCGTCGGGACGGTCGACGTCCACGACCCGCGACAATCCGTCTTCGGCGGCCATCCAGTCGTCGAGCCGCGGCAGGTTGCGGTAGCGGACGCCGCCCAGGTTGCCCGCCGCGGCGGGCCCGAGGGCCAGCCACTCGCCCGCGGTCCAGTAGACGACGTTGTGCCGGCACGCCTCGCCCGGCCGCGCCCAGTTGCTGATCTCGTAGTGCTCGAACCCCGCGGCGGCGAGCGTCTCGCGGGTGAGGTCGTACATCGCGGCCTCGATCTCGTCGTCGATCGCGTCGATCCGACCCAGCCGCTGCTTCTCCGCCAGCGGGGTTCCCGGCTCGAAGACGAGTCCGTAGCACGACAGATGATCGGGTTCGAGGGCGAGGGCGAGATCGAGGTCGCGTCGCCAGTCGTCGAGCGTCGACCCGGGGATCCCGAAGATCAGGTCCAGGTTGAGTCGTCGGATGCCCGCGGCCCGGAGTCGGGCCACCGCCCGCGGCACGCTCGCGGGGTCGTGATGTCGTTCGAGGGTCGCAAGGTGACGCGGATCGAAGCTCTGGCACCCGATGCTGGTGCGATCGGCGCCGCCCGCGACGAGGGCGTCGGCGATCGCCTCGGTCACGGTCTCGGGGTTGGCCTCGACCGTGAACTCCTCGAGTCGATCGCCCGCCGGCCCGCGGATCGCGGCGAGCACCCGCCGAAGATCGTCGGGCGGAAGCATGGTCGGGGTGCCGCCGCCGACGAAGGCGGTCCGCAGGCGACTCGGATCGACGAGCTCGGCGGCGGCCGCGACCTCGCGTTCGAACCGGTCGGCGAAGCGTCCGACCCGATCCCGCTGATCGACGAGCGAGTAGAAGTCGCAGTAGTGGCACTTGTGCCGGCAGAACGGCACATGCGCGTAGATCGCGTCCGGCACCGCGTTCCGCAGGATCTCCGCGGCGTCGCGGCCGGTCCGGCCGTCGTCGTGGATGGGAAGGTGAAGGCCGGCGTCGGTCACGCGGCGAGTGTACGCCGCGGGAGCGACGGGTCAGGCCGCGTCGGCGTCGCCTTCGCCTTCGCCCGCGGACCTGGTGAGGTTCCGCGGGGCGACCGGATCGCGCATCACCGGAATCCGGATGTTCGTCCCGCAGGAGCGGCAGCGGACGAGCTTCCCTCGGGCATGGTCGGGCACCGCGAGGACGCGCTGGCATCCCAGATTCGGGCACATGATGCGAATGACATGCGGTTCGTTCACGCCTCGGTCTCCCTGGACCGCCCCCGTCGCGGACGCGACCGGTCGGTCACGAACCAGACATCGGCCCGGCCGAGTTCGCACTGAAGCGGGATGCGGCATTCCGGCGGCGGCAGGATGTCGGCGGGTCTTCTAGAATCGCCGCTTTCCCGGAGTCCGCATGGCCCAGCCTTCATCAACCGACGCCACGACGCCCCGCCATTCCGCCGTGGTCGGCCTGCAATGGGGCGACGAAGGCAAGGGCAAGCTCGTCGACCTGCTCGCGGCCGAGCACGACTGCATCGTCCGATACAACGGCGGCGCGAACGCGGGGCACACGGTGGTGGTCGGCGACGAGCGGTACGCCCTGCACCTCGTGCCCTCGGGCATCCTGTTCCCCGGCTGCACCTGCGTGATCGGGAACGGCGTGGTGGTCGACCCCGCCAAGCTGCTCGAGGAGATGGACGGCCTTCGTGATCGCGGCATCGAGGTCGGCGACAACCTTCGGGTCTCCAGTCGCGCCCACGTCGTCATGCCGTACCACCAGGCGATCGACGCGGCCCTCGAGGAGTTCATCGCGGGCGGCGGACGCGACGCGATCGGCACCACCCGGCGGGGCATCGGTCCCGCCTACGCGGACAAGGTCGTTCGATCGACCGCGATCCGGGTGGGCGACCTGCTTCACGCCGACCGGCTCGAGTCCCGCCTCGACATGATCTGCCGACTGCGGTCGGCGCAACTTCGGTCGCTCGGGGTCGCCGAGACCGAGGTCGCCGCCGCGGTCGATCGGACCCGACTCCTCGAAGACGCCCTCGGCTGGGCCGAGCGGCTGCGGTCGCACATCTGCGACACGACGTGGCTGCTGCACGATGCGTTGGACGCGGGCGCGCGACTGCTCTTCGAGGGGGCCAACGCCTGCCTGCTCGACGTCGATCACGGCACCTACCCCTTCGTCACCAGCTCCAATTGCTCCACGCTCGGGATCCCCGCGGGAACCGGCGTGCCGCTCGGTCGCATCGACCGCGTGCTGGGCATCATGAAGGCGTACTCGACCCGGGTCGGCGGCGGGCCGTTTCCGACCGAACTGCACGACGAGATCGGTGATCGGATCCGCGAGCGGGGTCGCGAGTACGGAACCACGACCGGCCGCCCCCGCCGCTGCGGCTGGCTCGACCTCGTCGCGGTCCGCTACACCGCGATGGTCTGCGGCGTGACCGGCATCGCCTGCACGCTGTTCGACGTGCTCGGCGGGTTCGACGAAGTCCGGCTCTGCACCGGCTATCGCCTGCCCGACGGCACCGTCACCGACCGGTTTCCGCCCGACGCCCTCGACCTTGCCGAGGTCGAACCGGTCTACGAGACCTTCGAAGGCTGGCCCGATCCCGAGGAGCGACCCAGCGATCGCGGGGATCTCCCGGCGGCGGCGCGGCGGTACCTCGATCGGATCGAGGAGGTCGTCGGGGTCCCGATCGAGATCGTGAGCATCGGCCCGGAACGGTCGGAGGTCCTCGTCGCCGGCTGAGCCGGGCGAGATGGTTCAGGGCGAGAGATGGTTCAGGGCGAGATGATTCAGGAGATGCGACCGGTGAGCGGTTCCGACGAGGCAGCGACGACCCCGGCGACGGACGGCACCGGCGAGCGGTCGCTCGATCGGAATGCCCTGCCGCGGCACGTCGCGATCATCATGGATGGCAACGGCCGCTGGGCGAACGCCCGGGGACTGCCGCGGATCGCGGGGCACAAGGCGGGGGCCGACACCGTCGACCGGATCACCACCGAGTGCGCCCGCCTCGGGCTCGACGCCCTCACGCTCTACTCCTTCAGCAGCGAGAACTGGAAGCGGCCCGTCGACGAGGTCGAGGCCCTCATGACGCTCTGCCGCGCCCATCTGGTCGATCAGCGGGATCGGATGATCGAACACGGGATCCGCTTCCGTCGGATCGGCCGTCGCGACGGCCTTCCCCACGCGGTGCTCGATGCCGCGGACGCCTGCGAGGAGGCGACCGCCCACGGAACCGGGCTCACCCTGTGCCTGGCCCTCAACTACGGGGCCCGGGCCGAGATCGCGGATGCCGCCCGACGACTCGCGGTCGCGGTCCGGGATGAGGGGTTGGATCCCGCCGAGATCGACGAGGCCCGACTCTCGAACGCCCTCGACACCCACGGGCTGCCCGATCCGGACCTCCTGATCCGGACCGCGGGCGAGATGCGGCTCTCGAACTTCCTGCTCTGGCAGATCAGCTACGCGGAACTGGTGGTCACCGACGTGGCATGGCCGGACTTCGGGGTCGATGAACTCCACGACACGTTCCGGACCTTCGCGGGACGATCGCGACGGTTCGGCGGCATCTGAGCCCCCGGTTCCGAAAACCTTCGGGCTTCGGACCGGGCTCGCGGATCCCTCCAGTCGCTCGGTGCGGATGTCGATGCGTTTCCGGGGTGCGATCGGTGGCGACCCGGTCGACTCCGCCCATCCGACCCGGAGTCGATGCGGTGAATCGCCGTCATCATCTACAATCTCGCCCGCAGGACGCCCCGATCAGTTCCCGAGGACTCTCGTGACCATGCCCCAGACCAGCCCCTCTCGCCGACGCCGGAACCGCATGTCTGCATCCGGCGGCGGATCGGCATCCCTCCGGACGATCGTCGTCACGGCGATCGTCTGTCTGTTGGCGATGCCCCAGCCGTCGGCGACGGCGCAACTCGGGCCGGCCTCGGCGGCGAAGCCGCGGCAGGCCGCCCGGGGCACCTCGTGCGGCCAGTGCCTCGGGGATCTCAACGACGACGGTCTGCTCAACGAGCTGGACCTCATGGTGTTCGACCTCTACGAGGCGGGTTTCCCGCAGAACCTCTGCGCCGACTTCGACGGCGACGGCGAGGTCACGCAGCTCGACCGTCAGCAGTTGAACTTCCTGATCTTCCAGGCCGAAGGCGGGGCCTGCAACGAGGCGTGCGGCGTGGTCGATCGCAGCTGCTTCGTCGAGGGTGAGCCCGGCGAGCCCGAGTCCGCGGGCTGCAGCGATCCCCGCTGCTGCACCGTGGTCTGCGAGACCGATCCACTCTGCTGCACGGTGCTCTGGGATGCGGGCTGCGTGCTGGTCGCCGAGAACGTGTGCCTGCCGCAGGAGCCCGACACCCGACCGGATGCGGGCGACTGCCTGTGCGAGCACGAGTTCAAACCCCCCGCCCTCGACTGCGTCCACCGCGAGAACTGGCAGAACTATCCCGGCTGCAGCGACATCCGCTGCTCGGTGCTGGTCTGCGAGATCGACCCTGCCTGCTGCAGCATGACCTGGGATGCCGGGTGCATCGAGATCGCGCGTCGGCAGTGCCAGACGCCGTGCACCAACGAGCTCCTGCGTTCGGCGGTCTGCACGCTCGACCCGAGCTGCTGCGGCGAGTACGACGAGGTCGACGGCATGTACGTCACCGATTGGGACGCGGACTGCACCGCGCTCGCCGCCCTCATCATCATCAACGAGCCCGGACTTCAGATCCAGGCGTTCCCGTCGAACGGTCTGCTGTGTGATCCGCTCGGCGAGGAGCCTCGCCCCCTCGATGACCAGCTCGACGCCGTGCAGGGTCTGCTCTGCGCGATCAACCCGGCGTGGTGCTCGCCCGGCGGCGATCCCGCGTTCAACGCCGACGTCGGCGAATGCCTCGCGGTGATCGAACGCAACTATCCCGGCTGCGTCGAGCTGTTCAACGAAGGCCTCTGGGACGCCGCGTGTGCCCGGATCGCCGATCAACTCTGTCGCTGGCCGAACCCCGAGGAGATCGGGCTCGGTGACTGTCTCCGCCCCCACGAAGGCGGCGGCTGCGACGACGGCTACTGCACCGCGCAGGTCTGCGAACTCGATCCGGCCTGTTGTGCCGCCGACTGGGACGCCACCTGCGTCGAACTCGCCGCGGTCCGGTGCATCCTGGTCCCGTCCCCCGCATCGGGCCGGGCGGACGTGCAGGTGGTCGGCTCGACCCAGGTCCGCGACCCCGAACTCTTCGGTTGTGGCTCGAAGAACGCGGGGCCCTGCTGCTATGAGAACTTCAACGCCTACTGCGACGATCCGGCCTGCTGCCAGCTCGTCTGCAGCTACGACGCGTATTGCTGCGACGTCCGCTGGGACGAGAACTGCGCCCAGCTGGCGACCGACGGCTGCGTCCTCCTCGAGGACCGCTGCACCTGCGGCCCCAAGCTCGTCCAGTTCGGCCCTCCGGGACGCTCCTGCTTCGAGCCCCGGTCGCTCGAGGCCCAGTGGCCGACCGGCTGCGCCGACGGCGACTGCTGCAACTCGGTCTGCTACATCGACCCGTTCTGCTGCGAGGTCCGCTGGGACGACATCTGCGCGGAAGGCGCGATCCAGGTCTGCGTCGAGATCTGCTACGACCAGTTCGGGACTCCCGTCCCCTGCTATCCCGAGTGCGGCGACATCTTCGCGGGCTCGTGTTTCGTCGAGCACGAGACGCCGGGCTGCGACGATCTCCAGTGCTGTCAGAACGTCTGTGCGATCGACCCGAAGTGCTGCGACGAGTTCTGGGACACCCCCTGCGTGGAACTCGCGCAGGTCTCGTGCAACGAGTGCGGCGACATCTACGCGGGCAGTTGCCTCGCGCCGAACACCACCCCCGCCTGCGCCGACGCGGTCTGCTGCAACGCGGTCTGCGACATCGACCCGTTCTGCTGCACCGACCGCTGGGACTCGGCGTGTGCGTCGGGGGCGTTCGGACTCCGCGAATGTGCGACCTCGGACAGTTGCGGCAGCCCGACCGCCCGCGGCTGCTACATCGCGAGCATCACGCCCGGCTGCTCGGACGGCGACTGCTGCGAGCTCATCTGTCAGGAGTACGACTCCTGGTGCTGCGAGGTCCGGTGGGACGCGGTCTGCGCCCAGCAGGCCTTCAACTTCTGCGATCCTCCGGTGCCCGGCGGCACCCGTGATCCCTGCGACGTCCGGCACGCCACGCCCGGCTGCAACGATCCGGAGTGCGCGTCGGCGATCTGCGCGATCCCCGGCTTCGAGTACTGCTGCCTGAACCGTTGGGACACCGACTGCGTGCAGGCCGCCAACGCCCTGTGCATCGGTCTCTACGAGTGCCCCGGCCCCGGTGACTGCGAGAAGGCCCACGCGACCCCGCTCTGCGACGATCCGTCGTGCTGCAACGCGGTCTGCACCTACGACCCGACCTGCTGCCGGATCGAGTGGGACACCCAGTGTGCCACGCTCGCGATCCAGACCTGTCGCGTCCCGAGCGGCGAGGACTGGCCGTGCCCGTGCGAGGGCGACTGCTACACCGCCCGCGACGAGGACGACCCTCGGCCCGGCTGCGAGGACGCGAGCTGCTGCAGTGTGGTCTGCCGCATCGACGAACTCTGCTGCACCGAGAACTGGGACGAGAACTGTGCGACCATCGCGTCGTTCTACTGCGGCTCGGATCCGACCTGCGGAGCATCTTCGGCGGGCTCGTGTCTGGAGCTTTCCGACACCCCGTTCTGCGACGACGCGGCGTGCTGCAACGCGGTCTGCACCATCGACCCGATCTGCTGTTCGGACCGCTGGGATTCGTTCTGCGTGTCGCTCGCGCAGGACCGCTGCCGCCGCGGCTGCGGCGTCGAGTCGGCGGGCTCGTGCTTCTTCCCGCACCTGAACCCCGGCTGCAGCGACGGCGAGTGCTGCTCGACGGTCTGCGAGAAGGACCCGATCTGCTGCACCACGATCTGGGACGGGACCTGCGCCGAGGAAGCCCTCGACCTGTGCGATCCGCCGGCGTGCGGTGACTTCCCCGCGGGGTCGTGCTGCGAGGCGAACGGATCGCCGAGCTGCGACGACAAGCGATGCTGCGACGCGGTCTGCGCGGTCGACGACTTCTGCTGCGAGGTGACCTGGGACCTCGACTGCGTCCGCCTCGCCCGACAGGAGATCCGGTGCGGCTGCGGGGCGAACTGGGACTGCGGCGACCCCTGTGCGGGTGACTGCTGCGAAGCCAACTTCACCCCCAAGTGCAACGACGCGGCCTGCTGCGACGCGGTCTGCGACATCGATTCGTACTGCTGCGACGTCGAGTGGGACGTGGTGTGTGCGATCGGCGCCCTCGAGACCGACGGCTGCACGGGTCCCGACGACGCCTGCCCCGCCCCGCAGTGCGGCGACGACGACGCGGGTGACTGCTGCTTCGCCAACGGCACGCCGTCCTGCAACGACTCGACCTGCTGCGACCAGATCTGTGCCACCGACCCGGTCTGCTGCGAGGAGTCGTGGGACGCGATCTGTGCGGCCACCGCGGCGACCGAATGCGACGTCTGCACCGGCGGACTGGAGTGCGGCGATGCGGCGGCGGGCGACTGTCTGGTGCCCAACGACACGCCGTTCTGCGACGACGAGACGTGCTGCAACCTCGTCTGCGAGGTCGAATACTTCTGCTGCGTCGGCAACTGGGACGAGTACTGCGCCGCCCTCGCCGAGGTCCTCAACTGCGACGGCTGATCGACGCCGCACCGACTCCGACGACCACGGGGCCCCCCCGCCCGCCCGGGCGTGGGGCCCCGTCTTCGTCCGGCGCCTCCGACTTCCGGCCGATCGCCGGTGCCCGGGGACGGCGGTCCGATCCTTCCCCGGTCACACCTGTCGACCTCGCCGCTCAGTCGCGCTGCACGACGAGGATCGTGAGGTCGTCCTTGAGTTGCTCGTGGCCGCACCAATCGACGAGATCCCGGTGGATCGCGGCGGGATCGGGGCCGTGGCGGGCGATCGATTCCATGACGCGGTCCTCCCCGAACCGCTCCCGGTCGAGCTCGCCCGCGGTCCGGAACTCCTCGAACAGTCCGTCGCTGTAGACGACGAGGGCATCGCCGGGTTCGAGTTGCAGGGTCGTCTCGGGGCTCTCCGACTCGATCACCCCGAGCACGGGCCGGAGTTCGAGTTCCGGCCGTTCGATCCGACCGTCGGCCCGTCGCACGTACATGTGGGGATGGCCCGCGACCACGAATCGCACCCGCCCGTCGGGCTCGACCCGACCGCACCAGAGCGTCACGAACATGTCCACGGGCGTGTTCCGGATCGCCCAGTCGTCGAGGCGGGAGACGATCTCGGCGGGGCCGAAACCCGCGTCGGCCAGGGTGTCGGCGCAGGCCTGGGTGCCCGCCATGACCAGCCCCGCGCGGGCGCCCTTGCCGCTGACGTCGCCGAGCATCGCGTGCAGACCGTCGCCGACTTCGCGGGCCACCAGCATGTCGCCCGCGATGCCGACGCAGGGGATCGCCAGCGATCGCCAGGACATCGACCCGAGGCGACCCTCCGCCGAGGGAAGCAGCACCTCCTGCACCGCCCGGGCCGCGACCATCTCGGCCGCGAGGGTGGCCCGCTCGGTCTCCGCCCGCCGTCCGCGGTGCATGCGGAGGGCGACATCGCAGAGGGCCGCGACCGCGTCGAACCAGGCCACGAGTTCGGGGTCCTCGCCCTGCATCGCCCGGCGATCGGCGTAGAGGATGAACGGGTCGTCCCCGTCGGGGATCACGCGGGCCAGCGCCTCGCCCGCCCCGGAAGCGATGATGCTCTCCGCCCCGCTGAACTCGGGATGCTCCTCCATGCGGACCGTGGTCTCACGACCCAGCGCCTCGTTGACCAGCGTGCGGGAGAAGGGGCGCGGATGACGTTCCTCGGAACGCACGCGGCCGCGGATCGCGACCGCCCGGGCATCCTCGCCCTCGATCCGCAGGATCATCGCCCGATCCAGTTCGCTGGCTTCCAGCAGCGAGTCGAGCATCGCCCCGAAGACCTCCTCGGGGCCCCCGCGGCCGATCGCCCGCTGCACCGCCGCGACGATGGACTCGAAACGCTCCCGCAGGAACGGGGCCGCGACCGCTTCCTGAATCTGACCGACCGTCATCGACGACGCGAGCAGCTGCCCGCGCGAGCTCGTGGAGCCGCCGACCAGCAGGCTCCAGGGTCGGATCTCGATGAGATCGCCGTCGCCGATCGCCGCGGCCTCGCCGGGTTCGAGTCGGCGGCCGTTGAGCCACGTCCCGCGGGTCGAATGCAGATCCTCGATGAACCACTCGCCGCCAGGACCGGGTCGCAGCGACGCATGGCGACGGGACACCCCGGGGTCGGGCAGCACGATGTCGGTGTCTCGACCCCGGCCCATGACCGCGGTGGCGACGATCTCCCGGATCTCCTCGTCGAGATCGGACACCTCGGCGTTGCGGAATCGGACGTGAAGCGGCTGGATCACGGCGGACAGCGTATCCCGCGACCGCTCAGTCCGGTTCCAGCGGGATCCCGGTCTCGACGCTCCAGAGACCGAGATTCGCCAGCGGCCAGGCGACGAGCGGATCCGCCGAATGATCGGGATCCGCGCCGGGCACGGCCCGTACCAGCGGCCGAAGGGCCTCGCGAACGTCCGCCGACGCGAGCATGCGGCTCGACCAGTCCGCGAACGGGGTCGGGAAACTCGCCTTCGGGCGATGGACGACGTGCGGGGGAAGTCGTGACGCGAACCCGCGTCGCAGGGCGATCTTCGTCGACGACTCGCCCGGCGACACCCCGCCGACTCGGAACAGGTCGTCGGAGGCGATGCGGGCCACGGT
>Ga0180430_10003134_pt1 | contig 14422 bp, 18 predicted proteins | sample SS_ome_9_FD_132999 | JGI IMG/M metagenome (GOLD analysis project Ga0180430, IMG submission 132999) | Hypersaline lake sediment archaeal communities from the Salton Sea, California, USA - SS_1_S_2 metaG | ecosystem: Environmental > Aquatic > Non-marine Saline and Alkaline > Hypersaline >... | reverse complement strand
AGTTACGGCGATAAGGACTATGATGAGCTCGTTCGTCTTGCCAAGGGGCAGGCGGCCGATCGGGCTACGAAGCTTCGGGACACACTTCTCTCGCAAGTGCTCTTCAATCGAGCCACGCGCAACGCTATCCGTGGATACAAAGCGCTTGCACTCGAAAACAAAGACAAGACCAACTTCAAAAGAGACCTCAAGACAGCCTCTGCGTTGATGATCGTTGGCAAAGAGCCAACGGACAGCGAGCTCGCTGCGCAAAGCCGACTTTTGTCGCGGTTCAACACTGTAGACAGCGAGGTCTTTAGCCTTCCGCGCGGCGCTTCGATCGCAAACATCGACAGCCGCCTCGCCTCTATCTTGGCGCGCATCAAACGGGCCGTCCTGGTCATGGTTTTGGAGGGCCTCGACTTAGATCTAAAAGAGATCTTGGAAACAGAAGGGCAGCTCGATGACTACAACGAGCTGGTGCGCAAAGCCAAGATCCGAGATCCTCAAAAAATGAGGGCAGCGCTCGCCGTATTGTCCATGATCGATGTGGCCTATGAAGAGGCGAAAGCCCGAGGTGATCAAATCATCGACTCGAAGACTGTCGACAATGGCGAGGGCGAAGATGGCATGCAGCAGGTCTCCGTTGAGACGTTCTTGTCCAAAGACGAAGACTATGAGCGAGCTGTCGAATATGAAGAGCGTGCGAACACGAAGGGGAACAACATCCTCACGCCTCAAGAGGCGGCGACGCTCATCTCGGCCGAGCTTCTTCAAGACAGGAACATCAAGCAGGCTGCTAGACGTCTAGAAGCGCAGCGCCGGGAAGAGCAGAAAAAGCGAGAGGAGTATCGTAAAACTCGAGAGAGGCTCGGACTTGAAGTTGGAGAGCGCCTGCATGCGCTTCCGACCCAATTCGGAGATAAAAAGAAAAGAACTTTCCTTCCCGGCGCCCTGCACACGATTATCCCTGTCCTCAAATCGGATAAGGATTTCAAAGAGCGATATAAAGGAGCGAAGGTTAAAAAGAAGGCCATCGCATTTTCCCGAGCCGATGGTGAGAATGCCATCAGGGAAATGGTCGCGCTAGCGGCTCAGACATACAGGAATTCACCGCCGCCGCCTTCAGATTTTGAATTTGCAGTGGAGGTGAAGGGCAATAAAACTGCCCTCATTGCAGTCTATCTCCCGAGCGATGAGGCTGAAGAATATCTGTACAAGCCCGCGCCGGAGGGATGGGTGCCTACTGGCATCATCGGCATGCTTGAGCAGAAGATGCGCAACTATGAACGGGCAGTGAAAGAAAACATCCCGTTCAGATGGTGGGACAGATATGCGGAAGCGTATATCAAGCGCTCGATGACCGAAAGCCCTCGTGCGCCTATCTTGCGCCGCCTCGAGCGCAAAGACAGCATGGAGGCCAAGGCTGACGCTGCGCTCAATCGACGAGCAAACCGCGAGGCAATCGAGCTCGTCAACCAGGCGGCGTCACAGGTCCCGGTTATGTCTGAGGCAGAATTCGATCGAGAGTTCCCGGCAAAACAGTTCGAGCGTCTCTCTGTACCAAGTGTGGCTAGGCCCGTCATCAGTAAGGTCGATCCTGACCGGATCGTTGGCTACAAGTACACGCCTGTCAGCAAAGATGGGAGCATCGTTCGTCAAATTGCGCCCAGGAATGTGACCCCCGAGCGCAGCAAGCGATCGATGATGGCACGTTACTATGCGGTGCAGCTGCGGACGCTGTTTACCGAAGAGGTTCTTTCTCGCCCCGAAAAGATGAAGAGCCTCATGTATCCCCACTTGGACGAGTCTTCGAGGGTGGGAGCATCGGTTCAGCCGCTTCGCCAAGGAGACCTGCAATGGCCTAGGTTGGCTCAGTTTGCTGTCGTCAATTCCCGCGACAAAAGCGTGGGGCTCTACATCGTATTCCCCAAAAAAGTCGCTGTGACGGGCGACAAAGATGTGCCCGCTGTAATCAAGATGGTCCGATCCAGCCAGGCGATCACAGACTACGAGCTCATGCGTGCGCGCGTTGCCGCCCGCTGGGTTGCAGACGTGGAAAACCAATCAAACAAATGGGCCCCTGCCATTCGGGCTGCGATCGAGCGTAAGCCAATCAAAAATCCGAGCCCCAAGCTTCGCACCATTGATCCAAGCAAGTACGTGTTCGTCGAATTTGAGCCATTGCTAGGCAAGGGTATCAAAGAAGGCATCGTAAAAGAGACGAGAGTACCCGGCCAAGTAGAGCGGCCCTCTGGTCATCCTGGCTTGCGAAAGATGCTCCGCCGCAACCTCGAGTACGATTTTTTCGCCATTCCAAAGTCCAAGGTATCGACGAAGTACATGCGATACAACAAACCGTACGAGCTGTACTTTGATGGTGAGACGATATTCATCAATACACCGGAAGAAACCATCAAAAGCCTTGTGCGCCTGTCGCCATCTGGTGTACCGCAGCCAAAGTCTGCGACAGGAGTGCCGCGCTCTTCGAAGCTGACCTCCCAAGTCCGGCGCGTTATGCACGAGCTCCACATGAATCCGAAATCGCTAGAAGAGCACATCCGTGCCGAACAGGCGAGTATCCGGGCAAAGATGTCACCACCGGAGATCGAAGATCTTCAAGGCAGGCTCGATCGTTACCAGCAAAACCAGGACGGTCGAACTTTGCGGGCTTTAGTCAAAAAGGCGCAAGAAGCGAAGCGAAGCCCAGATCGACGGGTTTCGAAGAAGGCGCATGACGTCTTGCGAGAACTTAGGCGGAACAAAGGCTGAGTATGAGAATCGCTCCAAAGACACGATCTGTGTTCGATGAATACGCTTCGTCTGACATGATCAACCTGCGTCAACTCGCGGGCAATTTTGCCACGGCCGGCGTGGCGGCTGGAGCGGCTGCTGAGGTGGAAGCAAAATTGCACATCCTTCGCCGGATCGAGAAGCAAGGATTCCCATCGAGCCTGGCTGTCGGAGGAAAGATGTACAAAGTCCCCGAGCTCATTTCGGCATACAAGAAGATACAAAAAGATATTGATCGACTGCTTGCGCAGCACGGGACAGGCTTTACCGAAAACCACTGAGGTGAAACATGGGCAGATTTTTCAAGTCCCCAAGCAAATATTGGGACGAGAATGAAGAAGAGAAAGACCTTTTCGAAGACTCGCCAGAAGACATTATAGAAGAGGATGAGGAGGTCGACGAAGACGACGAAGAAGAAATATTGCAAGCCATCCGACGTGGAGACTACAAGCCGAAGAAGTCCGACCCATGGACTTGGCACGTGTTGTACGCCACAAATCGCGATCTAGAATCGTTGAGCAAGAATACGCATGATCTTTCAAGCCAGAGAAGTAAGTCGAAAAGGCATCAAGAGTAAGCCTTATGACGCCTATCCGGTCTACAACATTTACGCAGACGGGGATTACATCGGTCCAGCAATTTGTCGACATGATGATATGTGGTTCGTTCCCTGGCCAATGCTCGAGTGCCTTGTGGGCCGTAGACATTTTCGATCCCTCAAAGATGCGGCACGTCACATCTACGTAGCACGCGAAAAGCAGCCTGAAAAGCACCGCGCTTGGGTCTTGCAGATCTCGATGCATTTTCCCGATGGGGAAAATGGCATGCTCGAGGTCAATGGTATTGAAGACTATCAGGCAGCTATGAAGCTTTTGGCGGCCCTTCGCAAGCATGTGGAGTCTACTGGCAAAAGAAGGATTTCTTTGGATAATATGTTCAAAATTTCGGACATGACGAAGAGTCGCGTTGAGAAGGGCGTACGAGCCTTGGTAGAGCGCGGTTTTTTGACGCCGCGAGTAGGCAGGGGTGATTACGACATCAACATTCGTAGCAAGAGCCGGGTAAAAAAGCGCCTGTTTGATTTTGCATGAAGCGATACAAGTCAGCCAAGGCCTTCGGCGACGCTGTCGTCAAGGCAGTACACACTGAGGAGGCTTATGTCATCTTGGGCCCCTTGATTGCGCCCAAGCCGACAAGCTGGTCTCGGGGTGGCTGTTGCGCCTTGGCGCTTGCGCTCCATGAGCTGCGGCCGGCTGAGCTACGGATGATCGTGCGCCGCGGTAAGCCTGTGCACGTCGTCTACGTCGATGGTGACACGTACATCGACGCGGAGGGACCTCAGACGCTCGACGAGCTCGAGGCGCGTTGGTCTTTGCCGCGAGCGCCTGCACGTGTCCACAAGCTCGACAAACTCATGCTCCAACGCGCTGGGGTCAAATGCCCGCCGCCAGGCGCACTGGTCGAGTATCTCGAACAACGCGTTGGGCGGCTCCAAAACCCCTCTGGGGCTACACCGGTCAACAGGGCCCTGTACGAAAAGGTCAAGGCAGAAGCGAAGCTCAAGTTCGATGTGTACCCATCGATCTACGCGAACAGTTGGGTCGTTCAAGAGTACAAGCGACGTGGGGGGAAGTATCGCGGTGTTGGGGCCGGTCTGACCAAGTGGTACGCAGAAAAATGGGTCGATCTTGCGCGCTCGACCGATAAGCAAGGGCGCGTCAAAAAGTGGGTCGAGTGCGGTCGGCCAAAAGCAGGTAAGCGCGCCTATCCCAAGTGCGTGCCCCTTGCCAAGGCGAGGAGCATGTCGCCCAAAGAGCGCAGATCTGCCATCAAGCGCAAGCGTAAAGTCGAGCGAAAGACGCCGCTGCGTTCAAAGTCAGGTGGGTCGCGCAAGCCGAAGATGGTCAAGACCTACACGAAGCCCAAGACGAAATCACAAGCCCAAAAGCGCAAGCGCGTGGATGCAGCCATCGAAAAACGGCGCAAAGAAGTTGAGCGCCAAAAGGTTCTAAAAGAAGTGGCACGCAAATCAAATCCTGCAGCGAAAAAGAGGCGCGTCCACAAGCTCGAGAAGCAGATGGAGGCCGCTGGTAAGGGGGCTGCGGTGGGCACGGCAGTCGGGGGCATCGCCCTGATGCCGCTTGGTCCTGCTGCGAGCTTGGCAGGTGCTGCGACAGGCTCTTACGTAGGAGGCAAAGTCGCCGCGAAGCGTGCGGCGAAAAAACACAAGGAGGAAGTGCGCCGCAAAAAAGCGCAAGCCAACCCGCGCCCTTTCGACAATCGTCCGCACAATTGGGACGAAGTGCTGATTCGCAAGGGCGCCGTATGCAAAACGCGCGGGCAAATCCTTGGCCACTACATGAAGCACCGTAAAGACATCTGGCCGTTCTTGAGAAACCAGTTCGTCATGGTGATCTTCGCTCCGTCCAAAAACAAATTCGTCCGTAGGCGTAACGGGCCAGACGGTGAATATATCAAGCTGACCAAGCTCAAGGGGGTGGACGATCCGTCCAGCTTTGAGTACTGGATCAAGCGTCGCGTCATCGAGTTTCATCCGACTTTGATGAGTAAGCGTACACAGCTCGTATGGATTGATATGGACGCGCATGAGAGCAAAAGTGACAAAGCGATGGCCAAGGCGCTGCGTAAAATGAAGGCTTCCGTGCCCGGCGTCAAGAAGGTGCTGCGCAAGCTCGGAGCCAAAAAGCTGCATGTATATCACTCTGGAACGGGGCGAGGTATGCACGTCGAAGGCATGCTCGATTCGCCGCGCGATGTCGATGCGTTTCGCAAAAAATTACGCGAGGCGCTGCATGAGCATTTTGCGAACGATCCAGATGTGCTGGCCAAGGGCACTGCGAAAGCTGGCCAGGTGAAGCTAGATACCTCCACGTTGCACCGCCTTGGGTCGCTTCGAGCGCCATACTCGATGACCGTCCAGGGCGGGTACAAGAAGCCGGCATGAATCCGATCTCTTTCATGCGCCTGCGCAAGGCGCCAGATCTGGCCAGCATCGAGAAGTTGTATGGCGCAAGAGATTTGACTGTCGAAGAAAAATACGACGGATTTAAGCTCTTGGCAACGATGACGAAATCCGGGAAGTTGAAGCTCTATACGCGTCGAGGTAAAGATGTGACAAGTAGACTTCCAGAGTTTGCGGAAAAACTGAGTCGACATCTCAAGCCAGGCGACGCGATCTTAGGGGAGATCGTTTACCAGATCGGCAATGAGCAAAGTCTTCAGGCGGTGCAATCTATCGTCGGCAGCAAGAACCCCAAGCGAGCCGCCAAAAGAGCTAGAGACCTCGGCGGCAAGCTGATCTTTTACGCATACGATATTTTGGCGGCCGAAGGGAATGTCATCACATCTAAACCCCTTTCGTTTCGGAGAAAGGCCCTCAATCAAAAAATCCCAGCGCGAGGTGATGTGCGCAGGGTGAAGGTATATCCATGGGGGTCGCGAGACCGAGCGATCAAGAGCGCGCTGGCTCATGGCGGTGAGGGAATCGTCATCAAGCCGAAGAGCGCGCCATATTTTTGGCGCGCGAAGGGGCAGCTCGAGCCCTGGGGCGATTGGTATAAATTCAAGGCAGGCCTCAAGTACAAGACAGACGATGTTATTTTGACCTCGTATACAAAAGGGAAAGAAAAGCTCATTTTCCGAGCGGAGCAGATCGTTGAGCCTGCTAGCAAGCGCTTGTTTGTGGGCAAGCTCTCGGGCCTAGACAAAGCGACAGAGCGAAAAATCGCTAAAAAGCTCGACAGAGGTGAGGAAGTCTTGGTAGAGGTGTCTTTCCAAGAGCGCTACCCATCAGGCAAGATGCGGCACATGGGCTGGGTGCGCGAACGGCCCGACAAGCCGGTCTCCAGCGCAACATTTGATCGCGGCAAAGAGACGCGACAAATCAGAAAGCGATTGAGGTAGAATGAGTCGCATGAGCTCCGCATCGCAATGGGTCGTGGTGACGCAGACGCCAAAGTCTCGTCTCGTGTCCCGCCCCTTCGCCATGCCTGCCGCCGCGAACGCAGAGATGCTTGATCGTACGGCTCGTGGCGAAAAGCGCGTCATGTTCATCATGGAAGCCGACTTGGCTGAGGCGTTGCCGAAACGTCGCAAGCAAAGAAAGCTCGAGCAAAACCCAAGGCGTTCGAAAGTCAAAGACGCTCTGGCCGCCGAAGCGCTTCGCTATCCAAATTTCAAAGATTTTGCAGAGCGATATTGGAACGATTGCGCCCGCGGCATCTACTGGTACGGGACCAACGATCCGACGTTCCGATTCGGGCAGTATGAGCGCCGTCAGGCAGCGAAGAAGAAGTTCGTACTCCATTGCGGCCCCGAAGAGGCGACAAAAGACGGCGAGAAATACGCCGTCGAAATGAATGTCAACGGACTGCGCCTCGGAGTCATGAACATCAAGCGGACGGAGGCCGGTGCTCAGGTCCGTGTGATGCGAGGTCTCGACGCGATTCGTATCATGCGCATCATGCCGAGAGATAAGGCGATGCGCGCTTATCGATACGCGCTTGGCCTTTTACCCTCGAGCAAGACAGAGCTTTACAAGTTTTGGAAAACAGCTTGGCAAAAGCAAAAGGCCAAAGAGGAAAAACAAGCCAAGGCGGCCAAACGCAAGGCTGAGCGCGAGGCGAAGCGCACCGCTCGCCTTGAGAAGAAGGCGAAAAAGCAGGCAAAGAAAAGTACGAAAAAGCGGACTGCAAAAAAATCCTCCAAGACAGCCAAGAGAAACCCTGTACCAGTGAGGCCTAGGCTAGTGCCTTTCAATGTTAATGTTCCGGGAGGAGACTGAGATGGCAAAGATCAAGATGGTGATGATCGCGCCGCCGCTTTTGACGCAGCGCGTGCAAGAGTTCGTAGACCTCACTAAGTCTCCCGCGTTCTTTTGCCACGTGCTATATGCGGCAAAAGAATTCATTCACCGTATGGCCTCATACGGTGGAGACGATGTATCCGATGAATGGACATCGGATGCGCAGGCGATCTCCGATCGCCTTGTAGACCACCTCAACCTTTGTGAGAGCAAGGACGCTGAGGCTCTCAAGGAGATTTACGACGAGCTTTTGACCGGTGAAGCTCCGCTGCTCAATGACGTATGGCATCTCGCGAATGCGCTTGGTGACGAAATGCTCAACAGCGCGCCTGAAGAACGCAGGGTGCAAGAGGCGGCAGACTGGAAAGAGTATCTCCAAGATTCGCTGGTTGACTTTTGGTCCATGAGCGGCGCCGAGGGTGGGAGGCGCTTCGCGGCAGCTACCTGGTCAGCATGGTATTACGGAGAAGAAGAAAGCGAATTCCAGAAGTATATTGAAAATGAAAAGAAAGAAACGGTCGAAGGCACAGTAGATTACATAATCGAAGAAACGTGGAATCCTTTCGCAAAACGAGTAAAAGAGGGCGCTAGAAACGTTGGGTTGGGATTGGCCATTGGCCTCGGGGCGGGCATTTTGCTTTGGCTCGCCTACGCTGCGACGAAAAGCGCAGGCAAAGTTGCTGCAGTTGCGACGCCTCAAGGGCGCGCCGCATCGATGGTCCTCGGTAGGCGCCGATAGCGGCTTGACGGCCTTCGAGGCCAGTGCTATGAAACGCATAGGGCCCGCATCGGTATCCGCGGGTAAGGTCTATGCAACCACTATATCCTCGGCGCGTACCGTATGCGTCAAGGCCGCTGATCGGCATCGATATTGAAACCAACGGCCTCAAGCCGGGCTTTCATGAGATCATCGAGCTCGCTCTAGCGCCGCAAGATAGATCTAAGCAGCCCTGGGTGCGTCGGTTCAAGATGCGTTATCCAAAACGCTCCCAAGAGCAGGCGCTTCGGGTCGCAAAGTACAATTTGGCTGACTGGTCAGATGCGGTTTTGCTCGAGGATGTCTGGCCAGAGTTCGAAGGTCTCATCAACGGGGCTACGTTGGTAGGGCACAATATTGCCGGCTTTGACGATCCAATGATCAAGGGTCAAGCGCTCATGCTCGGTTTTGAAGAGCGGTTGGATACGGTCCGATACGACATCATCGACACCCAGATTTTGGCGAGAACATTTTTAGTTGATGAAGGCCTCAAAAGCCTGAGCCTCAAAGCGTGCAGAGAGTTTTTTGGCAAGGATTACGTGGGTGCGCACGCAGCGTACGACGATGCTCTCATGGCGATCGAGCTTTATGAGGACATCAAGAACCGAATCAAGTATCATGGCAAGCCGCGGCAAGAGAGTTTGTTTTGAAGCTCCCGAAGGCCTACTCTGATCTGATGAGAAAGACTCCGTCGTTGGGAGACCCACAATTCGGAAAGACGCATGACGCAATGCGAGATCTCATATCGCTAGCCGACGCAATCATCACAGAGATTGAACTTGAGGCGCGAAAATCGGGAACGATTGACAAGATCCGCGAGTGGAAGAAAAAGAAAAAACACCTCGACTCACGACTACAAAAATGAGTGAACGAAGAACATATATTCCCAAGACGCGCCCTAAAAAACCTGGCGCCACCCCCATCCAAAAGCGAATTAGCTGGTCGCAGGGGCTAAGAAACAACGACATCATCAATATTCTTCAGTGCAAATTGATGGAGGCTCGGGCGCCCATGCCGCAGCGAACAGAGGTAGACCTGCTCCCCGAACTCGTTCACGAGATCAAGCACCGTCTCACTGAGTATGACAAAATGATCGGAGATTTGCCGAAAGCAAAGCAAAAAAGCTATGACGACTTTTACGACGAAGGTGAAGAGGGGGAAGAAGACCAAGATTAATGCCGCGAGGCCAGAGGTCATCTTGGTCATACGCAAGGGCCTAATCGAACTCGGAGGTGATGCCTGGTTCGACTGTCGGGATCTGGCTCGCAAGGTCGCTGAAAAAGGCGGCGAAAAAGATCTCGCGTACGAGGTGGGCACACTGACCCCGGATCTCGTAAAGCTGGGGCTCATCGAGTACCAATGGGTTTGGGATCGTGGCAGACGCATACACTACAGGTCTGTGGCTACAGAGCCTTTGTTGCGCGAAGTGTTCGACCAACCCCAGCCTGAAGCGGATGATGAAAAACCAAAGAAGAAGAAGAAGAAGAAGAAGCTAGTATGCTGTGACGCTCAAGACCTTGTAAGGCTCAAGAGCGGTCGTAAGAAATGCCGAAACTGCGGCAAGAAGTTTGGAAAGAAAAAGAAAAAGAAGGTAGAACCATGAGCCACGTCAACAAAGTATTCGTGCTAGGAAACCTTGGTCGGGACCCAGAGCTGCGCTATACAGAGGGCGGCAAGCCAGTGGCCCGTCTGTCCGTCGCTACAACTCGTCGGTGGACGAATCGCGAAAGCGGTGAAACGGTCGAGGAGACGGAGTGGCACCGCGTGTCTGTTTGGGGTAAGCAGGCAGAGATGTGCGATAAATTTCTCTCTAAAGGAAACAAGGTCCACGTCGAAGGTCGTTTGCGCACCTCGAGTTGGGACGACAAGGAGACGGGTAAAAAGCGCTACTCGACCGAGGTCGTTGCGGAGAACGTTGCTTTTTTGACCATGGATCAGCATCAATCTGGCGGCGGCGGATACCAAGCGCAGCCTTCGGGGCCTGCCCAGGCGAATTCAACTCCACCTCAGGAAACGCCGGCCCAAGAAGCTGACGACGATGACATTCCGTTCTGAAGAAAATGCCATGCTCGATACGATTCAAAAGTTGAAGAAAACTATTACGGACGAACAAAGGCAGAGCCTTGAGAGCATTCTCAAGGATGTCTATCCAGTGTTTGCTAAAGCGCTTGAGTCATCCAGTGAAGATGACGCGAAATCGTCTGTAGCCGAATTCACAGCTTGCCTTCGGAGGGCACCCCTCAAGGCACTCAAGCTGAATCGGATGCTGACAAAAGAGCAAAAATCTCTCGTCTACGATCTCATGCCCGATGACGATGACGATGACGATGAGGAGGATTGATGAGTAAACTTCGTAAACGCAGGTCTATCTCGGTGCGAGAGGATGTCTACCTTGCCGTCAAGGCAATGATGGAAGATCAGAACATGTCCGCCTCTAGCATCGTGACCAAGCTTATCGAGACGCACCTCGAGCCGAAATATCTCGGCATGGGCAAAGACAGGGCTCAGAACCTTTATGATAAGAGGCTCAGAGAGAGTCAGTCGCAGTCACTGACGTCGCACAAAGATATCGTGATCGACCACCCGATCGATCACACCAAGCCACCCGCGCCTCCACCTAGTTTGGCAATGGATAAAGAAGAGATCAAAAAGAAAAGAGAAGGTCTTGCTTTTCCACCCGCTGAAAAGAAAATGGTCCCCAAGAAAGATCTTGGAGAAGACGATTTTTATGGCGGTGTAAAGAGTTTTTGATAGAAATCTCACGAAGGATATGCAAATGTGCGACGCACGCCGAATGTGCGTGGTACAGTACTCGTTATGCGTTTTCGTTCGGAAATGCTCATGGTTGCAGCCGGTCTATTTTTGATCGGTTGTCCTGCAAAAGAAAAACAAGAGCATCTCCCCGCAAGGGAAGACTCTGTTCCAGCTCGCGTGGAGCCAAAGAAAACAAAGGCTCCAACGCAATCGGCTCACTTTTCAGAGCCAAAGAAAAACAAGCGTGAGCCGGCTTTTCCATCGACATCTCACCCTCGAGATTTGTTTGACTGGAGCAAGGCGGTGCATGAACCGTACGGTGAACGGCCAAAGTTCACACAGGGCATGCAGCGACGAACCAAGGAGCTGCACAAGATCGTAGTGAAGCACTTAGGGGGCTCGCCTAGAGCTGCCGCACTGCTCGAGCTCATCTCCTTGCGAGAGATCAGCCATCACGGCTCTCAGCGTCCTTTTGATGGTCGAGGCATCGTCCATCGCCTTCAGCCCGACCGGGAGGGTGCGCAAGAGTCCTGGCACAAAATGGGCAAGAAGTATGCCAAGGTTAATCCACTGTATGAGGATTTGGATATCTGGCTGTCATATGGGCCACAAGGAATGAACAGTCCACTGTTTTTGCACACCTGGGATGTGGAGGGTGACCCCCGTATGCTGGGAGATACGGTGATCGCAGACCTGACCTATTTGCGCGCCGCACGCAAAAATATGGGCAAACTACAAAGCGAAAGAGGCATCCGGTGCTGGGCGTACGACCCCGAAGGGCAATACACGGAACGCTTCAACATCAAAAAGAACACGATTCGCAAGATTTTGCGCTCTAAAGTTCTTCGAGATGAGAATGGTAAAGCCATGACGCGGACCGTCCCCGTCTGCGGCCCAGAGAGCTTTACGGATATCGATGGCGATGGACGAGAAGAAATCGTCCATCGCGACGACCAAGGTCGCATCGTTCTCGGCCCCGACTACTCCTGCGTGGCGCCCACCTGGGAGTTCATCCACCGAGCAACTTCTGGCGGCAAGCTGTGCCCCCCATGGGACCAAGACCAAAGCGCAGCATGGTACATGCGACAATTCCGCCGCCGCGCAGAACGCGCTGGGCTTGATCCATACGAACTCGTCACGCAAAAAGATCTCGGCTCAGAGCCCGATGGCGACCAGTACGAGCTTTGGATGAGCATCTGGGATGATGCCCTCGAGAAATTCGAAGAGCCGCCCATGGATTGGGGCACGCAAGAGGTTGCATCAGCACCCGTGAACTGAAAAGATGGGGCCGGGTCAGCCTACGCCGACCCGGCCCCCGCACTTAGGAGCCGCCTGTGCAGTACGAACTCCCTCCCCTCCCATACGCCGTCAATGCCCTCGAGCCTCACCTGAGCGCTGATGCCGTTCGACGACATCGCGAAAAGCATTGGGAAGGGTACATCAAAAAGCTCAATGAGTTCGCTGAAGTCAAGTCGGCCTCCGATGAAACGCCGCTCGAAATGTTCGTCATCCGTGGTGCGAACATGACCAAGCCAAAGCAAAGCGGATGGCTTGCGCCTGGACCTCAATCAACGCCGCTGTTCAATATGGCTGCGCAAGTCTACAACCACGGTTTTTTTGCACACAGCCTTTCGCCCAACGGCGGCGGTGAGCCCGAAGGCGAAATCCTGCGAGGCATTCGTCAACAATACGACACCGTGGCATCGTTCAAAGAACTGGTAAAACGAGCGGGTATGGACCTGTTCGGATCTGGTTGGGTGTGGATCGTGATAGATGACGACCGCCTCGAGATCAAAAAAGGGCCAAACGCCTCGACGCCGCTTGCCTATGGCATGGTGCCTCTTTTGTGCATCGATGTTTGGGAGCACGCTTATTACGAAGACTACAAGAGCGATCGGGGCGCTTATCTCGACGCGGTGCTCAACCACCTCATCAACTGGAAGTTTGCGAACGACAATCTAGTCCATGTAGGCGAGGTGGAAGAGGCTTGATTTTTTAGCGCGGCGGAGGCATCGTCTGCGCGATGTATTTTCGCTTCATCGTTCCCGGAAAACCGCGCGGCTATGTAGCGACGACATATAAGAGCAAATTCAAACGAGGCTTTGATGCTGACGCTTACAAGTCGTACCTTCGCTACGCAGCATACTGCAAGCATGTACGAAGATGCGCTCGCGCAGCAGGCCTTGAACTCCCGATTGTTTCGAGCTCCGAAAATCCACTCATCATCAAGACGATCGCGTACTTCAAAAATGGAGTCCACGCAGACCCGGAGAACATACGCAAGGGCATTGCAGACGCGCTTTGTTACAACGAAAAAGGGAGCAAGAACAAGCGCAAAGGCAAAGACAAGTGGATTGGCGGCTCTTTTCCGCCGCCTCGGTACGACCCTGATAATCCCCGCGTCATTGTGATCATCAAAACGTATGACCCGCCAGAACATATAGCACCGGACATGATTGTCCCGTCGAAGCGGAAGAAAAAGAAGAGGAAAAATAGCAAATGAAATCTCAGCTCGTTACACCAGACGGAAAAGTTTTCGACCCCGAAACGCTGGAGTCGCTCGGCCAAGAAGAAAAGGTAAAGCGGCTGTATGAGCTGACCCAAAGCGGCATCAAGCTCAAGACAGATGAAAAGCCGAAGGACGCGCTAGATCGAGCCTTGATGCAGGTCCGAGAGAGCTACGGGCAACAGGTCATGGCGCAGATGGTCTCGGAGGGGGCATCCAAAGAAGACGCGTACATGAAAGCTCAAGTCATGGTCGGGAATCTGGCGAACCCATTCCAATTCGAACCAGCTGCACGGGCCGTGTTCTTGGCCATGGTCGAGGAGATTCATTACCTTCGAGGGATTGTTGATCAGCTTTCTGCACGAGTTGCTGAGATTGATGGCAAAGAGATTGAAGATCCTGGCCCGTTGCCGGAGGCTAAATGAGATACGCATACTCCCCAGATGAAAACCAGTTCACCGTCATCCTTTTTGCGTTTTGTGTAGTTTTCTTCCTCATCGTCTTGGATTACGAGGAAAAAATTACAAGACTCGAAGGAAGGGTCGAAGTATACGAATCTCAAAATCCTAAAATCTTGGAACGTTCGGAAGACTCTGCAATTCGGCAAGAGCTTCGGATGTGCCAAGAAGACTATCAGTGGTGCGAGGGCGAGCTGTCCACGCTAGAAAACGAAATAAACCAGATTGTCGACGATATTGCCGACGAAATGTCAGAGGAATATGCAAAGGTGCCCTATGACGAGCCGCCCTGCTAAATCACAAAGCAACATTTTCAACGACCCAAACTTCCGCTTCGATGAATCGAAGTT
>Ga0180430_10003131_pt1 | contig 14431 bp, 14 predicted proteins | sample SS_ome_9_FD_132999 | JGI IMG/M metagenome (GOLD analysis project Ga0180430, IMG submission 132999) | Hypersaline lake sediment archaeal communities from the Salton Sea, California, USA - SS_1_S_2 metaG | ecosystem: Environmental > Aquatic > Non-marine Saline and Alkaline > Hypersaline >... | reverse complement strand
TTCGCTCTGAAAGGTGGAAACGATCAACTGTCCGGTGTAGGCATCCCAGTTGGGAAAAACAATGGTTCTGTCTCCGGGCCGGTCAAAAAACAGCGGGGAAAAATCCAGGGATGGGGCAGGGGGCCGGGCAGCGGCCTGAAAATGGTTGGTAAACGCCCGCACCGCCGCCTCGATCCGTGTTTCATACCCCACACTCGAGTCGTGTTCATCCAGTTCCAGCACCAGATACGGCTTGCTGCTTTGTTCCATGATCTGCTTGAAGTAATCCACGCCGAACGCATCTGGAGAGCATCTGAAAGAAGTGATATAAACCGGATACAGCCCTTCGGTCAAAGCAGCGGCATAGGCGGATTCCAGGATTCGTGCCGCATATTTCCAGTGAATTTCATCCAGCAGCGGGCGGATGGGGGACAGATCCAGATCGGATGTGTCCAGCATGTCCTGAAAAAAAGTCTGGACCCCCATTTTTTCAAACATCTGGGGGATATGATGGTTCATGGTGTCGGCGAGCACCGTGTAGGGGCGCCCCAGCAGCAATACTTTGACACCGTCCATCTGCCGGGTCCGGGTCTGAGACAGGGAGGCCAGTCTTGCCTGTTCGTTTTTTTTGAATTCCATGGCCTTGTCCCAGGCAGAATGAATATCGAAAAACGACAGAAAATGATGAGACGTCACCGGTTTCAGGGCCTGGTACAGTGCCATTTTGGTGTGAAACCCGGTATACAGGTACTTGATGGTGGGCATGATCAACCGGTCTTTGGCTCCGTCATCCAGGCAGGCCATCACCGACGGAGTGAACTGGGTGTAGTAGCAATGCTGGCGCCGGATCCCTTTTTGTTGGTTTTTTTCTTCAAAATAAAACGGCAGAAACACGTACGGGGCTTTGTTCAGAAGATGGGCCACGTGGCCATGCAACGCCATGACCGGGGCGCAGAATTCCGCTTTGGCCAGGGTTTTGCCTAAAGCCACCGGCTGTTTTAAATGGCGGCTGACAATGGTTCGGATGCCCAGAAGAGAAAAGAACATCTCCCAGAACGCCAGGTCTTCAAAAAGATGAAGAGCAGCCGGGATACCGATGACCGGGGCATCCGGACCGGGTGTTTCCTTTGAGACGGGGCGCGTGAAAGGCTTTCTCAGATTTTTCATGCTGTTCCGGGTGTCCGGGGACACCCGTTTTTGAGTCTCATAGTCCCTGCCGCACAGAAACCCGTATGCCTGGGGCTGTCCATCCACATCGGCGATGGTGATTTTGCAGTGATTGCTGCACAGCTGGCACACTTCCTGGCGGACCGGAATGGTTTTGCGCCACAGATCAAAGCCTCGGAATGCGGACTGTTTCAAACCCTGTTCAACAGCCAGCAGGGCGACACCTAAGGCCCCGGTCAGATGGCAGAGCTGGGACACATGGATCGGCTTCTGCAGTTTTTGTTCAAACGCCGCCACCAGGGCCCGGTTTCGGGCCGTAGCCCCCTGGAACAGGATGCAGTCGCCGATGTTGCCCACGGTGGCCACCTTTGTCAGGTAATTGTCTCTCACCGAATGAAGCACGGACGCCAGAATTTCCCTTTGCTCAAATCCTTCGGCAAAAAAATAGTTGATGTCCCGCTCCATGAACACCGTGCACCGGTCACTGGAAACCGGGGCTGAGATGCCTTCGGCCCGGTCCGAATACTCCGACAAAGGACAGGCCAGTTTCTGGGCCTGTTCCTCGATGAAACTGCCGGTGCCGGCCGCACACACGGTGTTCATCACCGATGCGGTGACCCGTCCGTCCCTGAGCAGGGTGAATTTGGCATCCTGTCCCCCGATCTCGATGATGGTATCCACATCCGGGTTCAGGTTTACGGCGGCAGTGGCATGGGCGGTAATCTCATCGGGTTCTAGATCCGCACCGATCACCCGTCCGCTGATCCGGCGACCGGACCCGGTAGTGCCGCACCCGGCAATGGTCACGTTCAGCCGATTGCGGGCAATCCAGTCATCCATGACCTTGAAAACGGTCTGCACCGCCTGGACCGGGCGGGAAGCGGTTTTGGTATAACACCCGATCACCGGTACCAGGTCTTTGGTAATCAAAAGGCTTTTGGTGCTGGTCGATCCCACATCAAGCCCCAGAAACGCGCCGGACAGGCCCACCCGGGAAGGGTCGGTATAAATTTCCACCTCAACCCCGTCAGCCACGAATGTCTCAAAACAGGAAAACTCCGGATAATCAGATAAGGCAAGAGACAGCGGGGGATACCGGTAACTGTCTTTTTTGACGGTATCTGTGAAAAACGCCCGGGGGGAGTCAAAGGTGTGGTTTGCCATCTTTTTGTCGGGCATCTCATCGGCCAGACACAGGGCCGCGCCCAGGGCTCCGTAGACCCCGGCACAATCGTCAATGGTCAGTGTCACATTCAGCAGCGACTCCAGATACCTTGTCACGGAACGGTTTTGGGACACCCCGCCGCAGAAAATGATTTTTCCGGTAAAGTTGTCTGCCTTGAACAGGGTATTGGCGATATTTTTGGCCAGCCCGTAACACAGACCATCACAGATCTGCGCAATATTGTATCCCTGCTGCTGGGCATGAATCAAATCGGTTTTGGCGAACACTGCACACCGGGTGGCGATGTCGGGCCGGTCCTGCCGGTTGGTCATGGCGTATTCACTGATTTCATGTGAGCCCTGCAAGTTCAGGCGCCGGGCCTGCTGGTCCAGAAAACTGCCGGTACCTGCGGCACAGGAGGTGTTGTGCCGGGCCCCGGTATAGTTGCCGGTGTCGTCAAACAGGCTTAAGGAGAACTTTTCCCCGCCCACATGAAGCAGTGCATCAAACGACGCTCTGTATAAAAATTTGGCGGCCCGGATCAGGGCCACCTGATCGTCATACCGTTCATGACAAAAGACAAACCCGGGTGTCGCATCCGTGACAGCCACATGCGTCACCGACCTCATCATTTCATGAGACAGCAGCACTGTGAGACATTTTTTGACATCCCCGTGATGAAACACACCGGCTTTGTGAATCAGTTTTTTCTGCCCGTCAATCACTGCAATGCTGACAGAAACAGAACCGATATCGATTCCCGCAATCATATCATTCATTTCATTTCCGGCTGTAAAAATTTTTCCTGCATCCGTTTCAACAATATGGATATAGGTATTGTTTTTTGGGTTTTGTGTCAATCCAATATTCCCCATTCTTCTATTTCTTGTTTTTTATGATGAATTCAGGTATAAGGCTGAAAATGATGATCACTCGATTGATAGAAGCTGTTGGAAGTCCATTTTCCACACATATCGAATCCACGGGCCGGCTGATCCGGTTCTTTCTTGGCGGCCTCAGGCAAATACCGGTTTTGCCGCTTCAGTTCGGAAAAACCATGGATCAGGTCTTGTTCATCGGGGCCAAATCCCTGTTCGTCATTCTTTTGACCGGGCTGTTTACCGGCATGGTACTGGGGCTTCAGGGATATTACACCCTGGTGACCTTTGGATCGGAAGCCGCCCTGGGGGGGGCGGTTGCACTGAGCCTGATCCGTGAACTGGGGCCGGTTCTCACGGCCATCATGATCACTGCCCGGGCCGGGTCTGCCATGGCAGCGGAAATCGGTGTCATGCGCATGTCCGAACAGATTGACGCGCTGATTACCATGCAGATCGACCCGATCCGGTTCCTGTTTACCCCGAGAATTCTGGCCGCACTGATCAGTTTTCCGCTGTTGACCTCTTTTTTCGACGTGGTGGGCATCTTTGGAGGGTTTCTGTCCGGGTCCATGTTGATGGGAATCAATGAAACCGTTTATATGGACAAGGTGATCCAGGCTGTCAAAGCCATGGATATCTGGGGTGGGTTTATCAAATCCATCGTGTTTTCCCTGGTCGTGACCACCATCTGCTGCTACAGAGGATTTTACGCCCATATGAACCACCAGGGCCAGTCCGGCGCCAAAGGCGTGTCCCTGGCCACGACCAGTGCGGTGGTCCAGTCGTGCATCTGTATTCTGATATTTGATTATGTGATCACCTCTTTTCTGGTATAAGTCATGACACAGCCTTTTATTGAATTCAAAAACGTCAAAAAACGGTTCGGCAACCTGGAAGTTCTCAAGGGGATCGATCTGACCATAGACAAAGGCACCATCACTGTAGTGATCGGCAAGAGCGGCTCGGGTAAGTCCGTATTGCTCAAGCATATCGTGGGCCTGATCAGAGAGGATGAAGGGGATCTGCTGATCCAGGGCAAGTCTTTGAACCGGCTTTCCAAAAAACAGGCCATGCAGTTCAAAAAAAACATGAGTTACATGTTTCAGGACAATGCCTTGTTCGATTTTTTGACGGCATTTGAAAACATCGCACTGCCGCTGAGGGAAACCACAAAGATGACCGATACACAGATCCGGAAAAAAGTTCATGACCGCATGGACCGGCTGAGTATTGAGGGCATCGACCATAAATACCCGTCTGAACTGTCCGGCGGTATGCGCAAGCGGGTGGCCCTGGCCCGGGCGCTGGTGACGGATCCGGAACTGATTCTGTTTGACGAACCCACCACGGGTCTGGACCCGATACGCAAAAATGATGTCCATCACATGATCAGAGAATTTCAAACCCAATTCGGATTTACCGCCGTGATCGTGAGCCATGACATTCCCGATATTTTTGATCTGGCTCAGCAGATCGCACTTCTGGATGATGGAAAGATTGTTTTCAAAGGGTCCAGAAAAGAAATCATGGCATGTGAAAATGAAACCGCGTGTGCCTTTATCAAAGGAAGGGAATATTTGTATGACCGATCGGAAACGTGATTTTTATGTAGGCATTTTTGTCATTATCACCCTGATCTGCACGGGATATCTATTCCTGGTTGTAGGTGAATTTTCCCGGCTCTTCAAAGACCGGTATACCATCCATGGCTATTTTTCTTCAGTATCCGGCCTGAAAAAAGGGGCGTCCGTGAATCTGGCAGGGGTCCGGGTCGGCCATGTGTCCGGCATCAGTATTGACACTGTCCATCTGGTGGCAAAAGTGACAATGGAAATTGACAGCCGTATTGACGTGTCTGAAGACAGCATCGCTTCCATCAGAACCGAAGGCATTATCGGTGAAAAATACATTGAAATTCTGCCGGGAGGATTGGATATGATGCTGTCTGAAGGTGATGAGATCGAAAATACGGAATCGTCTCTCGATATCGAGTCATTGATTAAAAAATTCATTTTCAGCAATGAAGCCTCCTGAAAGGAAACAAGATAAATGAAAAAGAGATATCACCAGTTGATGGTTATCATGGGGATCTGTCTGTTTACGGCCCTGGTATCACCGGCATGGTCGGATACCACAGCGCCTGACCATCAGGATACCGCCCGGCAGGCTGTCACACAAAGCGAGCCCCGGTCCGACCCGTTTTCTGAAGAGGATTTTTTTGAAGACCGTTTTTTTAATGAGGGATTAGATGAACCCGGCACCATGCAGGTGGCGGATCCCCTGTATTATTTCAATTACGCCATGTACGTGGTGAACGACAACCTGTATTATTATGTGCTCAAACCCGTTGCCACCGGTTACAAATCCGTGATGCCCCTGCCGGCCCGGAAAGGGATCCGCAATTTTTTTCACAATCTCATGTTTCCCGTCCGGTTTGTCAACAACCTGCTTCAATGGAAGCTGGAACAGGCGTCGGATGAATTCGGTATCTTTCTGATCAATTCCACGGCCGGGGTTCTGGGATTCAATCAAGTGGCCCAGAAATACCTGGACATGCATACACAGAAAGAAGATTTAGGGCAGACATTGGGAACTTACGGCTTCAAGGAAGGATTTTATCTGGTCCTGCCGGTGCTGGGACCCTCCACACTTCGGGACGTTTTTGGCCTGGCCGGGGATTATTTTCTGGACCCGTTGGAATACGTGTCTCCCTGGGAACTGGAACTGGGGCTGAATATGGTGGACATCATCAACCGGACATCGTTTCGGATCGGTGATTATGAAAGACTGAAAGACGCGGCACTGGATCCCTATTCAGCATTCCGGAATGCCTATATCCAGAACCGGCGCATGCAGATCAACCAGTAACGGGAAACAGATCTTTTCTTCGATGGGGCAGAAAATACCGCATCCGGTGGGACCGGACATGTGCCAGGTCTTCGGGATCCAGCGATACAAAATGAAGGTGATTGTCATCTGAAAACGATCGCGAAATCAGCTTTCCATCCGGACCGATTGCCAGTGACAAACCGGGAAATGCCAGGCCCGCCCCATTATTCCCGGCCTGGTTCACCGCCGCCACAAACACCCCGTTGTCAAAGGCCCGGGCCGGCAGGTGCCGCATCCAGGACCTGAACTTGTCGGTATCCGTTCCCCGGGGAGATGCATGGGGAAAAACGATGAGATCCGCCCCGTTCAGGGCCATGGCCGTGGACAGTTCCGGAAAGTGCGCATCGTAACACAGCTGTATGCCGAACCGTACCCCGGCATGCATGAATAGAGGAATCTGGGCGCCGGGACTGAAAAGGTCCTGTTCATTGGGTGCGATATGCAGTTTCTGATATTTTCCCCAGGGGGTATGGGGCGTAAACACCAGATGAGATCCATATATCCGTCCGTCAGCCTTTTCAGCCAGACCTGCCAGGATTGCCAGATTCAACTCATCAGACAGTCGGGAAAGCGAGTCGATCAGGTGGGAATCCACCGGCCGGGAAAAGAAAGAAACCCGTTGGTCCGTGACATACCCGGTGAGATTCATTTCCGGGAATATCACCATATCGGCACCGGTTTGAGCGGCGGTTCGAATCATGTTCATGCAGGTGTGCAGATTGTCTTCAAACCGGTCACACGGGCAGGTGACAATGGCCAGACAAAGCATCACCGGTTTCATAGTTTGAAATTGGCGGAAATTTTAAATACCTCGGTGGCAGGCAGGTTTAATATGGGCCGAACCCCGGTTTGCCGGGAAATCTCTTCCAGGGAATCGGCAATCTGGTCCCGGGAAGGCGCGATAAAGGTGAACCAGATATTGAAATCATGACCCCGCATGTAATTATGGGTGACACCGGGATAGGCATTAACGGTTTGGGTGAACAGCTCGATTTTATTTTCCGGCACCTGTGCCGTGCAAAGGGTGGAAAAATACCCCAGGCGGTCCGGGCTGAAATTGCCCCCGATACGCCGGATCAGCTGCGAATCTTTCATGGCCTGAATACGCGCGATCAGTTCTTTTTCGGAAAGGCCCAGTTTTTTGGCCAGTACCTGAAAAGGACGGGCATCAATGGGAAAATCCAGCTGAATCATGTTGAGGATGGCTTTGTCCGTCTCGCTGATGAAATTCATGTATCTGTCCTGTGGAAGGCTGGGTCCATTCCCGATTTTTGGAAACGACAAAGGCCCTGTTTTGAGCAAACAGGGCCTTTAAAAACCGTTCAAATCAACCAGAAGCTGGTTGGCTTATACGCATCCGGTCGGTTTGGGAAGACCGGCCATTTTACAGGCACCCTTGCCGGGGCCGGAGGGAAACAGCTCATAAATGTGTTTGAGCTTGAACTTGGTGAGCTTGGAAAGAACACGGACCATGGGAGCGATCCCGTTTTTCTCATAATAGTCCTGAAGCACTTTGACCAGCTGCCAATGCTCGTCGGTCATCTCCTCAATTCCTTCCTGGGTTTTCACATAATCAACCCATTCTTCTGAATAGGAATTGTAATCAAGAAGGAACCCATCCTCATCCACTTCAAATGTTTTCCCGTTAAATTCAACTGTTGCCATGTAAACTTTCCTCCTGTAAATTGTGTTTTGCTATCACGTTAAGACATATCCTGTCTTGGCTTCTAAGGTCAGCCCTGATAATTGAAAACTAACCATATCCCAGCGACCTGTGCTTGTCAACAAAGAATCATGTCGAACCTCAAAAAAATGACCTGCCAAACCCACTGGATTTAATATTCTTTCGGGGTCTGGTTGATCTCTTCCAGAGTGAACACCGGGCCGTCTTTACACACCAGTTCCTTTCCGATATTACACCGCCCGCACATGCCGATACCGCACTTCATCCGGTTTTCCAGAGACATGATGATCTGATGCGGCTGAAATCCCAGTTTGGTCAGTGCCGGCTGGGTGAATTTGATCATGATGGGCGGGCCGCACACAATGGCATAGGTGTCTTCATCCGCTGCAGGGGCGTGATCCTCCACCACCTGGGGCACGAATCCGGTGTGATACTGCCAGTCGGGATCATCCGTGCCATCCACAGTGATGTGCATGTTGATGTCATCGCGCTTTTCCCATTCAAACAGTTCCTCCCGGTACAAGAGCATGCCCGGAGACCTGGCCCCGTAGACCACGTCGATGCTCTTGAATTTTTTCCGATTGGCCGGGTCCAGCATATAAACGATGGAGGACCGCAGCGTGGTGAACGCAAATCCGCCGCCGATAATGACCACATTTTTATTTTCCAGTTTGTCCCAGGGATACCAGTTTCCCAGAGGGCCTCTGATGCCCATGATATCCCCTTTCTTCATGTTGTGAAGATGGGTGGTGACCACACCGGTCCGGAATACCGTAAATTTGACAAATCCCTTTTCCACCGGAGACGAGGCAATGCCGATGGGGATTTCACCCACGCCGGGGATGGACAGTTCGGCAAACTGGCCGGCTTTATAGGCAAACTTTTCTTCATCCTCCGGGTTTACAAACACAAAAGTAAACGTTTTAAGGGATTTATCTTCCGTTGCCACTTCAATATCATCAATGCGAACCGGATACGGTAAATAGGGGTTTTCCATGTGAATTCTCCTTGATGTTCGCTATTTGGTTGTCTCGTAATCATTCATCCGGTTGCACACCTCCCGGATATCGATGTTCACCGGGCAGGAAGCCACACACCGGCCGCATCCCACGCACATGATTCCCTGGTCGTATTTGTCCAGAAAATACTTGAGCTTGTGCATGAACCGCTGTCTGACCCGTTGGACCTTGGTGACCCTGGGATTGTGACCGGACGCATGATGCGTGAACAACGGAGACATGCAGGTGTCCCAGTTACGGAACCGCACCGCTGTGTTGTGCCGGGTTTCGTCCTGAATGTCGAAACACCAGCAGGTGGGGCAGACAAAGGTGCAGGTGCCGCAGTTAATGCAGGAAAATGCCACCTCATCCCAGAACGGAGCGTCATACAAATCCAGAATGGTTTTGCCGGCCAGCTTGTCCGTGGCCACATTCGTCTGAATCTGTTTTTCCGCCTCTTTTCTCAGGACATCGAAAAGGACCTGGCTTTCCTTGGGGTCCGCTACAGTATCGAATCCACAGGCTGCAGCCCATTTTTCGCCTTTTTCAGTCAATATCTTGGTCAGATATTTATCATCCATATCCGCCATAAGCACGTCCAGGCCGTCTTCACTGAACGGCCCGGATCCGACGGCCGTTGAAAAATCACACGGTCCCGGATGTGTCACACCCAGGCCCACGAACGTGGTGGCGTCATACGCCGCACACCAGTAAGGGTCCTGATAGTCCGGGTTGTCAAAATTGAGTTTCACCAGCTGCACGGCTTTGGCGTCATAAGGCCGGATGCCCAGGACCACCCGGGGCATGTCATCTGTTTCCACCGGTTTCATGACATGATGGTCGTCTTTTAATTCATCCAGGGTGGCGGTCAAAATTTTTTCGGTCTGGGGAAACAGCACGGATTTGGCAGACATCACCGTAACGGCCGCATCCATTTCCGGATGTGTGTCCGGTGCCAGCGGCTTGATCTGGCAGCCGTTCTCATCTTTGACCGGCCCATAGACCCGATAGGCGTTCCTGGACTGATCTATCCCCCGGGTCCAGTCTTTTTTATCAATAGTAATGAAATTCATATACATACCCTTTATGTTTACTTGATAAAATCATTGGGATCATTGGGGCTGTAAACATCCAGCGGCGGCCGTTTGTCCAGATCCAGACCGGCTTCCCATCCAAACAGTTCCAACGCATCCTTGTTCAGCTTGCGGGTGAAATCCCGGACATTGATTCCCATGGGGCAGGCTTCCACACAGGCCCCGCAGTCCGTGCACCGGCCGGCGCAGTGAAAGGCCCGCAGGAAATGAAATGTGGTGACATCGGTCTCGTTCTGGCCTTTACCCACCCACTGGGGACCGGATTCATCCACAAAACAGGTAGGGCAATAACACAAAGGACAGGCATTCCGGCAGGCATAGCATCGGATGCAGTTTTCCGTGAGTTTTTCAAAATAGGTCCATCGGGCATCCGGATCCATGGCAGCAATCTGGTCCACATCCTCATAGGGCTGATCCAGGGTCTGTTCTTCCACGGGTTCCCCGGCCATCACATCATAAACCGGCGGGTTCCGATGGGTACAGACCCGGCAGTTGTGCCGCAATACATCCGCTTTTTTGACCGTTTCCGTTTTGGAAGCGGAGGAAACAGTCAATGAGTCATTGTCTTCTTCAAATCCCGTGATTTCATCTTCAAACAGGGCGGCAATCTTGCGTTTGTCCACCATCCCGGTGCAGGGGACCCCGATGATATAGATCTGGTCCCGGGAAATCTGGTTTTCCACGATATGGGTGACCAGGTTTCTGGCATCACAGCCCTTGGCCACCACAGCGATTTTTCCCTCTTTTTTCGACAGGCTGTTTTTTGATACGTAATTGGCCAGGTTCAACCCGCACACAGAGTTGAACACCAGTTTGTCCATATCTTTTTCAGAAGTGAGCGCAACCGGTCGGGTAGCCATGGGAATGGAACCGTTTGCGAATCCGATCACTTTTTCGACCGTGCCTTTCGCCAGCAGGTCCGCACCAATGGCCCTTATTTTTTCAATACAGGTATCCATAGATCACACCTTTATTTATTATAATCTTTGACAAATTTTTTGTTGGGGCCCAGGGCTCTGACCTTGTCGGAAATTTCCTTGACCACATCCACGAACTTGGTGGCCTCGGCCGAGGAGATCCAGGAAAAATGAATCCGGTCCCGGTCCACGCCCATCTGTTCCAGCAGGTTGCCCATCATGGCAAATTTGCGCCGTGCATAATAATTACCATCCAGGTAATGACATTCGCCCGGATGTCACCCGGATACCCAGACGGCATCCGCGCCTTCCCGAAGGGCGGATAAAATGAATTTCGGACTCATTCGTCCCGAGCAGGGGATCCGGATGACCCGGATATCGGCCGGGTACTCCATCCGGCTGACCCCTGCCAGGTCCGCAGCCCCATAGGAGCACCAGTTGCAAAGAAAACTGACGATTTTAATATTTTTTTCGGTCATGTGATTATCTCTCCTTTAGCCTGTTTCACCCAGGGCAAAAATCTGTGAAAAAATCTGGTTGGTATCAAATCCCCGCAGATGGATGGCACCGGATCGGCACGACGCCACGCACAGGCCGCAGCCTTTGCACAATACGGGGTTGACCTCGGCTTTTCCTTCAAACCGGCCTTCGGTCATGAATGCCGGGGCATTGTAGGGACAGATGGACACGCACACCCCGCAGGCGGAACATTTTTCAACATCCACGCTGGCGATGGTGCCCGAGGTGAACAGACTGTCTTTTTTGGCCAGCAGCGTCAGGGCACGGGATGCAGCAGCCCGCCCCTGGGTGATGGCTTCGTTCACCGGTTTGGGATAATGCCCGGACCCGGCCACAAACACCCCGTCCGTGGCGAACTCCGCCGGTCCCAGTTTGGCGTGTTTTTCAACAAAAAAACCTTCATCGTTCAAAGGTACCTTGAAGAAATTGGCCAGGCGTTCATCTTTTCTGGGCACCAGTGCCGTGGCCAGGGTGACCAGATCCGCCTGGATGGTGACGGGCTGGTTGAGGACATGATCCGTGATCGTCACGGCCACATGGTCTTTTTCCACTTTGACCCTGGGTTTGTCCGTCACGTCATACCGGATGAAAATCACCCCTTTTTCCCGGGCTTTCTTGTACAGCAGTTCCCGTTCCCCATAGGTCCGGATATCCCGGTACAGGATAAATACATCCATATCCGGATCTTTTTCCTTGAGCGCCACCGCGTTTTCCACGGAATGAGTACAGCACACTCTGGAACAATACGGACGTTCCGGTTCTCTGGACCCGACGCACTGAATGAACACGGCCGACTGCACCGCATCCAGTTTCGGATCGTTTTCCACAAACATTTTGTCCAGATCCAGGGTGGAGATGATACGCTCGTCTTCACCCAGACTGTATTCTGTGGTCTCCAGAGCCTTGGCACCGGTGGCCAGTACCGCAATCCCGTGTTCCAGTTCCGTGGTGTTTCCATCAGTGTTCAATTTTGAGATAAAATTACCCACAAACCCGTCCACCCCTTCCAGGGTGGTATTTGTATGTACAACGATATTGTCGCTGGCCTGCACCTCTTTGATCAGCGCGGACAGGTGTTGCTGCACATCCTCACCCTGTGCGGTTTTCCACAATTTAAGCGCCTCGCCGCCCAGCGTGTCTTTTTTCTCGATAATATGGGTTTCATACCCCTGAGACGCCAGACTTCTGGCTGCGGTCAAGCCGGCCAGTCCACCGCCCACCACCATGACCGAGGCATTGACCTGGATCTTTTCCTCTTTCAGCGGCTGGGCCAGGGCTGCCTTGGCAACGGCCATGCGTACCAGGTCCTTGGCCTTTTCCGTGGCAATGTCCGGGTTGTTTTTGTGCACCCAGGAATTGTGGTTCCGGATATTGGTCATCTCGAACAGGTATTTGTTCAGGCCCGCATTTTTCAACGTTTCCTGGAACAGCGGCTCATGGGTTTTCGGGGTACAGGCCGCCACCACGATACGGTTGAGCCCTTTTTCTTTGATGATCTCCACCATCTTGTCCTGGGCATCCTGGCTGCACGCGTAGGTGGTTTCTTCAGCCACGGTGACATAGGGCAGGGTGGCCGCATATTCGGTCACATGGGGGCAGTCCACCACCCCGGCAATATTGGAACCGCAGTCGCAGATGAACACCCCGATGGCGGGGCGGTCTCCGGTCACATTGGTTTCCGGCACCGCCGGAATCTCTTTGGTCAACGTATTGCGGACCTCTGCCAGAGCATCACCGGCCGCGGATGCCGCAGCCGACGCATCCAGCACCGATTCCGGAATGTCCTTGGGATTGTTGAATACCCCGGAAACATAGATGCCGTCCCTGGAGGTGGACACCGGTTCGAAAGACCCGGTTTTCGCAAACCCGGATTCCGTGAGATCAATATTGAATTTTTCGGCAAACGCCCGGGTTTCTTTGGAAATCTCCAGACCCACGGACAGCACGATCATGTCATAGGTTTCCCGGACAATCTGTCCCATTTCATCGGCATACTGGATGTGCAGGTCCCCGGTATCCGGGTCCTCCACCACAGAATGCACCCGGGATCTGATGAAATTGATGCCGTGTTTGTCTTTTGCGTTCTGATAGTATTTTTCAAATTCCTTGCCAGGCGTTCTCATGTCCATGAAAAATATGGCGCAGTCCAGACCATCGCCGGCATGTTCCTTGGCAATGATGGCTTCCTTGACTGCGTACATGCAACAGACCGAGGAACAGTAGGGGTTGTCGCATTTATTGACATCCCTGGAGCCCACACACTGGAACCAGGCGATCTTTTTGGGATCCTTGCGTTTTTCCGCCAGCAGTTTGTCTTTTTTCTTTTTGGGGTTGGCAGGGACTTTTGGAAATGTGGTCACATGCCCCATGGTCGGACCCGTGGCGGACAAAAGCCGCTCGAATTCCATGGAGGTCACCACATTGGCAAACTTTGCATATTGATAATTGTCGAACCGGGACGGATCAAACGGCTTGAAACCAGGTGCCAGGATAATGGACCCCGCATCAATGGTAACCGTTTCTTCGGTCATGGTGTAATCGATGGCATCTGCCGGACATACCTCCTGACACGTCCCGCATTTGTCTTTGGTCAGTTTCAGACAGGCAGCCGGATTAATAACATATTTCAAGGGCACTGCCTGGGGATATTCCACATAAACCGCGGTCCGGGTTTTCAGATCCGCGTTATACCCGTCATCAAATTTGCCCGGGCACTTTTCCGTACATGCCCCGCAGGCAATACAGCGGTCTTCTCTGACGTATCGGGGTTTTTTCAGGATTTCCACCTGGAAATTACCTTTTTCCCCGGTGATGTTCTGAACTTCGGAAAGGGTTAACAACTCAATGTTTAAATGCCGGCCGACCTCGACCAGTGTGGGTGAGATAATTCACATGGCACAGTCATTGGTTGGAAAGGTCTTGTCCAGCTGGGCCATGACACCGCCGATGGACGGGCCTTTTTCCACCAGATAGACATAAAATCCGGAGTTCGCAAGATCCAGTGCCGAGAGCATGCCGGATATACCGCCGCCGATCACCACCACTGATCCGGTTTTTTTTGATTCCATTCTTTGTCTCTCCTGTTTAGTTCTTAAAAAAACGATATCAGCCAAAACAGCCCGCAGACGTCAATGACTG
>Ga0180430_10003130_pt1 | contig 14432 bp, 9 predicted proteins | sample SS_ome_9_FD_132999 | JGI IMG/M metagenome (GOLD analysis project Ga0180430, IMG submission 132999) | Hypersaline lake sediment archaeal communities from the Salton Sea, California, USA - SS_1_S_2 metaG | ecosystem: Environmental > Aquatic > Non-marine Saline and Alkaline > Hypersaline > Sediment... | reverse complement strand
GGCGGACTTCGTGATCACGCCGTCCGCCACGATGAGCGGCGTGCTGTCGGGCACCGGCGGGGTCAGCTACGACTCCGCGGGAGTCATGGTGCTCAGCGGCGACAACACCTACTCAGGCGGCACGGTTGTCTCAAGGGGTACCCTCCGTATTGATGGCGATAATTCCGCGGCGAGTGGTGCGGTGAGCGTTGCGGCAGGTGCGGTCTTTGGAGGCAATGGCATCGTTGGCGGTGCGACCACGATCGGCGGCCTGCACGCCCCGGGAGCCTCGCCGGGATTGCAGACCTTTGTGAATGGGCTCACCTACGAGGCCGACGCCACGCTGCTTTGGGAGCTGTCGGCCAATACGGCCGCCTCGGTCGATCGTGGTGTGCTCTATGATGCGATCGATCTCACGACTGCCGGGACCCTTGAGGTCGATTCGGCGGCCACGCTCGATCTCGTCTTTGACGCGGCCCTTGGCGACGGCACTGCCTCGACGGTCGACTGGACGAATGCCTTCTGGGACAAAGACCAGCAGTGGACGCTGGCCAGCGTCTCGTCGCCGGTGAGCTGGGACGGCTCGCTCTTCGGCACGCTCACAGTCGGGGTGGACTCACTCGGGCTGGCGCTCGAGAGTGTTCGGCCGGATGCGAGTTTCAGTTTGGTCGCATCGGATGGCGACATGATGTTGGAGTACTCTGCGGTGCCGGAGCCTTCGAGCCTGATTCTGACTGTCGCCGGCCTGGCGATCGCTGCGGCGGCCTTTCGCCGCCGCGGAGGCTGAGCAGGCAAGACGCGGTTTTTCATGATCGATCGCAGAGAGTTCCTGTCGGCTGCGGCTGCGGCCGCGGTTTTTGTCGCGCCTCAGCTGCGTCGCCTGCGGGCCGAGGCTCCCGCCGACGGCAGGATCCGCCTGGGGCTCATTTCCGACGTCCATCAAGATGTGATGCACGACGGGGTCGAGCGGATTGCCGCCTTCGTCGAGGCGATGGAGCAGGAGGGGGCGCAGGGAGTCGTGAACCTCGGCGACTTCTGCGTGCCCCATGCCCGCAACGACGCCTTCCTGGCCGCCTTCGATCGGTTTGCCGGGCCCAAACTGCATGTGCTGGGCAACCACGACACCGACGGCGGCTACAAGCGGGAGCAGGTGCTCGAGTATTGGAAGAGCCCGGCTCGCTATTTCAGCCGCGACGAGCACGGGCTGCACCTGGTCGTGCTCGACGGCAACGACCCCGATGGCAAACGCGGCTATCCCTGTAGCGTCAACGACGAGCAGATCGCCTGGCTGGAGAAGGACCTGGCCGCCACCAAGGCTCCCACGGTGATTTTCATCCACCAGCCGATCGACGCCTTCGACAAGCATGTCCGCACGGCGGCGAAGGTGCGGGCCGTGTTGGCCAGGGCGAATGAGGAGGCGGGTTTCAAGAAGGTGATCGCCGTCTTTTCCGGCCACGCCCACCTCGACTACGTCAAGGAATCCGACGGCATCCCCCACGTCCAGATCAACAGCGCCAGCTATGTCTGGGTCAGCAAGAAACATCCCAACTACGATGCCGCCGTTCAGAAGAAGCACCCCTGGGTGGCCGCGACCTGCCCCTATGCCGACCCGCTCTGGGCGGTCGTCACGTTCGACGTCGAGGCCGGTCGGATCGAGATCGCCGGCAGAAAGACGGAGTGGGTCGGCCCGGATCCCTGGGAGGTCGGCCTTGCCGAGGATGCGTACCAGCGAAGCCGGGAGTTCTGCCGGCCGGCGATCACGGGCAGGGTTGTGAAGGGGTGAGGTGATGCCAGTTGCAGCGGCCCGCAGAGCCGGCATGACGCTCGTGGAGATCCTCGTTGTGATCTCGGTCATCGCCCTGCTGATGGGCCTGCTTCTGCCGGCGGTTCAGGCGGCCCGCGAGGCTGCCCGTCGAGCCGGCTGTGCCAACAACATGAAGCAGATCGGGGTTGGGGTCATCAGTTACACGACGCACCTGGGCAGTCTGCCAAGCGGCTCCTCCGTCACCGACACCAACCATGCCTGGGGCGGCTCATGGGTGGCCCACATCCTCAACTACACCGAGCAGCAGGCCTTTCACCGGACGCTGCGGTTCGACTGCAACAACGCCTTTCACACGGGCGTCGGCTGCAACGATGCCGCCCTCGACGGTTTTCTGCCCGACTGGATGTTCTGCCCGTCGAGCCCGCTTGAAAAATTCAAGACCTCGAGCTTCAGCGGCCGCAGTTCGATCCGCGGCTACGGCACCTACGTGGGCATCAGCGGAGCCTATCCGGATCCTGTTGATGGAGGCAGTCGGGTGGCCTACGCGGCCGGATATCAGGGCTACATCGCGTCCAATGGCACGCTGATTCCCAACGGCCGGCTGTCCCCGGATCAGGTGCTCGACGGGATGAGCAACACCTTTCTCGCGGGCGAGCAGTCGGGAATGATGTTCAACATCGACAAGGGAGGTGAGGAGTGCGATCTCCGCAGCGCGGGCACGACGTACGGATCCTTCATCGGAGCCAACCGCACCGGCTCCCCCTGCTCCACCTGCTCTGGCTGGATCAACGGAATGCCTCGGGCGTATAACGTGACGACGATTCGCCACAGGCTCAACACCCGCACCGCCACCTTCGCCGCCGGGATGTACAAGGACGGACCGAACCTCGGCGTCCAGTCGGCCCACCCCGGCGGGGGTCAGATGCTCTACGCAGATGGTTCGGTGAGATTCATCAGCGACGGCATCCCCTTTGACGAGTTCAAGACCCACGCGATTCGCGACGACGGCGTGAAGGCGGGGGTGATCCAGTGATTGACGGAAAAAACGGAAAAGGCGCCGTCCACCTTTTTTTGCTGTGCGTCGTCGCCGGATGCAGTGGTGAGCCGACGGCGCGGGTGTCTGGTCGGGTGACCGTTGGCGGGGAGCCGCTGGCCGCGGGGCAGATCGCCTTCGAGCGGGACGGCCGTCTCCTCGCCGGAAGCATCGACGCCCAGGGCGGCTACGAGCTTCGCAACGGCAACTCGCGAGACCTCCCGCCCGGCGAGTACACGGTGCTGCTCTCCCCCCCGCCGCCGGAATTGGTGGCCGACCCCCAGACGACCGAAATGACCCCGGCGAGTCTTCCGGATCAGTCCCGCTTTCCCGATCGCTACCGTCGGCCGGAAACCAGCGGCATCGTCCGCACGATTCCCCCCGGTGAATCGACGATCGACATCGATTTTTCGCTGCCCTGACAGCCAGCGGAACACGTCTGCTGCCCGAGGACGCGAACCATCGGCCCCCGAATCATCGGCCTCTCGGGGTGTCGCCCGAGTGGGAAAGGGCCGGGGATCGCTTTTCCGCGGGCCTCGCGGCTCGCGTTCAGGCAGGGTGTATGATTCCTTCATGCGACGCTTCCTGCTTCTGCTGGCACGGATCATTCCCGCGGTGATGCTCGTGGCCGTGGTCTCGGCGACGGGTGATCGACCGGCCGCGGCGAGTGAGGTGGTCGACGATGCCGAGTTGGCCCGCCGTTTCGTGGCCGGGCTCGAACAGATCGTGGAGGCGGGCGATGCCGCCGCGGCCCCGCTCGGCTCGCAGGCGGCCGCGGAGCAGCTGGCGGCGGCCGAGGGTCGTCGGGTGCGGGTGCCTCCGGCGGCCACGCCCTGCAGCCTCGGGCCGGACCGCTCGCTCTACGACACGGTCAGGCCCGCGGTGGTGATCGTGGGGTCGATTTACCAGTGCGGCAAGTGCAACGACTGGCACCTCGGCGGGCTGGCCAGCGGATGGATCGTTTCCGACATGGGGCTGGTCGTGACCAACCATCATGTCTTCGGCCGCGAGCCCTCGCACCGCTTCGGGGTGATGACCGCCGCTGGCGAGGTCCATGCGGTGACCGAGGTGCTTGCCGGCGACGCTGCCGGTGATGCGGCGGTGGTGCGGATCGACACGCGGGGCAGGCGAATGCCCTTTCTGCTGCTTGGCCGTGAACCCGATTGCGGTGATGCGGTGACGGTGATCAGCCATCCGACCGGCCGTTTTTATTGCCTCACCGAGGGCGTGGTTTCCCGGTTCCATCGCCAGCCGGTCGCCGGCGAGGCCAGTGCCTCGGCTGTCTGGATGAGCGTGACTGCCGACTACGCGCTGGGCAGCAGCGGCGGGCCGGTCTTCGACACCGCCGGTGAGGTGGTGGGGATGGTCTCGCGGACCTTTTCATCGCGTCGCCGTCGCGGCAAGCCCGACCCCTCGCCGAGTGCCCCGACCGAGCAGATGGTCTTCAAAGACTGCGTGTCGCTCGAAACGCTCCGCCGACTCATCGACGACGCCTCCTAACCACCCCCCCAAAAAAATGGGGACGGGAGCGATTTTTCTCGTCTCGGGAGCGGCTCCCCCTAGCGGACTTCGATCGCCACACTCGCGGAACGGGCGGAAAACTCAGGGGCATACCGGCTCTGGATCGTGGCGAAACCGCTCGAGGCGGTGCCGCGGTGCGCTGCCCGCAGCGAATACTCGAAGACATGTGTGCCCCGCGGCAGCCGCTCAAAAAAGAGCTGCGTGCTCGCGTCACGGGTCGCCATGTACCAGGCCGCTCCGTCGGCCCACCGCCAGCCCGAGAGCAGGTCGACCGGTTCGGTGAGGCTCGGCCGATGGTCGGCAAGCTCCAGAAACTCATAGTCGCGATCGCTCGTGACCACCAGCCGCACGACCAGCTCATCGCCGACCTCAACAGCCATGCCGTCACCGACGGGAATCAGCTCGGGGCCGGCTTCGGTGAACCGCTTCAGAAAGACTTTCTTCTCGACTGCCAGTTCGTCGCGGCCGGCCGCCGGCACATTGGCGATGTCATCGAGATAGAGCCAGTGGACGCCGCCGAAGGCGAGCCCGCGATCGGGCTTCTCGAGGGTGATCGAGGCCATGCCCGGCTCAATCTCGCGGCGGACGAAGCGGGTTTCAAAGAAGCCGGTGCCAGCCTCGAGATCTCCGGGCACGATCTCTTCGTCGCCCACGCGCACCCGGACCAGCTCCTGCGAGGCGAGCAGGTCGTCGCCACGGCCGAGCAGGGCTCCGACCGCGTCGGCGGTGGCCCGGCTGCCCGCCCAGCGGCTCGTCCGCTTCTGAGAGAGCAGCCAGACCTTGAGTGACTCCACCGCCGCGGCATCGCCCGCCACTTCGTCGAAGGCCTCGATCATGATCGCCTGAGTGGCGATCGGGGCGTGGGCCCAGCTCCACCAGCCGGGGTGGCGATCCCGCCACCACATTCCCTGCCAGGAATCCGCCTCATCGCCGGGCTGAACATCGGCATCCACCGCCCGCTCGCGGAGGCTCTCGATGATCGAGAGGGCCGTCTTTCTGTCTCCCAAGCGGTGCAGGGCGATTGCCAGCTGACCCTGCGACAGCCGCGGCTCGATCTTCATCCAGGAGCGTTTCGCCACGTCGAGGGCCCACTGAATCGCCTTGGTGGCTTGGCCCTGAGGCGGCCTGTCTTCGTTGAAGAAGCTCCGCGCGTAGAGGGCCGAGACGCCGATCGGCGTGAGCACGATCTCGTCGGGCTCGTCCCGCCACCGCTCGAGGGCCCGCTTCTGCTCTTCGATGAGCCTTCCATCAAGCCAGGAGATTGCCCGCAGGGCCGGATCAACGTCGACTTCCACGCCCGCCGCCCGCAACCGCCCGAAGCCCGCGACGATGCCCAGCGTCACCGAGTCGCAGGTGCGGCCCCCGGGAAACCAGGGCCAGCCACCGTCGCGGTTGCGGAGGTTTTCCAGCCGTTCCAGGGCCGCTCTCGCTTCGTTCGCCGCCCGGTTTGCATCAAACAGCAAGGCGATCCTCGCCCGGGCTTCAGTTTCGTCGACCGCCTCGCGGACCCACGGGGTCTCGGCGAGCAGGGTCTGGACAAGGTCACTGTTGTTCTCGAGCGGGCTGGTCAACGAGTCGGTGCATTTCCACTGTTCGAAGATTCTGCCGATCCGCGGGTCACTCGTGGCCAGGTGGCGGGCGAGGGTGTTGGCGTAGAGGCGTGTGAAGAGTGTTTCGCTGCTCTCGTCGGCAGTCTCCATGATCACCGGCAGGGCCAGCACGGCATACCAGGCCGGGTTGGAGGCAGCCTGAACGACGAGCGACTGGCTCTGGATGTCGGTGCCCTGACTTTCGGCAAGCTGCGTGAGCGACACCTTCTTCGTGGCGGGGCCGCGGATTGTGATCGGGACCGTCTCGGTCACGGGGACGCGGCGGGGGAGGACGGCCAGCAAGGCCTCTTCACCGTCGGCGGCCTGCTTTCCGGATGCGTCGGCTGAGCCGGTGGCGAGATACCTCAGAACACCGGTGCCGTCGGCCACCTTGACGGTGAACACCACCGGCTTCGATTCGCCGGAACGAAGATCAAACGACTGTTCTCGCGGTCCGTCGATCAGGCTGTTTTGCGACGCGTCGGTCCGTGCGTCGGCCAGCGACAGCCGCACCGTGCCGGCAAGCCGACCGGTGGAGGTGTTGCTCACCTTGACGGGAATCCTGACGAGATCACCCTCCCGCAGAAACCTCGGCACAAGTGGCTCGACCATCAGGTCCTTCGCCGAAATGCAGCTGTCTTCGAGGGTGCCGCTTTGCAGGGCCGCGTCGTGGGCGAGGCCCTTGAACTGCCAGGTGGTGAGCGTATCGGGCGGTGTGAACTCGATCGTCACGATGCCGTCATCGTCGCTGGAAAGCGACGGCAGGAAGAAGGCCGTCTCGACGAGGTTGCGGCGGGGTGGTGGAGCATCTGCCCGCGAGCTGGCCTGGCCGGCATCACCCGCATCGCCGTTATTTGCTTTGGTCCGATCTGCCTCGCCCATCTGCCGCGCGGCGGCCTTGGTTGCCAAGGCCCCATCAGCCATTTCCATGGCCATTGGCGCGCCAGCAGGCAACACCGCGCCAGCCGCCATCATCCGCGGCTGGCTGAAGAGCCAACTTGTGGGCCCGAACGGATCCCGCAGTTCGCGGAACGTCATCGGTGGGACGCGGCGGCTGGCCAGCTTGAAGCCGCCGAGAATCGTCCGCAGCCCATCGGCGGCGTTGGTGAAGCCAAGATTCACTCCGCCGCGTTCGCGACGAAAGATGCCCGCCAGCCCCGTGGAGGGCCAGGCATGTGGGGCGAGCTGGTCGAGGGAAGCGTCGTAGAGCACCGCCAGCATCTCGGCCGACACCGGCAGCGGCTTCCCGCTCACAGTGGTGATCCGGGCCCGCCAGATCTCCTTCGCCCCCGGGCGGGTGCGGCGTGTGAAGCGTTCCCATTCGATGGCGAGTTTCTTGTTTGTCCAGGGAACGTCGACCACCTGCCGCTCGACATGGAGCCGGCCCTCGCGGACCATCCAGGCGGTGACGGTGAATCCGCCGCGATTGGCCTCGCCCACCTTGAAGCGAACCGGCCACTGCGTGCGACCCGGCTCACTCCAGAATCGCTCGAGCACTCGGCCGCTTTGCGAAATCTCGACGACCGCCCGGCCGGTCGGGTAGCCGGTGCCGATAACCGCCGTGAAGGCCTCTCCCGGCTCGACCACCCTGGCTTCGGCCCGCATCGTGAAGGCTCGCTTCACGCCGTAGTTTGTCGCGTCCGGATCGATGACCTCAACCAGCCGCACGCCTCGCACCGCCGGCACCCCGCCGGCTGCGGGAATCTCGAAGCTCGCCCGGTAGATGCCGGCGGGGAGTTTGACGGTCGCAACCCGTTTGCCGTTGTCATCGGTAGCCAGCGGCTCATCAAAGATTGTCTCGCCGTCGGCCCAGGTCTCAGGGTCGGCCGGACGCGGCTCGGGCGGAGCCGTGTCGTCACGTGAGAACGCACCGCCGACGCGGGGCAGCGGCATCGGAGGGCGGCCGCCAAGGTCGCCGCGGCTGACCTTCGCCGGCTGCACGAGCCGTCGTACGGTAAGCCGGCCTTGTGCGGCTGCCGGCTCGCCGTCGAGGGTGGTCGTGGCGACGGTGATCGCCACCGCGGCGGGCTCTCCGTCGATCGCTGCCTGCCAGTCATCGGCCGACACGCTGGCCTCGACATCGGTGTAGCCGAGGTTCACCGTCCGCTCGTCCGAGCGGGTCTCGCCGCCGCCGTCAGTCACGTCGGCGACCACCTCAAAACTGAACACTGGCAGTGATTCCCGAGGGACCGAGCGGTCGGGTCTGGCCGGAAACGAGACGCGGAAGGAGCCATTGTCATCGGTGGTCGCCGTGCCGCGGGCGATCCTCTGCGCACCGCCTTCGAACGGCAGCCAGGGGAAGAAGCAGCGGCACCAGACGGGAAACCGAACCCGCCGCTCGACCCGCCAGCGAACCGTGGCCGCCGCCACCGGCAGTCCGGTGTAGGTCTTTGCGGTGCCGGTGAGCGTCGCCTCGCCGCCGAGCGGCACGCTCGTCTGGGGAGCGGCCAGTTCCACACGAAACTTCGGCCGCTTGTATTCCTCGACGCGAACCGCGACCCCGCCGGAGGCCTGCGGGGCCCGCGCCTGAATCGTCCACTGACCCGGCAGGCAGCCGGCGGGAATCGCGAAGCTGCCATGGAAGGAGCCGTTGCCGTTGGCCTCGTGTTTCGCCGTGGCGATCTCACGGCCGTTGGCATCGCGGAGTGTCACCTCGACGGCGACACCCTCGACCGCGGCGTAGGTTCCGGTCGCCTGGTCACCTCTACAGACGATGCCCTTGTAGAAGACTGTCTGGCCGGGGCGGTGGATGCCGCGGTCGGTGACGAGCACGATCGATGAGACACGCGGCTGCAGTGTTCGGGTCTGCGGTCGTGTCGGGCCGCTGGTGGCCGTCTGTTCGCGGCCGCTGGTGGCCGCTGTCGCCACGAGCACCGCACCGCGGCCCGGCTCGGCGGGCAGTTCGAAGCGGCCGTCTTTGCCGGTCTTCACCGCGGCTGTCTTGGTATACCCCGTCTGTCCGCCGCGGGCTGGCTGCAGGCCCCGTTGGTCGAGATACAGTTCCACGTTTGCCGCGGCGACCGGCTCGCCGCTGGCGAGGTCGACGACGGTGCCCGAGATCCTGCCGGGCTGCCGCCGGCCGCCGTTGCGGGAATCGTCACTGAAGACCGGCGGCGGGGTTTCCGTCACGATTCCCAGCTGGGTGACCCACACGATCGTAGCGGCGACAAGATTGTCGTCACCGCTGAAATCGGGCTTGTGGCTGGAGATGAGCCAGTAGGCGCCCGGCTCGAGTGTGGCTGCGTCGAAGGCGACGGCGATTGGGATCTCTTCTGACCGCTGTTGGTAGTCGGGCGTGGCGGGCAGGTCGGCGGCATGTTCGCGAAGGGGCGGCAGAGCCAGGATCGCTTTGCGGTCTTGTGCATCGAGCCAGCCGGCATGGGGCTTGCCGGCCTCGAGGCGGCCACGCCAGTCGGCCCGGCAGAGCCGCAGGTGCACCCGCTCCAGATTGCGGTAGGTCACGCGGATTGACGGGAAGGGGGCCGCCCAGGACCGCTCGGTGGCAAGCGAGAGGGTTTTGGCTTCGATCTGCGAGACAAGGTTGGCACACATCGCGCCGCCGTGGCTCTCGGGGCTCGCCTCGGCCGCGGCGGCGGCAATTGCCCGGGCCTCGGTGAAATCACCCCGTCCCTGCAGCAGGCTCGCCAGATGGAAAGCGGCGAGTACGGCAGTTTCGTGGTCGCCTGCCCGCTCGCGGAAGGCTCGCAACGCTGCCTCCTTGCGGGCTTCGGTCTCTTCCCCCACGCTCGCCTCGGCGGCCCACAGGATCCGGTCGAGGTCGGCCGAGAGAAGGGCCGAGGGGTCTTCGTCATTGCGGTGAAACTCGAGCAAACGGCGAAAGAGCACAACGGTCTCGAGCAGCATCGAATCACGGTCGGTGACCGATTCGTCGGCCTCGGGCCGCCAGGCGAGAAACTCCTCCAGCGAGCCGAGGGCGGGCGAGGAGGCCTCCAATTCGAAGGCATCCTCGGGGGCGGTGAGGCCTGCATCAGCCGAACTTGTGACGGCGATTGCATCGCGAACGAGCACGTCCCAGACCGTCGGCCGCCAGGCGTCGGGCATGCTGCCCTTTTCAATGAGAGCGTCCCACTCGGCAACTGGCATTGTCTGCAGGGCACGCTCTGCGGGGCTGCCTGGGTCACCGAGGGCGGCGTCGAACCGTCGGCGGATCTCGGCAAGGATCGTGGTCAGATCCCATGCTCCCATTGAGGTGAGGTCGGTCGGGTCGGCGCCGCCGGTGGTCCGCTCGCGATACCGCCAGGCGTTTGCCTGGTAATAACTCCAGGTCCAGTTGGCGGCGATCGCAGAGAGCACCTGCCGGGTTTCCTCGGGGGCCTCGTCGATCGCGGTGACCAGGCGGATCACGAGGTCGGGTTCGTCGGGAGCGGCATCGCCGGTGTCGGTGCGGGCCTGCGTGGCGATTGCCCGGGCTGCCTCGCCCCAGGCCTTCTCGGCGATGGCTGCCTGTTCGATTCCCGCAAGGGCCTTGGCGGCTGACTTCGGCTTGCCTTCTTCGAGAGCCTGCTCCACTTGTTCCCAGGCAGCCTTGCGCGGGCCGGCTGGCAGGTCGTTGTCGTTTGGTGCAGCCACGGAGCGGGGGGTTCCGGGAAGAAGAACGAGCAGGCAGGCGATCGCCGCCGGCCAGAGCTGTGTTGGACGCATTGGCAGCATCTGAATTCTCACAGAAAAATGGGGACGGGAGCGATTTATGCTGAGGCAATCGGAAAATAGGGACGGGAGCGATTTATGCGAAGGCACCCTCGCCTTCGGCGAGGGCCGGTCCGCCCTGCGGGCGGCCGGTAAATCGCTCCCGTCCCCATTTTCCGACCCGGTCCGCCCTCCGGGCGGCCGGTAAATCGCTCCCGTCCCTATTTTCCGACCCGGTCCGCCCTCCGGGCGGCCGGTAAATCGCTCCCGTCCCCATTTTCCGACCCGGTCCGCCCTTCGGGCGGCCGCTCAATCGCTCCCGTCCCCATTTTTTCTGCCGGCGGTGTCAGTCCTCCGCGGCCTGGCCCTGCCAACGCTTGACGACGCCAGTCTCGATCCCAAGCAGGTCAAGGCCGCGGCCCACCGACTGGGTGATTGTCTCGTCGAGCGATGCCGGCCGGCCGTAGAAGGCGGGCACAGGGGGCATCAGAATCGCGCCGTTGCCCGTGGCCCGGGCCATCAGTTCGATGTGACCGGCATGCAGCGGGGTTTCCCGAAACATGAGCACCACCCGCCTTCGCTCCTTGAGCTGCACGTCGGCGGCGCGGGTCACAAGGTCGTCGGTGAAGCCGTTGGCAATCCCGGAGAGCGTCTTCACCGAGCAGGGAGCCACGAGCATCCCGTCGGTCTTGAACGATCCGCTGGCGATCGAGGCACCGATGTCAGCATGAGGATGGCGGTGGTCGGCAAGCAGCTCGACGTCCGCCGGTGTGAGTTCGGTTTCGGCCCGGATCGTCCTTGCCGCTGCGGGCGACATCACAAGGTGGGTCTCCACATCGTCGCAGCACCGCAGCAGTTCAAGACTGCGGATGCCGTAGATCACTCCGGAGGCGCCAGTGATGCCAATGATGATCCGTCGCATCTGTTCTGTTTTTTCACATTCAAACGTGAGGCGAACCCGCGTCTGGCGTGACGCTGCGGAATATCCTAGTCGCTACGGGCATAAGACCCGCGGCAGACGGTGATTTTCGGCAATTCGTTTGCTGATTCACCAAGCATACGGTACGCTTGCCCATCATTCGGGGTGTCGATTCAGGCACTTGTAACGTTTGTCCGTCTATGCGGCATTGATGCCGCGGGAGTGCCTGTTGAATGAGTGATTCCACGCCGATTCTCTCGACCGAGGCTGCGGATGAGGCAGCCGGGTCAGCCACGACCTGCCTCGAGATTTCTCTCCTCGAATTTGCTCCTGCCCAGCGGCCGTTGGTGGACGAGGTGGTCGAGGGCCTGACCGCCGAGGAGAAATTTTTGCCGGCGAAGTTGCACTACGACCAGCGTGGCAGCGAACTCTTCGAGCAGATCTGCCAGCTCGAGGAGTACTACATCACGCGAACGGAACTGGCGATCATGCGGGACAACGTGGTGCAGGTGGCCGACCAGCTCGGCCCCGGCTGCCTGCTGATCGAGCCTGGAAGCGGTGCGAGCCTCAAGACCAGGCTTTTGCTCGGAGCGCTCGATTCACCGGCCGGCTACGTACCGGTCGATATCAGCCGTGATTTCCTGCTGGAGTCGGCCGCCGCGATCGCCCGCCGGCATGATGTCGAGGTGCTGCCGGTGTGGGCCGACTTCACCAAGCCCCATCCGGTGCCCGAGCCCGACGCCGATGTGGAGGCCAAGGCGGTCTATTTTCCCGGCTCGACCGTGGGCAACTTCACCCGCCGCCAGGCCGAGGGTCTGCTCGGTCGATTCGCCGCAATGGTTGGCGGAAAAGGCGAGGCAGAAGGGGCTGAGGCTGGCTCGGTGCTTGTCGGCTTCGATCAGAAGAAAGACGTGGCCCGCATGGAGGCGGCCTACAACGACGCTGAGGGCGTGACGGCGGAGTTCAACTACAACGTGATCGATCGCCTTGCCAGGGAACTCGACGTGCCCCTCGACCGCGAGAAGTTCAGCTTTCGCGCCGACTGGGACGAACAGACCGGGGCAATCGTCAGCCGCCTGTGGGCTCGTGAGGCCCATGAGGTGGTGATTGCCGGGCGGCGGGTCTGCTTCGACGAGGGTGAGCCGATCTGCATGGAGGAATCACACAAATACACGCCCGAGGAGTTTGAGGCCCTTGCGGCCTCGGTCGGGCTGCGGACCGAGCAGATCTGGACCGACGCCGCGGCCGACTTCGCGGTCGTGCACCTCCGGGCGTGAACGTGGCCATTGCCGAAGCGGCCGGCAGCCCGCCGGCGATCGCCCTTGAGCAGGTGGCCAAGTCGTATGACGGCGGCCGCAGTTTTGCCGTCAAGGCGATCGACCTCGAGGTGGCCAGCGGCGAGGTGGTCGCCCTGGTGGGCGGCTCCGGCAGCGGCAAGACGACCACGCTGAAGATGATCAACCGCCTCATCGAGCCGACCTCCGGCACGATCCGGGTGCAGGGGGAGGACGTGACCGCGGTCGACCCGGTGCTCCTGCGGCGTTCAATCGGCTACGCCTTCCAGGGCGTGGGCCTTTTTCCCCACCTGACCGTTGGCGAAAACGTCTCCCTCACACCGGAGCTCTGCGGCTGGGATCCGCCGCGAGCGGCCGGCCGTGTGGATGAACTGCTGGCGATGGTCGATTTGCCGCCCGAGCACTACCGCGAACGCTACCCGGCGGAGCTTTCGGGTGGCCAGCGGCAGCGGGTGGGATTTGCACGGGCGGTGGCCGCCGAGCCGAAGGCGATCCTGATGGACGAGCCGTTCGGGGCCCTCGATCCGGTGACTCGGGATTCGCTGCAGAAGGAGTTTCGTCAGCTGCAGCAGTCACTCGGCCTGAGCGTGGTGCTGGTGACCCACGACATGACCGAGGCGGTGCTGCTGGCTGATCGGGTGGCGGTGATGCACGAGGGAGAGCTGCGACAGCTCGGCAGTCCGCACGAGCTGTTCACTTCCCCGGCGGACGACTATGTCGCCCAGCTTGTCGATACTCCCCGGCGTCAGGCCGACTCGATCGAGGCGATCATCCACGAGTGTGGTGCCGCGAGCGGGGCCGAGAGCGGACCGCCGGGAGGAACCGGGCGATGAACGAGCGGTTTGCCCTGCTGCTCGAGCAGCTCCCCGACCTGCTCGGAGGCCACCTGCTCCTGGCGGTGCCGGCGATTCTGATCGGCGTTTTGGTGAGCGTTCCGCTGGGGATCGCCTGCGTGAAGCAGCCTGCCGTCCGCGGTCCGGTGATGACCGTGATTTCATTGGTGCAGACGGTGCCGAGCATCGCGCTTTTGGCCCTGATGGTGGCCGTGCTCGGGGGTACGATCGGCTTTCGTCCGGCCTTCATCGCGCTGCTGGTCTATTCGATCCTGCCGATCGTGCGCAACACGATCGTGGGCCTGGAAAACGTCGACCCCGCGATGCGGGAGGCCGCCCGCGGTTTGGGCATGCGGCCTTGGCAGTCGCTTGTGAGTGTGGAGTTGCCGCTTGCCTTCCCGGTGATTCTGGCGGGCATCCGCACGGCGACGGTGTGGGTCGTGGGCATCGCCACGCTCTCCACGCCCGTGGGGGCCCCGAGCCTGGGCAACTACATCTTCAGTGGACTGCAGCTGCGGGATTGGAACCGCGTGCTCTTCGGCTGCGTGATCACGATGGCGCTCTCGCTGGTGCTCGATCAACTGATCGCGGCAATCGAGCGGGGCGTGCAAAACCGCAGGCCCGCGGTGGCCTGGGGAGCTGCGGCGGCCCTGGCGGCCCTGGTGGCGTTGGGGCTTGCGCCGTCGCTTGTTTCCTCGCGGCCCGCCGGCTTTGGCGGTCCTTCGGGGGCGGCTGCGGCGGCTGCGGAAAAGCCTGACGCCGAGCCGCCGCTTGCCGGGGTGAGGCTCACCGTCGGGGCCAAGGGTTTCACCGAGCAGCTGATTCTCTCGCGGGTCCTTGCCGGCCGGCTC
>Ga0180430_10003128_pt1 | contig 14432 bp, 15 predicted proteins | sample SS_ome_9_FD_132999 | JGI IMG/M metagenome (GOLD analysis project Ga0180430, IMG submission 132999) | Hypersaline lake sediment archaeal communities from the Salton Sea, California, USA - SS_1_S_2 metaG | ecosystem: Environmental > Aquatic > Non-marine Saline and Alkaline > Hypersaline >... | reverse complement strand
GGTGGATGTCATGGGGGGGGCGTTGGCCGATAGGGACACGGCCAATACAGAACAGGCGGTGCCCAAAATAGGCGCCGCCTATGGCGGGAGTTTTTTTACCGGTGCCTTGACCTTGAATATATCAAACAATTCGGTAAATTCAGCGACGGGTGAGGTGAAAGTGTATATATCGAGGTAATAGCCATGAAAAAAAGTACAGAGAAAGCGTACATAATAGTGGGTATTTTTCTTGTTATCATAGCCGTTTTTATTATATCGCATGCGGATTGCAGCGTACCTATGTACGCCACGGATCCTACGAATCCGGGCGATAACATAACTATGCTTGATGATAAATGGATCGGCCTTGGAGCCTCCGCCGGTCGGATCGAGTTTGACGACCAGGCGACGGATTATATTAAAATATTTAATGCGATGTTCGGTATTGGTGGAACCCCGTTAGAAGATTTGACTGTATACCCGAGCGCGTACAATAAAGGAATAAGGATCCTTGAATCAGGCGGCGTAACAGATACGGCTATAACGTTAAGGGGGCAATCCTCATACGGTGTGGTGACGGTTTATAAAAGCAGTGCCGCTGATATTGTATTGCAAGGTGGGGATAACAGCTATTTTTTATCTGGCCATATGGGCCTTGGCACATCAACACCACAGGGTAAGCAGCATTTGGCCTCCACCGATACGCACGGTGGTTATGTTTTTGACATATTCGAGGCGACAAGCGGAACACTAAGCGGCGCGACAGACACGATAGAACTCAATATTCCATCCGGGTGGATTGTGCGAGCCTGTCAACTTCATGTGAAAACGGCGGTAGTAGACGACGGCGGCGATAATACATGGTCCTCCGAATTAAACGACGGGGCACAGGTGGAGGTAATATCGGCGGGGTCCGCTGCGTCACAAGATACCAATGTGAACCATTTAGCCCATGTGGACGCAGGATATGGTGGCACGCTGACTGATGCCGAAACGGATGTTTTATTAACGCCGAACGGCGGGGATTTTACAGAGGGTGAAATTGAAGCGCATTGTTTAGCCTTCGGATTTGACACCTGGGACAATGAATAGGGGGTATGTATAATGAAAACTATCTTTTTTCTAGTGACGATTATGATAGCCGCTTCTCCTGTTTGGTCGGCAGATGTGAGCCTCAGTATAACCGTTCCCGATGCATGGGTGCAAGATACTATTGCGGCTATTAACAGCGTTTTTCCGGGAAGGGAACAAGCTGGAATGACTAACAAACAATGGGTTGAACACCAGTTAAGGCAATATTTAAAAAAAATTGTCGTTATGTATAAGAACCGCAAGGGCAAAGAAGATGCTCTTGAGTCGGTTAATTTTACGGAAATTACGGAAGAAGACGTTCCTATCGCAATCAGTGAATAATGGATAGAGTGGTCATTTTTCACTAAATCATGGGGTAGTAATTATACCCGCCCTATTTGGATACAAGCAAGGGAATAAAACGAAATGGCGTTAGTGGACGATATAGCCGACGATTTGACTGAGGTATTTTTTGATACGACCGAGTGGGCCGAGGCGGTGACCTACACGGCCAAGGGCGCCGCCGGGGTATCCATTAACGCGGTAGTGAGTAAGGGCCTACCGCTACAGGAGGCCTACGAACGGGGGGAGAATTTCGCCGGGGCCGAAATCACGGTGAAGGCCTCGGACGTAACCAATCCACAATGGGGCGATACCTTTACCATCGGCGGCGAAACCTGGGAGCTGGACCCGGCCGAGGGCGTAACCCACGAGGACGGCTACACCTTAACTATCACCCTCCGGAGAGTGGAGAGCGCCTAATATGTTCACAGTGAAAATCGACGACAGCCAGGTACTAGACTTTACCCGCAAATCACCCAGGCGGGCCGAGTGGGCCATGGCCGAGGCGTTAAAGGCGGCGGGCGGCCATTTGCGAAAAGAGATCATAGAGCAGATCGACGCGGCGGCCGGGTGGCCGGGTTTATCTCCGGAGACGCTGGAGCGAAAAAGAAAGTACGGCGGCCGGGGCGCCAGGGCGCGAGGTAAGCCGCTGCAGATATTTAAAAGGCTGGTACGTTTTCGCTATAGCAAATCTCGAAAATACAAGACCCAGCGCGTACGGGTGGGAATATTCAATATCAAGGGCTGGTTTAAAAAGTATTACGGCGTAGGCGCCGCCGTAATCGCCAGGTTGCACGAAATAGGCCGGACCAGCCCAAAGTACGGCAAGCGCCCGGCCCGGCCAATGATCGAGCCGGTATGGCAACGGGAGCGGCAAAACATAACCAGGTACGTAGAGAAAAAGTTTTTTCGGGTGTTTTTCAGCAAGCGGCGGCCTGGGTTGAAAATGTAGGGGGCGGATAAAATGATACTGACAGGCAAGGATGGCGTATTACGGATCTACGACAGCGCCCTGGTGATACACGGAGCGGCGCCGCTGGATAGCATTACCATCGACGTAGTGAAGTACGACGGATCGAGTTGGAGTAATATAACGAGCGACGTAGAGGCCGACGACGCGAACGTAGAGAGCAATTTCATAGCCGACAACGACGACGTTATATACGTCGGGAGTACTTCAAAATTTGCCATGATCAAGTTTTTGAAGGGCAACGGGAGCGACTACGCGGCCGGATCCGGCGCCCTGATAGCGACCTATTATAACGGATCCGATTTCAATACCGCCGTACCGGGCAAGAGCGACGGGACGGCCTCCGGCGGGGATTGCTTCGCCCAGGACGGAAACATCTCTTTTCAGATCCCGAGGGACTGGGCCACCGGTGCGAATAGCTTTAACGCCAACCTGGACAGCGATAAATATTACATAGCCCTGAAAGCGACAACCTCCCCGACGACGGACCCGGACGCCGACGTACTGGCGCCGGTGGACGGCCAGTACTTTGAGGTAAAATTCTCCGCCATGGATTTTGACGGACCCATAGGCCGCCCGCTGGCCGGTGAAATACTGATACTGAACCGGGCCAAGATGGACAGCGCGGCCCACTACCTGAAAGGGCCGGACGACGTAATTTACCGGCCGCTGCCCTTGTCTTTATCATGCCTGATAGACGACACCTACAACCATGATAACGTATTCCTGGCCCTGGAGTGCGGTAACGTGAATTACGGGACCTGGAACGCCTCGGGGACCAGTACAAAGGGCGATACCCAAAACGACGGGAGTAACGATAACCCGGCCTTTGCGGACAGCAACAAAAAGGCGGTTAACGTACAGATATTATGGACCGGCGATAATCCGCTGGGGTACGCCTATTATGAGTGCTATTTCCCGCCGCCGGAATCCGACATAACGGAGGGCGAGGAGGGTATAACCCTCGCGGCCAGGGCCGGGGTGTACGGCGTAATAGAGCGTATTTACGGATTTGGTAACAGATATTAACGAAAAGAACCTAACGACGGGGGGAAAATATCATGGGTGTAAAAACATCGAGGGACGCAAAATTAAGGATCTATGACGGGACCGGTACGCCGTACTACCTGGAGGTGGACCTTGATATAGGCGATTTTAACGGACCCATAGGGCAGCCGAGACAAGAGGAAATCCTTATACTTAACCGGGGTACGATGGACAGCGAGGCCCACTATATCAAGGGGCCGGATAATCCATTACTGGCGCCACTCCCCGTATCCTTTTCCGTATATGTGCGGGACGATAACCAAACTATTTATTTACTGGATATGTTGAAAGCGGGCCAGGACGGGGGAACGACGACCGTAAACAGTAACACCATGGCGACGACCAAGGCAGACAGCCAGCGGGACGGATCCAACAATAACCCGGCCTTTGCCGACAGTAACAAGCTGACCTATGACATACACTACCTCATAGAGACGGGCGGTACGGATTTGGGATTCAAGTACATGGAGTGTTTTTTTCCGCTGGAACAAAACATGATAAACGAGGCCGAGGAAGGGATCCCGATACTTTTAAACGCCCTATGTTACGGGACCATAACCAGGATAACGAGCTGGTTAGCGGGTACGAGTGTAGAGGCCTAGGGCATTGAATATTGAATATTGACGATTGAAGATTGGCAGCAAGGAAAATCTTGATTCTTAAAGAATGAAGATTTTTAAAAGACCGTAGGGCGGGTCACCGTACCCGATGGATACAAGCACGAAAGGGGAATACATGGAAAATTTGAGCGCGGTAAAAACGGATCCGGCGGCGGGCGCCGGGGGTCCGGGCGAGAACCGGGCGGCGGAAACGATACGGACGATATCCGAGCTGGTGGAAAACGAGAGCGTTTTTGATAGCCGGGGCTACTCTATCGTAAAGGTAACCAAGGACGGCGTAGAGGAAAAATTACGCCTACCCATTAAATCGAGCGGTGTAGCCGAATTCATGGAAAAGTTGGCCGGTGACGGGCCGAGGCCTCCTGTAACCCGTACGGTGATAAAAAAGAATTCACCCGAGGGCCGGGAGCTGGGGTTACCTCACGACCAGATGACCATAGTTTTTGACACGACGGACGAGGGCTACGTAGACGCCCTGAACGCCCACAACAAGGAATTTAACTGGAAGGTGGCCATATTCGCCCTTGACATCAAGTGGACCATGGAGGGCGGCCGGGAGGCCCAGACCTACGAGGAAAAGAAAAAGGTGCTTTCCAACAACGGCATAACCATAAACCACATTAACCGGATCTACCAGGACGTTGAGGCCCTGACGCAGTTTACGGAGGATAGGGAGGATTTTTTATCAGGGAGTACCTAGGGTTGACGGACGAAATCCTAGAGGAAAACCGGAAAAGACAGGCAAAAAAACGCCGCCGCAAAAAAAAGGATCCGGAAAGTACCCAGTTGTATCAGGATACCTTAACCATGCGGGAATTCGGATATACACCCAGGGAGTGGAAAGAGATCACCAGGACGGACCGGAAAATACTGTATTACTCCAGGCTGATGGAAAGCATATACCTTGACATGGAGCAGGAAAGCGGCAAACGGGAAAGCGAGGGCGAAAAGCGGGTGCAGGACTTTTTAAACACGTTACCGCCCACGGTGCCTAGAACGGGGGCAAGGGGATAGATGGCAAAACGCGGGACACATATAGAAGTATCGGCCGATACCAGCAAGTACGAGCGGGCTATGCGCGATATGCGCCGGACCACAAAGCAGACGACCGACGTAATTAAAACGAGCTGGTTAAAAGCCGCCGGGGCCGTTTATGGCGTTATAAAGGCCTGGGATGTGGCCAAGCTGGCCGCCAGGGCCAAACAGGAGCAGGCAAGTTTTAGAAACCTGTCCGCGAGCTACGGTGTAAACGCCAACAAGATCATAGCCGATTTAAAGCGGGCCTCCGGCCAGGCCATTGACACCATGACCCTGATACAAAAGGCCGGTACCGCCATGATGATGGGGATTGCACCCGACAAGTTATCTAGGTTGATGGCCATAGCGCGGGCGACCTCCAGGCAGACGGGGCAGACCGTATCAAAATCCTTTGAAGATATCGCCCTGGCCGTCGGCCGCCAATCGAAAATGATCCTGGATAACTTGGGGATCATAGTAAACACCCAGGAGGCAAACGAGAAGTACGCCAAGAGCCTGAACAAGACGGCCGCCCAGTTAACGGACGCCGAGAAAAAACAGGCCTTTTTAAACGCCACCCTGGAGGCCGGAGAGGAGATCATGGGCCGGCTAGGTAACCAGGGGACCACGGCGGCGGAAACCTTTGAAAGGGTATCCGCGGCCGCAAAAGATATCAAGCTGGCCGTCGGTACACTATTGTTACCGGTATTAAAGCAGATGGCCGAGTACCTGTTAAACGCCGCGAATTACTGGCGGCAGATGTTTTCTACCGACGCGATGAATACGCTGGAAAAGCAACGGGATGCCGTATTGAAAAAACTACGGGTCATTGATATGGCGACGGGCGGTATGTCACCGGCCGACAAGGAGGCGCCCGGCTACAGGGTAATCATGGAGCGCCGAAAAATGCTAAATGCACAATTAAAGACCATAACCAAATCCATACAGAATTATGACAAGATACCCTACGAAACGCTACCGCCATTGAACGTACCCGGCGGCGGCGGATCCGGAGGCGGAAAGCCCAAGACGAAATTCGACCTTTTAAAAGAGATTGCCCGCCTGCGAGAAAGCCAGGCAGGGGTACCACCGGATATATTACGGATAATATCCACGGGAACCTCCGGCGGCCCGATGCCTCGTAGGCAGTTTTATGAGCCGTACATAGGGCGGCCGGACCAGCCGGAATTTTGGGGCCTCCAGGAAGCGCCCAGGAAAGTGGTAGAGGAGGCGAAAAGTACATTTAGCCTCATGGATACCCTGGCCCGAAATACCGCCCGGAGCATGCAGGATAGTTTTAGCAATTTCTTTTTTGACGCCATGCAGGGCAAATTAAAGAGCCTGGGCGATTACGTGAAGGGTTTTGTGGGCGCCGTACAGCGATCCATAGCTAGTATCATGGCACAAAAAATGGTAAGCGCCATAGGGAGCTATATGCCTTTTTTAAAGATCCACCAGGGCGGCGTAGTGGGCGGCGCCGGGATCCCACGGGTGATGATGCCCGCCATGTTGCTGGCCGGGGCCGGGCGGTACCACAACGGCCTACGGCCCGACGAATTCCCGGCGATCCTCCAGCGGGGCGAGAGGGTGATACCCAGGGGCGGCGGCGGATCCGGAGACGGCGGCGGCCCGATAGTCTATAACGATTTGAGGGGATCACAATTTTTAGACCAGGAAACCCTTTACAAAACCTACGAAACCATAAGCGCCGCCCAGGTGGCCAAGCATGCGCCCGCCGCCGTAATTAATAACTACGAAATGAACGGGCCAATCAGGGACCTGATTAGATCGGCGAGGTAGGGGAGATATGGGGACGGACCTAGTAACCAACGGGGCCATGGCCGCCGACAGCGATTGGAGCAAGGGGACGGGCTGGACCATAGCGGCCGGGGTGGCCACAAAGGCGGCCGGTACCGAAAGCGACTTGGAACAGACCATATCCGAGCTGGTACAAAACCAGACGTACAAGCACGTGTTCACCATAGCGAGCTACACAGCCGGTTTTGTGACGCCGAGGGTGGGCGACACGGCCGGGACGGCGAGAGGCGTAGACACGACCTACACGGAGTACATAAAGGCCGGATCCGGTACCAAGCTGGAAATGCGGGGGGACAGCAGTTTTGACGGCAGCATTGATAATGTCAGCCTGGAGGTGGCCTTTGCCCTGGTGCCGACCTGGGTAACGCCGCTGGAGCCGGAGGAGTATAACATCATAACGCCCGCCGTATCCATGAAAAGACAGCGGCAAAACATAGCCACGACGCCGCTTGAGCGGTTTAAGCTGCAATTTGAGGGAATATCAGACGAGGACTATTTAATCCTGTTAAACCATATGAAGCTGGTACACATGGATTATGATGAATTCACATGGACCGGCGTACCGAGCTACATAGACACCGACGGCGACGGCATAGCCGACGGATCCAATATGTCCGGATACTGGGTTAAAGGTAGCTTCAATTCAACACCCAGGGCCAACGGGTGGGATGCCGAGATCACATTTGAAAAAGACATTTAACCCGCTACGTAGGGCGGGGATTGATTCCCCGCCGGGATCATAGCGCAACCAACAACCAACAATTAACCAAAAATGCCTAAAGACCTCCCCAGCGACGTAGATACCCAAATAGCGGCCAAACATTCCCGGCCGGTAATTCTATTTACCCTTACCCTTGACGCCGGTACCCTCCGGTACGCGGCAGCCCAAAGTAACCTTGTTTTCCCGACGGGCGGAAACACCTACACGGCCAGGGCCATAAACCTGGCCAACCTGGTGTGGAGAGTAGAGGGCCAGATAGTAAAGGGCAGCCTGCAATTTGACGACGTAACCGGGGAGATATCGGCCTACCTCCAGGCGGAATCCTTCGACGGTAAGGCCCTGGTGATAGACAAGGTGTACCGCGACGCCCTGGGGAACGCGACCTATTACAATCGGCTTTTTACCGGGTACATGGAGGAGATCGAAACCATAGGGCCGCAATGGGCCGAGATCCCTTTTGTCAACGGTAAGCCGCTGGGCCGCCAATTACTGTTAGACACCTATACGCCCAGGTGTAACAACCAATTCGGCGACACCCTTTGTAACCAGGACGGTAACGCGGACCTGACGAGCCTAAAGGCGACGGGGACGGCCGACAGCGGGACCACGAGTACCCTGGTAGACAACGCCTTGACCCAGGCCGACGATTACTGGAACTACGGCCGGGCCGAGCTGGTGTACGACGGCGATACCTACTACCGGAAAATAAAGGATTTCGACGCGGCAAGCGATACCGTAACCTTTGACGTACCGCTACCCTTTGCCGTTGACAACACGGTAACCTACACCCTCTACAAAGGGTGTTCTTTTACCTGGGATGTATGCCAGAGTAACCAGGCCTGGGGACCGAGCGGCGATAACAAGGCCAATTACAGGGGATTTATGCACATAGGGGAGACCTATTAATGGCGGATTTAAAGCGGATCACGGACCCGGCGGAGGTAGCTACCATTTTTGGCCTGGTGGATGAAAGGCTGGAGGACCAGGTACATATGGATCCCGGCGAGTGGGTACAGTACCTCCAAAACCAGATGACAAAAGAGGGCTGGGCCTGTATGTGGGGCCTGGTGGAAAACGGGCGGATCAAAAGATACATTGTGGCCGTTAACGCGGTAAGCCCGCCTATCTCCAGGGCGGTACTTATACTCTATCAGAATTTTTTCAAGGACCATGAAAACGGCCTCCGGGCGCTGGAGGAAATAAAAGCCTGGGCCAGGACAAAGGGCGCCGACCGGGTAGCGATCCACACCCTCTATCCCCGGATAAATGCACAATTCGGCTTCATGAAAGAGCCGGGCGAGAATATGTATATCCCGCTTGACTAGCAACCGACCCCGCCGGATCCACCGTAGGGCGGGGATTGATTCCCCGCCGAGTACGCGGCCGGGCGAGGACATAAAAAGGCCAAAAACAGCCCATACCAGAACATAAACCAAGGCCTAAACGTCGATCCTGGGCTAAATATGAAAGCCTTTTTTTAGAAAAAATGAAAAAAACCCTATCAATCATAATCGGTATCGTTTTCGGGATCCTCTTTACGGCCACGTCGGCCCATGCGCTGGTAGGCACCCTAATCGGCGCCCTGGCCGGGGCGGTTTTTTTTGGCAAAATGGGTATCATGCTTTCGGTGGGATCCTCCCTGCTTTTTTCGGCCGGGGCCGGGACCCTGGGAGCCCTGATAGCCGGGGCCGCCGTCGGGGCTGCAGCCGGTAGCGCCATGGGCCTATCGCGGGCCTTGACGCCCGACCTCCCGGAGGTGGGAAAAGAGAGCAAAACCTACCAGGACAATTACCCGCGAGCCACGGTACAGGAGGGGACGCCCGTACCCATGGTCATAGGCCGGGCGCCGGTGGCCGGAAATATAGTCCGGCAAAACGACGCAAAGGCGGCCGACTACATAGAGTTTATCATATGCCACGGCCGGGGCCAGGTGGACGAATTTTTAGGCCATTTTATTAACGGGGTGGAATGGACCGACCTTAGAAACGCGAACCATGCAAGGTGGGTGCAAGAAGGGGAATCCAACCAGAGCGGCATAACCCATTTATTCAGCGACGCCGAGGCCTCCAATTACCGGGGCTACGCCCTAACCGAGGTACGACTGGCCAAGGGCGACGAGATCCGGGGCCTTGAAAACATATGGGCCGTTGGTATGTGGCGCCTATGTCTTGATATCGGCCAGGACGCCGGGGGTACGACGAGCTGGACGCGCAACCCGGCCCAGGTGATATGGGATTACTACATTACCCAGGAGGGCTACACGGCCGCCGAGCTGAACGAAAACGCCTTTTTGGTCTTGGAGGAATACTGTAACGACGTACCGACCGACGAAAGCCAGCCCGTACGGCCTACGCCGGTTAGTGACGATACGGTGACGGAGGCCGCCCGTACGGCGAGCTGGGTAAACAAGGCAAAGTACGGATTTCGGAAAAACAAGAGCCTGACGGGCGAGGACGCAAAAGCGGCATGGAAAGAGGAGGCGACCAGCAACAAGCGGATTAACTTGGATTTCGGGATAGCGCAAGTGATAGATAAAATGATCATTGAAAACTATCACAATAACGGCGCGGATACCGATGTAGGGATACAGAATTTTGTCATACAGGGATCCAACAACAGCGCGAGTTTTAACGATACGAGCTACGCGAGTACGGGCTGGACGGATCTACTCACCGACAGCGCCACGGAACACCCGGCGACCGATACGAGCGAGCCGGAAACCTTTACGATAGTCAATGCGACGGCCTACCGGTACTACGCCATAAAGATGGCCGACAACCACGGCGACGGATCCCATATGGGTTTCCGGGATGTTACCTTTTACGGCAAGCAGCCCAGGTATACCTTTGATTTTGTTTTCGATACGAATATCGAAAAGGTAGACGCCCTGCAGATCATGTGGAATTCCTTTAACGGAAAAACCATACAGAGCCAGGGGACCATAAAGCCGGTATGGGATGCGGCCGAGGAGCACGATGGCGCCGGATCCCTCCGGACAAAAAGCGTCAGCCATGCCTTTGACCATGATAACACCGTACCGGGCAGCTTTTCATGGGGCCGCCTCAAAAAGCCCAACATAGTCCGGATCCACTACCGGGACAGCGCCGACAATTTTAAGAAAACATCGGTAGAGCTACGGGACGATAAAGACATAGCCGACCGGGGCGAGATAGTCCACAATGAAACATGCTGGTACATCACCGAAAAACAGGTGGCGATACGCCGGTGTAAATTCAAATTCGACAAGGCCCGGTATACCGGGGTGGCCTGCAGGCTGACGGGCGATCCCCGGAGCCAGGCCGTCGAAATATACGACAGGGTAACAGTAACAGACGAAAAAGGCATGTGGACGGCCAAGGATTTTATAGTACTCGAAAAAGACGAGGACCAGTACGGCCGCCCGGTGTTCTACCTGGAGGAGTATAACAGCGGGATTTATAATGATGATGGCTTTGAAATCCAACCCGGCTACCGGAGCGAGTTACCCAACCCGAGCGAGGTAACGCCGCCCAGTACCATAGACGCCATAGAGAATATTACGACGGGGACCAAGCACACCTACGGGAGTATCAGCGTAGCAATCACGCCGCCCCATTACCCGCACTACTCATTTACGAAAGTATTTGGAAGTAATGACGACAGTACGTTTTACTACGTCGGCGAAACAGACGGTGGAAAACCCTTAATCATAAACGGCATGGGTACGCTTTACCAGCCAGGCGACACGGTTTATATCCGCCTCGTAAACGTAAACGCCAACAGCGTACAGGAACCCATACCGACCAGTAGCGACGGCCAGATAGTGGCCGCCTCGGCCGTACGGTTCGGATCCTTTTACGCGGGCGATACGGACTTGTGGGGCGGTAACGCGGCCCTTAATAACGCCGCGACCAAAATAGTCCTGGGGGATCTTTCCGGTACGCCGAAAATAGCGATAGGCAGTACGACGGCCGACAGCATGACCCTGGCCAACATGGCCACCCACCCGGGTTTTTACGCCGACGGTACCGGAGACGCCCGCTTTGGAGGCAACGGCGGCGGTGCAACCTGGGACCAATCGGAAAGTACGTTCACCATTGAGGGGATCCTCCAGGCCTCACAGATCCACATACCCGACGTAGACACGACGGCAAACAGTTTTCACGTTCAATCAGACGGCGATACCTGGTGGGGATGTACCGAAACTAATTTTAACGCCGACAATAATAACGCCACGGCCTATATCTTAAAGACCGGGGTGGCGAAATTTAAGAGCGTTACGTTATCAACCTCAGTTATAATATCCGGACTCCAAGCGGGATCAGACATTGACGGCCAATACCTGACCGCCCTTTCAGTTGATACGGCCTCCATTGCTAACATGGCAATAGAAACGGGTAAACTGGATAACCTCGCGGTGACGGCGGCGAAAATAGGAACATCCGCCGTCGAAACCGCCAAGATAGACAACCTCGCCGTAACAGGAGGTAAAATAGCTGCGGGTGCTATAGATACAGGCCATTTAGCCAACCTCGCCGTAACGGCGGGCAAGATAGACAACTTGACCATAACGGCCGCACAGATAGCCAACCTAACCATAACGGGAGGCCCGGCCGGTAAAATTGCCGCAAGTACGATTACCGAAGACAATGTAGTAGCAAACACCATAACCGCTGCCTCCATAGCGGCCGGGACCATTACAACCGCCGAAATCGCGGCAAATACGATAGTAGCGGGAGATATCGCAGCCGGGACCATTACGACCGCCGAAATCGCGGCCGGGACCATTGCAGCCTCGAATATCAACGGGACATTTGGCAACCTCACAATATCGAGCGGTATAATAACATTTAATACGAGTCAGGGAATAAATTTAACCGGGCATGATACAACTGCTGGTAGAATTAAATTTGACGGTACAAAAGATTTCACAATATCAAGCAACGCGGCGGGGGATCATTTATGTATATGGCCGTCATCTGCTGGAAGGGGGGCGTTATATGTTGGGTGGCAAACCCGTGGAGCGCCTAGTATTCAAAGGTTTAACTCTATTTTGATGTATGCTGATAATGGTTTTGATGTTGATGTTTACGCGGGAACGGATAGGGGTATCCTTGCTGTTTCCGGAGGGGCAGTGAGGTTGGAAACACAGAATACATCAACTACACAAGCGCAAGTAGTTGTCTCGGATACTTCTATAAATTTTCGAGTGAATGCCCTTGCATGGTCTTCAGTTCAAATATCCGATGATAAGCTGACACTATATAGTGCGGACGGCGGCGCAGCTGGGCCAGTGTTTGAGATATACCATAACTCCGCGTCTCCGGCGGATGATGATGTAATTTCAACATTTAGTTTTTACGGCGAGGATAGCGCCAGTAATAAAACGGAATACTGGAGACAAGAAATCGTACCATATGACGTTACTCATGGTTCGGAAAATGTGAAATTAATATGGTATGCAAATTATGAGGACAGCTTCACACAAGATTTTATATTTTATGAAACAGGAAAGGGTTATGCAGACGATGACTGGTACACTTTCTCTCCCGATATAACCAAAGACCCAAAGTATAAAGACAAAGGAACTATTCTACCGGCTGATTATTTAGCATGGGCGCTTGACGATGCCAAAAAACCTATCAAACCTCACCGGGGGATTAATGACGATAGTGATATTGCCACATACTCAAAAGGCCTGGGAAAAATGTCTTTGGGTGTTACCAGGTGGGCCGAGTGGGCGAACGGACGTATTAAACAACTTGAGGAGCAAGTAGAAACATTAATAGCGAATAATTAACGAAGGGGGATATATGGAAACAAAGTCAGAGGAAACGAGTAGCGAAAAAGTAAAAGAAATATCTGAGGGAATAAGAGAAGCGGACGAAACCGAAAAAGAAAAACCAAAGGATCCGAACAAAATCAATTTCACAAATAAGCAGATCCAGGACGTAAAGGCCGCTATGGATTACGGCATGGGGCCGCTGGCCCAAATTATCGCGGCGACGGGCTGGAAATCAAGCGACAAGTTTAACATGTTGAAAACCATAAAGCGGATTACCCTCAGCCCGGAGGCGGCCGCCTTGGAGACGCAGATAGAGCAGATCAAAAAACGCCACCAGGAAAAACAGAAGGATCTCCCCGACGAGGAGCGGGTAGCCCTATTAAACGATGATCCGGAATTGATAGCGTTAATGGCCCAGGATAGCGGTCTGACCGGCGAGCGGCTACATTTAAAGGTGAAGGTAATCCCCGATGCCGTTAGTGTGGCCGCGATCCTCGGCGCCGAGTGGTTGATAAAGATCGAGCTGGGAAAATGACATGAAACAGTTAATTATCGGGGCCGTAACAAATGCGATCCTATTAGCCATAGCAATAAGCGCCGTCCGCCTATGGTTGAACGGCCTCGAAAAGCGGCTAAAAGAAAATATCGGCGAACTGAAAGACGAGGACAAAGACCTATGGGCCGCCCTGAATAACCACGGCCACAAAGGCCTGGATCAAAACGGATCGCGGGTGACACGCTGATAACCAACACCCAATACACAATCTTCAATGATAAGGAGGCCACCATGAAAAAAGCCATTACCGCCCTAATCCTTGCCGCCACCCTTGCCTTTGGATGTTCTCACAGCGGCGCCCTTGTAAACCTCACGGCCGAGGACGTTCAAAACGCCGAGGCCATGAAGGCCGCCGCCGAGAACCTACTCAAAACCTGGCCCGTCTATTCCGGGATCATGGTAGGCGCTCTGGGCGACCGTATCAAGGACCTACCCCAACGGGCCATAGTCGCCATGGCTACACTTGACGTGTTGGCATCTAAACAGGGCTGGACCGACTACGAGCTGGGCCTAAGCCTCGGCCTCCG
>Ga0180430_10003127_pt1 | contig 14435 bp, 14 predicted proteins | sample SS_ome_9_FD_132999 | JGI IMG/M metagenome (GOLD analysis project Ga0180430, IMG submission 132999) | Hypersaline lake sediment archaeal communities from the Salton Sea, California, USA - SS_1_S_2 metaG | ecosystem: Environmental > Aquatic > Non-marine Saline and Alkaline > Hypersaline >... | reverse complement strand
CGGGTTCGACGGGTTCATGGACCGGATCATGGAACTGCGCGCCGAACTGGCGATCCCGCCGAGCCTGAGCGCGATGGGGGTCGAGGCCGCGCGGCTCGACGAACTGACGGAGATGGCGCTGGAAGATCCCTCCTGCGGCGGCAACCCGGTGCCGATGACGCGCGAGAACACCCGCGCGCTGTTCGACGCCTGCATGTGAGCAGACGGCCGGCGCGCGGATCGCGCGCCGGTCGATCCACCGCGGAACCCGCTGTGCCGCGACTGGCGGCGAACCGCTAAACGCAACGCTCCGCCCTTGCAGGCGTCACTTTCCACTGGCAATCGCCCCGCCGGACGTGGCAGTCACGCGGCGCGGTTCGGGCCGGTCGCCGCCGGATGGCGGGCCGCGAGGATGATTGAAGGAACGTTTCGATGAAGATCGCGATGATCGGCACGGGCTACGTCGGCCTTGTTTCGGGCGTGTGCTTCTCGGATTTCGGGCACGAGGTCGTCTGCGTCGACAAGGATCCGCGCAAGATCGAGATGCTGACCCGCGGCGAGGTGCCGATCTACGAACCCGGCCTCGACGTGCTGATGGCGAAGAACGTCGCCGCCGGGCGGCTGAGCTTCACCGGCGATCTGGCGCAGGCGGTCGACGGGGCGGAGGCGGTGTTCATCGCGGTGGGCACCCCCACCCGGCGCGGCGACGGCCATGCCGATCTCAGCTACGTGATGGCGGCGGCCGAGGAAATCGCCCATGCGCTGACCGGCTACGCGGTGGTGGTGACGAAATCGACGGTGCCGGTGGGCACCAACGCGAAGGTCGCCGAGGTGATCCGCGCGGCCCGGCCGGAGGCCGAGTTCGACGTCGCCTCGAACCCCGAGTTCCTGCGCGAGGGCGCGGCGATCGACGATTTCATGCGACCCGACCGCGTCGTCGTCGGCGTCACCTCGGACCGGGCGAAGGCGGTGATGGGGGAGATTTACCGGCCGCTGTTCCTGCGCGATTTCCCGATCGTCTACACCGGACTGGAAAGCGCCGAGATGATCAAATACGCCGCCAACGCCTTCCTCGCCACCAAGATCACCTTCATCAACGAGATCGCGGCGCTGTGCGAAAGGGTCGGCGCCGACGTCAAGACCGTGGCCAAGGGCATGGGACTCGACGGCCGGATCGGCAACAAGTTCCTGCATGCCGGGCCGGGCTACGGCGGCTCGTGCTTTCCGAAGGACACGATGGCGCTGGCGCGGATCGGCCAGGACCATGCCGCGCCGATGCAGATCGTCGAGACGGTCATCCAGATCAACGATGCGGTGAAGCGGCGGATGATCGACAAGGTGGTGGACCTCTGTGGCGGCTCGGTCAACGGCAAGACGGTCGCGGTGCTGGGCGTGACCTTCAAGCCCAATACCGACGACATGCGCGACGCGCCGGCTCTGACGATCGTGCCGGCGCTGGTCGGCGGCGGCGCGAAGCTGCGGGTGGTCGATCCGCAAGGCCGGCGCGAGGGCGAGACGCTGTTGCCCGGCGTCACCTGGCTGGAGGACGCCTACGAGGCCGCCGCCGGGGCCGACGCGCTGGTGATCCTGACCGAGTGGAACGAGTTCCGCGCGCTGGACCTCGAGCGGCTGGCCGGGGCGATGGCCACCGCCCGGATGGCCGACCTGCGCAACGTCTACGACGCGGCCGATGCGGCGAAGGCGGGCTTCGCGGCCTATGTCGGCGTGGGGCGTTAGGCGCCGCGCCGCCCGACGGCCAGCGACAGCGCGAACAGCCCCGCCGCGACCGCGATGATCGAGGCGCCCGCCGGCGTGTCGAGGCCCAGCGACAGCCCCAGCCCGCCCAGCGCCGACAGCATGCCCAGCGCCGCCGCCAGCACCGCCATCGCCTCGGGCGTGCGCGCGCCGGCCCGCGCGGCGGCGGCCGGGATGATCAGCAGCGAGGCGATCAGCAGCGCGCCGACGATCTTGATCGACACCGCCACCACGACGGCCAGCGCCAGCGTCAGCACCACCTGTTCGCGGCGCGGGTCAAGCCCGGCGGCCATCGCCAGTTCCTCGTTCAGCGTCGCGGTCAGAAGCGCCTGCCAGCGCCAGGCGATCAGCCCGGCGACCGCCAGCGCGCCGCCCCAGACCACGGCCAGATCGGCCCGGCTGACCGCGAGGATATCGCCGAACAGGTAGGCCGAGAGGTCCACCCGGAGCCCCGGCTGGAGCGAGGCCGCGACAAGGCCGAAGGCCAGCGCGGAATGCGCCAGCACCCCCAGCGCGGTATCCATCGCATGGCCGCGCGCGGCCAGCCGGCTCACCAGCACCGCCATGACCAGTGCCATCGCCAGCGTTCCGGCATAGACCGAGATGCCGAAACCGAAGGCCAGCGCCACGCCGAGGATCGCGGCATGCGCCGTCGCATCGCCGAAATAGGCCATCCGCCGCCAGACCACGAAGCAGCCCAGCGGCCCGGTCGCCAGCGACAGGCCGATGCCCGCGAGCGCCGCGCGGGCGAGGAAATCATCGAGCATCCTCGGCCTCCGCGGCCAGCTGGTGGGGATGGGCGTGATCGTGGCCATGGCCGTGGTCATGGTCGTGATCGTGGTCATGTTCGTGGCGGTAGAGCGCGAAGGCGCCGCGCGTGCCCAGCCCGAACAGCGCCCGGTATTCCGGCGCGGCGGAGACGACGCTGGGCGCGCCTTCGCAGCAGACATGGCCGTTGAGGCAGATCACCCGGTCAGAGGCCGACATCACCACGTGCAGGTCGTGGCTGACCATCAGCACCGCCGCGCCGGTGGTGGCGCGGACCTCCTCGATCAGCCGGTAGAAGGCCGCGGTGCCGGGCTGGTCGAGCCCTTGCGTGGGTTCGTCGAGGATCAGGATCTCGGGCCGCGCCAGCAGCGCGCGGGCCAGCAGGACGCGCTGGAACTGCCCGCCCGACAGGCCCGCCATCTGCCGGACCTCCAGCCCAGCCACGCCGCAGCGCGCCAGCGCCTCGGCGGCCGCGCCGTCGCTCACCCGCGCGGGCAGCGACAGGAACCGCCGAACCGTCAGCGGCAGCCCGGCGTCGATATGCAGCCGCTGCGGCACGTAGCCGATCCTGAGCCCGGGCTTGCGCGCCACCCGGCCCGCGGCCGGCGCCTGCAAGCCGATCAGCGCCCTGACCAGCGTCGACTTGCCCGATCCGTTCGGGCCGACGATGGTGACGATCTCGCCCGGCGTGACGGCGATGTCGACCCGGTCCAGCACCGTGGCCCCGCCGAAGCGCACCGTCAGCCCCTGCGCCTCGATCAGCGCGGTCATGCCGGATCTGCCCGGCAGGCGGGACACAGGCCCACCGCCTCCACCGTCGCGCGTTCGACGGCGAAGCCGAGAGGGCCGGCCACCCCGTCCAGCGCGTCGCGCACCGCCGCGCCCGGCGCCTCGGCGACATGGTCGCAGGCGCGGCAGATGAAGAAGGCGGGGCTGTGATCCTTGGCCGGATGCATGCAGGCGGCGAAGGCGTTGAGCCGCCGGATGCGATGCGCGAAGCCCTGTTCGACGAGGAAGTCGAGCGCCCGGTAGGCGACCGGCGGCTGGCGGCCGAACCCGGACTCGGCCAGCCGGTCGAGCACCTCGTAGGCGCCCATCGCCCGGTGCGCTTCCAGCAATATCTCCAGCGCACGGCGCCGCACCGGGGTCAGCCGCAGCCCGCGTTCGGCAGCCAGCCTGTCGGCCTCGGCCAGCGCGGCGGCGGCGCAGCGGCGATGATCGTGGTCGGCGAAGGCCAGCGCCGTCGCGGCATGGGGATCGGGCACGTGGACGTTACCTTATCACATCGAGCTTGACACGTTATGTCATAACATAGATGAGGGAGCCAACCGGCACAAGTTGACAGGAGTATCCGATGATCCGCCTCACCGCCCTGAGCCTCGCGATCGTTACCCCCGTCGCCGCCGCGGCCGAGGCGCCGCGCGTGGTGACGGACATCCCGCCGGTGCACGCCCTCGTCCTGCAGGTGCTGGGCGAGTCGGGCACGGCGGAGCTGCTCCTGGAGGCCGGCGGCAACGCCCATACCTACCAGTTGCGCCCGAGCCAGGCGCGCGCGGTGGGCGATGCCGACCTCGTGTTCTGGGTCGGGCCCGGGCTCACCCCCTGGCTCGACCGCACCCTTGACGGGATCGGCGGGTCCGCGAAGGCGGTGGCGCTGATCGAGGCCGAGGGCACCTTCCGCCGCGATTTCGGCGAGACCGGCGCGCATGATGACGACGACCACGGGCATGATGACCACGGGCACGACGATCACGGCCATAATGACCACGCGCACGATGATCATGGCCACGACGCGAAGCACGGGCATGACCACGCCGCCGAAGACGCCCACGACCATGACCATGACCATGACCATGACCATGAACAAGATCACGCCGATGCGGATGGACATGACGGCCACGACCATAGCGGCCTCGATCCGCATGCCTGGCTGGACCCGGCCAATGCGCGGGCCTGGTTGCGGGTGATCGCCGCGGAACTCTCCGCCGCGGACCCGGCCAATGCCGAGGCCTATGCCGCGAATGCCGCGGCCGCCGACGCCGAGATCGCGGCGCTCGATACCGCGCTGGCCGCGCGGCTCAAGCCGGTGGCCGGCAAGCCGTTCACCGTCTTCCACGATGCCTACGGCTACTTCGCCGGGCATTACGGACTGACGGTGGCGGGCAGCATCGCGCTGGGCGATGCCGCGGCGCCCGGCGCCGCCCGGCTGGCCGAGTTGCGCGCCGAACTTGACGAGGGCGACGTGGTCTGCGCCTTCCCCGAGGCGCAACACGACCCGGCGCTGGTCGCCACCGTGGCCGAAGGCACCGGCGTGCGGATCGGCGGGACGCTGGACCCGTCGGGCAGCACGCTGCCGGCCGGCCCCGGCCTTTACGCCGCGTTGCTGACCGCGATGGCCGACACGCTGATCGACTGCCTCGACGCCGGCTGACGGGCTGGACGCCGCCGCCCCGCCCGGCGCATGATCGGCGCGGATCGGGGGGCGGCGGATGGCGGATATTCGCGATTTCGGAACGACGCCGGAGGGCGAGACGGTGCAGCTTGTCACCCTCGCCGCCGGCGCGCTGTCGGTGCGGCTGCTGACCTGGGGGGCACGGCTGCACGATGTCCGGCTCGCGGGGGCGCCCTGGCCGCTGGTGCTCGGCTCTCCCGGCCTCGACGGCTACCTCGGCCCGATGGCGAATTTCGGGGCGGTGGTCGGGCCGGTGGCGAACCGGATCGCCGGGGCCGAAGCCGTGATCGCCGGGCGCAATCACCGCCTGATCGCCAACGAGGCCGGCCGCACCACCCTGCACGGCGGGCCCAAGGGCTGCCATCGCCGCAACTGGGCGCTGGCCGAGGCGACGGCGACGCGCGCGGTCTTCACCCTCGACCTGCCCGATGGCGACGAGGGGTTCCCCGGCAATCGCCGGCTGGTGGCCGACTACGGCGTGACCGCGCCCGCGACGCTCGACCTGCGGCTTTCGGCCACGACCGACCGGGCGACGCTGATCAACCTTGCCCCGCATCCCTACTGGAACCTCGACGGCACACCGGACATCTCGGGCCACCGCCTGACCGTCGCGGCGGAGCGCCATATCGAGACCGACGCGGCGCTGATCCCGACCGGCGCGCTGCCGCCGGTGGCCGGCAGCCGGTTCGATTTCCGCACCGGCCAGAGCCTTGGCGCAGCGCGCGACCTCGACCTGAACCTGTGCCTCGCCGACGGCCCGCGACCGCTGACCGAGGTCGCGCGGCTGGAGGGCGCGAAGGGCGTGGCGCTCGCGCTCGCCACGACCGAACCGGGGCTTCAGCTGCATGACGCGCCGCGGATGGACACCGCGCCCTGGATCGGGCTGTCGGGGCAGCCCTACGGCCCCCGCGCCGGGATCGCGCTGGAGCCGCAGCTGTGGCCCGACGCCTGCCACCACCCGGGCTTTCCGCCGATCGGGCTGGAACCGGGCGAAAGCCGGGCGCAGCACAGCCGCATGACGTTCGAACGGATCGGATGATCCGGCAGCACCGTCCGGGTCCGCCTTCGGCGGGCGCGCGGGCATGACGGCCCGCGCGGCGCGGCCCGTTGGCCGCGCCCGAGGAGAGCCCGCGGTTTTCCGCGGGCTCGCGCCTCCCCCCACCCCCTTCCCCCGCCCCCCGGGGGGCGGGGAACCTGCCCGATAGGCAGGGCGCGCGCGGGGCCGGCAGCGCGGTTCCTCAGCCCCCGGCGCGGCCTTCGGCGGCGCGCACCCAGGCGACGATGGCGGCGCGTTCGGCCGGTTCCATGTAGCTCAGGTTGGCCGGCGGCATCGCCCGGCTGAGACCGGATTGCAGGTAGATCCGCCGCGCCTCGGCCGCGACCTGCGCGGGGGTTTCCAGCACCACGCCCTTGGGTGGATGGCCGAGGCCGGGCCAGCCGGGTTCGGCGGCATGGCACATCGAGCAGCGGCCGAGCACGATGTCGGCGACCTCCTCGAAGCCCGGCGCGGCGGCGTAGCGCGCGGCCGCGCCGGTGAGCGCGGCCTCCTCGTCCGCTTCGGCGGCATCGAGCCAGGGCCGCGCGCCGGGCGCCTGCGACAGCCAGACGATCGCGGCGAAGAGCAGGGCGGTGGCCGCCCATGTCCAGTTCGGCCGGCCCTTGCGGGCATGCATCGTGTTGAAATAGTGCCGGATCGTCACCCCCATCAGGAACACCAGGCTGGCGATCACCCAGTTCCAGTCCGTCGCATAGGCCAGCGGGTAGTGGTTCGACAGCATCAGGAAGATCACCGGCAGGGTCAGGTAGTTGTTGTGGGTCGAGCGCTGCTTGGCGATCCTGCCGTATTGCGGATCGGGCTGGCGGCCGGCGATCAGGTCGGCGACCACGATCTTCTGGTTCGGGATGATCACGAGGAAGACGTTGGCGGACATCAGCGTCGCGGTCAGCGCGCCCAGGTGCAGAAGCGCCGCGCGGCCCGAGAAGACCTGCGCATAACCCCAGGCCAGCGCCACGAGGATGACGTAGAGGCCGATCATCAGCCGGGTGTTGTCATCCCCGAAGCGCGAGCGGCAGATCGCGTCGTAGCCAAGCCAGCCGAGGCCGAGCGAGGCCATGGACACCAGGATCGCGGCCCAGGCCGGGATTTCCAGCACCTCGGGATCGACGAGGTAGAATTCCGCCCCGACATAGTAGACCAGCACCAGCATCGCGAAGCCCGACAGCCAGGTCGCGTAGCTTTCCCATTTGAACCAGGTCAGATCCTCGGGCATCCGGTCGGGCGCGACCATGTATTTCCGGATGTGGTAGAACCCGCCGCCATGCACCTGCCAGGCCTCGCCGTGCACGCCACTTCGCCGGTCGGTCGAGGGCAGCAGGCCGAGATCGAGCGCGATGAAGTACAACGACGAACCGATCCAGGCGATGGCGGTGATCACGTGCAGCCAGCGCACGGCGAATTCGGCCCAGTCGCCCAGCAGTATCCAGTCGATCATCTCGCACCCTCGCCCCTTGCCGGCGCAACGCTATACCGGCGCCCGCCTTCATGATAACCCTGCCAATACCTCAGCACTTTCAAGCAGACCCGCAAAATCGGCGGGCGGGCCCGCGATGTCCTACCTCAACAATCTACGCATGTTCCTGCGCGTCTACGAGCTTGGAAGCATGAGCGCGGCGGCGCGCGACCAGCGTACCTCGCCCGCCGTCGCCTCGGCGCGCATCGCGGAGCTCGAACGCCACCTGAACGTGCGCCTGTTCAACCGCACCACCCGCAGCCTGAAGCCGACCGAGAGCGGCCGGCTGTTCTACGCCGGCGCGCAGAAGGTGCTCGATGCCGTGGCCGAGGCCGAGGCCGCCGTCGCGGGGGTCACGCAGGTGCCCCGCGGCAGCCTGTTCGTGGCCGCGCCGCTGGGTGTCGGCCGCCGGTTCGTCGCGCCGCATGTGCCGGATTTCAAGGCGACCTACCCGGAGATCGACCTGCGGCTGCGGCTGTCGGACCGCAAGATCGACGTGACAGGCGAAGGGCTCGACATCGCCATCTACCTCGGCCGGCCTGAGGATTCGACGCTGGCGATCCGGGTGATCGCGGACTGCCCGCGGATCCTGTGCGCCGCGCCGGCCTATGTCGAGCGTCGCGGCATGCCGGCCGATGGCGCGGCGCTGGTACGCGACGGGCACGATTGCCTGAACCTGCGGTTTCCCGGCGCACGCGAGTTTCGCTGGACGCTGGACACCCCGGACGGCGCGCGGCGCTACGAGATCTCGGGCCCGTTCGAAAGCGACGACGGCGACGTGCTGACCGGCTGGGCGCTGGACGGGCACGGGATCGTGCTGAAGCCGGTCTTCGAAGTGGCGGAACATCTGCGCGACGGCCGGCTCCTGCCGGTCGCCCCGGCCACGCCGCCGCTGCCGGTGCAGCTGGCCTGCCTGTCGCCGCATCGCCGGCTGCGCGAGCCGAAGATCGGGCTGTTCTGCGATTTCCTGATCCCGCGGATCCGCGCCGACCTGGCCCGCGCGACGGCGGGGCTTCAGCTGCCCCGGTAGGTCGAATAGCCGAAGGGCGACAGCAGAAGCGGCACGTGGTAATGCGCCGCCGGATCGGCCATGCCGAAGCGGATCGGCACCTGGTCGAGGAACAGCGGTTCGGCCCCGGCCTGCCCGGTGGCGCGCAGGTAGTCGCCGGCGAAGAAGACCAGTTCGTAGCTGCCCGCGGCGAATTTCCCTTCCGGCAGGATCGGCGCGTCGGTCCGCCCGTCGGCGTTGGTCACGGTCTCGGCGATCTTGCGATGGGCATTGCCGCTGACCGCGTAAAGCGCGATCCTCAGCCCCGCGGCCGGACAGCCGCGCGCGGTATCCAGAACATGCGTCGTCAGGTATCCGGCCATCTTGCCCTCCCCGTCGGTCGCGGTCAGATTCGATGCTTCGGCCCGCCCGCGCAAGCCCGGATCGCGAAAACAGCTTCTGGCGCTTTTTGACAATCGGCGCGAGGATCGGGCGATATCCTCGCACCGGCATTGCGCGCAAAGGATCCAGATGACCCGCTACCCCCGCGACCTGATCGGCTACGGCCCCAACCCGCCCGACGCGGCCTGGCCCGGCGGCGCGAAGATCGCCGTGCAGATCGTGCTGAACTACGAGGAGGGCGGCGAGAACTGCGTCCTGCATGGCGATGCGGCCTCCGAGGCGTTCCTGTCGGAAATCGTCGGCGCGCAGCCCTGGCCCGGACAGCGCCACTGGAACATGGAGTCGATCTACGACTACGGCGCGCGCGCCGGCTTCTGGCGGCTGCACCGGCTGTTCACCGACCGCGCGATCCCTGTCACCGTCTATGGCGTCGCCACGGCGCTGGCGCGCAGCCCCGAACAGGTCGGCGCGATGCAGGCGGCGGGGTGGGAGATCGCCTCGCACGGGCTGAAATGGGTCGAGCACAAGGACATGCCCGAGGCCGAGGAACGCGCCGCGATCGCCGAGGCGATCCGCCTGCATGCCGAGGTGACGGGCGCGCGGCCCACCGGCTGGTACACCGGGCGCTGTTCGGAGAATACCGTGCGACTGGTGGCCGAGGCCGGCGGGTTCGACTGGATTTCCGACAGCTATGACGACGATCTGCCCTGGTGGGCCGAGATCGGCGGGCGCGAGCAGCTGATCATCCCCTACACGCTCGACGCCAACGACATGCGCTTCGCCACGCCGCAGGGGTTCAACACCGGTGGGCATTTCTTCGAGTACCTGAAGGACGCCTTCGACTGTCTTTACGCGGAAGGCGACGCGGGGCAGGCGAAGATGATGTCGATCGGCCTGCATTGCCGCCTGATCGGCCGGCCGGGCCGGATCATGGGGCTGAAACGTTTCCTCGACCATGCCGCGGCGCATGACGGCGTGTGGTTCGCGCGACGGATCGACATTGCCCGGCACTGGGCCGCCACGCATCCGCCGCGGCGCCGCGACCGACCCAGCCGGATGGATCGCGCCGCTTTCGTCGCCCGGTACGGCGGCGTCTTCGAACATTCGCCCTGGATCGCGGAGCGGGCCTTCGATCTCGAACTCGGCCCGGCGCATGACCGGGCGGCGGGGCTGCACAACGCGCTCGCCCGGATGTTCCGCAGCGCCACGACCGATGAGCGGCTGGGCGTGTTGCGCGCCCATCCCGACCTCGCCGGCAAGCTCGCGCAGGCGCGGCGGCTGACGGCGGAGTCGACCGCCGAACAGGCCGCCGCCGGGCTCGACGCGCTGACCGATGCCGAACGCGCCCGCTTCGAGGCGCTGAACGCGGCCTATGTGGCGCGCCACGGCTTTCCCTTCATCATCGCGGTGCGCGACCACACCAAGGCGCAGATCCTCGCCGCCTTCGAACGCCGGCTGGAACAGGACAGCGTCACGGAACTGGCCGAGGCCTGCCGCCAGGTCGAACGCATCGCCGAACTCCGGCTGAAGGAGATGCTGCCGTGACCGGTTACCACGCCCCGCCCGGCGGCCTGCCGCCGCAGACGCAACTGATGACCGGCCGCGCCGTCTTCACCGAGGCCTACGCCCTGATCCCGCGCGGCGTGTTTTCCGATATCGTCACCAGCCTGCTGCCGGGCTGGGCCGCCACGCGCGCCTGGATCGTCGCCCGCCCGCTCACCGGCTTCGCCGAAACCTTCAGCCACTACGTGATGGAGGTCGCCGCCGGCGGCGGCTCCGATACGCCGGAGCCGGACGACGGCGCCGAGGGCGTGCTGTTCGTCACCGAAGGCGCGGCCCGCCTGACGATCGGCGCCGCGGTGCACGATCTCGGCCCCGGCGGCTATGCCTACCTGCCACCCGGCTGCGACTGGCGGCTCGCGAATCCCTGCGACGGACCGGCGCGGTTCCACTGGATCCGCAAGCTCTGGGAACCCGCGCCGGGCCTCGCCCCGCCCGCGGCCTTCGTCACCCACGAGGCCGGCATCCCGCCCACCCCAATGCCGGGCACCGAGGGCCGCTGGGCCACCACCCGCTTCGCCGACCCCGCCGACCTCGCCCATGACATGCATGTCAACATCGTCAGCTTCGAACCCGGCGGCCGCATCCCGTTCGAGGAAACCCACGTGATGGAGCACGGGCTTTACGTGCTGGAAGGCCGGGCCGCCTACAAGCTCAACCGCGACTGGCACGAGGTCGAGGCGGGCGATTTCATCTGGCTGCGCGCCTTCTGCCCGCAGGCCTGCATCGCCGCCGGGCCGGGCCGGTTTCGCTACCTGCTTTACAAGGACGTCAACCGCCACGCCCGGCTGCGCGGCCCCGGCGCCTTCGGCCCCGCCGCCTGATCGATTTTGGTCGTCAAATATCCTCGGGGGGCGCCGGCGCAGCCGGCCGGGGGGCAGACAGCCCCCCGCGCCTCCGCCACCACGCCGACACCGGAGGCAGGAATGTCCCGCACGATCCGCACCGAACCGCTGACCCCCGAGGCTTTCGCCCGCTTCGGCGACGTGCTCGATGCCTCCGGCAGCCCCGACCGGATCATCAACCGGGGCCTGTGCGGGCGCTGGCACGACCGCGCGCGGCTGGCGTTCGACGCCGCGGGCCGGGCCGGGATCTCGATCTTCCGCGCCGAACCGCGGCGCCTGCCCTACCGGCTCGACCTTCTCGAACGCCACCCCGACGGATCGCAGGCCTTCCTGCCGATGCACGGCCATCCCTACCTTGTCACCGTGGCCCCGGATGACGGCGGCCGGCCCGGCACCCCGCGCGCCTTCCTGACCGCGCCGGGACAGGGGATCAACCTGTTGCGCGGCACCTGGCACGGGGTGCTGACGCCGCTGGCCGCGCCGGGCCTGTTCGCGGTCGTCGACCGGATCGGGCCGGGCGCCAACCTCGAAGAGTATCCGCTGGCCGAACCCTGGACGATCGAGGCGGGCTGAACCGAATGCCCCTTGGCAGGCCACGGGGCCGGCAGTAGGCTGCGCCGGCATTCCCGACCAGCCCGAGGCCCGCCATGAAGGATTCCAATTTCCTCAAGGAAAACAATGCCCGCCACATGTGGCACCCGATGGGCGCGCCGGGCGAGGTGATGGCCGACGCGCCGGCGATCATCACCCGGGCCGAGGGGGTGCGGATCTTCGACATCGATGGCCATTCCACCGTCGACGCGGTGGGCGGGCTGTGGTGCGTCAATGTCGGCTATTCCAACGACAGGGTGAAACAGGCGATCGCGGCGCAACTGGCGGAACTGCCCTATTATTCCGCCTTCGCCGGCTCGTCGAACGACAAGGCGATCGAACTCAGCTGGATGCTGCGCGAGTTCTTCGAACCCGACGGGATGGCGCGCGCCTTCTTCACCTCGGGCGGGTCCGACAGCGTGGAAACCTGCCTGCGGCTGGCGCGGCAATACCACCGGATCAAGGGCGAACCGGGGCGCACCAAGTTTCTCAGCCTGAAAAAGGGCTATCACGGCACCCATTTCGGCGGCGCCAGCGTGAACGGCAACAACCGCTTCCGCATCGGCTACGAACCCTTGCTGCCCGGCTGTTTTCACCTGCCCGCGCCCTACCCCTACCGCAATCCCTACGACGAGACCGACCCGGCGCGGCTGGCCGACCGGATCGCCGCGCAGATGGTCGACGAGATCGAGTTCCAGGGCGCGAACACCATCGCCGCCTTCATCATGGAACCGATCCTCGGCGCCGGCGGGGTGATCGTGCCGCATGACAGCTTCATGCCGAAGCTGCGCGAGATCTGCACCCGCCACGGCATCCTGATGATCGCCGACGAGGTGATCACCGGTTTCGGCCGCTCGGGCGACTGGACCGGCTCGCGGCACTGGGGGGTGCGGCCCGACCTGATGTCCACGGCCAAGGGCATCACCTCGGGCTACCTGCCGTTCGGGGCGGCGATGATCGCCGATCACGTGGCCGAGGTGTTCGAGACCGCGCCGGCCGCCGAGGCCGCGATCTGGCACGGTTACACCTATTCCGCGCATCCGGTCTGCGCCGCGGCGGCGATTGCCAACGTCTCCGAGCTTCAGCGGCTCAAGCTGAACGAGAATGCCGCCGCCCGCGGCACCCAGCTTTTCGAGGGCGTCCTGAAACTCGCGGAGAAGCACGACATCATCGGCGACGTGCGCGGCGGCCACGGGCTGATGACCGGGATCGAGATCGTGTCGGACCGCGCAGCCAAGACGCCGATGGACGCCGCGACAATGAAGCGGATTCACAAGGCCGCCTACGAGGCCGGCGCGATGGTGCGGCTTGGCGCGCACAACATCCTGATGTCGCCGCCGCTGACGATCACGGCCGACGAGGTCGACGTGATCCTCGCCGCGCTCGACGCGGGGGTCTCGGCCGCCTGAAGAACGGGAAATCGGACAGGGTGACGGGGCCCGCGCGCGCCGCTACTCTGTCGTCGCCGGCCACATGGCCCGGCGGAGGTGGTGATGGACGTGACGCACGACGGGATCGAGACGGTATTCGCGGAATTCGCCGGCCGTTTCGGCCTGAGCCGGCCGGCGGGCCAGTGTTTCGCCGCGATCTGGCGCTCGGCCAGCGCGCCCTGCGCCGACGATCTGGTCGATCAGGTCGGGATCTCGCGCTCCAACGTCTCGACCGCGTTGAAGGAGCTTCGGCTGTGGGGGCTCGTGAGCGTGCTGCGCGCGCCGGGCGACCGGAAGGAGTATTTCTCGGCGCCGTCCGATCCCTGGCAGATCCTTGCCACGCTGCTGGCCGAACGCGCCCGGCGCGACATCGCCCCGGCGCGCGACCGGCTGGCGGCGCTGGGCGACGATCCGCGCGCCGTCGATCTTGCCGCGATGCTGGGCGCGGTCGGCGAGTGGATGGAGGGGCTGGGCCATCTCGACCCGGCCACGCTGCGCGCCGAGATCGCGGGCGAGGACGAGGCCGCCGGGGCCGGCGGCGAGAAGAAGAAGAAAAAGAAGAAGAAAAAGGGCTGAGGACCGGCGGCGCGCAAGGGGCGAGGGGCCGCAGAGGGCGGCGGCGCGCAAGGGGCGAGGGGCCGCAGAGGGCGGCGGCGCGCCGCCCTTCGGGTCTTCGCCATGCCCCGGCCGGTTTTGCGAGACCTCGATCCGCCGCGCCGGCGTTGCCGAAGCGGCCGCCGGCCGGCGGACCCGGTCAGTCGTAGGTCACCGGCCGGTCCCCGGCCGCATCCTTCACCCGCGTCGGCAGGCCGATCCGGTCGAGCACCTCGAGGAACGGCTTGGGCGGCATGTCCTCGACGTTCTTCATCTCGCCCACGTCCCAGGTGCCATCGGCGATCAGGATCGCGGCGGCGACCGGGGGCACACCGGCGGTGTAGGAAATCCCCTGGCTGCCGACCTCCTCGTAGGCGGCCTTGTGATCGGCGACGTTGTAGACGAAGACCTCGGCGGGCTGGCCGTCCTTCGTGCCCGTCACCAGATCGCCGATGCAGGTCTTGCCGGTGTAGCCGGGCGCGAGCGAGGCCGGATCGGGCAGCACCGCCTTCACCACCTTCAGCGGCACGACCTCCAGCCCCTCGGCCGTCGTCACCGGAT
>Ga0180430_10003124_pt1 | contig 14447 bp, 11 predicted proteins | sample SS_ome_9_FD_132999 | JGI IMG/M metagenome (GOLD analysis project Ga0180430, IMG submission 132999) | Hypersaline lake sediment archaeal communities from the Salton Sea, California, USA - SS_1_S_2 metaG | ecosystem: Environmental > Aquatic > Non-marine Saline and Alkaline > Hypersaline >... | reverse complement strand
TTTCTTCGAAAGATGAACGATATACTTCTTCTGCATCAAATTCCTCCTCCTTGAGATTCGTGCAGAATCGGAAATCCGCTACGTTTAGGGAACCCCAATTCCTAAAACTGACGCGGCACTAGTCGCACATCCATACTCCTCTTTGCAGGAATCTGTTCTATCGCGGGATTCGTTGTCTTGGGGGTGAGGGAATCATCGGCAGATTCTGCCGCGAGCACACGGGGCTCGAATTCTGATAAGAGATGAAGAGGGATCGTATCGATTTTGAACTGTGCAGTACACATGTTCACGATATCGGCGAAACTCACCGATGAGGCTCGATGGATCGACGTCGACTGAAGGACGAACGTCACGTCACTGAACATTGCTCCAGCAGGATGGGGAGTGCAATCATGAATACAGTATCACGAACGCTTCGAGCTTGCACTGTCGCAATGTTGCTGCTCGCGGGCCAGTCGCCAGCCGCGGGGCAACTTTTTGAGTTTTGTGATGACTTCATGAAGGATGTCCGTCTGCAACGCGACCCTTACGAAGAGCGGATCGAAACGGAACGTCATAATTTCACTCAGTCAGCGGTGACCGTCGGTCGCGGTATTTTCCAGATTGAAGGTGGATACTCGTACTTCTACAAGGACAATGGCGAAGAAATTGAAGGCGCACATACGACGCCGGAAATGCTGTTTCGTCTTGGATTGACTGAGGACATTGAAGTGCGACTGCGGCCGAACTATGCGTGGGTCTTCATCGACGAGGAGCCAGATGAGAGCGGCGCAGAAGACCTGCGACTTGAAGTAAAACTGCAACTCACGCGAGCCCCTGAGTATGGTGAAAGCTGCATTCCGACAAGCGCGCTCGAGATACGGGGAACCGTCCCCACAGGCGGTGAGGCCTGGTCAACGAATCAGGCAGAGTTCGGACTCGACTACATCTACTAGTGGGAAATCGCTGAAAGCACCATTCTCGCTGCCTCGACCGGATGGGGCACGAACGGGTTCGGTGATTTTGGCCTGGTCCCCGATCCACCCTCTTCGGAGAACTTCAACATACTGACGCAATCGGTTGCACTGGGCTGCGAACTCAGCGAGCAGAACACGATGTATGCCGAGTGGTTCGGAATCTACTCAGACAATCTGGCGGATGAATTCTCGATCTCGATCTTTAACGTGGGGATCGATCACTACGTCACGGACAACATTGTGCTCGACATACGCGTTGGTAAGGGACTGAGTGATGATGCCGACGACTTTTTCTGCGGAGTCGGAGGGGGCATCCGATTCTAGACTTCGAGTGCCTTGCAAATGGGCGTGTCCCGAAAGGAGCCTTTTGAATGCGACGCATCAGGTTCCATGTGAGTTCGACCCGGGACCGCTGCAGGAATCGATGAACATGCCGTCCGCTGCAGTTCTCGCAGCGCCTCGCCTGCTGGCATGACGCCAGATAGTTGACAGCACTGCCCTGAAGACAGCGAACCAAAAGGCGCCTGACGCAGCAGTGTGATGGGCAAGCATGACGAAGCCCTGCCGCGCATAGCGACTGTTCGATCAGCCAGCCAACAAGGCGACTATGAATCTCGCCTGCGGGAAGACATGTGGCTACCAAATCTGACTGAGTCGATCCAATCGACATCGCGCGAATCCTGGAGCGGTGTCACGAGGTACTCGCGGGCGCACGGTGGCCTGCTGGACGTATCACATGTGTCGGATTTCGCGGCACGTTGCCATGCCGCAACAGAACCGGGCTTCGATCGTACACTCTGAGCCTCAAAGCGCGCGTTTCGCTATCACTGATCTAACCAGTCAGTGCGGAAGCAGGATCCCGTCATTTAATTCTTGAGCCAGATCAGTCATCGACCTACTTTGGTGGTATTCGAGCCGCCTGCAACGTCGTTGGTGCGGACATGCGCAAAGATTCTGAATCTAATGAGGAACAGACTATGAAACGTCTCCTGATGCTTGCAGTCATGGCTACTGCCGGGATGTCCACCTTCAGCAGTTCTGCGGACGCGGGACTATTCGGCTTGTTTGGCTGTCACAGGGACCGATGTGAGCCTGTCTGCTGTCCACCGCCTGTTTGTTGTCCACCACCTGTCGTCTGCTGTCCACAGCCTGTTTGTTGCCCACCACCTGTCGTCTGCTGTCCACAGCCTGTTTGTTGCCCACCACCCGTTTGTTGCCCTCAGCCTGTGTGCTGTCCTCAGCCGACCTGCTGTACCGCGTACAACGCGCACTACGCAACACCGCAAATTGCCACGCGCGGCTTTTACCACTCGGGCTACACTGCCGCACCGTCGGTTGGTATTCACCCGCATGCTCGGCGTACGATGTTGACTCAGTATCGTGCTGCCAGGCTGAGGTCACAGGGATTCTACTCCTACTAATCCCTGTCGACTAATGGACGACATGTCCGAACATCATCTATTGACAATGGGCCCGCACACGATTCAGTGTGTGGGCTTTTTTCTGCGCCATTCGCGCAGTGGCGGTACGACCTAAGAAGCCCCGTTACTGCAAAGTCGCCCAGATCAGATCCAGCAGTGCTCAAGTCAGTTTGTCTGTTTGCGCAGGCCGACGCAGCGATCAATTTCGCCTCTCTCGGTGTTCGCCCTGGCCTCAGGAAACGTGAAGAAGCGATTGCAGCAGAATCGATGAAGGCAACTCAGTGTTCCCGCAGATGGCCGCTGAGTCCGCTACCAGACCAATGGGCGCCGATCCTGCTGCAGAGTATGCCGATTTAGCCTGCGTACTATGTTCCGTAATCGTTACGAGCGTAACGTCATCGCTCCCGTGTCGCTCAGCTTCAATGCCGCAAAAACATTCTTTGGACCGACCGCGAATCCACGTCGATGCCATTTAGAACAACGTGGATGTTTCCGGTCCGGACGCCAGGGAGGACGCAATGCCGGCTCAATTCCAACACTGTCTCGTCGCAACTTTCATAGCAACCGCACTGGCGTTTGCGACGCCTTGGGCCGAGGCAGGAGACATCAACCTCGACAAGCTGTTTGGCTGCCATGGTCAGTCCATGCAGTGTGCGGAATGTGGCGAAGTCGCCACAACCTGCGGTGAATTGTACCAATCAAATCCAGGTTGCCCGGTTGCCTTCGACGGCAGCTTTGTGCAGATCTTCCAGAGTGTGGTGAATGGCGGCAACCGCCAGCGTTCGAGTCTGGGTGGGAGCGGGCGGTACGGACTGACGTTCGATCTTGGCGCGATGGGTGTCCACGATGGCATGTCGTTGAGAATGGTGACGGATCACCAAATGGGAGACTTCGTCTCGACCGACGCCGGTGTCATCCTGCCTCCAGGACTCGCCGCTCTTACACCACTGCCTTCGACGCATGATCCAATCGTCACGAACCTGATCCTGACGCAGGTTATTGATGAAAACTGGACCGTCTTCGCTGGGAAAATGGACACGCTCGATGGTGACCGCAATCCATTTGCTTCCGGACGCGGCCGCACTGGTTTCATGAATACATCACTGCTGTTGCCGGTGAATGGTGTGCCGATCGTCCCCTTTGCGACTTTGGGTGCAGGTGCAATCTACTCCGTCGACGGGAATCCAGCCGCTTCTTTGCTAGTGCTGAACGCCACCGACACCACGGCCGAAGTCGGCCTTTCTGACCTGTTTCGCGACGGTGCCATTATTCTTGGAACGTTGAATCTGCCATTCTCGTGCAATGACCAGCTCGGATTTCAGACACTCAACTATGCGTACAGTACGAAGACATTTACTTCGCTAAGTCAGGATCCGCGTGTGATTTTGCCAAACGTGCCACTCGCCCCCACGGAAGGCGGTTGGGTTGCATGGTGGAGCGGAACCCAGTTCATTCAGCAGTTTGATCCAAAGAACAATCCAATGCTGGGCTGGGGACTATTCGGCAGATTTGGAGTTTCCGACGATCTGGTTGCTCCCATCACCTATTGGGCTAATTTTGGCCTGGGCGGAAACAGCTGCATCAATGGTCGACAGAATGACCGATGGGGTGTCGGCTGGTTCTACAGCAGCTTCTCTGACAACCTCGGACCAATCGTAACGGCAGCGTTGAATGTTGGCGCACAAACAACCGGCGTTGAATTATTCTACAACTTCGCGGTCACTGAAAACTTCTTCGTTACTCCTGACATTCAGGTCATCAAGCCCGGCCAAAACAATACAGACACAGCCGTGGTTGCCGGGATTCGTGGTGAGATCCGCATCTAATCCGACTTTGAACCTAAATACAGTCCGGATTGCGGTTTGTGGCACCACCAATCGAGGAGTCAGGTGGCATTTTTCTGCGATCGAACCGATGTCGGTTCGAAGCTTCCGAATCTACCGGCAACAACTGCGGCTCGTGCAGTGCGTGGCAGGGGGCATGAATGTGATCTGCCACCGCCAGTGTCAACATTCGTCATGAAGAATGCTGCCAGCTCGGCTGCTGGTGCCAATCAGTTGGCCGGCTCTGTGTTCTCCGGTTCTTCCAGGCGAACCATCAGCCACTGCTGCGTTTGGCCATCCTCAAAGTGCAGCAAAGCTGAAGCATCGTCGTTCGTGAGATTGTACAGGCCGGTTTCCATTATCGGCCAGTCTCGGTCGACAAGTCCCCAGGCAGCTCGCTGGCTCATTTGGTCAATTGTTCCCTGGACTTCAGCCGCGTTGCCCGTCGCGGTGTTCTGCATCGTGCCCGCGATGATTCCTTCTTTGCTAATTGCGAGCTGTAAAAAAATCGTCGGCTCGGGGCCATCGGATTCTCCGTCTTCCGTCAGCGCAAAAATCCCCAGTGGCAACCACTCGACCTGCTCCGGTTCGACCTCCGGGACACTGCTGGCAATTGTCTGTGCCTGGTCTGCATACTCCTCAGCGCTGGCTACTGCCTGACCTTCGTAGTAGACGGTATCGCCTTCGTAGTAGCAGTTGTCACCGTAGTTGATGTATGCCGGTTGGCTGTTGGCAACTCCGCCGACAACCCAACTGGTGACCGTGGCTGCAGTCGCCCACTTCCACCAGTTGTTTGCGTAATTGTCCCAGCCCCACCGCCAGGGTCGTGAGCCCCAGTAGCCTCGGCCGTAGTACGGTAGCCTGGCGGGGTAACGACGAAAACCGGCCCGCACGCTGTTCCGACGAGCAACTCGGTTTTGCTGATACTGCTGGCGGTTCTCAATTCTTTGCCCGCGGTTGTCCGGTCGATTGCTGCGGTTATCCAGCCTGTTGTCCTGCCGATCGCCGCGGTTATCCAGCCTGTTGTCCTGTCGATCACCACGATTATTCCGGCGATCACCTTGTCGATCATCGCGACTACCCTGGCGATCTCCGCGATTCTCCAGGCGGCTTCCCTGACGTTCTCCCGGATTGCCGGATCCGCTCTGCAGGAAGTCACCTGCTGCACCACCCCGACCGGGCTGGGTCGAGGGCCGCCCGCCCGGAGACTCAATATTCAAAAACCCGTTCAGTTGATCACGTGATGGGGCTCCCCCCTGAGACGGACGCTGACCCTGACCGCCGCCGGGACGCTGGCCACCCTGTGATCCGCGTGACGGTTGACGGCTGCTGCCTGGTCGCTGGCCACCAGCACTTCCTCCGAATGAACGGTTGCCGCCTCTGGAACTCGAAGATCGACTCATTGAAGGCGAACGGCCTGAAGACGGTCTGGACCGACTCATCGACCGGCCCCCACCACCACCTGCACGACCGCCGCCACGTCCCCGCATGGCCATTGTTTCGCTGGAAATCCAGACGCCGGTCAGCACGACACACAACAGACAACAACCGACTTTCATACGACGTGTCATATTCACGATCTTCGCCCCTGCAATATGATTCGATGTCTCAGTTCAACTGGCTGTGTGCCGCGTTATTCTCGTCTCACCAGTACTTCTGCCACATTCGGCATGAGTTCACCATCAAGAACTCTGTTCACCTTCCGCCATCCAAATGTGTCTTCATCAACGGGGCGGAAAACAGCTGCAAAAGATCCGGTACCTCCGTCGGCCAGTGTGGCCACTGACTGCACCATCCAATCGCCATCTTTCTCCGTCCAGATTCCATGGACGAATGTGCCGTTGGAATCGAACAGCCAGGAGCGAATGGATTCCTGCTTGGCATCCCAGCCAATGATTTGCAGGCCGGATGATTCGCTCTCACCCTGCACGTCGACTGAGTATTTGCGACTCATGTAATTCTGATTGCGCGTCCACTGACACTCAGTCCGAATCGTCATGTCAGGTCCTGCATCAACCCAGTCTCCGGCCAGAAACTCCAGCCCCTGAAGCCGTTCATAGTTCGAGCGAACCATGTCGATGTCTTCTTCCGTGACACGGTCAAGAAGCCAGGCACCACCATGATTGATGTAGACAGCACTGTACTGCGTTGCCACGTCTTCGGATGCGTCTCGAATTACCACTGCTGTACCGTGCTCAATTGCCACATTCGGAGAGACAAATTGGACCGATTCGGCGGTCACCGCCAGTGTCGGAACGTCGTCTCCTTTAAAAACCTCAGTGAACTCTTTCTTCAGAGCATCCCGCCCCGTGATCTGTTCACCACTGGAACGACTGACATAAACGGCCTGTGGCGACCAGTGATTGGCGACGGCCTCAGCATCGCGTGCGTTATACGCCTTGACGTAGGACTGAACCGCCTCCCGGACCTTGGTTTCGGAATCGATCGTCTGGGTGGCCACACTGGAAACGTTTTCTTCCTGTGCCACCCCTGTCGATTTCACCACCACGAGCTCAAAAACAAAAACCGAGAACGTGTTCGGTGTAGCCCAAAACGCTGTCATTCACTCCAGATTCGATTCCAGTCCTCTTTCATATCCACGACGGTCCATCCGTATTTGGGTGCGACTTCGAGAGCCGTTGTCAACTTTCCACTTCCCGTGGGATTGGAGTCATACGCGTACTCACGTTCGGCATCGGTGTGATGCACGATGAGCCCGAAGCTCGGGCGCGGATTGCCAATTGTCGTGTACTCCAACATCGCCTGATCACCGTCGCTGTTACCGAAGCAGGCAATGGGACGACGACCAATGAATTGATGAATACCGACAGGTTTCCCCTCTTTGTCATCGACAAAAACGTGATTCAGCGACTTGACCAGCGTCGGCACTCCGTCTCGCATCTCATACGTCGGTTGTCCATGTGAACCAACGACGTTCTGAGGTGGAATGCCATACACATCTTCGGACCAGACGCGCATGAAATCTGCGCCCCCGCCTGAAACAATGAACGTCTTGAAACCATTGGCTCGCAGAAATACGAGCAGCTCCTGCATCGGTTGATACGTCAGGTCCGTGTATGGTTTGTTAAATCTCGGGTGTCGGGCCGACGCCAGCCAGTTTCGCACGCGATTATCGAACTCATCGGTCGTCATCCCCGCGTGGGTCAGTCCAAGAACATGCAGCAAACCGTCATGGTGTTTTCCGGCCAGCAGCTTTGGAAGGTCACCTTCAAGTACCGCCTTTACCATTGGATCGGAAGCAAGCTGAAGTTCCTCCGGAGCTCGCCGTTTGACTTCATCAAATGCAAATGCCGCCTGAAAGGGCAGTGGAGCCTCCGCCCAGAGAGTGCCGTCATTGTCGAACACTGCAATGCGCTCCGGTTCCGGAACAAAGTCCGGGCCGGATTCGTCGCCAACCTTCTTCACAAATGCCAGGACAGCATGTTTGGATGTCGTTTCATTCCACGATGGTAATGGATCGGACTGTGCATTGACTGGAGATGTAACGCAAAGCAGCAGGCTGAAGAAAACAAGTGATTGAATCTTCATTGAATGTGACCACACAAGGGAATAGAAACAGATTTCGGACCCACGAGACAATTCGTCGAAGGCGATTCTACTTGAGTTCCACAGTCATTCGATCAATCTTCCCGGTGAACTCAAACGGTCGATGTTCTTCGTAGCTTGAGGACACCGGAGAACCCAGATCAAGTCCGACATCGAATGACTCGGTCGCGGAAAACGCGGCTGGAACGGTTCGCTTCAGAATCATTTTACCCAGTGGGTTTCCGTCCAGACTGATGTCCACAGTGCCCGCCTGGCCCGGTCCTATGATCGACGTGTCGATAACAAGTTGATGATTCCCGGCAGCGAGCCTTTCCGAAGACTGAAATCTGTAGTTTTCGATAATCATCATATTGTACTCGTAAACCAGGTAACCGTCCTCCATGAATACCGTGAGTCCACCGCCGCTTCCACCAACAGCGTAGAGAACTCCATCCGCATTGTCGCCGACTTCAAGATTCAACGTGACAGTCGTACTTTCGCGACCAATGCCAGGAGCGGCAAATTCCGGCATCCGTCGCGTCGATCCGGAGAACGTCCAGTCCGTATATGACGTTTTGATTCGATCCTGAGGATGAAGTCTTAACCAGTTCCCAGCACCGATTGGGAAGTCCTTGTTGTCTTCCGCAAGCGTTAGAAACTCCTTCTTCAGAGATGCGAGCTTATCCGGGTGTTTCTGCGCCAGATCGATTCCCTGTGAAAAATCACTGCTGAGGTCGTACAGCTCCCACTGATCCGTCGCCGAATCCCAGTTTTTGATCCGCTGAACCGAAGCGGGAGTGTTCCAGGGAATAAACGGTCCGAATGCACACGCGAGCCAACCGTCCCTGTAGATCGCTCGGCTTCCGTTGTTATCGAAGAACTGCGTGTGGCGTTGCGGTTCTGCATCGGCAGATTCAAACGTGTAGGCCAGACTGATTCCATCGATTGGCATTTGCTGATGACCGTTCACGATCTCAGGAGGGCTGATTTCAAGCAGCTCATAAATCGTCGGCGCGATATCAATCACATGGTGGAACTGGCTACGGATCTTTCTGTCCGGCTCGATCCGGGCTGGCCAGGAGACTGCCATAGGATTCCGTGTTCCTCCAAAATAGGCCCCCAGCAACTTGGTCCCTTTGAAAGGAGTACTGCCCGCCCACGCCCAGCCGGCATGGTACATGTTGTCCGTTTTTGATGACCCCAGAACATCAATGCCTCCAATCCTGTCCAGAGCCTCAATCTGCTGGTCGATGGTGTTGGGAATATTGTTCTGAGCCAGCAACTCGCTGATGGATCCGTGCTGCCCCTCACTGCTGGAACCGTTGTCACCGAAGATGTAGAAAACGATCGTGTTGTCTTTGAGACCTCGTTCTTCCAGACCATCAACAACACGTCCGATCTGAGCGTCCGTGTGTTCCAGAAATCCCGCATACAGTTCCATCAGCCGTCGCTGAAACGAACGCTGTGACTCCGGGATGTCGTCCCAGGCTTCGAGCGTGTCATCACGTTCCGTGAGTCTGGTGCCGGGCGGAATAATTCCCATCTTCAACTGCCGAGCGTGCACACGTTCGCGATACGCGTCCCAGCCATCATCAAACTTCCCCTTATACTTGTCTGCCCACTCGGGAAAGATGTGATGCGGGCCATGCACTCCGCCGGGAGCCCAGTACATCAGGAACGGTTTGTCCGGTGAAAATGCCTGGTGGTCGTCCAGCCATGCCAGCGCCTGGTCGGCAATATCGACTGTGAGATGATAATCCGGATCGTCAACTGGTGGCTCAACGGCATCGTAGTTTCGTGTGAGCCGAGGTTCCCACTGCGATGTTTCGCCGCCCAGAAAACCATAGAAATGATCGAAGCCGTATCCGTTTGGCCAGCGGTCTTTGGGACCGATGCTGGTTGTTTCCGTTGCCGGAGTGTTATGCCACTTGCCAAAAGCGGACGTGCGGTATCCGTAGTGTCTCAGCACCTCAGCAACCGTCGCTGCTTCCTTTGGAATGATTCCCGTGTAACCATCAAATGCGACAGCTCGTTCGGCGATTGTTCCGCTGCCAATGCGAGTGTGATTGCGTCCGGTCAGGAGTGACGCACGGGTTGGCGAACAGATCGAACACGTATGAAATGTGTTGTAGCGAATCCCGCTGTTCGCGATCTTCTGAAACGTCGGCGTTCTGACCTCACCACCGAACACTTCTGAAACACCAAAACCGACATCATCCAGCAGGACAATCAGAACGTTGGGCGCATCCTTCGGCAAACGTTGCGGTTCCTCCGGCCACTTCATGGTGGAATCCTGAAGACGCGGCTTCACCACGCTGTCCATCGGAGTCGGAGAAAACGGAAGAACTCGACCATCGTCCTGTCCCTGAATACCGGATAGATTCAACACGGTGGCACAGAAGCAAGAGATTGTAAGTAAGCGAAAATAAGGGTGACACATTGTCGGATGCTTCGTGAAAAGGAGACAAGTCTGCAACAACGAGACAACTTGTACGATGAACGCGCGTCTATTTTTATGCTACGGTTCCGGCATTGCGACAGGTTGCTGAAAAATGGCCGATATTTCGGTGAGCAGACGTTCGGCACTGGTCAGCTCTGATCGCTGCTGCAGCACCTGTCGAGCCAGCTCCGGACGGTCGGTCAGGATGCCGTCCACTCTGCGATTGAGAACCCGTGACATCATCGCTGCATCGTTGACTGTCCACACATAGACCTGTTTGCCCGATTTGTGCGCTCGATTGATGAAGTTCCGAGTCGCGAAGTTTGCATTCACAGCCAGGAAATCCGCCTGAATGTTCTGCAGTTTGCCCACGTAAACAGACAACAGCAGACCGCACTTCCAGGAAGGACGAAGTGTTTTCAGTTTGGCGATGCCTTCTGGCTTGAGCGACATCACCATGATCTGATCTGCCATTCCCTCCGCTTCGACGACATCCACGACCCGCTGTTCCAGTTGCTGATCGTGTCCGTAGTATTTCAGTTCGATGTTCACTCTGATCCTGTCCCTGCACAAGCGCAGAACCTCGGCAAGTGTGGGAACACGTTCGCTGGAAAACTCAGAATCAAACCATGTGCCGATATCGATACTCGCCAGGTCGTCGAGACTGGCATCCCATATCTTCAATGGATTCTTCGACAGCTTCATAAAATCGCTGTCATGCACGACGACGACCTCGCCGTCGGCCGTTTCCTGGACGTCGATTTCAATCCAGTCAGCTCCATCTTTGATCGCCTGCCGAAATGCGGCCATCGTGTTTTCAGGCGCCTTCTTTGAGGCTCCGCGATGAGCCATGACCTGAACATCATCCTGAAGGCGTACCGAGCTGAGTGACCAATAGCCAATCACCGCTGCGAGGATTGCTCCACAAAGCCCCAGACCGAACAGGCGAGGTCGTGTCAGCAGTTTGTCACTTAGCGGGCCGGAATGACCTGATTCTGGCATCAAAGCGATAGACTCATCAGCCTTCGGATTGATTCGCTGATAGCCGCAAAACAGCAGACCTGCCGCGGTAATCGTGGCGAACAGATTGATGATCAGTCCGCCAACCGCGAGCACAATGATGAGCAGACCAATACGCGTTGCCAGTACAGCTAATGATCCGATGCTCGCTGGAACCAGCACCCGTCCGGCTGCACCGATGAACGCGGTCAGCAACGCGTTGATGACGAAGACTGTACATCCCCAGGTAATCAACCAGACAAGAACTCTGCGGCGATGTCCCGAAACGAGTTCTTTGCTCTTCGGCAATGCTTCGCGCGGCGGCACCTGATTGAAAAGGACCAGCGGCAATGCCAGAAACCAGCCTGAATAGACTCGCAGCAGCAGCCCAGTCAGAACAATTACCAGGACGCCGCCTATTGCGACAGCCACCCGAAATTCAGTAGGTCGTTCATTGAGATAGTAGTTGATGTCATAATCGCCCAGCAGCCAGAAGTACACACCAGCGGCGATCAGCAGAAATGGTGCAACAATCAACAGGCTCCAGCCGATGACTCGAGCCGTGACGGTAAGGACATTGACGACCTGTCCTGAAGTAGAACGCAATGCTGGAATCACGCTTACAGTCTCACCTGCCGAATGCGCCGCCATGATGGACAGCAACGTGGCCTGTTCCATCGCCACGATCGTCAGCCAGATGCTTCCCAGCACGATCGCAGACAACCAGCCCGTCGGCCCGGCGAAGAATATCGCAATATCCACGTCGGACAGGACACCGTCACCGGTGAGCGTCAAGATGCAGTGAAACAGCAAGACAAACAAGGGCGTCAGTAGAGTAAACGCCAGCAGCTTGTAGAGAATATCCGCCGCAACAAGACTGCGCCAGCATGCCGTCAGCGTCGCAGCAACGGTCCGGAAGAACGTTGTGGGTAACATGCCGGGCCTCTCATTTGTGTTCTGGCGTTCCATGAATCTGCTGCCCGCCCCTGACTGATGCCGTCTGTCTGACTGAGTTCGCTACTTCTTTGAGTATTCGATCTTCGTCTGGCCAATCTCACCATTGAAAGCAAAAGGGGCCTGATCGTAGTAGTCGAGTGACACCGGAGAATCGAGGTCCGTTCCAATGTCAAACGTCGCGTTGGATGTGAAATGCAGCGACATCGCGGCGGGCACTCGTCCCTGGCCAACATCGTTCCCGTTCACTTTCAATGTTACGTCCATGGCTCCGCCGATCCTGCTGACGCAGTTTGGACTCGACTTCGATTTCCACTCGTCCGGTTGGAAGCTTGCTCTTTGAACGGATCTTTGTTCGCTCGATTTCAAATAGGTTGAATTCGTAGCAGAGGGTCCCGTCGTTGACATAGCACGTGATGCCTCCGGAAAAGCCAGCCAGTGCGTAAAGCACTCCATTAGCATTCTTCGGGACATCCACATCCATCGTCACGAGACTGCTGAGCTTGCCGAGCTTCGGGGCTGCCGATTCCGGCATCCCGGTAATGGGACTATCGAACGTCCATTCTGTCAGCGGCGACGCAGGCGCATCTTCCGGGTGGAAGAGTACCGTTGACCACAGACCGCCACCGATGGGCAGGTTCTTGTTCTTTGCGGATTCCGTCAGGAACAGCGCCTTCATCTCTTCCAGCTTCGCTGGTTGTTCGGCGGCCAGATCATTCGCCTGACTCCAGTCTTCATCGATGTGATACAGCTCCCACTGATCCGTCAGTGGAGACCATTCTCGGATCCCCTTGGGGATTCCACCTACCCACGGTTCGCGCGGGCCACGAGCACACGCCAGCCAGCCGTTCTGATAGATGCTGCGGCTGGCCATGATGTCAAAGAACTGAGTGGTCTTCTGCCCCTTGGCCCTTGCGTCGTCGAACGTGTAGGCCATGCTGATGCCATCGAATTCATCCTGACTCACTCCGTTGACAACCTGAGGAGCTTCGATATCGAGGACGTCGTAGATGGTCGGTACGATGTCGTTCACATGATGAAACTGGGGACGCGGTGTTGAATCGGCTTTGATGCTTTTGGGCCATGAGACAGCCATTGGCTGGCGGATTCCGCCAAAATAGGCTCCCTGAAGCTTCGTCCCTTTGTACGGAGTGGCGCCAGCCCAGGCCCAGCCCGCATGGTACATGTTGTCTGTCTTTGGACTGCCCAGGACATCGAGCCCCCCCAGTTCGTCCAGGGCCGTCAAGTGCTGAGAAATCTTCGTGGGAATTCCGTTCTGAGCGAGTTGTTCGCTGATGGTTCCATACAGACCTTCAGACGACGATCCGTTATCTCCCCAGATGTACAGGATCAGTGTGTTGTCCAGTCGCCCCTGCTTTTCGATCTCGTCGATAACTCGTCCTGCCTGAGCGTCCGCGTGTTCCGTAAAGCCGGCGAAGACTTCCATGAGTCGACGCTGAAACGGCTTTTCGCTGTCCGGGATGGAATCCCACGACGCCATCGTATCGGCACGCTTCGTGAGTTGAGTGTCCTTTGGAATCCAACCCAGCTTCTTCTGCCTGGCAAACACACGTTCGCGATACTTATCCCAACCGTCGTCGAATTTTCCCTTGTACCTGTCAGCCCAGTCCTTCATGACATGGTGCGGACCATGTGACGCTCCGGGAGCCCAGTACATGAAGAACGGTTTATCGGGAGCGTACGCTTTCTGTTCCCGTAACCAGTGAATCGCATCATCTGCGATGTCTTCGGACAGATGGTAGTGGTCGTTGCCGCCGGAAGTATGAGGCCTTTCCACATAAGTCGTATTGCGAACGAGTGTCGGTTCATACTGCGACGCTTCCCCCGCGAGAAAGCCATAGAAGTACTCAAATCCGTAGCCGGTGGGCCAATACTCAAACGGGCCTTTCGACGTAATTTGATCTTCAGGTGTGTTATGCCACTTTCCCCAGGCGCCCGTGTTGTAGCCGTACGCTGTGAGCACTTCCGCCATGGTCGCGGACGACTTTGGAATGATCCCACTGAATCCGTCAAAATCGTTGGCAATGGCTGAGATCTGCCCGTTGCCGACACGAGTGTGATTACGACCGGTCAGCAAAGAGGCACGAGTCGGAGAACACATCGCCGTGGAGTGAAACCGATTGTACGAGATCCCCTGCCCGGCAACTCGGTCAAGTGTTGGCGTGCTAGAAGGCATCCTAAAACCTGTTTAAGAGGATAACGGTGGCAGCAAGCTGCACGAATGCCTTGAAGAGATGAGCGTGGTATTCCCATCGAACAACAGTGCGTCGAAAGTTGTGTAGCCAGC
>Ga0180430_10003123_pt1 | contig 14448 bp, 13 predicted proteins | sample SS_ome_9_FD_132999 | JGI IMG/M metagenome (GOLD analysis project Ga0180430, IMG submission 132999) | Hypersaline lake sediment archaeal communities from the Salton Sea, California, USA - SS_1_S_2 metaG | ecosystem: Environmental > Aquatic > Non-marine Saline and Alkaline > Hypersaline >... | reverse complement strand
GGAAAATATACATTGCCCTCGTGTTCGCCTTTAATGAAGGAGAGGTACATGTAATCGGCAAAAGGGATCGCCTCTTCGTAGATGGATTGTCCACCGCACACAAATACATCCTCGGGAAAGGATCTGGAATAGTCTAATGCCTCCTGTAGTGAGGAAAAAACAATTGCACCTTCCGTTTGAAGAGTGCCGGAAACCACCACCATTCTTTCAGGGAGCATATCTTTTTTAAAGATCTCGTAGGATCTTCTTCCCATGATCACTGTCTGGTCTCTAATATGATCCAGGAAATGCTGGTATTCTGAAGGGATGTGCCAGGGCAGGCTTTCGCCATTGCCTATTACCCTATTACTCCCTATCGCAGATATGATGATGACCATGGTGCTAAAATAACAAATCATCCTGAGTTAGTTTTTCATGCAGAACTTTGACTGGTACGCTGCAGAAAAGTAAGGATTGACTTAGTTGCTGCTCTTGCCTAACTTTGTCGGAGGATGAAACCTTTGCGCATAGTCCGGCTACTTTGCCTGTCCATTTTTCTTTTTCAAACTGTAAACTCTTCCGGACAGGAATTCCTTCCCTATTATGGAGATATCGTAAACTCTTGTTCCTACGATACCCTGCTAAGCAACCTGCAGATATTTGAAAACGCCGGGGTCAAAGAAGTAGGATCTTTTGCAATTAGCAGAACCTTAGACTGGATCATCAGCAAGTATGAGAGCTACGGGTATACAGATATCCAGGAAAAAACTTTCGAACATGCAGGACTAAGTGCCTCAAATATTGTCATAACCAAAACGGGCTCCAGGTACCCCGACACCTATCTGATAATTGATGGTCACTACGATACAAGAAGGGGTGCCGGTGCAAATGACAATGGAAGCGGTACGGTGTCCATCCTGGAAATCGCCAGGCTCCTGAAAGACATTGAGACAGAATATTCCATAAAATTCATTCATTTCAGCGCAGAAGAAGTGGGTTTGGTAGGTAGCTGGCACTATGTGGAGCATATTGTACTACCCGGCCAAATGGATATTAAGCTGGTATTTAACATCGATGGAATTGGCGGTGTAAATGGATTGCTTAACAACAAGATTACCTGTGACAGAGACGAAACCGGTCCGCCCTTCACCAATAACGAAGCATCTGCCATCCTCACCGGTGAACTTGCAAATTGTGTCACTTTGTATTCCACCCTTACACCTCAGTTCGGACCGGCAGCTGCCTCAGACCATGTGCCTTTCGAAATTCGTAATTTTGTAATTACAGGTTTCTACGAATCGAACATTTCCCCCTATAATCATTCTTCCGACGATGTCATCGATAACCTGGATATCGCTTACATCTATGAGGTCACCAAAGCAGCCATCGGTGCTTCCCTTCATTTCGCCGGTGCAGTGGACGCCACAAGCAGTACCACCAAAAATGATGTATTACCACACTTAATTGCCTATCCCAATCCTGTCAGAGATTATCTGAACGTTGACCTGGGAGCGACTTTGCCTGAAGTAAAACTGATTTTAACAAATTCCCTGGGCCAAGAATTTTTCAGGCAGGATTATAAGGCTGCTGATCATATTCGAATTGATCTGGATAAGCATATTCCTGGTCTTTACCTCTTAATGTTAGAACTACCCTCCGGAGAATCTAAAACACTCATAATTTTCAAAGAGTAGGCAATGGCAAAGGAAAGCAAACAAAAATCACCCGGCGATAGAAAACGCCGCGAGTTCTGTAAAAAAGTCCCCTGTGCGGCTATGGGGATCCTGGCTGCACCGGGCGTACTGGCAAACAGGCTAATAGAATCTAATCGTTCAAACGATCAAAACTCCATAAATAAACATAAGATGGTAAACACAATAAGCGTAAAAGTGATCAGTCAAAAAGGAAACTGTGGAATGGGCCATAAGGTGGGTGATACGATTACCATTACCGAAGAAGGTGTCCAGGGTAAAATATGCATTCATGCGCTCTATAGCTTTCTGCCAAAAGTTTTTGCCATGATGTATGATTCTCAGTTCCCATGGCTTGAAGATCCCGATATTTCCACCTCCGCCTGTCCGGATGCTTACAATCCGGTTGTCTTTGAGATCAGCCGTTAGGCAAGAAGGCCTAACACAGGTGCTAAATACCGAACGGTGGATTTATAACTTTCGGCACTTAATCTAAACCAAAACAGCTACTTATCGTATGAAAGCCTAAAGGCTTTTATAATGAAAAGATTAGCACCTACCCTAGCAGTGATTATTCTGTCCCTCTTTGCAGTGGATAAGATTCAGGCTCAAAAAGTCACCTATACCAGTCCGCGAGGTCTGTCCATCGGTTTTGGCGGCGGACTTAGCTACCAGACATCCGATCTGGAAAATTCCATGGGTTTCGGAGCCGACTTCACCCTCGGAAGTTTCCTTTACCAAAAACAGAATGCCCTGTTGAGTGTGGACTGGAAATTCCGCTTCCTTGGCGGACAAAACAGGGCATACGACCACAGGATCAACCCCGATGACACCTATAGCAATATCCGCTACAACTTTTTCAGCTACGACCTGGAGTTTGGCCTTACTCTCAACCGTCTGAGGGAGCGTACAAGGATTATCATCAGTGGGTTTGCAGGGCTTGGACTCACCCATGGGCGCACGGCGATGGATCTGTACGATGCGGGTGACAATCTCTACGATTTCAGCAGCATCGATCCCAACCTCGACAGCAAAGAGGTCTATCATGATCTCAGGTTGCTCAGTGATGGCAAGTTTGAAACCAAGGTTGCCAATAAACTTGCACTCCTTCCCACTGCTGGCTTTTACCTTGGCTACCAGTTTTCCAGGTCCTTTGCACTTGGGGTGGAGTTCAAAACCAACATTAATCTTACTGAGTATAACAGTTTTACCGGCATCGATATCGATAACAGGTCCCTGAGCGGATCCGGCTGGGACCGGAACAACTATGTAAGCCTGGGATTCAGATGGCAACTTGGAAGAGGCGGCTCCTACGGTAGAAGCCACAGTTATAGCAATGCCCCCGTAGCTAACACAAGTGAAGTAGCGACTTCTTTGCATCCTACCGTAAATATTTTCGAACCGGCAGCCCCTTCAACACGCACCACATCGCCCAACCAAACTATCCGGGCCGATGTTAGAAATGTGAACGGACCCGGGAGCATTAGCTTTTTCCAGAACGGATTCCCCATCAACACCTTCACCTACAATGTAAACTCAAATACCCTGGTAGCCAATGTGAGGCTGAGTGACGGGGAAAACAGTTTCAGTATACAGGCAACGAACCAGAACGTTACTACCGAAGATCAGGTGCTTATTACCCTGGATCCTGCAATGGCCCAAATACCGGCACCCAGGGTAGAATTCACGTCCCCCTCAGCCATGCAGCACATTACTACCGGAGAGCAGGTGGAGTTGATTGCCATGGTTCAGAATGTCTTAGCCAAAGAGGATATACAACTCACCCTCAACGGAATGGATATTCCTTTCGAGTTTTACCCGATTTCCGGATTGGTAAAGACCACAGTCTACAGATCGCAGGAGCTCAGTAATCTGATGATCATAGGATATAATCCAAGCGGCAGTGCTCAGGACCAGCTAAGCATAGAGTTTGCAGTACCCGGGGGATTAGCCACTCCGATGGTACGCTTTGTAAATCCTCCGGTGCCGATGGAAGTGGACCAGAACATTTTCCCTCTGAGTGCGGAAACACTCAATGTTCCCGGTCCCAACGACGTCAGCCTGACAATCAACGGTAACCATATTCGTAATTTCTCATTCAATGCCTTTGGGGAAGTGAAAGCAGGGATTCTCCTGGCAGAGGGTATCAACACCATAGACATTTCGGTCAGAAATGGTGCCGGTGAATCCACCGAAAGAACCTTTATAAACTACTATCCACCTGTATACCACATGCCAGTTTACCACAGGCCAGTGTATCAGGAACCTGTGATTCAGGAACCTGTTTACCAGGAGCCCGTTGTTCAGCAGCCCACCTACCAGGATCCGGTTGTCAGTGATCCTGTGGTCGTGGACCCAGTAAGACGGGAGCGCCCGAAGGATGCTCCGGTGGCAAACAAAAAAGCACCGGAAATTAGTATTCTCAGTCCCAATACGGATCCCCACAGGACCTATGAACAGGACGAAGAGCTTCGTGCTACCGTGCTAAACGTGATATCCAAGGACAATATCATACTGAAAATTAACGGCTTAAGCACAAGGGATTTCTCATTCAATCTAAGGACGAAAGAAATAATTGCCCGCTTTGATCTGCGAGAAGGAGAAAATGTACTAGCCATTCAGGCCCAGAATGAAGCAGGTGAGGACAGGGAAAATCAGATAATTATACAGGAGCTTCGACCCTGCCCTGCACCGAAGATCACCCTCCTGGATCCTGGCCAGAGTCAGATCAGCACAAACCAGCAGAACTATGTGGTCAAAGCCAACATTAGAAATGTAAACAGCATCGAGCAGCTCAGGCTAAGCCTTAATGGCGAAGAGATATCGTACAGCCTGGACAATCATGTGCTAGTTAGTCCAGTTGCCCTTGTCAGCGGAACAAATACCCTTTCGCTGAGTGCAGTAAATGAGTGTGGCGAAGATCAGGCAACAGCCAGGATTAACAACAGTCCGGATGTGGTCGAAGAACCCTGCAGTCCACCGAGGGTCGAGATGGCCATTCAGGAAGTGCAACGCCAGGATGCAAGCCATGAGCTTCGGGGAATCGTTTCGCATGTGAAAAACAAAGCTGCCATCTCCCTGAGTCTGGATGGCCAGATAATCAATGGTTTTCAGTACAGTCCCCAAACGGGTCAGTTGAAGGCCAAACTACGATTGAATCCGGGATCGCACACCATCCTGGTTTATGTTAACAATGAATGCGGTTCTGATTCCAAATCCGAACTGGTGATCGTCAAAGGTGACGACGATGATGATGATCAAGGTGATGGCGGTGCAGGAGGTGATGGCGGTGCAGGAGGTGATGGTGGTGCCGGAGGTGATGGTGGTGCCGGAGGTGATGAAGATGACGATGACGAAGGGGATGACGATGATGACGGTGAAGATGATGATGACGGGGAAGATGATGATGAGGGAGAAGACGATGATGACAGAGATGACGGAGATGACGACAATTGCGGAATCAGGATAAACCCGGGGAATTCAGACTGGCAGTTCTGCCTGGTTACTCCTTCCGGAACTTTCAACCGCAGCAACCTTACCAGTTCCAGCTTTAGCTATTCGGGCTCTGCCTCCAGCCTTTTCTTCTTGCCTACGGCTGGTGGAGGAGATGCTACAGTCAATGGCCGTCCTTATACCCTCAGATCCGGGCAGTACTACCTGTTCACCGGTGGATTAAATGTAAGTGTCAGCACCCAGAATCCGGGTGCCATGGGTCAATGGTCCATATGCATTACTGCCAACCGGGCACCAGTTTCCGGAAACGGTAATAACAGGCCCCAAAGCCCCTGTGAGACTGAAGAAAAAGATTCACCAAAGGACAAGGACAATCCTGCAAAGGAAAAGGACGATCCTCCCAAGGAGAAGGACAAGGGTTCAGATGGGAATAATAACCGAAAGAAGGGTAATGAAGTCAGCCCCCAGGGAAACGAAGTCAGCCCCACTGAAAACAATGTTCGTTCCCGGGATAATCAGGTGCGTTCCACAGGAAATCAAAGTCGTTCTTCGGGAAATAATACCAGCACTAAAGGAAAGGAAGAAAGTCGAGAGCGTAGCAGGGAAAGTCAAAGCACGAAAGCGGTTAGAAGAAGATAACGAAATAGTCAGGGAATGGATTTCAATCACATTCTGAACGATCGTGAATCCGGTTCCGTTACCCTGCTGAACCGCTTAATTGAAGTGCTTGAAAAAGATCTGCACGGAACAGAACTGAAGATTGAGGACTATCAATCCCGGCTGCAGAATTTGAGAGAACAACTATTCCATTTTGCAGCCATAGAGAATTTTCTTACCTCACTGATCAGGCACACTGGCAATTCGAAGAATTTCTCAGGAGAAGCATTGAGATTCATTGCGGTTTACAAGTTTTACTGGCAGGGCAGTGAATACAAGATTGCTGAGAATTTCCTGGAACAAAACAATCCCAGTGATCGCACCATTTTTACCCACAGCCATAGTGAGACTGTGATTTCTCTGCTTAAACAGCTGCATATTTGGCAGATTCCCTTTCGGGTACTCCAAAGCCTTTCCTTCCCCGGAGAGGAAGGAAGGCTTTCAGTGGAAAGGATGCGTCAACTAAAGATAAAGGCTGAATTAATCGAGGATACAGACATTCAGGAAGCACTGCGAAAAAGCGACATCATTCTGATGGGATGCGATGCCCTCCTTCCTGCAGAATTCCTGAACAAGATAGGCTCCCGCTCCATACTCGAAGAGGCAAAGAAGTTAAGCAGGCAAACTATTCTTGTGACGGAAACAAGAAAAAAGGTGAACCGGCCGGAATGGAAAAATGAATTGCCAGAACAGGCCCTTTTCGAATGGGTACCGCTGAGTCTGATAGACAGAATCGTTAGTGAAAAAGAGAACTGATCGCAGTTAATCCTCAGCTTGAAGCAGGAAGTCCGCTTCCAATACCCCGGAGGCCGGATCATTCCGGTAGCTGTGAAGCATGGATCTGAATAGAGGCTCCCCAAGAAGTGAATCCCATGAATCAATGAGTTCTTCCAGAGAATCATCTTTCAAGCGACAACAAAGCAGGTATTCTTTCAGAAGCGAGGTAAATTCCAGCTTATGCTCAGCCATTAGCTGCTGGTTCATGTGCATAAAATAGCTTGCGCCTCCCCAGTACATGGCGGGATAATTGTTCTTTCTCTGAAGCTCCCTGGATACGGACACAAAATCCAGATCACGCTCAAAGTAAGGCCTCACACTTTCAATTTTATTCCAGTACCTGTCCCCCACTTCCTGCCGGGAATAAATACCCAGGCGCTGCATGATCTGATACTGCATATAAGAGGCAAAACCCTCCGCGAACCAGGCTTCTGCCCGACCCAGGTAGGGAATGGATAAATGACTTATTTCATGAGGCGCGGTCCAGTCATCCAGAAAGGATTCCAGGCTATACGAAGGATCGATATGGAAATCAACTCCCTGTATGGGATAACGACGGGTAGAGGCCCATGGAACCGGCTCCGAGGCACCGTTCCGACGGTGGATATAGAAATGCATGGTGAAAGGATAAGCTCCGATGGTGGACTCCGTGGCAGCGCTTACACGATACAGCCACTCCTCCACTTTTTCCTTTTCAGCGGCACTGAACTCATCCTCCCAGTGCCATTCGATGCTTGTCAGCGGTTCATCCATCGCGGACAGACTAAGCAGAGAACTAAATATGAAGGACAGCAAAACCATAGTAAGGCAAGAGCTTTGGTAAATAAACAGATCTTAGGTGGATTTGCTTAGTGGTCTGAGACCAGTTCACCCCTTTTAACTCGGAGTTAACAGATGAACTCTGCATTCACCAATGCATCTTTCCCATATTGCATCTTCAAATCATTCAGATGGGTATAGGGAAAGACAAAGTAAAACACTGGTTAAAAAGGCTCGGACTTGTGGGATTTCTGTTTTTCCTTATCAAAGGTCTGATTTGGCTGGCCATATTCCTGGGAGTCGGGAAATATGTGTTTTCCTGAGAGCGATGGAAATCCGGTCACAGAAAGGACTCAAAACCTGTGGTGATCCCATTACAGGCTATTACAAATGTTAAATCGCCCAATTCCTGACCGGAATCGGACTCCACCCTGTACGAAAACGGACAATATTTATTTTATTAAGAAATATAACTTATTTACTATCAAGATAAAACAATTGTGGTTCGCTTTTTGTTATATGCTAAGAATGGTACCAATGAAATCAAAGATTATGCGTAGAATCCTGCTTTTTTCAACGCTGATTCTGGTCCTTCAGCAGTCAGTATTCTCCCAAAGGGTAGTTTCGGCCGATGAGTTTAATCCCGACGACGGAGATAATAGCGGTAGACTTACCTCCGTATTTAAGGAATATTACAAAAACAATCTTTACGATATGGCCCTGGAATCCTTCTGGGCCCTTTTTAATGAATTCCCGGATAAAAGTGAGAAACTGTATGTGGATGGAGTTAATATGTACCGTCACTTCATCCAGGAAGCAAGCGACGATCAGGACAGGAATAACAAGATCGATACCCTGATGATGATATACGATCATCGTATGGTCCATTTTGGAGGTGAAGGCAATGTCCTTGGACGCAAGGGTTGCGATTTACTCAGGTTCAGGGGTTCTGACAAGGCAGAGGTAGAGGATGCTTATGCCATGCTAAAACAAAGTCTGGAAATCCAGGGAGACAAATCCCGGGAAGTGGTTTTACTTAATTACATGACAGCAGGTCTTACTTTGCATAAAGCCGACATGAAAGAAAGCGGTCAGATCCTGGAAGATTACTTTATGGTCACCGGGTTGCTGGACCAGCAGAAAGAAGTAAACTCCCGCAGGGCAAGAACCCGCACTTCCATTGAGGAGATGGTAGAGAAAGCTGGCATTCTGAGCTGTGAGGGTCTGGATCTGTATTTTGAACCAAAATTTGAGCAAAACAGCAGCGATACGGCACTCCTCGATCTGATGTTAAATTCCTATACTTCTGCCGGATGCAAGCAATCATCTGTCTATTCAGCTGCCGCTGAGACAAACTATGAGTTAAGACCCGATTCCGAATCTGCCCATCAGCTGGCTGTGCTTTTTATCGGCAGGAACGATCTGGAAAAAGCCACCAGGTATCTGAAAATGGCTGTGGTGGATGGATTTGTTGAAAGTGAAATCAGGGCTGAGTGGTTCTATGAGCTCAGCGTTGTCAGCCTTGCAAGCGGCGAATACTGTGAGGCCATCACTTATGCCCGTGAGGCCTTAGCTAACTACGGGGATTTTGGTAAGCCCTATATAGCCCTGGGAGATGCATTTATAGCCAGCCGACACCAGCTGGGCGATGATTTCCAGCAGCGAAGTGCCTACTGGGCAGCAGCCGACGCTTATCATGCTGCAGTAGCTAAAAATCCCGCCCTTGCCGAAGAATCTGTTGAGAAGCTTGAGATTTGCGCGGCACAGTATCCCAGTTCAGAAGACATATTCTTCCAGGACCTTAAAAAAGGAGCTAACTACAGGGTGGGCGGATGCATCAATGAAAATACCACCATTCGATCGAGGGATTGAGCGGGCTACACCATTCCAGGTTCCGCAAATGCGAAAATCAGAATACCATATTTCCAGGATGGATTGTCCATCCGAAGAGAATATGATTCGAGTAAAACTGGACGGACTGAAGGAAATACGCAAACTTGAGTTCGATATTGAATCCAGACAGCTGCTTGTCTTCCATACGGGAGATTATCAGGAGATCACAGATCGTTTGCTGGCATTGAATTTGGGAAGCAAACACATTGAAACTCTCGGTTACAAAGGGAAAATCGAAGAGGAAAGTCATGAAGCTCAGTCGAAACTCCTGTGGACAGTCCTGGCCATAAACTTCTCGTTCTTCCTGATCGAAGTTAGCGCAGGTCTGCTTTCCCGATCCATGGGTCTGGTTGCAGATTCCCTGGATATGTTGGCGGATGCATCCGTTTATGGCCTGAGCCTTTGGGCAGTTGGATCCACTGTAGCCAGGAAAAAATCGGTGGCCAGATTCAGCGGCATAATCCAACTCGTACTGGCCGGTCTCGGACTCATTGAAGTGATCAGACGTTTTATTTTAGTCGACACCCTGCCCGACTTCAGGATCATGATTATCGTTTCCCTGTTTGCCTTAGTAGCTAACTCTGTTTGCCTTTACCTGCTTCAGCGTTCGAAAAGTGAGGAAGCGCACATGAAAGCCAGTATGATTTTCACATCCAACGATGTAATTATAAACAGTGGTGTTATCTTAGCAGGTGTTCTTGTTCTAATTAGCCATTCGCAATACCCCGACCTCATCATTGGGGGGATTGTCTTCCTGATTGTGGTCAGGGGTGCAATCAGGATGTTGAACCTTGGAAAATGAAGATCATTCAACTTACATCCATTATCACATGCCCGGAATGCGGTTATTCTAAAGAAGAAAGCATGCCCCAGGATGCATGCACCTACTTCTATGAATGCGAAGGATGTAAAACTTTACTTAAACCCCAAAAGGGGGACTGCTGCGTATACTGCTCCTTTGGTACTGTGAAATGCCCCCCCATTCAAATGGGACAAAAGTGCTGCTGACTTTCCCTGAAAGTTCTGCGTATCAGGCTAAAGTTATTGCGTGTTCTGCGATTTCATTAACTATATGGGTACTTGCGGGAGTTTTGCCCTTTGTATAACCCATATCCGTTAACCTGAGATGGTGGAATTTTTCGATGCTGTTTTTTTCCATGGTCAGGCGACCACAGTCCAGGGGACAGCCATCAATGACAAGCATATTTGAATCCTTCACAGAATCGATCATGTTTTGAATCCCTCCCCCTATAAAAGCCAGGCACTTCATTTGTCGAACACCATCACGATGAAGTTTCCGGGCAACAAGATCAGAGATCTCGCCAAGATCAGCAGCGCCAGAACAGGCAAATACTGTTTTCACAGCAGCATCATTGCAAGAACAATTTTTTGTTTCCATAATCCGGTGTTTAAATAAATACGATATAGTTAAAGATCAATCCAACAAGTACGATACCGACAGCAACAACGCCAATAAAGACACCAATTAGCTGCCATTTTAATACTTTTTTTAGTATGATAATTTCAGGCAGCGACAGACCAATGACTGACATCATAAAAGCCAGTGCGGTCCCCAGGGTCACCCCCTTTTCAATCAGAACACTAACGATGGGAATAATCCCTGCTGCATTAGAATACAGGGGTATACCCACAAGAATTGCCAGCGGCACGGAATACCAGTTTTGACTTCCCAATGCCCCTGCCAGATATTCATCAGGTACAAAACCATGTGCACCTGCCCCAACTGCAATCCCGATGATTATATAGATCCAGATCTTTCCCACTATCTCCTTGACGACCTCCCCACCGGCTGATATACGCTGGTTAAAGGTCAATGAGTTCTCCTGCTCGAGGCTCTGTTTTGCATGGGTTTGATACACCCAATCAGCCACGTATTTTTTCAGGTTCATTTTCTCCAGGATAAATCCCGCCAAAATTGCAATGCTTAAACCCGTCAGGACATAGATTAAAGCCACCTTCCATCCAAACAGGCCGATAAGTAGTACCAGGGCAACTTCATTGATCATAGGGGCAGCAATGAGAAACGAGAAAGTAACACCCAGGGGAATGCCCGCCTCCACAAAGCCCAGAAATAAGGGAATGGCCGAACAGGAACAAAAGGGTGTGACAATCCCCAGCAAGGATGCCATCACATTACCCACAAACAAGGGTTTCCCTTCTAAGGCTTTTCTGGTTTTCTCGGGTGAGAAATAGGTCCTGATGATCCCAACGATAAAAATGATCAGTACAAGCAGCATAAGTACCTTTGGAACTTCGTAGATGAAGAAACGGAGGGTTTCGGTCAGGTGCTTTTCGGGAGCCATTCCGAACACACGGAAGACAAAAAAATCCGCAATCTCCTGCAGATATTTGTAAACGATAACCCAGACAGGGATCAACAAGAGGACGAGAACTATATTATTTTTCAATTTGTGCATAAGGACTTATCGACTGGAAATTCCAGCAACTTTTTGATTAATTATTGTAAAACCATGTTGCTACGATGTAATAGACCCCGATCCCGATAAACAGGACTGCAACGACTTTTCTGAACCAGAACTCAAATGCTTTGATCTTATTAAAAACAAGACCCATTCCAGAAACGGAATAAGCAATCAACCATGCAAAAAGAATCACCGGCAGGCCGGTGGCTATGGCAAAAACCACCGGTAAATGCAGTCCCGATGTAGAAACCGTAAGTGGGATAAGCATCCCAAAATACAGCACACCGCTGTAGGGGCAAAACGCCAGGGCGAAAACCAGTCCCAAAAGGAATACATCCCAATAATTGAATCTTTTCCTGTTTTCAATCCTTTTTGTCAATTTGTTGAAAGCAGGAAAATTTACCCTGAGGATTCCCAGCATGAAAATTCCAATGACAATCAACAGGGGACCAATGATCTTTTCGCCATACTGCTGAAACAGGCCCGAAATCTTAAACTGATCTGCTCCAAAATACAGCACAAATGCAAGCAGGGTATAGGAAAATGTCCTGCCCAGGGTATAGACCAATCCATTGTAAAAAATCCTGTTCCGCTTTGTCAGGTCTTTCCCAATATATCCAATGGCGCTTATGTTTGTAGCCAGAGGGCAGGGACTTATGGCAGTCAATAATCCCAAGGCAAGTGCCGAAACAAAAGGAAGAGAAGAATTGGAATACAGATTATTGAGTAATTCTTCCATTCACTAGAGCAAGTGATCAATTTGTGTTCTTAAAATTTCATGAAATTTGTCTGGCTTTGTACGGGCATTCATAAATCCCTCATTGGTCAGGTTTACCAGAGCATCTCCTTTAACCAGCAATAATGTCTGGCCGGACACTTCAAGCTGAGTTGCCTTTTCTTTCCCATCCTCTTCTTCAAGATTTAGTGAAATAAATGCGATGGATCCCTCCTGCACCTCATCGGCAAAGAACATCTCCAGAGCCAGCTTCGTTTCACTCTCAACTGCATTGCAGGTGGCGCATCGTTTCGTGAAATGAAAATAGTAGATCTGAAGCTCCTCGGCATCAGCTGAAACAGCTTTCTGATCGCTTGAAGATTGAGGCTTGCAGGCAATGAAGGAAAGTGCCACAAACATTATCGCAGTAAGTTTTAATATTCTCATGGGTAGCTTATTTGTTGGTTAGCAATTCTTTTACTTCCGGAAGCCTGGGGACTTGCCCCGACATTACCACTTTTTCGTTGATCACCAGAGCAGGGGTGCGCATAACGGCATATTCCATGATCTTTTGTATATCTTCCACTTTTTCCACGGTGGCATCAAGATTTAGCTCTTTCACTGCCTTACGTGTGACCTTTTCCAGTGTTTTACATCTGGCACATCCCGTACCTAATACTTTTATTTCCATAATGTTTCATTCGTTATTCGTAGAACTACGAACATAGTGTATAAAAAATTTTATTTCTTCAGAAATTTACCAAACAGCTCTTGTGCCAGTTCCCAGTTTTCCTGATTCAGGCAGTATTTGATCTTCGGGGCTTCAATCTCACCCTGTATCAGTCCGGCATCCTTAAGTTCTTTGAGATGCTGAGACAGGGTTGATTTTGCGATGGGAAGGACCTCTGTCAGATCACCGCTGTAGCAACATTTTTGCCTGGAAAGCAATTCAAGGACATACATCCTGATGGGATGCCCCATGGCCTTCGCAAAACGTGCGATGTTTTTTTGCTCTTCGGTAAGGACCTCTTCCTTATTCATATTGTTCGTTAAATACCGAACAAAGGTATTTTATATTTTCCATTCGTGCAACTTAAAAACACTTCATATCCCGATCGGCCGAGAAAGCAGTTCAAAATGCTATTTTTATAGTTCATTCACATCCCTGAACACATGAATCGCTTAACATTCATCAACCGGTCATTACTTGCAATAAGTGGCCTGTCACTGGCACCACTTACCAGAATATTTTCGCAGGCATCTTCCACATCCCTTACAGGCGGGCCCCTGGTCATCTCCACATGGGCACACGGAATTCCAGCCAATGAGGCAGCGTGGGAAGTCCTGATGGCTGGAGGGCGCGCCCTGGATGCTGTGGAAAAAGGAGTCCAGGTTGCCGAGTTGGATCCGAAGGTAACTTCTGTTGGTTATGGAGGCTTCCCCGACAGAGACGGAATTATCACCCTGGATGCCTGCATTATGGACGAAAAGGGCGATGCCGGATCCGTGACATTTTTGCAACACATAAAAACACCCGTTTCGGTGGCCAGACTGGTGATGGAACGCACACCCCATGTGATGCTTTCCGGGGAAGGAGCCCTTCAATTTGCCCTGGCCAATGGATTTAAGAAAGAAGAACTCCATACCGATACTTCCAGAAAGGCCTGGGAAAACTGGAAAAAGCGGAAAACAAATATGCCGGTCGACCAGCATAACCACGATACCATCAGCACACTGGCCATCGATGAAAAAGGAGATATTTCAGGCGCCTGCACAACCAGCGGAATGGCCTTTAAGCACCACGGCCGCGTGGGCGATTCTCCCATAATCGGAGCCGGTTTGTATGTGGATAATGAGATCGGAGCCGCCGGAGCTACCGGTGTGGGGGAGCTTATCATAAAAACCGTGGGCTCTTTTTCCATCGTGGAAAACATGAGGCACGGTTATTCCCCCCAGGAAGCCTGCGAGGAGGCTGTAAAAAGGGCCCTGAAAAAAGTGCCCGATGCCAGGAACCAGCCCATCTATTTCATTGCCCTGAATAAGGAAGGTGAAACCGGGGCCTATGGAACAAATGCACGAT
>Ga0180430_10003122_pt1 | contig 14451 bp, 21 predicted proteins | sample SS_ome_9_FD_132999 | JGI IMG/M metagenome (GOLD analysis project Ga0180430, IMG submission 132999) | Hypersaline lake sediment archaeal communities from the Salton Sea, California, USA - SS_1_S_2 metaG | ecosystem: Environmental > Aquatic > Non-marine Saline and Alkaline > Hypersaline >... | reverse complement strand
CTTGATCAAGTTTCCGGTGATTTGAGCGACAACTCACATTAAGCCGTCGCAATGTTTGCCTTGTGGCGCCAAGAAGCTAGGCTCAAGACAATAAACCGAATCAACGGAAACCATGCATCACTTCGATATCTTCTTCGCCGGAAAACTTGCCCCTGAAGCAGATCCCGAACAGGCCCGCGAGGCAATCGGGAAGATGTTCAAACTGCAAGGCAAGCCCCTGGATAAGCTCTTCTCCGGCACGCCGATGCGTATCAAGAAAGCCGTCGACGTGGATACCGCAAATCGTTATCGCAAGGCCTTTCTCAAGGCCGGGGCCCTGATCGATATCGTGCCGCGTGAAAACCCCCAGGCAGAGCCCGACACCGGCGATCAGCAACCAGCGCCAGCCGCTCCCCCTTCCACTGATTCTTCAGCAACGGCAGAATCCGCAAACAGTCCGCTGTCGGAAATGACCTTGCTTCCACCTAAAACCGGTTCACTGGAGGATTGTGCGCCGCTGGTTCAACCGCAGGCCATCCCCGACATTACCTGGATGAAGATGGACATGCCGGGTATCGATCTCGATGATACGCCCCCGGTTGCGTCCAAGCAGGTAGATATCTCGGAACTCGACATGTCCGAGCCGAATTCCGGGACACTTGAAGACTGCAAAATAGAAAGACCCGCTCAGCCAATCCCAGACATCTCTGACATGACCATGTCAGAGGCAAACTCAGGCTCACTCGAGGACTGTATAGCCAGCGAGGCTGAACAGCCCATACCGGATATCTCGCACCTGAAGTTGGTTCCGCCAGAGGACGAAACGGGTCACTGATCACCTGGCAACTGTGCCAGTCGTGCCCCTGCATCGGCGATCTGTTTCAGTTCGATCATGAATATTCCCAGTGCGTGCCGATTAACCGCGCGCAACGGCAAGCGCCTGGCGTCGTCGCTCAACCAGATGAATACCGGCCGGTGCGTGTGTTTTTCGCCTCCACGCTTATCCGTTTTCAGTCCATCGAAGCGGAGTTTCAAAGCCTGCCAGGTCTGTCCCAGCGCCTGCACGGTCTCCCGGGCCTCAACGCTGACACGGTACTTCATCATTGTTTTGCCATTGGACACCGGGACCTCGAGGACCCGCCCGGTATCAAGCGCCTGGGCTCGCACATACTCCAGTAGCCCCAAGCGATCGAAACGCACCGCCCCGCTAACCTCGGAAACCCGCCGGTAGCTGCCGTTAAGCAAGGCGGGTAAATCCAGCTCGCCTTCGGTCACGAGATTGTGGGTAACAAAAGGCTCATTGGGGTTATCCAGGTAGACCAGCCGATGCTTGATTTTGGAGTTGCGCTTCTGACGGTGGTATTCGAACGCCACACCGTTCGATAAATCCTGCTGGTACCACGACCGGAAGCGGTAACGAATTGGATAGAAGCTTTCCACATAATCGTACGCCTGTGAGCTCGCCGACAATTCGCTTTCGCGGTAGCTGGCATCAGTAGCCGGTTTCCTCGACTTCAGGGTCAGGTCCGCAATGGGCAAGTCAGCCCCGGCGGACAACAGCCCTTTGTACAGCACCTGGTATTGCAGACTCTCTGCCGCCACAGGGGGCGACGCGAGCGCAAAAGCAAAACAGAGCAGCCAATACCTACAGCAAACACGGATCATCAAATCCGACTCCCGACTGTTTATTCAACATTAACAGCATCAACTGGCATGCGATGTGCTGAACCTATGATAAGAACCAAAAATGGCAATTATTCGTCAATTTGTTGACGATTTTGGAGAGCTAACGTGCCAATACCAATCATCGGCGACAAAATTTTAACGCATCGCGACGTAAATTCGTCACGGCCTGAGCAACAGGCAACTCGCGACCAATCCCGGCACAACGCTTCCGCGCAGGCCCCAAAGCATGACTCCGTGCAACTGAGCACCGTTTTTACAGACGCCCCCATTCGACCGCTGAGCGAAAGCATTCGTTCCACTGCACAGGCAGAGTCGCGGATCCAAGAGCTGCTGACCAATGTTCGCGAGTCTCCGGATGCCGCCAGGAAAGCCCAGTCCAGCCCATCTGAGACACAAGTGGAAATGCTCCTGCAAAAAACGTTGTAAACGCTTTACCTCCTCGGCACAGACGGACTCCCCCAGGTCCGTCTTTTGACCCGGTTCGATCTGAACCGGGTTTCTTTTTTTGGGGCCATGACTTGCCCGGACTTGAATTGCCAGCTGGCTGGCGGCAGCATTCGGACATGCGCATCGTTTATCTGACACTTTTATTGATCGTGTTGCTCAATTTCGGCAACCCCTGCGACCTCGGGTTGCGCAAACACCCGGATCCAGGTGGCGACAACGCCCCGGTTTCCGACTTCCAATGAGCCGCCTGACAATCCAAAACCGGCCACCTCTGCACATTGGCAAGCTCGCGGACCACAGCTCGCTCAACCGAAACCTGATCGCCGCGTTCGAACGAGAACAGGGTGGGCCGCACAGCCGTCAATCGCACTTCGAGTTGGGACGGTTCGAAAACAGCTATATTGCCCGATCGGCGATTCCTGAAATAGAACCGCTGATTGCTGCAGCTGAACAGGCTGCACACACCATCCTCCAGCGTGAAGACCTAAGACTCGGCTTCTGGTTCAATGCCATGGCCCCGGGGCAGCGTACGGCTCGTCACAACCATGAAGAGGACGACGAGCTCCTCTCTTGCGTGTACTACCTGGACACGGCGAAAGACTGCGGCGACCTGCTGGTGCACCACGCCGGCGGCACCGAGAGAATCACCCCGGAAGAAGGTCGCTTCGTTTTTTTTTCACCCAAACTGGCACACGAGGTGGAAGAAAATCGCAGTCCCAAAAGGCGTCTTTCCGTGGCTTTCAATTTCGGTCCTGCGAACGGGTAGAGGTTTCCAGGCGTTCCGTTTCTGCCAGGACGACGCGGATACCGTCCACGGTGACGAATTCCCGATCATCCACGTCACCCCGGTAGGCCCGGTAAGTCTCGCTCTTACCGCTACCGGCATCTACCACCCGCACCGTGATGACCACGTTGCTGTCTTTCCAATGGTTGTACAACAGCACACCGGAGGCGATCAGCATCAGCGTGACCGCGATCGTCGCCAACCACGCAATCGGCATGCTTTTTTTCCGGGTAACCGGATTGACCAAGCGCGGCTCATCGCGGGCCACCAGCGCCTCACGTTGGCGGCGGAAACGCATCAGCCCCACAACGGCAAGCACCACCGCAGCAGTAAACAAAATCTTGGTCAGCATGCCTTGCCCCGTCTACCCCAAAGGACCGATATTAGCCTGCCAAGCAGCCTGCCGCCTACCTGTAGAGGCAAATCGAATTGGGTATGATGCCCGGCACAAAATTATCGGATACATTCCCCGGAGACACTATGTCGCTCGTTATCCAGCTGTTGCTGATGGCCGCTCTGATTTTTCTGAACGGTGCCGCCCTGTCTGAAGAGCTCAGGGTGAATATAACCCGCGACATGGATAGCGTAACGGTCAAACACGAGGGCCAAGAGATACGTATCCAACGCAATCAGCAGCCGGGCAACGAGCTGGCTCCATTATTTCAGAAGACCTCGCGCAAATGCCCGCCCTTCTGCATTCAACCGATGAAGATAGCCGACGGCGTGGAAACCATCGACGAAATCCAGATGCTGGACTATCTCAAACGCGTATCCGCAGGCGACAACTCGGTGCTGATTATCGATTCGCGCGGCGAGCAATGGGTTCGCCGGGGCACGATTCCCGGCAGCATCAATATCCACTACAAAAAACTCAGCCTGCGATCTGCGGATGAGGGGGACATCGCCGAAATTCTCGAGAAAATCTTTGGAGCGCACCGGGGCAGCGAACTTTGGAGTTTCCGTGGTGCCAAAACTTTAGTCCTTTTCTGCAATGGCATGTGGTGCGGCCAGTCGCCCAGCAACATCAAGGCGTTACTGCGTATCGGATACCCACCATCCAAACTCAAGTGGTATCGTGGTGGCATGCAGGACTGGGAGAATCTTGGACTGACGAAGGTATTGCCAAAATAAACAATGATGAAAAGTCGTATCCTCACCTTTGTTTTACTGGGCCTGATGGTGGGCGCCTGCAGCCGTTTGGAAGAACCGACCGTGTCCTGGCAACTCGCCGTGGTACGTGGGGACATTGAACAGGTTGAGCGCCACATCCACTGGGAAACTGATATCAATATCCCCTTCCCCAACGGCCGCTATCCCCTGCACGAGGCTGCGGCGAAAGGGCGTGTCATTATGCTGAAGCTCTTGCTGGAGAATGATGCACAACTGGATGTCGAGGACACTGAAGGACGAACTCCGCTGGAACTCGCGGTGCTCAACGGGCGTACCCAGGCAGCCAGCGTGCTACTGCGTGCCAATGCTCAGCTGGATGCTTCAAAGGTTCTGCTTGTGGCGGCCAGGAAAAATGTAGAAGACCGCGATGTTGTGCGATTTCTCAAGGAGCAGGGTGCCGACTTCGAAGTGGCTGACGAGCAGGGAAACACGCCGCTAATGCTTGCAGTATCGCAAAAGAACCACCGTCTGACACATCACCTGGTGGAACAAGGGGCTGACGTGAATGCAACCAACCAGGTCGGCAAGACCCCGTTGGCGTTGGCGGAGGAAGTCGGGGCAACCGAATTGGTACTTTTTCTCCAGCGAAACGGTGGTGTACGCAGCCAAGCAACCGGCCAGTGACAAGAGCTCGTTCCGGGTGATATCTTCGCGCCCCATTCCCATTTAAAAACAGGATTTCTTATGGCCAGCACCCCCGAGGAACTCACGATCAATTACAGCGAAGGTGGCGTGGACGTCGTCAAGGAACTGGACAAGCGCGTTCTTTCCAAAGGGGCCTGGACAACGATTCTGTTTCGCTACCAGGATTGGGTGCCGAGCAAAGAAGAATACAGCAAGGACAAGTACTCGATCCGCCGTTACCAGAAGCGCAATGGCGAGTATCAACAGAAATCCAAGTTCAACATCTCTAGCCCGGACCAGGCCAAACAGCTGATCGAAGCCCTGCAGGAATGGACCCGGGATTGATAGCCTAAAGGCCGATACGGGAAGGCCAGTCGATCAGTTCATCCACCACCTGCCGGCGGTCCGGCGGCAGGCTGGTATCGATAGCCAGTTTTGAAAGTTCCTTGCGGTATTGCGCGAGCGTAATGCTGGCACCCGCCTCCTCATCCACCAGGCGCTGCAAACGGAACTCGTCCCACCTATCCTGTTCCACCTTGTTCAGGGTTTCGGGCCAGTTACGCGCCCGGTAGCGGAACAACAGCTCATCCAGCTTGCGCGCTTCGAAATCAGGATGCAGTTCACCCAGACTCGCAGGCTCGGTTCCACGCACTTGCTCACACAAGTTCTTGTCCGAATCGGACAGAAAGCTGCCGTACAGGTCCCTGTCCGGATCGCTTTGCGGAGGAAACGGGCCATCTGAAAACACCTCGGCCAGTTTTTCCTGCAAGTCGGCTCGCTGCGCCAGAAGCGTTTGCAGATGACGTTGCTCCCGATCCCCGTCCATCTGCCACTGCTCGCGGGCCTCGCCGGTCAGGGTGTTCATCGGCACGACCACAGGGGCCTTGTTGATGTGTACCTGTTTCAGCGCGATCCGTTCTACACCTTCCGGCAGGTCCTCGGTCCGCGTGTACATGCGCTCGCGGATTTGCTCTGCATCAAGGCCCAGCAGGTCGGAAGGGTCGTGCCGCAGGTCGTAAACGATCACGCTGTTGCGGTTGCTCGGATGCATCGCCAGCGGCAACACTGACGCAATGCAACCCAGGCGCGCCGGGTAGCGTGAGGACACATGCAGTACCGGACGATCATTCCGCACGTTCAGCATCTTGGCAACGGCCTGCTTGCTGCGGTTGGCGAATACGTAGTCGAACAATTTGGGCTGGGCCTGTTTGACCAACTTGGCCACTGCAATGGTGGCATGCACATCAACCAGCGCATCGTGAGCCCCGGCATGTTCGATATCGTTAGCCGCTGTCAGGTCCTCCAGGCGGAAACTGGTTACACCATCTTCCTTCTGCGGCCAGTTGATGCCCTCGGGGCGCAGCGCCCGGGTCAGGCGTACCACGTCGATCATGTCCCAACGCGAATTACCGTTTTTCCATTCTCGTTCGTAGGGGTCGTAGAAATTGCGGTAAAAACCGTAACGGGTAACCTCATCATCGAAGCGGATGGAGTTGTAACCAAGCGAGCAGGTGCCCGGCACGCTCATCTCATCGTGTATGAAGCGGAAGAAATCCGCCTCGGGAACGCCCTCCTCGTAGGCCTTCTGGGGTGAGATACCCGTGACCATGCAGGCCCCCGGTTGCGGCAGGAAGTCGTCGGCCGGACGCGCGTAGATCACCAGCGGTTTACCGATCGGATTGAAATCCAGATCGGTGCGTAGACCGGCAAATTGGGCCGCACGATCGCGTGCCGGCTCGGCACCCCAGGTCTCGTAATCGTGCCAGTAGAAACTGGTCGTTTGCTTGCTCATACCGAAATTAGATCAAATTCGAAATAAAAAGGCCGCCTCGCAGTCAGCGAGGCGGCCTTTTCGAAGCGGCCAGCGGATGACGCCGGCCCGGGAAAGCGCAGAGGCCAATCAGGCCTTCTTGCCAACCTTTTCCTTGATCCGTGCTGCCTTGCCGGTCAGACCACGCAGGTAGTAAAGCTTGGCACGACGCACGTCACCACGACGCTTAACCTCGATGGAATCCACCGCCGGGCTGTAGGTCTGAAAGACACGCTCCACACCAACACCATTGGAAATCTTGCGTACGGTGAACGCAGAGTTCAGGCCGCGGTTGCGCTTGGCGATGCATATGCCTTCGAACGCCTGCAGGCGCTCACGCTCACCTTCTTTAACCTTAACCTGGACAGTGACGGTATCGCCCGGACCGAATGTCGGTACGTCTTTGCCCATCTGTTCTGCTTCGAGTTCCTGGATGATGTTGCTCATCGCCCTTGCTCCTGCGCTATGTGTTTCAACGGTGCCTCACGGCACGATCAGTAAGTTTCACTCACCCTCATGGGCAAGCTTGAATTCATCGAGCAGTTTCTGCTCTAGTTTGCTGAGCTCCCTGCCTTCGAGAAGCTCCGGACGTCTCAGCCATGTCCGGCCCAGTGCCTGCTTTAGGCGCCATTGCCGTATCAATTCATGGTTACCGGACTTCAACACCTCCGGTACCGTGCAACCGAGAATCTCTTCCGGCCGCGTATAGTGCGGACAATCCAGCAGACCGTCGGTAAACGAATCCTGCTCGGCAGAATCAGCATGCCCCAGCGCACCGGGTAACAGACGGATAATGCTGTCCATCATCGCCATCGCCGGCAGTTCCCCGCCCGACAGCACGAAATCCCCGATCGACCATTCCTCGTCGACAAACGCGTCGATCAGGCGCTCATCGATCCCTTCGTAGCGTCCGGCAATCAGGATCAAACCATCCTGTTGTGCCATCCGCTGTGCGGCACCCTGGTCAAACCTTTTGCCCTGCGGGCTGAGGTAAACCACCCTGCTCCCCGGTGCGGCTTCCTTCGCCGCCTGGATCGCCGCCATCAGGGGCTCGACCATCATCACCATGCCCGGTCCGCCACCGTAGGGGCGATCGTCCACGGTGCGGTGCACATCGTGTGTGTAATCGCGCGGATTCCACAACACCATGTGCGCCAGGCCCTGCTCGAGTGCACGCCCGGTGACACCAGTACGTAGCGCGTCGAACATCTCGGGAAACAGGCTGATAACGTCAAAGCGCATCGCCAGCTTCCTTTAAAACTCCGGATCCCAGTCGACCACCATGCGGCGCTCGTCCAGGTCCACGTCCTGGATCACCTGTTCCCAGATGAACGGAATCAGGCGTTCCCGATCGCCTTTCACTACCAGCACGTCATTGGAACCGGTTTCAAACAGGTGATCGATCTCACCCAGGCTTTCGCCTGCTACCGTTTCCACTGCCAGGCCTTCCAGATCCGTCCAGTAAAACTCGTCCGGCGCCTCCAGTTCGGGCAGTTGATCACGGTTGACCGCAATCTTTGCCCCGGCCAGCGCTTCGGCCATGTTGCGGTCGTTGCAGCCTTTCAGCTTGAGGACAACGCCCTTGCCTTGACGGCGACCACTACTGAGCTGCCAGGTCTTCCACCCATCGCCCTGATCCAACAACAAGCGTGCGTAGGTGGCAATATTCTCCCGGGGAGAGGTGTCTGAGTGGACCTTGATCCAGCCCTGCAAACCATGTGCCCCGGTAACGTGACCGAGGGTGACGAGCTTGTCCCCGTCACCCTCGGTACCTTGGTTCGGCTTTTCCTGGCCCTCGCCACTCATTGAACAAGCGCCCGGGCCGGGCACCGCCCACCGCCTGATCAGGCGGCAGCGGTTTCCTTACGGTAGGCCTCAACCAGCTTCCTGGCGCGGTCAGACAGCTGAGCCCCCACAGAAACCCAGTAGTCGACGCGCTCGAGGTCGATACGAGTGCCTTCTTCACCTTCTACGGCAACCGGGTTAAAGAAACCCAGACGCTCGATGTAGCGACCACCTCGCGCGCGACGAGAGTCTGCGGCTACCAAGTGATAAAAAGGACGCTTCTTCGCGCCAGAACGTGCCAAACGAATAGAAACCATAATATATAACGCCTTAAATTTATTACCATTTCTTATGGGAGCACGTTACCCTGCGGGTAGCCGGAGAGGATCCGGTTAGGCGCCCGTCGAGGGAACCCCCATAAAGCAAACGCGACATTGTACGCATATCGCGACATTTGTGAAGCCCCAATTCGATCAAACCTGTAGGCCTTAGCGACTGAAATGCCTGAAAAAACTCCTGCCCCGCATCACGACTCCATTCATCGCGGTGACGCACGCAGCTCGCCCTACCCGGTCAGCCGGCTCGCCCCGTCGTTTGGCCTGGTAGAGCTGGCAAAAGAGCTGGAGCAGGCCGACCAGATGGTGAGCGGCCGCGCCAACGCGCAACTTGCGCAGATTGCGGCGCAAATCCGCTTTCTCCAGGCCCAGGCCCGTGAAGTCATGGAAAGTGTGCATGGAGATATGCAATTGCATCGCGCCAAGTGCAATTTCCGGAAAATCCCGGGCAAGGTCTACCACCTGTACCGGCAGTCCTCAGGTGAGCTGCAATTTTCCATGCTGTCGCCGAAAGATTGGAACGGCAGACCACCGCAAGCCTTCGTGGGCTCTTACCGGCTGGATACAGACATGAGCTGGTCACCAGCCGACGAGGCACCGAGAGGCGCGGAAGATCCTGAACTCATGCAGTTGCTGGCACTACAGAAAGACTGATTCAGCTGGCCTTGCGGGTAGCCTCAAAGTTTTCCGCGCGACGCCGGATGATGACCGAAAGGTCATTTACCTCGTCCGCCACAGCCTCGAGCTGTTCCAGTACGGCGGTACTGATCGCCGACTCCATCATCATCGACAACTGGTCCATATGCTCTTCGCTCAGCGCTGCTTTGGCCTCCGGCTCCAGCATATCCTGGAAAGCCTGCAAGACCGACTGCACATGACGCTCGTAACGCACTGACATTGTCATTCTCCCTCTTTACTTCAACTGCGAAGGGCGCGACGCCATGTTGTGCTCGCCTTCTTCATAGATTTCGGAGGCATGTCCAACGATCAGCGGATCTGGCTTGCCGACGACCTCTTCGTCTTTATTCTCATAAGGGATGGAAGCCAACAGGTGGCGCATCGCATTCAGACGCGCACGTTTCTTGTCATCGGACTTGATTACCGTCCACGGCGCATCAGCCGTGTCGGTATGGAAGAACATTGCTTCCTTTGCTTCGGTGTAATCGTCCCACTTATCCAACGATGCCAGATCGATCGGACTGAGCTTCCACTGTTTCAGCGGGTCATGCTCACGTGACTTGAAGCGACGCAACTGTTCACCCCGGCTGACAGAGAACCAGAACTTGAACAGCCGGATACCGCTACGCACCATCATGCGCTCCAAGTCCGGCGTCTGACGCAGGAATTCGAGGTATTCGTTGGCGGAGCAGAACCCCATGACACGCTCAACACCGGCGCGGTTGTACCAGGAGCGGTCGAACAAAACGATCTCGCCGGCAGTCGGCAGGTGCTTGATGTAGCGCTGGTAATACCATTCACCCTTTTCACGCTCGTTGGGCTTTTCCAACGCGATCACGTGGGCACCACGAGGATTGAGATGTTCCATCATGCGTTTGATGGTGCCGCCCTTGCCGGCCGCGTCTCGGCCTTCGAACAAAATGACAAGCTTCTCGCCACTATCGCGCATCCAGCTCTGCATCTTGAGCAGCTCGATCTGCAGCTTGAACTTCTCGGCCTCGTAGTCTTTGCGCTTCATCTTGTTCTTGTAGGGATAGATGTTGCGCTTGAACAGGTCCTTGCGGGACGTTGCCGCAAGTTCCTCTGACTCTCCCTTCGACTTGGCTTTTTTATCCGATTTGATCGGGGAAATATTGTCAGCCATGAGGCCTCCTGAATCTGCCTTGGTTAATTTTTTAAATATGGCACAGAAAAACGCGCAGAAGGTTGATACCCATCAAGGGGAACCCGTTCACCGCTATGCGGATTCAGGGGCCTGGTGCAGCTCCAGATGGATTTCGATTCGGCGGTTCTTACGATGGTCGGATTTCTCGTTTCCAAGGGCTGCGAGACGTGTCGCTGCCAATCCACTGGCGTACACCTGCTGCCCCTCAAAGCCACCGCGTAACAGCACGCGCAGAAACGCAACCGCACGCGCCGCAGACAGGTCCCAGTTGTCCACAAAGGAGGCATCGCTGCTGGGCAGGCGGACATCCGAGTGTCCCTGCACATGCAGACGCCACTGCACGCCGGCCGGCAGTGATCGTGTCGCTCGTTGCAGGGCCGCTGGCAACTCCGCAACCCTGGCTTGACCCTCGGCTCCAATCTCCGCAGTGCGGAAGACATAGATCGGGTCTACAAAAACAACCAGCCGGTCTTGATCGACACGGTAAATCGGCGATAGCGGCAAATAATCCGCCAATTGGCGAAAAAAGGCCTCACGCACCTGTTGTAACCGACGCGGATCGAAAACACTCTGGGCCTCGAGGCGCTTTTCCAGACTTTCGATCAGTTGCGACTGCATGCGGTTGCGTTCTTCAGAAATGCGCAACAATTTCTGCAACTGCTGCATGCGAGCGCTGATTTCACTGACATAGTTTCTCAGTTTGGCCAACTCATCTTGTTGTTCGTCGAATGACTGCGCTGTCGATGTGCCGGCAACGCACAGACCGAGCCAGCTCAAAAAAACGAGACGCGTCATGACGGCCCGACGGGTCAAAATGGAAAACCACCAGGCGGCATTCCGCCACCGCCACCCGGCAGGCCCGGGAGCTTGCCCTTCATACCACGCATCATTTTTTCCAGGCCGCCCCCTTTCATCTTTTTCATCATCTTCTGCATCTGCTGGAACTGCTTCAGCAATTTGTTCACATCCTGGACCTGGGTGCCCGAGCCAGCGGCGATACGTTTCTTGCGTGAGCCCTTGATTACCCCGGGGAACTCTCGCTCCTGCGCAGTCATCGAGTTGACAATGGCGATCAGCTTGCGCGTTTCCTTGTCACCGACCTGAGCCTTGACCGCATCAGGCACCTGCCCCATCCCCGGCAGCTTGTCCATCAGGCTGCTCATACCCCCCATGCTCTGCATCTGCTCCATCTGTTCCTTGAAATCCGCGAGAGTGAAGGCCTTACCCTTGTGCAGTTTCTTGGCGAGTTTCTCGGCCTTGCCGTGGTCGATCTTCTGCGTGACCTCCTCGACCAGCGAGACCACGTCACCCATGCCCAGGATACGCGAGGCAACTCGGTCAGGATGGAAAGGCTCAAGCGCGGTGGTTTTCTCGCCCACGCCGAGGAACTTGATCGGCTTGCCGGTGATCTGGCGGATCGACAGCGCCGCGCCACCGCGCGCATCACCATCGGTCTTGGTGAGTATCACCCCGGTCAGGGGCAACGCTTCATCAAAAGCCTTGGCGGTATTGGCCGCATCCTGGCCGGTCATGGCATCCACCACGAACAGCGTTTCTACCGGTTTGATGGCCGCATGCAGCTCCTTGATTTCATCCATCATCTGGGAATCGACGTGCAGGCGACCGGCGGTATCGACGATCAACACGTCGGCAAACGATTTGCGGGCCGCATCCAGCGCACTGTTCACGATCGCAACCGGCTTCTGCATGATGTTGGACGGATGGAATTCTGCACCCACCTCGTTGGCCAGCGTCTGCAGCTGGTCAATCGCTGCCGGTCGATACACATCGGCACTGACCACCATGACCTTCTTCTTGTGACGCTCCTTGAGCAGTCGTGCCAGCTTGCCTACGCTGGTGGTCTTACCCGAGCCCTGCAGGCCCGCCATCATCACCACCGCAGGCGGCTGTGCCGCGAGGTTGAGTTCCTCGTTGGCCGCCCCCATGACCTCAACGAGTTCGTCGTTGACGATCTTTATCAACGCCTGCCCCGGGGTGAGGCTTTTCATCACCTCTTCACCAAGCGCCTTCTCGCGGACCTGGTCGACAAAGGTTTTGACTACCGGCAGGGCAACATCGGCCTCCAGCAGGGCCATGCGCACCTCGCGCATGGTGTCCTTGATGTTCGACTCAGTGAGGCGCCCCTGGCCCTTGACCTTCTGCAGGACGCTACCAAGGCGATCGGAAAGATTTTGAAACATGCGAATTATCAACCCGAAAAACCATAACAGCAGGCTATTATAGCGGCGCGCAACCGTCACGTGCGGCTGCCCTTCCGTTGTGCCATCATCAACAAGCCATGAATGTGAGCTATTTCGTCTTTCCTGCCGTACTTCTCTACCTGGTATCCGGTTTCGGAACGGGCCTGCGCCTTTTCAGCCACCCCGAGCCTTCGCGGATCGCCAGGCCGCTCGTGCTGGCTCTGGGTTTTGCCGCAGCCACCTTTCACGCAGCCGTGCTCTACTTCGAGCTACACACAGATGCCGGAGTCAACCTGGACTTCTTCAACGCCGCATCGTTGACCATGTGGATGGTTGCAGTGCTGCTACTGGTGTCCTCCCTCAACAAACCCGTGGAAAACCTGGCCATCTTGCTCTTTCCACTGACTGCGCTCACCCTGCTGCTCGACCTGCGTTACCCCGGCTCTCACCTGCTCGGAGAGGATGCTGACTGGGCATTGCGCCTGCACGTGATCACCTCCATTCTCGCTTACGCCCTGCTGACCCTCGCCAGTGTCCAGGCCCTGGCTCTTGCCGTGCAGGACAACCACCTCCGCTCCCATCACCCGGGGGGGTTCATCCGCGCACTGCCGCCACTGCAAACCATGGAGACCCTGCTGTTCGAGTTGATCGGGGTTGGTTTTGTATTGCTGAGCGTCTCCCTTTTGAGCGGTTTCCTCTACCTGGACGACATGTTTGCGCAAAACGTTGCGCACAAAACCATCCTGTCGATCTTGGCATGGACCGCGTTCGGCGTGCTGCTTTGGGGACGTTTTCGCTTTGGTTGGCGTGGCCGCACCGCAATTCGTTGGACCCTGGTGGGGTTTGCGGTGCTAATGGTGGCCTACTTTGGCAGCAAGGCAATACTCGAACTGATCTTGCACCGCTGATAGCTGGCGGGCTCAGCCGGCGGACGCGCGATAGGCACTGGAGGCCTTGCGGCTTCGGTTGAACTGGCCGAGCTCTTCGGCGACCTCGTCGCGCAGCTTGAGGCTGAGTTCCATCAATCCCTTGTCGAGGTCCAGGATCTTACGCACCCGTTGCGCCAGGTCCTCCGTCACCGGATCGCGGGTCGCAAACGCGCGCTCCAGGACCTGCCGACGCTGCGCCTCCAAGTCGATGACCTCGGTCCACAAACCTTCCTTGGCCAATTCGCACATCTGTTGACTGAAGACCAGCGCCTGATCGAGTAACTGTTGACGGGCGTCGAGCATCACATGGCCTGCGGATTTTCCGGATTGCGTATCTGCTCCGGCATGGAATCCCAGGCACCCTTGATTTCGAGCATCAGGCCACTGACTTCGTCAAGGGCCTCTGCATTGTTCTCCACGTTGGCATCGATCAGGCGGCGGGTCATGTAACTGTAAAGATCTTCGAGATTGACTGCGATCTCGCCACCAGCCTCCATGTCGAGGCTACTGCGCAGACCATTGATGATCGAAATGGCCCAGGAGATCTGCTTGCTCTTGCCTTCCATGTCGCCGCGCTCAACCTGCCCCTTGGCCGTCGATACCTTATCCAGTGCACCTTCCATCAGCATCTGCACCAGGCGATGCGGGGTGGCGTAGGACACTTCGGACTCGGCTGCCACCTTGCCGTACTGGCTCAGGGCACTGCGTTTTTTCGAATAGGTCATGTTCGATTCCCAGCGATTTATCCACTGTTCAAGGTAACGGCCGATCGCGGAAAAATTAAGGGATTATCGATCCCCAAATTCAGTTTTGTGAGGAGATTTGTTGGAACAGGAAAGCCGACGAACTCTGCAGGCT
>Ga0180430_10003120_pt1 | contig 14453 bp, 9 predicted proteins | sample SS_ome_9_FD_132999 | JGI IMG/M metagenome (GOLD analysis project Ga0180430, IMG submission 132999) | Hypersaline lake sediment archaeal communities from the Salton Sea, California, USA - SS_1_S_2 metaG | ecosystem: Environmental > Aquatic > Non-marine Saline and Alkaline > Hypersaline > Sediment... | reverse complement strand
GTCGAAGGTAGCGATAGCAAAGTCGCGCTCAACGACGTGCTGGTCGGCGAGGTTTGGCACTGCGGTGGGCAGAGTAATATGGAGTGGTCGCTTCGTGCGTGCCGCGATGCGGATGTCGAGATCGAGTCGGCCGACTATCCGGCGATTCGCTTCATCAAGCTGCCCCACATCGCTTGCCCCGAGCCTCAAAAGGATTTCCCCGTCGAGAGCGAAGAAAGCAGTGAAGGGAACTGGCGACTTTGTGTTCCGGAGCAGGTCCAAGATTGCACGGCCGTCGGGTATTTCTTCGCCCAGCGACTGCATCGTCGGCTGAAAGTGCCGGTCGGTCTGATCAACACGTCGTGGGGTGGCACGATGGCGCAACATTGGGTGTCGCGAGAAACGCTAAAGCCGATTCCCGAGATGGCACCGTACTTCGAAGATTTCGAAACAAAGATGAAGGTATGGAACGACGGCGGCGGTGAAGAGGGTGCGCAGAAGCGATACGAGGCCGATCGAGCCCAGTGGGAAAAAGATCGCGCAGCCGCCCGAGCAGCCGGCGAGCGAGAACCGCGCGGGCCCAATCCCTCGAACTACGAAACTCCGGCCGCCAAGCGTCAGCCCGCCGGAATGTTCAACGGAATGCTCTGGCCGATCCGTCAATATACGGTCCGAGGAGCTCTGTTCTATCAGGGCGAAAACAATTCGTTCGGCGAAAGCTGGAAGCCTTTCTACGCGACGTTCCCAGCCGTCATCGCCGATTGGCGACGTGCGTTGGGCGAGCCCGACCTGCCGTTCGGTATCATCCAGATCGCCGGATGGAGCAACCGCCGCACGATGCAGTACGACATGAACCATCACACGAACGTCGTTCGCGAGATCCAGTTCCTCACGTGGCAGCGAACGCCCGGGACCGGTTTGATCTGCACGTTCGACACGAATAGTAACGGAAGTATCCACCCAGGACGCAAGCTGCCTGTCGGCGAGCGATCGGCTCGTTGGGCGCTGGCCGAAGTCTATAAGACGACCGCGTGGCAGAGCTCGCGACCGATCGAGTGGCGCGGTCCGGTTTACGAATCGGCCGAGGTCGTCGACAGCAAGGTTGTCGTTAAGTTCGAAAGCGAGTCGGCCCGTGGCCTGCGATTGGACAAGGATACAGACCTCGGATTCGTGATCGCCGGTGAAGACCGACAGTTCCATCACGCTCAGGCACGAGTGGTCAGTGGCGATCAGATCGAGGTTTGGAGCGACGCGGTGTCCGAACCGGCCGCCGTCCGTTACGCTCAGACGAATCTGCCGATCGGCGGTCTGAAGAACGGCCGCGAGCTTCCCGCGTATCCCTTCCGCACGGATACCTGGTCGATCGTTCCTCACCAGTCGACCGGTGCGTATGAGGTGGAGAAGATCAAATAATGTCCGAACCGGTCGATCATGAAATCATCGAGGCCGCGCGCGAGATCATTCGCAAGCGATACAAGGAAGATCGGCACGCGATTGGTGCGGCGATTCGGACCCGCAGCGGCGGTTTGTATGTCGGCGTTCATCTCGAAGCGAACGTTGGCCGAATCGCCGTATGTGGCGAGGCGATTGCTCTGGGCGCGGCCGCGACGGCGGGCGATACCGATATCGCCCAGATCGTCGCCGTCACCGAGTCAGGCGACATCGTCCCGCCTTGCGGCATGTGTCGCGAGTTGATTTCCGATTATGCGTCCGACGCACTGGTGATTCTAGAAACGGACGAAGGAATCGTCTGTGTGCCCGTTTCGGAGCTGCTGCCTGAGAAGTACGATCGGGAGAAATACTCTAACAGGCTGAGAGAAGAGGGTGACACCGAAGCTTAATCTGTGATATATTTCATTGTGCATACCATATCTTGGTAATGTCAAGATCTTTCAAAAAGGGGATTGTCATGAAGATCGTTTCGAGTTTTGCGATCACTTTCGGTTTGACGGTGCTTTTGTCTGGAAGTTCATTCGCCGATGACGTGCCGCAAGAAAACGAAGTGCCGATCATCAAGCAGTGGTCGGGAGGCTACAGCGGGGTTCGCACGCCAGGGCAAGAGGTTGTTAAGGATGCCGAGGCTTGGAAGACGCTTTGGAATCGGGTAAATAGCAATCGCCGACCGGCACCCAAGCCGCCCGAGGTCGATTTCGAGATGCAGACTGTCGTTGCCGTCTTTATGGGAACTCGCAACAGTGGCGGGTACGGGATTCGAGTCGACAAGGTCATCGACGGTGGCGAGAAGACGATCGTGCGCGTGAAGAAGAGTTCGCCTCCGCCGGGCGCGATGGTGACGATGGCGATCACTCAACCGTACGATATCGTCGCCATTCCGAAATCGGACCGGCCGATCGAGTTCAAAAACGTCGGACCGAAACGCCCGATTCGTCCGTTTCCTGGACGGCCGTTTCCGAAACCGGTGCCCGGTCGACCGGTGTTGAAATAAGCCGGTCTTTGTTATTCTGCGCTAAGAAACGTCTCTCGCTCGATCAGATCTTTATCGATTCGATACCGGATCATGCCCGTTTCGAATGTTGGTAAGAACTCTGCGCCGCTTGCTCGGTAGGTTGCTTCGACCTTTTCGAGGCGATCGTCGCGCGGGCGGGTGCCGCTCATGATGACTTGCTTTGGGCTGCACCAGTCGCAGAAGCCGGGCGGGTTGCTCCGTGTGCTGCCATGATGCGGGGCCAACAGTACGTCGCACGTCATCGCCGGTTCTTGCATCAGATCGGTGAGTCCGTATTTGTCGATGTCGGCGGGCAAGAGCACGGTTCGGCCGCGGAAGTCGATCCGCAGGACCACGCTCGTTTCGTTGTCGCTTCCGTAGATTTGTCCTCCAGGCGGATGCATCACTTCAACCGAGCAGTCGTCGCCCACGTCGAGCCGATCCGAGGCCGTCAAATGCTTGATCGGAATTCCTCGCTGCTGGATCGAGTCTTCGAGAAGGTTCAGCGCCGCCGAGTCCTCGAAGAACATCGTCGGAGTGGTATAGACCATACCAACGGTGAAACGCTCGAGCAGGCCGGGCAAGATGTTGTAGTGGTCGGCGTCGGCGTGCGATAGGACGACTGCGTCGATATGCGTAGTACCCCCGGACCAGAGCGTGCCCGAGACCGCGTCGACTCCGCCACGCGGCGAGCCGAGTCGCCCGGCATCGATCAGAAGTGTTCGATCGTCGGGCAATCGAACGACCGTCGCACTGCCATGACCTAATGCGACGAACGAGCAGTGGAGGTGATCGTCCTGTCGGGCAACCACCGCCGCCGTCGTACCAACCATAATCCAGGCTGCCAGAGTGGCGAACCGCCAACGGATTGGTACAACACGCACCAAGGGAGTGAGCATCAGCAAGCCGAGTCCCAAATAAAAGCAGGCGACCCACCAGGTCTCCGGCCCTGCAACCCAGTGATGTCCGCCAGGCAACGACGCCGCGCTGTCGACCGACCATCGAATCAGGTCGAGCGATCCGTTGCAAACCCAGGCGGGCAGGGCGGCAAGCGATGGCGAGATCATGCCGAGCGACAGCACGCCGAAACCGCTAACCAGTGCAATAGTCATCGGAATCCAAAGTAGCACGTTCAGTGGAATCGCGACCGGCGTTAGCAGGTGAAATCGCGACATGGCGAGTGGCATCGCGACGAGCCAGATCGTTGCCGATACGGCCGTGGCGCCGATCAATACGCCTACGAACGATCGCAGTATAATGTGTGTGTCGGGATCGTCGATTCGCCTCTCGAGATAAAGATCGAGTTTATCGGTCATTCGGTCAGACCAGGGAACCGCGAAAAGGATAATCGACGCGACGGCGAGAAATGAAAGCTGCGTGCCAAGCTGAAACAGCTCGCTCGGGTTGATAACAAGCAACAGCAGAGCGGCCGCCGCCAGCGTATTGAGCGACACGGCGCGACGATAAAGGATATGGGCAATGCATGCGATGACAACGAGGATCGTCGCCCTAACGATCGGCGGTCGGGCGTCGGTCGCAAGCATATAGAAAATGACGAACAGGGCGACCGCTCCAAGCGAAACGATCTCTGGAATCGGCAGTCGAAGCGCGATGAAGATTAGTAGGCCTGCCAAGATCCCGAGGTGAAGTCCCGAAATGGCAAGCAGATGAACGGTGCCCGTCCGGCGCCACGCGTCGAGGTCGTCGCGATCGAGACCGTCACGTAGTCCGAGCAGAATCGCCGCCGCGAGATTCTCGTTCGACGGATCAAGTGATCGATTAAGTGCCGCTCGACCCGCACCGCGAACATGGTCGATGAGCGAACGAAGCGAAAATATAGAACCTCGATCTTCACTTTCAAGGGGTTGAATGCAGGCGGCGGACAATCCCTGGATCGAAGCGAGCCGACGGTAGGTTCGCGAGTAGCCGCGGAAGTCGAATTCGCCCGGGTTCATCGTTTGCGGGATCTTCGAGAATCGCCCGAAGACTCGGATCGGATCGCCCGCGCGGAGATGTATTAGTGTGGTAAGCGCCGCTGGTTCGTCGTTGGCCAAGATGATCGAGACCCGAGCGTGACCGCTGCACGATCGCCACGTTTGCCCGTCGCGGATTCGGGTCGGTTCGATTTCGAGCGAGACGCTGTCCGATTCGGGGATGACTCGCAGCGGGTCGGTCTCCGTCGGAGCACTGCGGAAGATCGGTGCCTTGCGGACGACCGCTTCGAGGCAAACCGGCTGGTCGGCGTCGGTTGCGAAGCGGCCCAAATCGTCGGGGGCATAGCGATTCCAATGCCAGTGATGCCATCCGCCGAACGTGCCCGCCGTTGCTGCAAGCAGTAAAAAGAATGCCACGTTTAGCCGCTTTTGTCGCCACGCGACGAGCCAGCCGATCCATGTGACGAGGGCAAAAATCCAGAGTACTGCAAGCGACGGGGCGAAGAGTCGATCGACGACGATCCCTAAGACGGCTGCGACCAATACGATCAGAAGCGGCCGTCGCTCGACTGCCGCACGACGCCTCCGATCCAACGCCTCGTCAACCGGCGAGAAATGCTTTCCCAGCGTTGGATCGGGAGATGCCAGTGTCATTTTTCAGTGGCTAGTGGTGCGCGAATTATGTTGCAAGGGAGAATTGCCCTTCTGTAAGGGCCCTACAATTCTCTTGTATTATAACAACGGTTCGCTCTTGAAGACAATGACATGCCACAAGAAATGCGTATTTGCGACGGCAAAACTTTTATCGGTTCCTCAGGGGCGAATTACACATCAAAGAAATGCGAAACACCGAACCACTAGTCCCTGGATCGAAGCGACTAACTATCCGCTTCGATTTTTGCCATGATCTCTTCCGAGATGTTGAAATTGGCCGAGACCGATTGGATATCGTCTTGGTCGTCGAGAAGTTCCATCAAGGTGAGGATCTTCTTTGCGTCGGAGACCGATTCGACATCGACGGTGTTCGACGGGATACGCGTGATTTGGCTCGAATCGGGCTCGAGTCCCGCTTCGGTAATCGCGGTTCGCAGATCTTCGAACGCGTCGACTTCACACGTGATTTCGAACGTGTCCCCTTCGGTCGTTACGTCATCGGCGCCGTTTTCGAGCGCGAGTTCCATCAGGTCGTCTTCGGTCGTCGCAGATGTCGGAATGAGAATCAATCCCTTTCGGTCGAACATCCAGGCGACGCAGCCGGTACTGCCGAGCTTTCCTCCGCCTCGTTCGAAGATCTTCCGAATCTCGGGCGCGGTTCGATTACGGTTGTCGGTCAGCACTTCGCAGATGACCGCCACGCCACCGGTACCGTAACCTTCGTAGATAACCTCTTCGAAAACTCCGCCGGCGAGTTCGCCGGTTCCCTTTTTGATCGCTCGCTGGATGTTATCGCGGGGCATACTTACGGCTTTCGCGTCCGCAATCGCGTAACGAAGTCGCAGGTTGGTGTCCGGATCGCCGCCCCCGGTCTGCGCCGCCACGATAATCGCCTTCGCGAGCTTGCTCCAGAGTTTTCCGCGTTTTGCGTCGATCAGAGCTTTTTTATGCTTGATTCCCGCCCAGTGTGAATGACCTGCCATGCTTTGCTGAACCTCTTAATCTTTTCTGATTCGTTCGGACATGTTTTACGGTGAAAGAATAATTGTGTTTATTCTTAAGTACGCTTGGCCGTTTATTGGACCGAAGCGCGCTGATTGGTTGTTTCGTTTTCTGTCGCAAATTCGGATCGCTTCTTCGCGACACGTGCGGCTTCGTCGGGAAGCTCTTCGTCGGTGTAGGCCGACTCGGCCCGGCGGTAGAAGTCGAGTGCCTGCCGCCGATGATCGAGCGCGGCGTTGACGTCGCCAAGGTGCTCGAAGATTTCGCCGCTTAAGCGTTCCTCTTTTTCGGACAGTTTGACAGCTCGTTCGAGCTCGACTCTTGCCTCGTTCAGTCGGCCGAGACGATAGTAAACCCAGCCAAGGCTATCACGGTATGCCGCGTTTTCAGGTTCCGCTTCGACAGCACGATCGATAAGTCGTAGCGAAACGGTAAGGTGACGATTCTCGTCCGCCCAGTAATATCCCAGATCGTTGCTTACTTCGACGTCTCCGGGGTATTCGTCGAGAATTTGCAGCATGGTTTCTTGACTCGCCTGGTCGTTTTCCCCTCGGGCATAGAGCCTCGCGAGTGTCAGCCTTACCGAACGCAAAATGGTTCGCGATTCGATATCGATTTCTCCTTCGAGCTTTTCGATGATTTTTTCGAACCGCTCGATCGCCTCGTCGGTGCGGTCAGCGAGCATTAGTACCCAAGCGATACGTGCTTGGAGCTCGACATCTTCCGGATCGAGGTCGGCCGTCTGCTCTGCCGTTTTCAAAGCCTCGTCGTGTTTGTCCGCCATCGCCAGTGCAGTCGTTAACATGTAGAGGGCGGCGGCTTTCTGGTCGCTGTCTTCCGCGGTGATCGTTTCGACCTCTCGACGGAAAACGTCGGCGGCCTCGCTCGCATGTTCGGCCAACAGCAGCGTACCACCCCAGAGCCTATAAACGGCCTGCGCCTTTTCTGGATCTAGTTTTACTGCCGCTTCGAACGGATCGGCTGCGTCTTCGACCCGTTCGGCCTCGAGCAGGACGAGACCCAACGCGATGGCTGGACCCGTATTGCGAGGCTTTGGATTGGCAGCAGCTTTGCGATACGCTTCGGATAAGATATCGAGTAGCTTCGCGTCCGATGCGATCGTTTCGATCTGCGACTCGACCGCTTGAAGAGCTCCCGTTTTGTCGATGATTTCGCCCAGGATCTCGAGCAGCTTCGGTGAACGCGTCTCGATGTAGATCGTAACGAGCTGTTTGTATGCCATTGCGGATGGCGTGTCTCGGAGCAGGCGACGGTAAAGCGACGCGGCGTCTTCGAGTCGACCCTCGTCATAAATCCGCTGTGCAAGTGCGTAACCGGCCGGTCCGTTGTTCGGGTTCTTTTTGAACGTTGCCTGCAGCTTCGGAAGGATTTGCTTCGACTGTCCGGCCGCTTCGAGCAACTGAGCGTAAAGTTCGTAGGGCTCCGAACGATCCTCGTCGAGCGTTTCGCTCGGGTTGGAAAGGGCAGACGTTATCTGCCGAAGTGCCGCGGCTTTTTTGCCCCGCTTTAGGTCGATTTTGGCTTGGATATATGCGGTGAACGATGCGTCTGCGATCAGCGGTTTCAGCTTGGCGAGTGCCCGTTGTGCGTCGGCTGTTCGGTCGATGTCGAGCATCGCTTCGGCCATTAGACGCATCGACAGTGCCGGGTCGTTGAAGAGCTCTTCGCGTTCGATGTCTCGCGTAATTCCGTCGAGTCGCTCGGGCTGTTTCAGCAGGTCGAGCACGCGGATGAAACAGTCGGCAGACTTCTCGTTTTGGCCGTCGATCAGGAAAAGACGGGCCGCGTCGAGCAGCAATCGGAGATCGGCTGCGGTGACTTGGTTTGTTTCGGGAATAACCTCGAACGCGCGCAGATAGAATTCGGCCGCACCGCCATACTCTTGTGTTTCGATCTGAAAAAGAGCCAAATGCTTAAGCAGCGTGACGCTTGTTTCAAGGTCGATTCTCGCAGTTTGCACGGCCCAGCGAAGTGCTTCGTGATTTCGCTTGAGCTTGAATGCGATAGCGACGGCGGCGCGGGCGGCGTCTTTCGAACCGGGGTTGAAGAGAAACGCTCGTTGGTAATGGCGGAGTGCAACCGGATAAACTTCACGCCGTTCGGCGGATCGGCCGGTCGTGTAATGCGCGAGTGATTCAAGCAGTGCTTTTTCATCCCACGAGCGGGTCGTTTCCGGGACGAGCGTCTCGGGCGCGTCGTCCAGTGGATCGAATTGTCCGAGGGACGAATTGGTATCCGAATCGTTGGCGTCGGTGCCTTTCGCAGCATTGCAAGTCGACGCGGTGATTGTCACTACCGTTATCGCAATCACGGCGATGAAGAGTCGAAACGTCTTCGCAGTGAAGCATTTTAGGCGACATTCCAATTCGTTCGGCCGTCTGTCGTTGTCGAACATTGGTGAGTCTCCTTCATGCGCTGTGTTGGCCGGTAATGCTCGGTCGTGCGATTATCGAGGTTTTCGTTTACCGATTTGTGAAGCGGACGATTTCTTTTGAGCGGGTGACTTTTTCTTGGCTGCCTTCTTCTTTGGAGCAGCTTTCTTTTTCGGTGCGGCCGTCGTCTTTTTCGCAGCAGCCTTCTTTGTGGTCGCCTTTTTCGTCGTCGCTTTTTTCTTCGGGGCAGCAGTCGTTTTCTTGGTGGTCTTCTTCGTTGTTGTTTTCTTTTCGACCGTTTTCTTTGCCGGCGTTTTCTTCTTGGCGGCCGCTTCTTCGGTGGCTTTCTTGACGCTTACCTTTTTCTTCGGAGCTTCGGTCTTCTTTTTCGTGGCGGGTTTTGGCTCGGCTTCGGCTTTCTTCGCTATTTTTTTCTTGGCCGGTTTCTTTTCGACGACTTCTTCAATCGGCTCTTCGGCTTTCTTCGATCGCCGTTTCGGGATCCGGTCGCCGCAGTCGGGATTGATCGACAGGAGCATCGAACGAACTTTGGTGTTGTAGGGGCTGTGCATCAGTTCGGCACCGAGTTGATGAAGCAGCGAACCGAATTCGACGCCCTTTGATTTCGGGATGGCGCGTTCGAGCCCGGCGATCGCTCCTTTGTTCTTTTCCTTCTCCGTCGCGTGTCCCGTAATGTACATCGCTTGGAGCACGCCATCGTCCAGCGGAATGGAATGCCCACCCAGGCCGGCTTGAACGACGTATGCGATGATGAAAGGAGTCGTGCCCGTTATCGCTTCGAACTTCTTGACCGTCGGTCCCAAATTGCCCTTGCGGAGCAGTTCGATATCGAAGCTGTAATCAGACTCGAAGATGCAATGAAGAATCTTCTTGAAACGCACGGCCGAGTCACTCGGATTGGGAAGTCGATGCATGACTTCCGAGAGTTCTTTGACCGAGGTGACTCGCATTTCGTTCCAGTCGAAGAACGTGTGCGTCAGTGCCGCGAATGTTTCTTCCGCCGCTTTGTAGCGAGCGTTTTCCAGACAGCACGCGAAAAGCATGTGTTCCAGCAGCGTCCGATTCGGATCGACGGCGACGGGCTTGAAATGCTTTCTCAGGATCTTGTGAAGGGCGGTGAATTTTGAGGTGCGACTTTCAGGTGCCATGATTGATCTTGTCCAAACACAAAAGGGAAAACATTGTCAGTCAGCTTCCACGAAGTATGAAACCGCGTGGGGCAACGAACTATAAAACGTTTAAGAATCCTCCGAAGGCGTTTCAGCCGTGGGTTCCTGCGATTCGTCTTCCTCTTCGGATGGAAGAACTTCGCCAAGGATTCGAGCGATCTCGATCGAATGTTTCACGCCTTTGTCCAGTATGAACGAGACCTTCGGCGTATAACGGGTGTTGATTCGGTCCGCGATCTTCGATTGGAGATACCCGGCAGAGCTTCGCAGACCGTGGAGACACAGGTTCTGCTCTTTCTCGTCGCCCATGATCGAAACGTAAACTTTGGCGAGCCGCAGATCGCCCGATACCTCGACGCGAGTGACCGTTACGCCTTGGATGCGCGGATCGTTCAGATCGGCCAAGATTGCCATGCCGACAACTTCTCGAACGGCTTCCGCGACTTTAAGAACACGACGTGACGTCATTGAGTGACTCGTTTGGGGTGCTGAAGTTAGGATTGAAAATCGAGGTCTATGCACTACGGAGACCGACGATCCGAATCCGACGAGTACCGTGGAAAGGCAATTCGAACGCGGGGCGTCGGTCGTTTGTATGGCTTGTCGGTGGATTCTCTCGAACCGTCGAAATCGCCGATTCGATATTTGTCCGATAAAAGGGACGACCCGGCGACGGCATCGTGCGCCGGCCGGGTCGGATATCTCATGTTTACAACGTTCGAGCGACTTCTTCGACGACGTAGGCTTCGACGACGTCGCCGGGCTTCAGATCGTTGAAGCCTTTGATCTTGATGCCGCATTCGAAACCGGCGCGAACTTCGCGGGCGTCGTCTTTTTCACGGCGGAGCGAATCGAGCGGATAGTCGCCAATAATTCGGTTGTCGCGAATCACACGCACACGAGCGTCTCGACGAATAATGCCGCTCAGCACTTGGCAACCGGCGATCGTACCGATTCGGCTGATCTGGAAGATCTGCTTGACCAGTGCGCGTCCGAGTTCCGACTCTTGTTTTTCCGGATGGAGCATACCTTCCATCGCGGCACGGAGATCTTCCGTGATTTGATAGATAATGTCATACCGGCGAATCTGAACGCCGCGGTTCTCGGCAAGCGATCGGGCACCTTCGTCTGGAACGACGTTGAAGCCGATGATGACCGCGTCTGAGGCGTCCGCCAAGTGAACGTCCGCTTCCGTAATGCCGCCCACGGTTGCCTGCAAAATATTGATCTTGATTTCCGGGTGATCGAGCTTCGATACCTCTTTGCGGATCGCTTCGATCGAACCGCGAACGTCGGCACGTAGGATGACGTTGAGCGATTGTACGCTTTGCTCTTCGAGGCGATCAAAGAGATTTTCAAGCGTAACGTGCGGTCGGCCACCGGCCAAATCACGTTGACGCATTGCCTCGGCACGTTGGTCGGCCAATTCGCGAGCTTTCGAGATGTCGTCCAAGACATAGAAGCGGTCGCCTGCACCGGGGGCGGTGTTCAAGCCAGTCACGTTCACAGGCGTTGACGGGCCGGCCGATTCGTGTTGTGTATTCGCTCTGAGCGTGTCGTACATCGCCTTGATTCAGCCGTACGATTCGCCACAGACGACGATATCGCCCACGTTGATCGTTCCGTTTTGAACGAGCAGCTTGGCTGTAACACCACGACCCTCGTCGAGCTCCGACTCGATACAGGTACCAGTCGCTTGACGCTCGGGATTGGCTGAGTATTCATGAAGCTCGGCGACCGTTAGCAGGGTCTCGAGCAGATCGTCGATACCTTGTCCCGTTTCGGCACTGGTTTGAACGACTTCAGTGTCGCCGCCCCATTCCGTCGGAAGCAGGTCCGCGGCTGCGAGCTGCTGATACGTACGATTGATGTCGACGCCCGGCAGATCGACCTTGTTGAGTGCGACGACGATCGGCACTTCGGCCGCTCGTGCGTGGCTGATCGCTTCTTCGGTTTGCGGCATCACGCCGTCGTCGGCAGCGATAACCAGTACGGCGATATCGGTAACGTTCGCACCACGGGCACGCATTTCAGTAAACGCTTCGTGACCGGGCGTATCGACGAACGAGATCGGCTGACCGTCTTTTTCGATTTTGTAAGCACGGATGTGCTGCGTGATACCACCTTTTTCGCCCGAGACGACGTCGATCGCGATGATTCGGTCGAGGAGCGACGTTTTACCATGATCGACATGTCCGAGGAACGTAATGATCGCCGGTCGCGGCTGCAGTTGCTCGTCGGCATCTTCGATCTCGAATTGTTCGAGTACTTGGTCTTCGAGCGATTGTGGCTGACGGAATTTGACTTCGATTTCCATTTCCATAGCGACCATTTCGGCCGTTTCTATATCGAGCGTCGATGTGATGCTCGGTAATGTTCCCAGATCAAGGGTCATCAGTTTCGCGAGAACCTTGGCTGCTGAGACACCAACGGCTTGGCTGAAGCTTCGAACCGTACAAGGCAGTTCGACGGTGACGGCTTCTTTTCGCGGTTCGGCCGTGCTGATAGCTCCACGCTTAGGTCGTCGTCTGCGACGGAAAGGCATCGACGAAGTTTGCTGCGAGCCTGTATCATCGAGCGAGCCCCGATTGCGACGACGTGATGTCTTTCGCTTTTGACGTTCTCGTTTTGTTCGTTCTTCCTTTTCGGTGGATTCCTGCTCATAAACAGGTTCGCCACGTCGACCCTTGCCTTTTGTTTTCTTCTTTTCGGCTTCGCCTTTTTTCGGTTTTTCCTCTTCACGAGTCTTCTTGTCGGCTTTTTTAATTTCGTGCCGTTTCAAGTGCTCGGAGAGTGGAGCGGATCCTTGCTTGGCGGCACGGATCGCGTCCATCGGAAGGCGGATGTCGGGCTTTTGCGGCGCCGGCTCGTTCGAGCTGTCTTTCTTTTTCTTCGTCGTTTCAGCGGCCTTGGGCATCGGTGCCAGTTTGATTGCAGGCCCCGTGCGTGGCTGCCGCGGACGAGCTCGTCCGTTTGTATCTTCTTCCGGAGATTCTTCCTTCTTACGGCTCGGCAGATCGGGCAATGCAGTTTGACCGTTGCGTGTAGGAAGAGGAAGAAGCGGTTTTCTCTTTTTCGGAGGCTTTACGGTTTCTTCGACTTCGACTTCTGCTTTTGCTTCGACTTCGATGGGTGCTTCCTCTTCAATCTCGGTCTTTTCAGCATCCGGGATCTTAGGCGGTGCGATTTCTTCCGTCGGTTCGGCGGCTACGACTGGAGCAGCTTCCGGTGTTTCGACAACGGGCGGTTCGGGAACTTCCGCTGGGATTTCCGGCGCTTCTTCGATTTCAGCAGGTTCGATTTCCGTAGCAACAGGTGCTTCGGCGACTGCAGTTGGCGCGGGTTCTTCCTGGGCAGGGGGCTTTGGCCGAGAAGGGATGGCGGGCATTTGATCCCGTCCACCATCGGTGCCCGTAGGGGCGATGTAGTCGTCGCGAGTAAAGGAATCAAGCGATTCGTCAGCCCCGGGAGTCGTTCGTCGCGTCTTCTTCTTTGCACCACCGGACTTCCCGGAACCACTGATGAATTCGCGGATTTTCGCAACTTCATCATCCGAGAGGCTGGCTAGCGCAGAACCTTTCACGGTGATACCTAGCTTCGTGCAGATATCAACCACTACTTTGGTATCTAAGGCCAATTCTTTCGCTAATTTGTAAATACGGATGGGCACTTAAGCCTCCTCCTTTAACTCGTTTTACCACACACGCTTACATGGCCGATCTCCTGTTGAATGGCCTTACTTCGGTGTTGTGAAAATCAATTACGGCGTTTCCGCCTGTTCATCGTTGTCTGCTTCCGACTGCGGATCGGCGGTTTCTACTTCCGCGGATGGCTCCGCAACAGTATCGCCTGTTTGTTCATCATTATCAACCGCCTGGCCGGAAATATGTGTATTTTCTTCACTTTCGGAAGCTTCGTCTTTGGGGAGATCCTCCTGAGCCCCGGTCGTTGTTTCTTCTACCTGATCATCCATGGCTTGTTGACGTGCTTCGCTTTCTCGCTGTCGTCGAGCTTCTTTTTCGGCGGCGGCAGCTTCTTTTTCAGCCTGTTCGGCTTCGTTCGCCAGAACATCGGCTTGGTAGACGATATCTTCGACCTGCTCTTCGGTCAGGTCGCCCATCGCCATCAGGGCGTCAGGCTCGATAATCGCCAGATCGTCGAAGGAGAGGAAACCCTCGCCCACGAGCATTTCGGCCAATTCCTCAGCCACGCCTTCGATCGAGGCGAATCCCATCACTGCGTTTTCAAGCTGTTCATCCAGCATGTCTCGCGTTTTGATGTCGATATCCCAGCCGACCAGCAGGCTTGCTAGCTGTACATTTTGACCGTATTTGCCGATCGCCGGACCTTTTTGCTCCGGTTGAACCAGCACGATCGCGCGACCGAGCATCTGGCAGAGAATGACTTCCTCGACCTCGGCCGGTTTCAGTGCGTTGGGGATGAAGATCTGCATATCGGGATCGTATTCAACGATGTCGATACGCTCGTCGCCCATCTCCTGCACGATATTCTTGATTCGACTTCCCCGAATACCGACGCACGCGCCGACGCAGTCGACCCGCTGATCGGAGCTGTAGACGGCAACTTTCGAGCGTTCGCCCGGCTGTCGTGCTACGGCTTTGATCTCAATAACGCCATCAGTGATTTCGGGAATTTCCTCTTCAAACAACGCTTGGACGAGGCTCGACGTGAGGCGGCTAAGGATGACGCGAACGCGACTTCCTTTCTTGCGGACCTCGTAAATCGAAGCACGTACGCGGTCGTTCACGCGGAATCGATCACCTCGGAGCTGCTCGCCCGGCGGTAGAATCGCTTCCATGTTTCCGAGCGAAACAAATGCCGTGCCGCTTCGTGC
>Ga0180430_10003118_pt1 | contig 14460 bp, 10 predicted proteins | sample SS_ome_9_FD_132999 | JGI IMG/M metagenome (GOLD analysis project Ga0180430, IMG submission 132999) | Hypersaline lake sediment archaeal communities from the Salton Sea, California, USA - SS_1_S_2 metaG | ecosystem: Environmental > Aquatic > Non-marine Saline and Alkaline > Hypersaline >... | reverse complement strand
TGAGCAGCTGGATGTGTTTTCATATTTAGCTTCCAGCCAGGACTTACAATTTTAGAAGAACCTGTCTTTTGTAAATGTAGTATTTTTTCTTTGCGAGCATAAAGCCGCTTGCGCTATTTATCCCTCTCAATTCTTGCAAGGCAAGAACCGCAAAAATCTCCACATTGACTAAAAGCCAGAACCTTCTTTACTGCTTCGCCCATGCGGAAGTTAAATATTATTTTTAGGAAAGGAGAAGAAGATGAAGTTAATGACAAAAGAACTTAAGGAAAGGTTTGAGGTGGTGGGATCTCAGGAAGATATCAAAGACCCGCTTGTAATTGCAAAGTACTTTAATCCGACTGGAGCCGGAACCTGGTATGCTACAGAATATGACCCGGACCAAAGATTGTTTTTTGGATATGTTTCAATTTTTGGGGATATAAATGATGAATGGGGATATTTCAGTCTTGATGAGCTTGAAAGCTTTAAAGGCCAATTCGGCCTGGGGATTGAAAGGGATTTGTATTTTATAGAAAAAAGGGCAAGCAAGGCTATTATAAGGTAGTTGCCTGAGCTATATCTTATGAAATCTATTAAATATCAAAATAAAGGATGGGAGAGAAATGCTAAAACAGATTAAATATAAAAATAAGATATATGCGGTAGATTATAGATTGAAAGAGTTTAGGTTCATGGAATATGGGGAAATTCCTGAATTTATTCCATTTAACAGTAAATTGGGCATAAAGTTACTAAGTATTACAGGGAAAGGGGATTAGCATGAAATGTGAAAAATGCGGTTCAGTAAAATTCTATATAGAAAGCGTTGATATTACATATGATAACGATCTTAGTAAACTGTCAAAAGAAGAGGTGGAAGAAAAATTAGCTGACGGTGATTATATTAATTTTGATTGGTCTGAAGGATACAGCAGGGTCGTATGCTCTAATTGCGGGTTTACTGCAATTGATTAGATGAATTCAAGGAAGTAGAGATAAAAAAATTAAATGGTAAACCCAGGTTTACCATTTAATGCTATACAGAGTATATTTATAAAAGCTGATAGAGCCACTTCTCTATATATTATAATAAAACTCCCAGCCCGACATCTTCAAAAAAATGCCCCACACCCCTGACCCCCTTTTTTAAATTTGCACACGGCTCATTTTCAAAAAGCCCCTGTTTTTATTATTTTTTTTAGAACTCACAAGATTACAACATGTGCATTTATTGAAAACCTGGCTTTTTTATGGCCTAGTTTTCAACAGCCTACACAATACCTATAATAATTGATAGGCAAGATATGCAAACGTAACACATAGTTACATTTGCGGTTGTATTTGGGGTAGTCCCCAAACCCCCTAAACTGAAAAGGATAGAATTCTGAATATAAAACCTAAAATAATAGAAATAAGTAGAAATTATTACATATCCTATTATTAAAAGGATAAAGAGCAATGTCTAATATAAATCGGCTTATAGTATTACAAATATTACTTTGGTATAAAAAAAATATTATTTAACTATTAATTTTTGCTATAAATTATATTTTTGTCTTTTACTTATATAAGTAAGCTCTCCACCTTCAAGGTAATCTATTACTTCTTTTTTAATTACTTTTTTATTAATAGATCCTGAATGTATAATTTTTCCCGATGAGGCGTCAGATTGTAGTATAGTGAATTTATCTGTATCGGACGCGACAGCCACTGAAGAGTTGTGTGTAGTAAATATGAATTGCCTATTTTCTTTTGACTTCCTAAGCTTTTTGCAGACATCCTCCCAGATAGCCCTTAAGTCTAGAGAATCCTCTGGTTGATCAATAATAATTGGAAAATCCCCATCACTTAAGGCAATAATTAATAGAGCGATTGCCTTTTGTCCAACTGACAACTCATTTAAGTTTTTAAACGCACTTCCAACTTTATAATTTATTGAAGGGACATCTTCAGGAGCTGAATTATATACAAGTGAAAAAATATCAGTGTACTCATATTCATCAAGGAAATATTCAATTAGTTTCTTAACATTTTCAGTAGGGATTTCTGTTTTTACAGAGAGATCTTCTATTAATTCAATTTTTTGCCTACCATTTAATTCATAATTTAATATTATTCCAATAAGTTCTCTTGGGCTGACCTTTTCAGAAATTATTTTAATTTCAGAATCTTTTAGCCAAGATCCACGTTTGAATTTAAGTAAATTATTCTGAAATGCTGATTTATCTCCTTTCTCTGTTATTGTGACATTCAATGAACCGCCAGATTTCTCTGTAAAATAGTTACACCTATTCTTACGTTCATTAAAATACTCTTCATATGCAGATTCAAGATTATCTAGTACACCTATTCTCTTTTTAGAGATGTCTTTAATCTGAGATGATTTATTTTTGAGTCGAATAATCTCTCTTTTGAATTCTTCTATTTCTTTTGTTATTTTTGTTCTTTTTTGGTCGAGAATTGCTTGATTACCTCCGGCATTTTTTACTGCATCATTGTAATCACTTTTGATAGTTTGGAAACCCTTCTTCCATTCATTGTATTCCTGGTCTATCTTGATTCTTAATGATTCCAAATCTGTCTTTAATTCATTTAGACCTTCTGATAGTCTTTTAAGTGTATTGTCAATAAAATCAGAAGTTCTTTTATAGGCTGGATTTTCATTTACAAAATCTTCATTCGATTCAGGCTTTGTAAAATCATCATATCTTATAATGGTATTTTCTAATTCTTCTAATAGAACATCAAAAAAATTTAATTGGCTATTTATTGCTAAACCAACTTTTTCTTCTTTAGAATATTTTAAAAAGATATCATTCTTGATTTGTTTGTTAATTTTATCGATTTCAGCGTCCAGATCGGTTAATCTTTTTTGTAATTTTTTCTCTTTTAAATTTGCTTTTATAATATCTGAAAAGGCATTATCAGTTTCTTTTAACTGCTCGTTTAAGATGTCTATTCTTTGGCGATACTTATGGAAATCAAAAAAATTATCGATGAAGTCTCTCTGATTCTTACCAGTCTTATCTTCAGCGATTTTTATAACTTCATTTTGGCTTAAAAAAAGGATTGGAAAGAAGTTTTCTATATCGAAACTTTTAAGCTCGTTATTAGATAAGTCAGTAATCTCGATAAGATTATGCTCTTCGGGGTTATAGACCCTCGTAATTCTATAGCGACTTCCTGATTCATCTTTTATAACAAGCGAGACTTCACCATGTAATTTCAGACATTTTTCTAATTTTGATTCATGATCTTCTTTCAAACCTGAGTCTTTGGGCTGTCTGTTAAATGCAAATCTTAAAAACTCTATTATTAAAGATTTGCCTGAACCTTTTGCCCCAAGTATACTATTTAAACCCTCATGAAAAGTAGCTACTTGATCTTTTAAGAATCCACTGGTAATCCTTATTTCATTAATCCGAGGATAGACTTTCTCCTCATACTCAAATGGTTGTTTAATTCTAGTATCTCTATCTATTAAAGATTGTCTTACATCTTCTATATCAATGGGTTCATCAAGTTTTAGGTATGTGTAACCACTACCAATTTCCTCTAAGGAATGAGCATCTGAATTCTGTAAAATACCCAGCTTCATTTTATTAAAATTAGGGTCTGTTCCATCTAATAAATCAATAACCCTTTTCTTGTTATTTTTTTTATTAGTATCTAAAAAATTTGATTCATTAGCTTCTGCACCAAGTATGCAATTTCTTTTTCCGCTAAATATATTTTTTCGTGTTTCCCCCTTTATATCTCCGAGAACACCTTTTGAAGAATGACAATGTGCTAATATTATAATTGCAGAAGAATCATATTTTTCCAACTCATCTGCAATTGGTCCAACTGTATTTTCAGTTATGCTTGCTTTTCCCGCATCTCTTTTATGGATATTGATTCTGTTCAGAAACTGAGAAACATGATTAGAATCTTTGTTAGTATCAAATATGATTAAGATGTGAACGCCTTCTTCTCCTCCAGGTGCAAGAACTTCAACACCAGGAAAAATCACTATAGGTTTATTCTCGGCAGCTTTTTTAATATCATCAATCAAATCAGCGGTTTGATGATCAGTGATTGCAATTGCTGCTAAGTCATTTGAAATAGCCGTGTCTACTATTTCTTCAGGAGTTACTCTTTTATCTTTATAGTCTTCCGATGCAGGAGTGTGTACGTGTAGATCTATCTTTTTAAACTCTAAACCTTTAAAATTCGTCATACTTAATGATTAGAGGTAATAATAGATATATTTTAACAGAAAATTATTTCAATACTATTTATTTATAAAATATTCATTTCTGAAAATTGAGTGTAATGAGGGCGAATCCCTACAGTCAGACACGATATGATTAATAAACTTAGTGTATCTATAAATATAGATTTAAAATCTTAAAAAGCAAAAATTAATTCCTATAAATAGAAACTTTATTGCAAATAAGCAATTTTTATGTTATTAAAAAATAAACAAACTATTAAGGTGTAGTTATATGGAAGTTAGTTATAATAAGCTATGGAAATTACTAATAGATAAAAGGATGCGGAAAATTGATTTGATGAAAGCTGCAGGTATTGGAACCACTACATTATCAAAGTTAGGTAAAAATCATTTTGTCAGCATGGAAGTGCTGGTCAAAATATGTAAAGTTTTAGATTGCAATATTGGAGATATAGTTGATGTAGTTCCGCAGAAGCAATAATTTACTATTTTAAATTATTGAGATTAAAAAAACAGAAACTTTTATAAAAATGAAAATAATAGATAATATTACTAGTATAGTAAAAGACGATTTATCTTTATCTATTACTGAAAATTCTAAAATATCAATTGCTGCTTCATATTTTTCCATATATGCCTTCCAGGAGTTAAAATCACAGTTTACAAAAATAGATGAATTAAAATTCATTTTTACATCTCCATCATTTACAACGGAAAAGGCAAAAAAAGAAAAGAGAGAGTTCTATATACCCAGGTTAAACCGTGAAAAAAGCCTATATGGGACAGAATTTGAAATAAAACTTAGGAATGAACTTACACAGAAAGCAATTGCCAGAGAATGCGCCCAATGGATCAGGCAAAAGGCCACCTTCAAATCAAATATAACTGAAGAAAATATGGGGGGCTTTATTAATGTAGAAAATGGAGAAGACCGCTACACATATATGCCTATAACAGGTTTTACAACAGTTGATATTGGGTGTGAAAAAGGAAATAACATTTACAATATGGTCAACAGGTTTGAAGCCCCCTATAGTGATGAGTATTTTAATCTCTTTAATGAAATATGGAACAGTAAAGAAAAGCTCCAGGACGTAACAGAAGAAGTAATTGAAAATATTACAACTGTCTACAGAGAAAATCCTGCAGAATTTATTTATTTTGTAACTCTTTTTAATATCTTTAATGAATTTTTAGAAGATATATCAGAAGATGTTTTGCCAAATGAGGCAACAGGATTTAAGGAAAGCGCAATCTGGAAAAAACTTTACAGTTTTCAAAAAGACGCAGTACTTACCATTATAAATAAACTTGAAAAATACAATGGCTGCATACTTGCTGACAGCGTTGGCCTTGGGAAAACTTATACTGCCCTTGGCGTAATAAAATACTATGAAAACAGAAATAAATCTGTACTTGTTTTATGCCCAAAGAAACTAACAGATAACTGGAATACATTTAAATTAAATTTATTAAATAATCCTATCGCATCCGACAGGCTTCGCTACGATGTCTTATATCACACAGACCTGTCCCGGACAGGGGGATACTCGAACGGAATACCTCTTGACAGGTTAAACTGGAGCAATTATGACCTTGTTGTAATAGACGAATCCCATAATTTTAGAAACGGCGGACAGACCTATGGTTTGGAAGGCGAAAAAGAAAACCGCTACTTAAGGCTATTAAATAAGGTTATAAGACAAGGTGTAAAAACAAAAGTTTTAATGCTATCAGCTACTCCGGTAAACAATCGTTTTACTGATCTAAGAAATCAGATAGCGCTGGCATATGAAGGTGATGAAAGTCTTATAAATGATAAACTAAATACATCCAGCAGCATAGATACCATTTTCAGGCAGGCCCAGGCAATGTTTAATAGATGGAGCGATTTAAAAATTTCTGAAAGAACTACTGAAAATCTACTCGGCATGCTAGATTTTGACTTTTTTGAATTGCTGGACAGCGTTACAATAGCCCGCTCGCGAAAACATATAGAGAGGTATTATGACATTAATGAAATAGGCGTATTCCCGACCCGTTTAAGGCCAATATCTCTTCGCTGTAAACTGACAAATATATCTGGTGCAATAGAATATAACGAGATATACGAACATCTATCATCCCTCAATCTTGGCATATATACACCTTCAAACTATATTCTGGCAAGTAAGACAGATAAGTATGAAGCAAAATACGGGAGCGATATGGGAAATACTTTCTTTAAGCAGTCAGACCGTGAATACGGAATTATGGTGCTTATGCGCATTAATTTACTAAAGAGGCTTGAAAGCTCTGTTTATGCTTTCAGACTTACAGTGGGCCGGATTTTAAAGCTTATAGAAAATACGATAAAGGAAATTGAGAATTTTGACCCGAATAAATTAATTGAAATGCAAGACATTAGTGATGGTGATTTTGATCTGGATGACCAGAACACCGACTTATTTACGTTTGGTAAAAAGGTTAAGATTGAGTTAGCAGATATGGATTATAAAACATGGTTAAACGATCTGGAGCAGGATAGAACTGTTCTTCAGGAACTTCTTGGCAGAATTGATTTTATTACTCCCGACAAAGACTACAAACTGGGTGTATTAATAGATACAATTAAAAAAAAGCTGGCAAATCCAATAAATGATGATAATAAAAAAATAATTTTATTTTCTGCATTTGCTGATACTGTTGAATATTTATATGAAAATGTAAGCAGGATGCTTAAAGAATATTATGGTTTTAACTCTGCAATGGTAACAGGCGGTTATGGAAGCAAAACTACAATACCAAAACTGAAAACAGATTTAAATACAATACTTACCTGCTTTTCACCATTATCAAAGGAAAAGCACCTTATCATGCCGGATGATAACAATGAAATAAATATGCTGATTGCTACTGACTGCATATCAGAAGGACAGAACCTTCAGGACTGCGACTTTCTAATAAATTATGACATACACTGGAACCCGGTTAGAATTATCCAGCGCTTTGGCAGAATTGACAGGATTGGAAGTAAAAATGATGTGATCCAGCTTGTAAATTTCTGGCCGGATCTGGATCTTGATGATTACATCAAATTAAAAGCAAGAGTTGAAACACGGATGAAAATAACTGTAATGACTTCAACCGGGGACGATAATCCAATTGATGATGAAAAAGGAGATCTTGAGTATAGAAAACAGCAGCTTGAGCGCCTTCAAAATGAAGTTGTTGATATTGAAGAGATGTCAAGCGGCATATCAATTATGGACCTTGGCTTAAATGAGTTCAGGATGGACTTGATTGGATACGTTAAAGAAAACCCCAATCTTGATAAGGTGCCATTTGGTATGCATTCAATTGTTCCTGCCAATAATGAAGAAATTCCTTCGGGGGTTATTTATATACTAAAGAATATCAACAAAGATATAAATCTCCAAAACCAGAACCGGCTTCATCCTTTTTACATGGTTTATATAAAAGAAAATGGTGAAGTCATATCTAATCATCTTGAGCCCAAAAAAACCCTTGATATTTTGAGACTGATTTGTAAAAGAAAGACCGAACCTATTGCAGGAATATGCCGGGATTTTAATGCAGAGACAGCAGACGGTAAAAAAATGACTAAATACTCTGAACTTTTGCAGGAAACAATTTCGTCAATAATTAATGTAAACGAAGAGACCGATATTGAAAGTTTATTTAAAGCAGGAGGTACTACCGCCCTGAGAACCAGGATTGGCGGCCTTGATGATTTTGAACTTATATGTTTTGTGGTGGTAAAATAAAATGATTGATTTTCCCAAATCAACTGAGTTTAATAAAAAAATTCCAAAGCAGAAGTTTTATAATAAATTAAAAATATCAAACAAGCTTGAACGGCAGTTTGTAAAAGAGATAGATACAATATATTGGAAAAACAAATTATCTGCCGAAACGCTTAATGTAGGTGCAGGCATCACTGTAAAAGAGATTGAAATAATTGAGATTTTTTTAAAAGAGAAAAATATTAGTGAAAATCTAATAGAGTTTATAGACAGGGAAATACCTTATCATATTGTTTTTATATTAAGATATGAGCAATTGGCTCAAATATATATAAGTTTTAAAGAAGACAGCAAAAACCGGCTGGGAAAATTTAAGGTAAACAGTTATTTCAAAACTGAGTGGTTAAATTATGATAATTTATCACTTGAAATAAATGGGCTTGATCTTGATAAGATATATGAGAATTTCATTACCCAGGTAGTCGAAGATAAAAGTATATTTGAAAACAGTGAGGATATAAAAGAAGCAGTTATAAAATCAAAAGAAAAAGAAAAACTAAAGTCTTATATTGAAACCCTGGAAAATAAAATCAAAAATGAAAAACAGTTTAATATCCAGGTAAAGCTTGCAAAAGAATTAAGAGAAATGAAAAAACAATTAAAGGAGTTTATATAAATGGATAAGTTAAATATGCAGTCAATCAATCTAACTGAGGAAAATATTAAAAAAATTGAAAAGTTATTTCCTAATGTTATTACTGAAATTAAAGACAAGGATGGTAATCTTAAAAAAGGTATTGATTTTGAGAAATTGAAGCTTGAGCTTTCTGAAGATATCTCTGATGATCCGGAGTCATATGATTTTACCTGGGTTGGAAAGAAAGCATCAATAATTGAAGCAAATACTCCAATAAGGAAAACATTAAGGCCCTGTGTTGAGGAAAGTAAGGACTGGGAGAATACTGGGAATCTGTATATTGAGGGAGATAATCTTGAAGCTTTAAAGTTATTGCAGGAAAGTTATTTGAATAGCATTAAGATGATTTATATTGATCCTCCCTATAATACTGGAAATGATTTTATTTATAGAGATAACTTTACAATTGATAAAGATGAATACGATGAGCAGTTAGGGCTATATGACGAAGAAGAGAATAGGCTTTTTCAAAATAATGAGTCGAATGGGAGGTTCCACTCTGATTGGTGTTCAATGATGTATCCTCGGTTAAAATTAGCTCAATATTTATTAAGTGAGGATGGGGTAATTTTTATAAGTATTGATGATAGGGAAGTAGATAATATTAAGAAAATTTGCGATGAAATATTTGGAGAAGAGAATTTACTTGGAATATTAAAATGGAAAAGAAAAAAACAACCATCTTTTTTACATGGACACGTTGCAAGTGTTGTTGAATATATTTTTGTTTACAGTAAAGAAAAAAAATTAGTTGAAAAGCTTTCTATAGAAAAGCGTAGCGATAGCAATACTAGAATTGATAATGCTGCTAACAAAATGGTTGAAAGGATTATAAGCCAAGGTATTAGAGTAAAGCTTGACAATTCGATTAATGTTATAAAGAAAGGTATCTACACAAATAAATCAATGCAGACTGAATATTGTAATGATGTCTTTATTCGTGATGGCAGAACTTTAAACGAAGTAATTGTTAAAGGAAAATTTAGAAATGATCAGATAACTATAAATAAATTTATTTCAAATGATGTTTTATTTATAACAAAAAATTTTGGATTGAGACGAGATCTATTATCTGAGGAAAAAGAAAGAAGGAAAGCCATAGTTGATCTACTATTAGATTGGGGAGATAATCAAGATAGTGATAAGGAGCTTAAACAATTATTCCAAAATAAAAAACCATATGACTATCCCAAACCCTTACTGCTATTAAAAAATTTAGTAAGTTCAGTTAATACTAATAATGAGATTATATTAGACTTCTTCTCCGGCTCTGCCACAACAGCTCATGCAGTAATGCAGCTCAATGCAGAAGATGGTGGCAACCGTAAATTTATAATGGTAAACCTACCTGAACCCTGTGATGAAAAAAGTGAAGCATACAAAGCTGGCTATAAAAACATCTGCGAGATCGGTAAAGAACGCATAAGGCGTGCCGGAGAAAAAATTAAGTCTGAAATTGAAAAAAACAATACTCAGTTAAAGATTGGAGAAGAACCCAGGAAAGTTCCAGATATCGGCTTTAGAGTTCTTAAGGTAGACAGCACAAACATGAAAGATGTCTATTATTCTGCAGACCAGTATAACCAGGATATGCTTGAAGGGCTTGAATCCAACATCAAAGAAGACAGAATAGATCTAGATCTTTTATACGGAGTAATGCTTGACTGGGGCATTCAATTATCACTAAATCATAAGATTGAACAAATAGACGGCATAAATATACATACAGTAGATGAAGGCTCACTTGTAGCCTGCTTTGCTGATAGAGTGTCTGAAAAAGTTGTAAGAGAAATTGCAAAAAGAAAACCCCTGCGTGTTGTATTTAAAGACAGCAGTTTTAAAAGCAGTCCCGAGAAGATAAATGTTGAAGAAATATTTAAACTCTATGCACCTGGAACAAGTGTAAAAGTTATATAAGGGAAATTAGAATTGAAAATAAAATTTAAACATCAAAAATTCCAGGCAGATGCTGCAAATGCAGTTTGTGATGTTTTTGCAGGCCAGCCCAATATTTTATCAACCTATATTATTGACCGGGGCACCGATGACATGCCAGCCCAGCTTAGAATGATAGACGAGTCTGAATTTACAGGTTTTAACAATAAGAAAATAATCATTTCAGATGATATCATCAAGAGTAATTTAAATCGCATCCAGAGGCAAAACTTAATAGAGCCATCAAGCAGGCTTGAAGGAAGATACAATCTTACTGTGGAGATGGAAACTGGCGTTGGCAAGACTTATACATATATAAAGACAATGTTTGAATTGAATAAAAGATATGGATGGAGCAAGTTCATTGTAGTTGTACCATCGGTTGCCATACGTGAAGGAGTATTTAAATCATTTGAACTGACCAGCGATCATTTTGCAGAAGAATATAATAAAAAAATCCGGTATTTTATATATAACTCACAGGACCTTACAAAAATAGATAAATTTTCAAATGACAGCGGAATAAATGTGATGATAATAAATTCCCAGGCATTTAATGCCAGAGGCAAAGATGCCAGGCGAATTTACATGAAACTTGACAGCTTCAGGTCACGCCGTCCGATAGATGTAATTGCTGCCACCAACCCGATCCTTGTAATAGATGAACCCCAATCGGTGGAAGGAAAAGTAACCAAGGAAAAGTTAAAAGAATTTAATTCATTGATGACTCTACGCTACTCTGCAACGCATAAAAAAGACTCTATCTATAACATGGTTTACAGGCTTGATGCGCTGGAGGCATATAATAAGAGGCTTGTTAAAAAAATAGCCGTAAAAGGAATATCAGTAAGTGGTACCACGGCAACAGAAGGCTATCTTTATCTTGAAAAAATAAACCTATCTGGAGACAGGCCGCCAACTTCAACACTTGAATTTGAAATAAAAGGGAAAAAAGGTATTAGAAAATCGTCACTTTTAGTCAGGGAAGGTTATAACCTTTATGAGAAGTCGGGCGGACTTGATCAGTATAAGGGATATACAGTATCCAGGATAAATGGTTTTACTAATACTGTTGAATTTACCAACGGATTTGTACTGGAAGCCGGGGATGTTGCAGGTTTTGCAAATGAAGAGCAGATAAGGCGCATACAGATAAGGGAAACAATAAAATCACATCTTGAGAGGGAAAGGCAGCTTTATTATGATGGCGTAAAAGTATTATCCCTGTTTTTTATAGATGAGGTTTCAAAATATAAGCTTTATGATGAGAGGGGTATTGCATTAAATGGAGAGTATGCCCAGATTTTTGAAGAAGAATATGAAAATGCATTTAATGAATGGCAGCTTGCGATAGGTGATGATAATTATTTAAAGTACCTGAACAAAATAAATGCAGATAAAACCCATGCCGGGTACTTTTCAATAGATAAAAAAAGCAGTAGGTTTACCGATAGTAAAATTACTGACAGGAAAGAAAAAACCACTAATGATGCTGATGCATATGACCTTATTATGAAGGATAAGGAGCGCTTGCTTGATTACAAAGAACCGGTAAGATTTATCTTTTCGCATTCAGCACTGCGTGAAGGATGGGACAATCCTAATGTGTTTCAGATCTGTACCTTAAAGCAAAGCAGTTCAGATGTCAGAAAACGTCAGGAAGTTGGAAGGGGACTAAGGCTTTGTGTAAATAATAATGGGGAGCGTATGGACAGCAATGCGCTTGGCGCTGAAGTTCATAATATTAATGTGCTAACAGTAATTGCAAGTGAAAGTTATGAAAGCTTTGCCAAAGGGCTCCAGGCAGAGATTGCAGAAGTAATCGCAGAACGCCCAATAGAGGTAACAAGCACTTTATTTGAAAATAAAGTTATAAAAGATGAAAATGGCCTAAATGAGCAGGTGATTAATAATATGTTTGCCAATAAAATCACCCATGGACTAATCCGTGAAGGATATATTGATGAGTCCAATGCTTTAACCGAAAAATATTATGAAGATATAATGTCTGATAGATTTATTGTGTCTGAGGAAATCGTACCTTATAAAGCAGATATAATTAATATTTTAGATACAATATATGATCCTCAGGCTTTAGCTCCGGAAGACGCAAGAAGCAATAATGTAGAAGCGAGAGTGGATGCAGAAAAACTTAAAATGAAGGAATTTAAAGAATTATGGAAAAGAATTAATTCAAAGTCTGCATATGTGGTTGGTTTTGACACTGATGAGCTGATAAAAAATTCTGTTAATGCTTTAAATAGGGAACTCAGGGTATCTAAGATTATTTTTAAAATTGTAAAAGGCAGATTAGATAAAATCAGTTCAAAAGAAGAGATGCTTAGCGGAGATGGATTTAAAAAGGAAAAGGCCGAAGAAAGCATTGTTGATTCAGAAATAAATGCAAATGTAAAATACGATCTTATAGGTAAAATTGTATCAGAAACTGGGCTTACCCGTAGTACCATTGGTACTATTTTAAGAAAAATAGACAAGCTAACTTTTGAGCAGTTTCATCGCAATCCGGAAGAATTTATTATAAAGGCATCAAATATTATTAATGAACAGAAAGCAACTTTAATTATAGAGCATATCACTTATGATATTCTTGATGAAAAATATTCGACAGATTTGTTTACCCAGAATCAGCCTTCGATTAAAGGCCGGCTCGGCATAAATGCTATACAGGCAAAAAAACATCTCTATGACTATGTTATTTATGATTCAAACAATGAAAAAAAATTTGTTTCTGAACTTGATATATCAGATAAAGTAGCAGTTTATATCAAACTCCCAAATGGTTTCTATATTAATACACCTGTAGGAAAATATAATCCTGACTGGGCAATTGCATTTTACGAAGGTATGGTAAAACACATATATTTTGTTGCTGAAACAAAAGGTGATCTCTCTTCTATGCAGCTTCGGAAAATTGAGGAATTAAAGGTTTATTGTGCAAGAGAGCATTTCAAAGAAATCAGCAATAGTGAAGTAAAATATGAGGTTGTTGATAGCTATAATGCATTACTAAATGAAGTGATGAAGTAAACTAAGTAAAAATATGTTTTAAAGAAATCATTTGTAGATACCTTAAAAGGACAGTTTTTATGATTTTTATTGTTAAATTAAAACCTCAGTTCGATATTTAGGCTTTAATAACTTTTTAAAGCCTAAAATTAAAGCGAAGCGAACAACACCAAATCCCTATTCAATAATTTCAAAACATCGGAAAATAAAAGAAATAGCCGTATATTAATTGTTGTTTTGTCAACATTATGATATATTTAAAATACTCTATATTTAGAGATACATTAAAAGATAAAAATAAAAAAACATTGGAAAAAGAAAATATTTAAAAACAAATCATTTTCTGGTCAATGCCAAGAAAAAGAAACTATCCAATTACAATATGGCTGAATGAAAAAGAGCTAATACTATTAAAAGACAAAATATCAAAAACATTGTATTTGAGAAGTGATTATATTAGAAAATGCTCACTTGATAAAAATATTACAGTTATACCTGGTATAAGGGATTTGATTATTGAATTTAAAAAAATTGGGAGCAACCTGGATAAAATTTCAAGATCAATGGATAAAGACAGTGACGATCAAATTATATTATCTGATGATCTTAAAAGCATAAAAGAAGATCTAAAAAAAGCATGGGCTAAGCTGGCCGTAGTAATGAAAAAACTTTAAGAAATAATTATGGCAGTAGTAAAAATACTTCCTTCCAAAGGAAGGATAAAAAATATAATAAATTATGTATTAAATAAGGAAAAGACTAATGACCGCATTATAAGCGGAAAAGACTGCTCCCCACAAAACGAAATAGATGAGATGAATACTACAAAAGAACTATATAGTAAAACATATGGGATC
>Ga0180430_10003117_pt1 | contig 14462 bp, 10 predicted proteins | sample SS_ome_9_FD_132999 | JGI IMG/M metagenome (GOLD analysis project Ga0180430, IMG submission 132999) | Hypersaline lake sediment archaeal communities from the Salton Sea, California, USA - SS_1_S_2 metaG | ecosystem: Environmental > Aquatic > Non-marine Saline and Alkaline > Hypersaline >... | reverse complement strand
CAATCAAGTTATGGGATTAGTCTTAACTCCAGCCATAATAAAATGTATAATCTTAGAAATAACAAAGAATACTGGCAGAAAAGTGAATATGGAAAGAAGTGAACTCTTGAAAATAGACCTGGAGAAGCTTTCTGCTGAGGAAGCAGGCAGGGCAGCTTCACAGCTGAGGCAGGAGATCCAAAGACATAATTATCACTATTATATAAAAGACGAACCGGTTATTGATGACAGCGAGTATGACAGTCTGTTCAGGAAGCTGGAGAAGATAGAAAAAAAGTTTCCCGGACTGGTGACTCCGGATTCGCCCACCCAGAGGATAGGAGCCCCCCTGGAGGGCGGTTTCAAGACACTGCAGCACGGCGAGAAGATGCTGTCTCTCCAGGATGTATTTGATTACGGGGAGCTGGAGGATTTCCTGAAAAGGGTGGAAAAAGACCTGGGAATACCCTGTGATGATATTGATTTTACATGCGAGCTGAAGATAGACGGTTCAGCCGTATCCCTGGTCTATGAGGACGGCATCTTTGCCAGGGGAGCTACCAGGGGGGACGGTCTTACCGGGGAAGACATAACATCGAACCTCAAGACCATAAACTCGATACCCTTAAGGTTAAGGCCTGACAGTAAGGTCAAAGTGCCTGGGAGGCTGGAAGTAAGAGGCGAGGTATACCTGCCCCGTGAGGAATTCCTAAGGATAAATAATATGAGACAGGAGGAAGGCCTTACTGTCTTTGCCAATCCCCGCAATGCTGCTGCCGGGTCGCTGAGGCAGATAGACCCCGGCATGACGGCAAAAAGAAATCTCAATATATTCCTGTATGGAGCCGTGTCAGGACAGCTTCCCGGAATAGGGACACAGTCGGGCATGCTTGAATGCCTGAGACAGCTGGGCCTCAGGGTGAATCCTGATATAACCACAGTAAGGGGCATTGAAAATATAAAGGGGTATATAGAAAGCTGGAGGGAGAAGAGAAAAAAGCTTTCATATGAGACTGACGGTATTGTCATAAAAGTAGACGACTTCAGCCTGCAGGAGGAACTGGGGCAGACTTCCAGGAACCCCAGATGGGCAGCAGCATATAAATATCCTCCGGAACAGGGGGTCACCAGAGTAAAAGATATAAAGGTAAGCGTGGGCAGGACAGGGACCCTTACTCCGGTAGCATGGCTGGAGCCGGTAAAGGTAGCCGGGTCCACCATATCTCACGCCACCCTTCATAATGAAGATGAGATAAAAAGGAAGGGTGTAATGATAGGGGATACCGTTATAATACATAAGGCCGGGGATGTAATACCTGAGATAGTGAGTGTGGTAACGGAAAAAAGAAACGGCACCCAGAAGCAGTTCAGGATGCCGGAAAGATGTCCGGCTTGCGACTCCCGGGCTGTTAGGCTGGAAGGGGAAGTGGCGCTCCGGTGCACATCCATAGCCTGTCCGGCACAGCAGTTTGAGAGGATAGTCCATTTTGCCTCCAGGCCAGGCATGGATATAGAGGGCCTGGGCCCTTCCATAACTGAAAAGCTTATCGATAATGGCCTGATAAAAGATGTATCTGATATATACTATTTAAAGTATGATGATATCATTTCTCTGGAAAATTTCAGGGAGAGATCTACCAGGAACCTTCTGGATGCTATAGAAAAGAGCAAAGAAAAGCCCCTCTCAAGGCTGATCTTTGCCCTGGGAATAAGGTTTGCGGGTTCACACACGGCTGATATCCTGGCCCATAATTTCGGCAATATGGAAAAGCTTATGCAGGCAGGATTTGAAGAAGTACAGGCAATAAAGGAGATAGGCCCCAGGATAGCGGAGAGCGTGGTAGATTTCTTTGGGGAAGAACAGAACCAGAAGGTCATGGAAAGGCTTAAGAGCGCCGGGCTTAACCTGGGGGCTTCGGAAAAGAAAATACAGGAGAAAAAAGCCTTTTCGGGAAAGACTTTCGTCCTCACGGGAAAGCTGGAAAAATATACCAGGGATGAAGCCGGCGCTATAATAGAGGGCTTTGGGGGAAGGGTCACTTCCAGCGTAAGCAAAAGCACAGATATGGTCCTGGCTGGAAGCGATGCCGGGAGCAAGCTGGAAAAAGCCCGCAGCCTTGATGTGAAAGTGATAGGTGAAGAAGAATTCAATAACATGATAAAGGGAAGATGATGGCAGGCAGGCACAGTCCCGCCCACCGGGAAAAAAATACAAAGGAAGGACTTGATATCAGGTGGAATGCACTGGACGGGATTATCTCTATAATATTTCTGGCAGCGGCCCTGACAGGGGTTTATTTCGGATCAGCAGCCATATTTACCGCTCTTAGCGACCGGGAGCTGTTAAGCCAGAATATCAGCAATATAAGTTTCATGGTGTTATATGGCATCCAGGTCATCCTGATGCTGGGAACGGTATGGTTTTTTGCCCTGTACAGGCGCAGGGCCGGTCTGAGAGACCTGGGTTTAAGATACTACAGCATAGGAAAGACTCTCTGGTATACCTTCATCTCACTTCTGGCTATTTTTATAATCAGCTTCATCTATGTTTTCGTCCTCAGCTCCGTATTCGGCATCGAGGCCCCGTCCAGCAAGATAGAGATCCTTGTAAGCAACAGGAGCGTATCCAATACCATACTTCTTATAGTGGTAGCCTTCATAGGACCGGTAGTGGAGGAAGTATTTTTCAGGGGTTTTTTGTATTCAGCCTTCAGGAAAAGCTGGGGTGTCTTTCCGGCATTGTTCTTATCATCCATCCTTTTTTCGGTGGTCCATCTCCAGGTATACAGTTTTATTCCCCTGTTTCTCATAGGCTGGCTGCTGGCATATCTTTTTGAAAAGACAAGATCCCTTTTCCCTGCCATCTTTCTCCATGCCGTGTATAACCTTATACTTATACTGATACTTCTGGGGCAGCTGGAGATGATAAATGTGTACTAATTGTAAAAAAATTTTGTTAAAATGTTATATTCTTATCCGGGACAGGGTATTAAACAGGGAATGGTTCTATGAAGATAACGAGCGACGATGTCAAACATGTGGCCAGGCTGGCTGAGCTTAAATTCACTGCCGGGGAGATAGATAAGATAACTCCCCAGCTGGACAGGATACTGGAACATGTAGCCAGGATAAGTGCTGTCGATACCGAAGGAGTAGAGGGCACTTCCCATGTAATGGATGTAAAGAATGTGTTCAGGGAAGACATCCCTGCCGGAGATACCGTAACCCAGAGACAGGCTCTTAGAAACGCGCCGCTGGAGCAGGATGACGGTTTCAGGGTCCCCAGGATTGATTGAATTTAAATAGGAGAATCGGTTGGATCTTAATTACCTTACAGCCCATGAGATAAAAAAGAAGCTGGAAGAAAGGCAGGTCTCCTGCCGGGATGTGGTCCAGAGTGTCTTTTCCAGGATAGATGATATAGACAGCAGCATCAATGCATATATAAGGCTTGAAAAGAAAAGTGCGCTTCAAAGCGCTGACAGTATAGATAAAAAGATATCGGAAGGCCAGGTGCTGGGGGATATGGCCGGCATCCCCATAGGAATAAAGGATAATATCTGCACCCTGGGCATCACAACTACATGCGCCTCAAAGATACTCGATGATTATGTCCCCATATATGATGCCGGAGTCATAGGCAGGCTCAAGAAACAGGAATACATACTCACCGGAAAGCTGAATATGGACGAATTTGCCATGGGCTCATCCAATGAGAACTCATTTTACGGGCCGGTGTCAAATCCCTGGGATACCGAAAGGGTCCCGGGAGGCTCCAGCGGTGGACCGGCAGCCAGTGTGGCAGCCGGAGAAGCCATCTGCAGCCTGGGTTCAGATACCGGCGGCTCCATCAGGCAGCCGGCCTCGCTTTGCGGAGTGGTAGGGTTCAAACCCACATACGGCCTGGTATCAAGATACGGCCTGGTGGCATTTGCTTCATCACTGGACCAGATAGGCCCTTTCACCAGGGATATGGAAGACTGTGCCGCCATGCTGAATGTGATATGCGGCCACGACAGGCATGATTCCACCTCCCTTGACCGGGAAATTCCTGATTATAAAAGCTTTTTAAAGGATGACATAAAAGGCCTCAGGATAGGAGTGCCTTCAGAACTCATGGCAGAGGGTATAGATGCTGAGGTGAAGGCTGCTGTGACTTCGGCACTCAGGAAAGCAGAAGACATGGGGGCAGAAGTAGAAGAGGTCTCCATACCAGATCTTGAATATGCCCTTAATGTGTATTATATAATAGCTCCCTCCGAAGCCAGTTCCAATCTTTCCCGTTTTGACGGAGTAAGATATGGCTTCAGGGATAGTGATGCAGACACGCTGAGGAAGATGTATAAAAATACCAGGGCCGGGGGTTTCGGGGATGAAGTTAAGAGAAGGATAATGATCGGCACCTACTGCCTGTCCGCCGGATATTATGATGCATATTATGAGAAGGCCCTTAAGGTAAGGACCCTTATAAAAAATGATTTTGACAAGGCTTTTTCCACATACGATGTCCTGATCTCTCCCGCTTCTCCCACCACTGCATTCAGGAAAGGCGAGAAGACTGGCGATCCCCTGGCTATGTATATGTCTGATATATGCACCATTCCAGTAAACCTTGCCGGCCTTCCAGCCGTATCCATACCGGCAGGACTTTCGGACGGGGGCCTGCCCATAGGACTGCAGGTGATGGGCGATGTGCTGAGGGAAGATAATGTGATACGTACAGCATATGCCCTGGAGAAGGCTATAGCATTTAAGGAAAAACCGGGGATATGAACAGCAGCACAGAGACAGGCAGCAAATATAGATCTATTATAGGGATTGAGACCCATCTGGAGCTGGAAACGGCTACCAAGATGTTCTGCGGCTGCAGGCTGTCCTTTGGTGAAGAAAAAAATATCAACACCTGTCCTGTATGCCTGGGTCATCCCGGTTCACTTCCGGTCTTAAACAGGAGGGCGGTGGAATTCGCCATAAAGATAGCCCTGGCCTTAAACTGCAGGATCAATAAAAGGACCATATTCCACAGGAAGAATTATTTCTATCCTGATATGGCCAAGAATTACCAGATATCGCAGTATGACCTGCCTCTGGGCGTGGCAGGATATCTTGAGGTCAATATGGGAGACTATGTCAGAAAGGTGGGTATAACCAGGGTCCATATGGAAGAAGATGCCGGAAAACTTATCCACAGCGGCAGCACGGGAAGGATAAGCGGATCCGGAGCCAGCATAGTGGACTTTAACCGTGCCGGCACTCCGCTTATCGAGATAGTCACAGAGCCGGATATAAGGACCCCGGAAGAAGCCAGGGAATATATGACATCGCTGAAAAACCTGCTCCTCTATCTGGATGTAAGCAACTGCAGTATGGAAGAGGGAAGCCTCAGGTGCGATGCCAATGTCTCCATAAGGCCCCGGGATGAAAAAGGGCTGGGCACTAAGACAGAGATAAAGAACCTCAATTCATTCAAGTTCCTGCAGAAGGGTCTGCAGTATGAGATAAAAAGACAGGCAAAACTGCTTGACTCAGGCAAAAAAGTGGTCCAGGAAACGCGGCACTACGATAATGACAGCGGCACCACCCGGGCTTTAAGGTCCAAAGAAGAAGCGCATGATTACAGGTATTTCCCCGAACCGGACCTGGTGCCGGTAATAATAGATGATGATATGGTAGAAAGTATCAGGGCTGCCATAGTCGAACTTCCGGAAAACAAGACCCGGAGGTATATGGAAGAATACGGATTGTCTTCGTATGATGCCGGTTTTTTGGCCGGCGACAGGAAGGTTGCCCAATATTTCGAGAGCTGTCTTGAATGCTTTGATGATGCCAAGGCTCTGGCCAATTGGATAATGGGTGATTTCAGTGCCCTGGCAAACAGGGAAAAGATCCATATATGCGACAGCAGGGTAGCCCCCGGGGGCCTTTGCAGCATGCTTAAGATAATAGACAGCGGCAGGATAAGCATAAAGATAGCCAAGACTGTATTTGAAGAGATGTTTAAAAATGGAAGTGATCCGGAAGATGTGATCAGGGAAAAGTCACTGGAGCAGATAAGCGACTCAGGCGAGCTTGAAGGGATCATAGGCAGTGTGATAAAAGATAATCCCGGCCCTGTAAAACAGTTCCGGGAGGGTAAGGAAAAGGCCATCGGTTTTTTGATAGGGCAGGTCATGGCCAGGACAAAGGGGAAGGCCAATCCTAAAGTCGTAAATGATATAATGTCTAAAAAACTGCGATAAAAGGAATTCAAATCTTTATCGATATGGGGAAAATCGATATATAAAAAAGCCAAGCAAGGAAAGGGGAAGCCGGATGTTAGACGGGAAAGCTATTGGAATAATAACCAGCGGCGGTGACTGCGGGGGGCTGAATGCAGTTATAAAGGGGGCAGCCAGCATGGCCCTGGCATATGGGATAACTCCTTATGTCATACTTAATGGTTATGCGGGCCTGTACAATCTGCATGAGTCTGAGAATATACTGGAACTTAATAAAGACAGGCTCGATAATATCTCTTCACTTAAAGCAGGGTCACAGGCAGGCAATACCAGGGTAAAGATCTCTAAGATAAATGATGAAGATAAGTATAAGAAAATAATAGAGGGGCTTAATAAGTTCAATATCGGGGCGCTGGTCATCTCCGGCGGAGATGATACAGGGAGTGTGGTGGTAGACCTTGACGGTAACGGTATTTCCTGCGTTCATGTCCCCAAGACCATGGACCTGGATCTCCACTCCTACTCGGTGGGGGGAGATTCCGCAGTAAACCGGATAGCCCAGTATGTGGAAGAGCTGAAGACCACTGGAAACAGCCATAACAGGATAATGGCCATAGAGGTCTTCGGAAGGTATGCAGGCCATACCGCTTTCAGGGGCGGTATAGCAGCTGATGCGGACTGCATACTGATACCCGAAGTCCCGGTAGACTTTGACATCATATATGAGGACCTGAAGAAGAATTTCATGAGGCGCGTAAGGTCCAGTGAATATAAATCCGGGACCTATACTATAGTGGCTGCCGAGGGCATAACTGATGAGACAGGAGATTTTATAACTGACGGAAGCGTAAAAAAGGATGCTTTCGGACATAAGAAGCTGTCCGGCATCGGCAAGTATATAAGGCAGCAGCTTACGGAACGTATAGACAGTGATGAAAGTTTAAGGGATTTTATGCAGGAGCAGGGGCTGTTTATAAGTGATATGAACGAAGTACCGGTAGTAAGGGAAATGGTGCTGACATATCTTGTCCGTTCCGGCAGCACCAGCGCGCTGGATGCAAATTTTGGTAATGAGACCGGGGCAGGCGCAGTAGTCCTTTTAAACAATAGTATTTCCGGGGTCACCGTGACCGGCGTTAAGGGGGGGAAGGTGCAATACATACCTACCTCGACAGCCATCAAGCAAAGGCATGTAAGCCAGGAGATGGTAGCTTTTCATGAAAAGACAGGCGTATGCTTTGGCAGAAAGCCGGTAGAATACAGGCCGGAACATGAAAAACTGGAAAGAGCTGACTGGAGCTACTTTGAATAATACGGTCAATAGGGTGTAAAAAGGCTTTATAGATCATACTGTCAATCTTGTACCATATGGTACAAGATTGACAGTTTCTTATAACAGGTATAGAATTTAACTAGAATTAAAGGCGGATATCCATTTCAAATGGATTCCGTAAAAATGACCCATTAGGGGTCATTTTATTATGGCGGCCTATTATACGGAAAATCCACATCTATAGCTATCATGATCCAAAGGTTGACACAGGATATCCGGACTGGTATAGTTAGACATATCTAACAAATTTAGATAATAATATGGTTAAAATACTTACACAGAGTCTAGAAGACTATCTGGAAGCAATTTATATGATAGGGCTTGAAAGCAAAGTAGTCCGGGTAAAGGAAGTAGCGCAATTCCTGGAAGTAAAGACCCCTTCGGTTGTCGATGCCATAAACAAGCTCAAAGAAGCAGGTTTTGTCCTGCACGAGAAATACGGCTACCTGGAACTGACCGGAAAAGGGATTGAGCGCGCCAAGAAGATTTACACCAAACATGAGAAGATATATAAGTTTTTCCGGGATATCCTTAATGTAAGCGATGAGATATCCAAGAAGGATGCCTGCAAGATCGAACATTATATTAGTGTAGAGACCATGGATAATATGATCAAATTCATCAAATTCATCGATACCTGCCCGGGCGGATACCCAGACTGGATGAAACACTTCAAATATTACCTGCAGCACGGGGAAAGACCTTCTGAATGCACCAAGACCTCCAGCTGACAGTGATGCTTTGACCCGGCATGATTTTTCATGGAAAAAATTAAAAATACTTGACAATATTACATAAGTCTATTAAAGTTAGCTTAGACTAATTTTAAATCATTAGAATATGTTCAGATTAAAGAAAAGACTAAAAAATATAATAGAGAACAGGCCGGGAGATATGACACTTTATGATGCCATACCCGGCAAGAGGTACAGGATACTGAGAGTAGAAGGGGGATGCAGGCTTAACAGCAGGCTGTGTTCCATGGGTCTTATGCCCGGAGAATTATTTACAGTTTATGCATATTCCAGGGGGGGACCGGTATGCATTTCGGTAAAAGGTTCCAGGTTTGCCGTTGGTAGGGGTATGATGGGAAGAGTAATTATCAGGGAGGCCTGATGAAGAAAGCATCCATAAGAATAGCCCTGGCAGGAAACCCCAATTCAGGAAAGACCACCATTTTCAATAATCTAACCGGCATGCGCCAGCATGTGGGAAATTATCCCGGAGTGACAGTCGAGAAAAGAAGCGGCGATATCTCATATAAGGGGTATGATATAGAGATAATCGACCTACCCGGCATATACAGCCTTACTGCTTTCTCGGAAGAAGAGATAGTGGCGCGGAATTATATCCTGCAGGAAAACCCGGATGTGATAATAAATATCATAGACAGCTCCAGCCTGGAGAGAAACCTGTATCTTACCGTCCAGCTTTTGGAATTGGGATTTCCCATGGTCCTGGACTTCAATATGGCAGATATAGCCAGTAAAAAAGGGATGAAGGTGGATAAAGAGCTGCTCTCGGAACTGCTGGGAGCCCCCATTATAGAGACCGTAGGCCCCCGGGGCAAGGGGACTGACAGGCTCCTTGATGCTGCCGTAGAGGTCTCCGGGAGAAGCGAGCATAAAAGGATAGAAATACCTTACGGAGATGAGATCGAGAATGAGCTTATAAAGATCATGCCTGCACTGGAGGGCACATCAGTCCCCGCCGTCGGCATGATAAGAAGATGGACGGCGGTAAAACTTCTGGAGCAGGACAGCGAAGTGACTGCCAGACTGACAAAAAACGGGCAGGAGGGCCAGGATAAGATATCTGAGATAGTGTCAGACTCCATAAACCATATAAAGAACATAATGAGGGTCTCACCGGAGGTCCTTATTGCCGATGCCAGGTATGGATTTATAAAGGGAGCCCTGCAGGAAGCGCATGAGGAGGCTGATGATGCCAGTACAGACATTACCGAGAAAGTAGATACCATACTCACAAACCGTTTCCTGGGAATACCCATATTCGCCCTTATAATCTACCTCATGTTCCAGTTCGTCTTTACCCTGGGAAGGTATCCCATGCAGTGGATAGAGCTTGGTTTTGGGAAGCTGTCCGTGTTCCTTAACGGAGTCATCGCCCATGACCTGCTGAGATCCCTTATAGTTGACGGTATAATAGGCGGAGTGGGCGGAGTCATAGTCTTTACCCCCAATATTGCCCTGCTTTTCTTTGCCATAGCCCTGCTGGAGGATTCAGGCTATATGGCCAGGGCGGCATTTGTGATGGACAGGGTAATGCACAGGATCGGTCTTCACGGCAAGTCCTTTATCCCCCTTATAATCGGATTCGGCTGTACCGTACCCGCCTATATGGGTTCCCGCATACTGGAGAATAAAAAGGACCGCCTGATAACCATGCATATAAATACTTTCTGCAGCTGCGGAGCCAGGCTTCCTGTATATATACTGATAGCGGGGACATTCTTTCCCGCATATGCTGGAAATGTCATATTTTCCATCTATCTGATAGGTATCATATTTGCCATCATAATGGCAAAGGTATTAAGGGCTACCCGGTTCAGGGGAGAGCTGGAACCTTTTGTGATGGAGCTCCCCCCTTACAGGGTGCCCACCATGAAGGGAATACTTATCCATACCTGGGAGAGAGCCTGGATGTATGTCAAAAAAGCCGGCACCATAATACTGGCGATTTCCATAATAATGTGGTTTCTGTTTACTTTTCCCATTATAGGGGACCAGGAGTACTCACAGGATTACCAGTCACAGCTTGAAGCACTGCAGCAGTCTTTTGAATCGAAGGAAATAACAGAAGGGCAATACCAGGACCAGGCAGCAGCCATAGAGGCTGAGATGGCAGCAGAGAAGCTGGAATTCTCTGCTGCCGGCAGGATGGGAAAATTCATGGAACCTGTATTTAAACCCCTGGGTTTTGACTGGAAGCTGGTGGTAGCCTCCATATCGGGCGTTGCCGCCAAGGAAGTCATAGTATCCAGCCTGGGCACACTTTTCAGCATAGGGGGAGCTGATGAGTCATCAGAAGGCCTGCAGGACAGGTTAAAAGGTAATTATCATCCCCTGGTAGGTTATAATTTCATGCTTTTTACCCTTCTATATTTTCCCTGCATGGCAAGCATGGCAGTATTCAGGAGGGAAGCGGGCACAAAGGAGATGCTCTTCCAGATGGGCTATACCCTGGCCCTGGCCTGGACTGTCGCCCTTATAGTTTACCAGATAGGGAGGCTGTTTATCTGATATGTGGCAGACGGTACTAATATATGTGATAGTCATTGCCGCCTTTATTTATGTGGTCTGGTTTCTGTTTATCCCCGGGAAGAACAGAGACAAATGCTCATCCTGCTCCCGGAAAAAGTCCTGTATCGGAAATAATAAGGGCAGGCAGTAGAACCATATGGCGCAGCTGTCACAACTCTTCATCCGGGATTTCGTCTATATAAGCTAACTGTGATATCATATTCATATGTAAATTTAAAAGAGAGGATCATCCAATGAATGAAGAAAGCCGATGTCCGGTAACCGGAGCTGCCGGGCCTAAAGCAAGCGGCGCCAGCACCAATAAGGACTGGTGGCCAAACCGTCTGAACCTGAAGATGCTTCACCAGAACCAGCCGGCGGCAAACCCCATGGACAAAGATTTCAGCTATGCTGAAGAATTCAAGAAACTTGATCTTGAAGCAGTAAAGAAAGACCTGTATGCCCTGATGGCCGATTCCCAGGAATGGTGGCCTGCTGACTGGGGGCATTATGGACCGCTGTTTATACGTATGGCCTGGCACAGCGCCGGTACATACCGTATGGGAGACGGCCGCGGCGGTGCCGGATCGGGATCGCAGCGCCTGGCTCCGCTTAACAGCTGGCCTGACAATGTAAACCTTGATAAGGCGCGCCGCCTTCTGTGGCCGGTAAAGAAAAAATACGGTAAAAGGATCTCCTGGGCTGACCTTATGGTGCTTGCCGGCAACTGTGCCCTGGAATCAATGGGATTTAAGACCTTTGGTTTTGGCGGGGGACGTGAAGATGTATGGGAGCCTGAAGAGGATATATACTGGGGTTCAGAAAGCGAGTGGCTGGGCGATAAGCGCTATTCCGGAGACCGGGAGCTGGAAAATCCCCTGGCAGCGGTGCAGATGGGGCTTATCTATGTCAATCCGGAAGGCCCCAATGGCAAACCCGACCCGGTGGCTTCCGGAATAGATGTCAGGGAGACTTTTGCCCGCATGGCCATGGATGACTATGAGACAGTTGCCCTGGTGGCCGGAGGCCATACATTTGGCAAATGCCATGGTGCGGGGACTCCCGGCCATCTTGGTCCGGAACCAGAGGCTGCCCCTATAGAAGAGCAGGGACTTGGCTGGAAAAACAGTATGGGAAGCGGCAAGGGGGGAGACACTATCTCCAGCGGTATCGAAGGCGCCTGGAATCCAACACCCATCAAATGGGATAACAGCTACCTGGAGACCCTGTTTAAGTATGACTGGAAGCTGGTAAAGAGTCCTGCCGGAGCACAGCAGTGGATCCCTGAAGATCCTGAAGCCCAGGACCTTGTACCTGATGCCCACGACCCTTCTAAGAAGAATCCGCCCATGATGACTACTGCAGATCTTTCCCTGAAGATGGATCCCGGTTTCAGGCCCATAGCCGAGCATTTCCTGAAGAACCCTGATGAGCTGGCCGATGCTTTTGCCCGTGCATGGTTCAAGCTCACCCACCGCGATATGGGACCCATATCTCGATACCTGGGTACCGAGGTTCCGGATGAGGAGCTTATCTGGCAGGACCCGGTACCCCGGGTAGACCATGAACTTATAGAAGAAGATGATATTAAAGATCTTAAGAAAATAATACTTGATTCAGGTCTTTCCATTTCCCGTTTGGTAGATACAGCCTGGTCTGCAGCCTCCGCGTTCCGGGGATCTGATAAGCGGGGAGGGGCAAACGGTGCCCGTATACGCCTGGCGCCCCAGAAAGACTGGGAGGTAAATGAGCCAGTCCAGCTGCAAAAAGTCCTTGGGATAATGGAAAAGATACAGGATGACTTTAACAAAGCTCAATCAGGAAGAAAGAAAGTATCCCTGGCGGACCTTATCGTACTGGCAGGATGCGCAGGGGTGGAGCAGGCTGCCAGAAATGCCGGTCTTGACCTGACTGTACCCTTTACGCCGGGCCGTACGGATGCCTCACAGGAACAGACCGATATAGAGGCATTCTCTGTCCTGGAGCCAAAAGCGGACGGATTCCGAAACTATTGCAAGGCCAAATATGCTGTTCCTGCCGAAGAGATTCTGGTAGACAAAGCCCAGCTTCTGGGACTTACGGCGCCGGAGATGACCGTCCTGATAGGCGGCATGAGAGTTCTGGATGCAAACTATAATAATTCCCAGCATGGCGTGTTTACCAGCGATCCAGAGAGCCTGAATAATGACTTCTTTGTAAACCTGCTGGATATGGACACCATTTGGAAGCCAGTTTCCAAAGACAGCGATATCTTTGAGGGAAGGGACCGCAGTACCGGAAAAGTCAAGTGGACCGGTACCCGGGTGGACCTGGTATTCGGTTCCAATTCAGAATTAAGGGCAATCGCAGAGGTATATGCAGCTGATGATGCCAGGGAAAAGTTTGCCCGGGACTTTATCTCCGCCTGGGACAAGGTCATGAATGCAGACCGTTTTGACATTGCCTGATACTCAAGATCAACCAGATCATAAAAAAATATAAGGCCTCTTTAAGCGGAGGCCTTATATTTTTTAACAGATCAATCTGCCAGTACTTAAGATTATATCTTTAAGATCTTTCCCGTCTCTTGGTTTTGGAAAACTTTATGCAGATCAAATTATTGAATGTTGATGAGGATTTTTTATACTTGCTGGTCTTTTTCTCTATTCATAAATGTTATAGTCGATTGCAGGGCTGTAGCGAATATCCCCCACAGAGCATAAGGGATATTCACATAACTGATCCAGCTTGCATAAGGATGAATTGCATAAAGAGCCCAAAGCAGGGTGCCGACAGTCAGGAATATATCAATTGCTGCAAGTCCATTGTTTCGCCAGCGAAACTGTATGGGAGTAAAAGCAAAATTAAAAACCAGGTTAAGTATAAAAGGCAGAAGAACAATAAAAGGAACAATATTTTTAAAATATAAGTAAACTACATAACCGTATGAAATAAAGATTATTATATATAGTATCATCCATACAGGACCAAAAATCCGTCCAGGCGGAGCCCAGGTAGGTTTCCTTAATTCTTTATAATATCCAGATGTTTCCATAACTCGATACCATGAAATCAATTTTTATGATCTTTTTCTATTTTATCGCTTAAGGAGTATAAAGGGAATATTTACAGAAATTTATAGTAATCTAAATAACCCAGGCCCGTTAATCCCTCCTCTAGATATGATGAACCTTCTTATCTTCTGTAAATATTGTTATAATTTTCTATTATTTTTATTATGGCAGAGAATTTAAGAAAAAAGGCGTTCATCTTATCGGTATTTACCGTAAGTTATAACATCATTGAAGGAATTCTATCCATTATTGCTGGAGCTATGTCTAACAGCATTGCTCTTACAGGTTTCGGTATAGATAGTTTTGTTGAATCCATCTCTGGTGCTGTTATGATATGGAGATTTAAAAAACGGGGTGTGACAACAGAAGAGGAAGAGGAAAAAGTTGAGAAAGTTGCCCAGAAGCTTGTAGCGATCTCTTTTTTTATATTATCTGCCTATATCCTATACGAATCCATTGCAAAATTATATTTTAAGGATATAACAGAACCCAGCCTTTTTGGTCTTATAATAATGATCATGTCTATAATTGTGATGCCGGTTTTATTCTACTTAAAACACAAAACCGGTAAGTCACTCGGCAGTAAAAGTCTTATTGCTGATGCCAAAGAAACCCT